>JGI994J12354_10004226_pt1 | contig 13010 bp, 9 predicted proteins | sample IntmicLarv3ML3BL_FD_12354 | JGI IMG/M metagenome (IMG submission 12354)
GCGCCGGGCGAGGGACGTCGCCATAATGGTTGTCTTGTGCCGAGCGGGGGGCGTCGCCATAGCGAGTGCCTTGCGCCGGGCGAGGCGCGTCGCCATAGCGATTGCCTTGCGCCGGGCGAGGCGCGTCACCGTAGCGATTGCCTTGCGCCGGACGGGGCGCGTCACCATAGCGGTTTTCTCGCATAGGTTTTGGCGCGTCGCCGAATTGCCCACCCTGCACGGGTTTTGGCGCACGAAATGCCTCGCGGCGATCGGCTTCATATGTGGATCCTTTGCCTCCGCTGGAGCGGCTGTTGGACGCGTTGCCTTGCGCCGGGCGGGGCGCATCACCGTAGCGGTTGCCCTGTGCCGCGCGGGGTGCGTCGCTATAGCGGTTACCTTGCGCCGGGCGAGGCGCATCGCCGTAGCGGTTGCCCTGTGCCGCGCGGGGCGCGTCGCCGTAGCGGTTGCCTTGCGCCGGGCGGGGCGTATCGCCATAGCGGCCTCCTTGCGTGGACTTTGGCGCGTCGTCATAGCGATTACCTTGCGCCGGCTTTTGCCCTTTGGGACGTCCGCGCTGTTGGTTTCGGTCTCCGGGACCTGAGTAACCCTTCATCTTTTATGCCTCATTCTTCGTTCAGCCAGCCTTTGTCGGGTGGCAGGTTTTAGCCAGTCCTTGTTGGGTAGCAGGTTTCAGCCGTTCCTTGTTGGGCAGCCGATTTTAGCCAGTCCCTGTTGGATGGCAGATTCCACACACATCAAAATTCTGTGCGTTTTGTCAACATCAAGCTTGGATCAAAGCCTTTGTGCTTGGCGGTGCATGTATCCCCTTCCTCATTGACCATTCATCAGCGCCTTTTTTGTTCTGACCTCGACGGCCATTTTGCAGGTTCTTGGGCCTTCGGGGCATGCGCCACGGACACATCCCGGCCCGGCCTCAGCAAACAAAGTGGGGCAGATGGGCGTTACCAGCCGCAGCATTTCCCACGCCATGACGCGGATTTCCCATTGGGCGCGGTTGCAGCACCGCAGGGCAAACAAGTGCATTAGCTCGCGGGCGTTCATGGTCATCAACAGCCTTGTGCCAGCGGCGTTGGGCAGCACAAAACGTGCGTCCTCCCGCGCGTTGCCTCCGCCAAGCTTGGCGCACCAGTCGTCGTACCAGTTTTGCATGGTTTGCATCTGGTTTTGAAACGTTTCCACCGCTTCTGGACCCAACGCCGTGATGGCCGGCGGGATGATGTAATCGAAGCATTCGCCCGCGCCCGCCTGAACATATCGTTGGGATTGCACGGAAAAGCTGGCCAGCCGATGGCGGGTTAATTGGGCCAGCAACGCGCGCGAAACCCCCTGCACACCAAAGGTGAAGCTAATGTGCTCCACGGTGGACAGATGCCCGGTTTCAATCAGTTGGCGCACAAAGGCCGATTGATCCTGCGCCGACACCTTTTGCCGCAGGGTGTCCAGATCGGCGGCGGCATAACACACGCGGGCCGCTGTGGCCACCAGATTTTCCGGGTCGGGCGTGTGGGCAATCAGTTCGACGCGCAAGGCAACAGCAGACATAAAAAACTCCCCTATGCTTCTGAATCATTCGACAAAATTTGTTGCAGCAAGGCTTGCAGACGGGCCGGTTGATTGGACAAATGCAGATAGCCGCACACGGCTTCGAGCGCCGTGGCCAGATGGTATTGCGCATGCGAGGCGCTTTTGGGCACGCGGGCGAGCGGGCTGTTCTTGGCCCGGCGAAAGATGTCGGCCTCGGCCTCGTCCAACAGGGGCAACAGTTTTTGCGCAAGCTCGGCCTGGCGCGCGGCGTTGACCTGCCCGACCGCTGCCCGATGCAGCCGCGCCGCTGCCGTGCTGCCCGAAATGCCCGCTTGCGATGCTGGCAACAGCCCTTGGGCCAGCAGGCTTCGGACGTGCAAATCAAAAACCGAATCGCCCACAAAGGCCAACGCGGCGGGGGCCAGCTGACGCGCCTGATGGGATTGGGGCAAAGGTTTTTCCTCCTGCGTGGGCGAATTGGGTTGCACGCCTTTTCGGGCACGCTCCTGCGGTTCCAGTATACCATGATTTTGGTGGATTTTGCTAATCTTTCGTCGCTTCCCCTTGATTTTTCGTTCAAATCGGGCACTCTGGGTTAATTTCGCATACCGCAGATGTATCGTCGGCAATGCTTGCTTCCGCACAGCGCGTGCGCCTTTGGCGTTTTGGATGCCAAAACCCTTCCATTTTTTAAGAAACCCGTAAGAAACCCCCTATTGTTTTGTCAGAATCATCTGTTACAATAGGGCAGTAAAAGCTTTTACTGCTCTGCGGCTTCCTTTGCCTTGGCAAACTGGGCTGCGACCCCACATGGAGGTACCCCGATTTGACTGACGTCTATCGCGTGTTGGTGGTGGATGATGACCATGAGATTGCGGCGGCCATTGCCAAGCTGTTGGACAAAAACGGCTACCTTTCGCAGGTGGCACACGATGGTTTTGAGGCCCTGGAGGTGATGGCCGCAAGCCCGCCGCATCTGATGATTTTGGACATTATGATGCCCCGGCTGGATGGCCTGACAGCCCTCATGAAAATCCGCGAGTACAACAACATTCCCATTTTGCTGCTTTCGGCCAAAACCGAGGATTCCGACAAGATTCTGGGGTTGGGCATGGGCGCGGATGATTATGTCACCAAACCCTTTGTGCCCAGCGAGCTTTTGGCGCGGGTGCAAAGCCATCTGCGACGCTATTTTACCCTCGGCAACCATGAAAGCAGTCCAACCCAAATTGTCAACGGCCGGTTGTGTTTGGCGCTGGGCGAAAAGCAACTCTTGGTGGACGGCGAACCCGTGCGTCTGACGGCCACCGAATACAAAATTGTCGAACTACTCATGCGCCACCCGGGGCAGGTGTTCTCGGCTGAGCGTATCTACGAGGCGGTATGGAACGATGCGGCCCATGCCGTGGAAAACACCGTGATGGTGCACATCCGCCGCATTCGCGAGAAGATTGAAATCAACCCGCGCGAACCAGAATATCTAAAGGTGGTATGGGGAATTGGCTACAAAATTGAGAAAAACACTAAGTAGTATTTGGATTAAAATACTCTGCTGGCTTCTGATTGCCGCAAGCGCAACCGGCTGCGGCGGCATGGCGATTTCACTGGTGTCGCAGCCCGACAGTATGCTTTCTGAGATGGCGCAGCTGCTTATTTATCCCGAATACACAGGCAGCGATTCGTTTAAGCAGGAGTGTTACACGGTATACAACAGTCTGCACTCTTGGCTTTACCTGCGCGACCGTGCGGAGCGAGGATGGGCCGACTTGGCCGAGCTGCCCTACAACTACTATTATTACGCCACCATTCAAAACAAGGTACTGACCAACTGCCCCGGCAAGGACGTGGATTTTTTCACTAGCTTGCGATATCACACACGCATTACCCAGACGGATGGATATTTGGAGCAGAGCGGAACCCCCTCGTTGCCCCGCTTTGGGTCCTCCTCCTACGGGAATGGCGTAAAGTCTGACTTCACCCTCTACTACGGCTTTGACGACGCCTCCTTGGCGGCGTATGACTTGACGCAATTTCCACCTCAGGATGAGCGGGGAAATTGGGATGGTGACCCGAATACCCGCGAGGATGACCCTTACGATGGGGAGGATTCGGATCCCAACGATGAGAGTCTAGGCTATTGGGGGTATGACGCCGAGGGCAATTGGCGCTATATCTACCACGAGGGATGGCAGGGCAACGCCCCACACCGCACGCCCTTACAGGATGTTCCCCCCACGCCTTGGCCAAGCGACATCCCCAACCCGCCCCCCGCTGCGGGCGTTACCCCCGGGCCCGGCGTAGCTGCCACCCCGATGGCTGATGAGCCGGATGGCGGCGCTGCTTCACCGTTGGAGGGCTCCGGTACCGGCATTGTCCCGACAGATGCCTCAGACGCCGGGACAGCGACGTCCTCGCCGACGCTTGCTCCGGACGCAACACCCTCACCAACGCCCTTGGCGTTTACAAAGACCTATGAGTTTACCCGCCATTGCGACAACATCGCTGACGCGCTGAATGATTGGCTGGTTCTGCAAGACCGGGCGGCGACCGGTTGGTTTAACGTGCCGTATGGGCCCGTCCGCAACTACTATTATGTGGAATATGGTGGCAAAATTGAGAGCAACTGCAGCGACAACGACAAATCCTTTTTTGAGGGACTAAGCCAACACAGCGTAAGCCAACGTGTCGGAGACCAATATACCTCTTCCGGCACGCTGCCTGCGGGCTACGCGGTTGATTTTGCCGATGCTGACTTTACGGCGTACTTCGGCTTTGACAATGCCGAGCTGGCCGCGTATCAGACAAAATGGACGAGCGCGCGAACCGCGTATTCCCGCATTCTCACAATCCTTCTCTGCTGCCTGACGCTGGGCGGCGCGGCCCTTGTGATGCTGTGCATCGGTGCCGGACGCAGCCCGCGGAACGACGAATTGCGCCGCTACCCCCTTGATCGCGCCTTTTCGGAGCTTCTTATCCTACTGTGGCTTACCATGGCTACAGCCAGTTTGGCAGTGCCTCTCTACATGGGCTTTGCGCGAGGTATGGGCATCCCCACTCTTTCCATCGTACCGATTGTTGGTTTTGGTTTGGCGGTACTGACGGCCTGGGGGCACGCGGCGTGCCTGTTATCCCTTGTGCGCACCATCAAGGCAAAACGGCTCCTCCGCCAGAGCGTTCTGGTGTGGCTCTTGGTGCGTCTTTGGCGGGTGGTGTGTTGGATCGGACGGATGATGCGCAGTGTTGCGTCCTTGGCGGCTGGCTTCTTTAATGGCCGGGCGTATGCCAAAAAACCAACGACCAAACAGCTTTTCTACAGCCAGATGGCCTTTGTTTGCGCGGGGGCGGTGTTGGTACTGCTGCTCGCCATCGCCAACCCCAACTACGATGGCGGATGGGTTTTTCTTATTATCCTTCTTCTATTGGTGCTAACGGGGCTGCACATTGCCGGAAACCTGCGCACCTTCCGCAAGATCAACAAAGGATTTGACGACAGCAGCCGTCAAATTACCCGTGCCGAAAGCTCCCAAACCGCATTGATTACCAATGTTTCGCACGATCTCAAAACGCCGCTGACCTCCATTGTCACCTATTTGGAGCTGCTGGGACAGGAGGAAATGAGCGACGCGGCCAAGGACTATGTCACCGTTTTGACGGATAAATCCCAACAGCTCAAGCACATGGTTTTTGATTTGTTTGAGCTTTCCAAGAGCGTATCCGGCAATCTGTCGGTTAACCTGGAGGTTTTGGATTTTAACCGCCTTCTGTGCCAAACGCTGGCCGATATGAAGGACGCGCTGGACGCAAGCGGACTTTCGGTGCGCACCCGGCTGCCGACGGGCAATGTCATGATTGAGGCCGACGGGCGGCGAATGTACCGCGTGCTGCAAAACATCATCAGCAACGCCATTGCCTATGCCCAGCCCGGCTCGCGCTTCTATGTACAGCTGGACGTGGAAAACGGCGTGGCGACGGCAGCCTTCCTCAACATTGCCGCGCACGAAATGACCTTTACCGCCGAAGAAATTATGCAACGCTTTGTGCGTGGCGACGGCGCGCGGAGCTCAGAGGGCAGCGGCCTTGGTCTTTCCATCGCTCAGAGCTTTACCGCCGCCTGCGGCGGTCGATTTGACCTTTCTATTGAAGGCGATTTGTTTAAGGTGATGATCAGCTTTGGCGTGGTTGGCGGGTGACAGGCAAGGGTTGACCGACAACGACTTGCAGGCAAAAGAGAGAAACAAAAGCCTGTAGGCAAACGCCGGCAAGTAAAAGCAAAAAGGATGGCGCTCATCATATCCCGTCACATAAGGAATTATCATCAAAAATTCAATTGAACGCAGTCAGAGCGCGGTATTTGTAGCGAATACTAAACTGATTGGATAAATTACGATGAAATTCTTATTTGAACAGAATGGCGACACTTACCGCATGGTAAATGGTTATCGCATCCCGAACCTGACATTGCCTAACGAACTCGAATACCATATCGGAATTTGGGAACAGCGGCGACTTGACCACCTGAAAAAGCACAGAAAAGGTTTTTATTCTGTCCTGCTCGCCTCTGGTAAACTTGTTGAACATCTGCATAAAATTGACGAAACCGCCTTTGAGCGGCGAGAAATGATTATCGAGCAGATGAAAGAAGCGCAGGGCGTGACCGAACAGCGCAAAGCTAATGACATGATGAAATGGTTAGGTATGGTAAATAACATTTGCGTCAGTGCAGATGCTATTACCCGAAACGAACTTATTTACGATTAACAAAGTGAGGACGGGAAATCTTTCGGTTTCCCGTCCGTTGTCTCCATGATTTTATTCCGCTTCATACATCTGCATTTGTCCGCACAGCATTTGAAAAAATCCGAACCGCTTATAATAATCGGCAAGGTCGGGCGCACCATAAATACAGGAAATCATGAAAATTTCACGTTCTTTTAGTTTTGCAATCATCCGTTCCATCAGCTCTGTGCCGATACCCCTGCCTTGATACTCGGGATGAACCGTCAAATCCTGTATATAAGCATCGGTCAATCCGTTTGAAACGCTGTCGACATAGCCAACCAACTGTTCATCATCATAACAAGCGATGTGATAGAAAGATGTCATAAGTGGATTTTTGTAACATGACTCCATTCTATTCCAACCGACAGATTCGCGCAAGTTGGCGATTTGCTTTGCTGAAACAGATGTATTTTCTCGATATATCAAACTCATCGTCTATCCTCCGATTTATAATTCACCATCAATTCCAAAATGTCAGTTTTATGGATATTACCACCGAGAACATCACCGTTTGGAACAATGCACATCGCCTCAATATCATATGGATTTTCGGCATATGGGCTTATTTTTGGGACACTCAAATCAAAGTATTCGCTCAGATATTTCAGGGCATTGCCGCCGGGGAATATAACATTTCCGCTTGAAGTGGGGATTCCAATTGCATTAAACTCCGCCAATATCTCACGAGTTTTACTGTTATACGGATTTTCAGATTCCTCGCTGACAAGCCATGCCGGATGAACACGAAATTTTGGTATTCCAAGTGCATGAATCGCTTTGGCAAAGGTTATTACAGACTCAATAGGAATCATTTCTTGATGAAATGCATCCACGGATAGCAATAGATTATTCACGCCGCTTTTGGCAAGAGTCTCTGCTACACGCTTAATTTTTACCTCGTCACGGCTGAAAAAACCATTTGTTATAAGCTGTCGCTCGACGATTTCCGCATCACGCGCCGCCGAATGAATTTTGCAGACCAAATCAGGATATAAAAGCGGTTCGCCGCCGAATGTCATCAGTGAATTTATATTGTAACGACTTGCCACCTTGCGAACCAAGTCTGCAGCAACATCACCGTCAATATGTTCACCTGACGAGGCGTGTTCGCCCTCCGAACAGTGCTTGCACCGTCCTGTACAGGCAAAAGTGAGCAGGAACTCTATACGATTTAGGTTTTGCAAATATGGATTCATTTTGAGTCCTCCCATATAACATTCGCCAGGTAACCCCTCGCTATGTTGATAACTATAAAACAATTCCACAGAAAAAAACAGCCGAAAACGATTTGTTTTTTTGGCTGTTTTTTTGAGTAGAATACTCCCTTATCTGACTTGACTCTTGGGCGTCATCCTTTTTGCACGTGATATAGTCGTTTCTATCAGCGTTTAATTACGCCTCGGCTTCCAGATACGCGCGGGAGCAATAACCCTTGGTGCCGTTGTAGCTGACATAGCACCAGGTGTTGTACGAAAGCATTTGTACGCGGGCGTTGTGGGGCATTACGGCCAGAATGGTGGCCTCGCTATCGGCGGCCGCGCGAAGGAAAAGCCCGCTGGTTGAGTTGACCCGGTAGTACACCGGCGCGGGAGTGGGTGTGGGTGGAGCCGGCGTTTGAACCGGCACCACAATGGAAGTAAATTGAAGGTATTGCTTGGAAACATACCCCGTCATCTGTTGGTATTTCACTTTGCACCAATCGCCGCTCTCGGACTCGACTTCCACCGTTGCGCCTTGCGGTATGGTGGTGATGATGGCGTAAGTGGTGCCCGGACCCTGGCGCAGCCGTAGGCCGCCAATTGCCGTAACGGTAGCGGTGGGTTGGTTGTCCACCATGATATATTCCTTGAGGCAATAGCCCGCGTTGTCGTTATATTTGACCTGATACCATCCATCAATCTGCGCCACCACGGTAAGCCGCGCGCCGCTGGGAATAACCAGCAGGGCCGTTGCGCCAACATCCGGGGCACTGCGCAGGTTAACTCCGCCTATCCAATTGGCCATGGCATTGGCAGGCACCGGCGCTGCGGTGGGGAGCGTGGTTGGGGCTTCGGTCGACGGCGCGATTGGCGATGTGGTTGGCACTGGGGTCGGCGTTACCGGCACGGACGTTACCCCCGACGCAACGGGCGTTGGCGTTGTAACGCGAATAATTTCCCCATTGGGGCCGTTGAGGTTGACAAGACCAAAGATTTCCTGCCGAATCAACAGAATATCCTCGATATCAATGGCGCTGTCCAGACTGACATCCCCCCGCACGGCCTCTTGCAGCGTGGGGGTGCGCATACCGAACATGTATGCCCGAACGCGAAGAATGTCCTGAACATCGACGATGCTGTCGCCGTCCACATCGCCGCGCAGACCAGTTACCGCCGCCAGCAACAGGGTGTTTTCGTTTTTGACATACCCAACCTTGCCTTCAAAGGCCACCTTGTTCCACAACGTGCCCCATTCCAGCACCTCGAACCGCGCATTTTTGGGGATGGTCGCCAGCGCCGCCGCGCCTTCATCCGCCGTGACGCGCAGAACCAGGCCCGTGTTGCCGGGTGCGTTGTTTTGCGCATATAGGCGAAACGCCGGGTTGTCCGTGATGTATTGGGCTGAAACGTAGCCCTCCATGCCGCCGTAGCGAACCTTGTACCAGTCGCCAAGCTCTTCGAGAATTTCCACCTGCGCGCCGTTGGGCAGCTTGGCCATCACAGCGAACTGGGTGCCGGGACCCTCACGCAGGTTGAGCCACGAGTCGCTTTTTGTGTCCACCATGCGGATACGGTTGAGGTTAGCGGGCGTGGCCATCGGCGCTTTGGGCGGGGCGGGCGAGATATTCGGTGTGGGCAGATCGGCGCGGGTTTCGATGGCCGAACGAGCCAGATACCCTTGATATTGACCATATGTAACATAGCACCACTCGCCAAGATATTGCACCGTCACCACGGCATTGTGAGGCACCAGCGTAACCACGGAGGAAAATTCATTGGGCTCGCTGTACAGGCTGGCGTCGGCCACGATAACCAAGGCCGAGGATGGTGACGGCGCGGTTCCTGCGACCGGACCCATGGCTTGATCCAAAAGCGCGCTGGGCGCATAGCCAAAATTGCCGTTGTAGCAAATGTATGCCCACTCGTCCCAGCGATACACCTCAACCACACTGTTGTAAGGCATGACGCATCGCACCGCAGCCGTATAGGCCGGGGCCAGGTACAGATTCAACCCGCCCAGCACATTGGTTCGCGCCGGATACAGGGGTACACCCTGCTGGGTTGCCGTTTGAATTGTAAGCGCCGCCATGGGAATGTAACCGATGTAACCGCTGTATTCAATTTTAGCGTAGTTATCCGTCGTACGGCCAAGCACCTCCACCACCGCGCCTTGGGGCAGGTTCATGAGGGCGGTTGCTGTGACATCGGGCAACTCACGCAGCACCACGCCGGTTTGGTGGACCAGTCCCGACGCCTGTGCGGGGGGCAGACCCGGATCGGCAAGGGTTGAGATGGTGACATTTTTATAGTAGAAATCCAGAATCTGCTGACAAGTCCATCCTGCTTTAGCCATGGCCATGGCACCGCTTTGGCTGAGTCCGATGCCGTGCCCAGGACGGCAAAGAATGAGATTAAACGCGGTTGCCGTAGATTCGGATTTCAGCATGCGCATGTTGCTGGTAGCGAACTCCTCGCGCAAACCACCTGAAGCGCGCAGCTCCAGGGTGACCGTTATCGACACACTTTGTGCTTCAGGCGCGTTGCGGGTGACCGTAAAGGTAACATCTGCCTTGGTAAAGCAACGTTCAGGGTCGGTCATGTAGGCCGTCAGCGGCGTATGCAGCTGCATATCCGTGGTGGCGGCAATGCTCCACGCGGGTGCGTCGGCGGCCGTCCACGCGGTGGGCAGCTTGGCTGCGATGCGGGGCCTGATATAGTTGAGCAGCTTGGCGTCAAAGGCCGTCTCGGTGGATTTGGGAAAGGCCAGCACGCAACGATAATGCTCCGGGCTGGGCGCTTGGCCATCCCACGGATCGTCTTTCACTTGCGTGTAGGGCAGCAATTCCGTGCCCCACGCGCCGTAGTTGGTTTCGGTCATTCCGCCGTTGGAAGAGGAGTACGCAGCATAGATAGCCTTGCCGCCGTAGCTGACATATTGTCCCGCGGTGTCGTCCACGGCTTTGTCGCACTTGGGCGTGATGGCGCTGTGCCCGCGATAAACCTGCGATTCCTCAGTATCGTTGAGGTCGTAGGAAGCATCCGCGCGGGCGGTATCCATGCTGTATATGGTAAAGGTTCTGGCGCAGATGGCCTGTGCCTTTTGCACCTCGGGGGCCGCGCTTTCGCCGATTTCCGACGGCACCACGCCGTAGAGGTATTCTTCCATTTCAATAACGCTGATAAACTGCATGGCCTCGCCGCTGGCGGTGACCACCAGGTTGCCGGGGTAATAGCAGTCGCCATACGACAGGCTGTTCATCAGCAAGCTGTTGTACACGCGGGGTTGGTCAGAGGAATACCGGCGAATAACCGCCGTGGTTTCCAAATCCAAACGCAGCCCCAGCGCGTTGGTTAGCACCAGCTTGCCGCGATCCACCGACAGGGTGTGAACAATGCCAACCGGTAGCAGCACACCCGTGCCGTCTACCTGGTAATTTCCATACGGTGTAAAGGTTTTGATCGATGGGGCGCCCAAGGTTTTTAGGTGGACGCGAACCGTGCGGTAATTCCGGGCCGCGTTTGCAAAAAGCGGCGTTGCGGCCAAGCTGGCCAACCCGATACACAACACAACCAGTATCGATATCGCGCGCTGCATTCTCTTGCTCATGGGTAATTTCTCCTCTTAGGCTGCCTTGCGACGCATTTGGGTTATCCATAAAATAAAGTGTTGGCGCAAACATGCGCGTCCTGAATCATATCCCGTTAACTATGACACAAACCCACCCCAAAATCAAGGCGGATGAAGAGACTTTTCACAAAATTCACACAAACAAAGCGGCGTGCCTTTGGTCTCAGGTTCCCGACATCCCGCAAAAACTCACCGGTTGAAGGGTGGCCCGGGGTGCCCCGCCACAAAACCTAAACCAAGCGGCACACGATTATCCCCGAATCCCCGACATCCTGTAAAAATTCGCCGGTTGAAAGATGGCGCCCGGGGTGCTCCAGCTGGTCATATTTTTTGAGGAATACCACGGCGACAGCGTAGGCTCGGCCACGTTGCGCACAATTTGGATGGGCTGGGCGGGTGTTCCGCCCTGCGCAAACAGGAAAAGCCGCTCCCCTGTTTCAGGGTTTTGCGCCATGTCTACCACCATCATACAATGGATGGGCGTAGCGCTGCGGTAGAGTACGTCGCCGATGGTCAGGTGCTCGGATGTTGTGGCCGTCAGCATGCCGCGCAGGGTGGTGGCGTTGCAGAAAGTGTTGACTTGGTCCAAATAGCTTTCCAGCGTGGCCGAGCTGGTTTGGGCCGTGCCGCCCGATTTCCAGTAGACGCTGTTACCCGAAACGCCCAGCGACTCCCCCCCGCGCCAGCGGTCGTAGCCAAACACAAAGCCGTTCATGAAGGTGACCTTCATTTCGGCGTACCGGCCTTGGGAAAACAGGTACATCGCCTGTAAGCGGTACATGGCCTGCGCGGACTGGAACATGTTGCGCTTTTGCATGGTGGTTACCAAAACGCCCTCGTAATCCTTGGCGGTTTTGGGGGTTCCGTCATAAAATTCCGGCAGGGTACCATGCGGCTCCAGTGCCAGACCGCGCACAAACGCCGCAAAGCTGTTGGGGGCAGCTTGCACCCGTACAAAGCCCTCGGGCAGGGTGAACCGTGTACCGATGGTGCCGCCCGCGGCATCGATATAGTGGGATTGCGGGTCGGGGTTGGGCGTGTCTTGCGGCGACTTGGTGTGCACCACCGCGTTGTCGTCCGGGTAAAACTCCGGGGTTGGCGTCACCTTTGGGGGCAGGGGCGGGCCCTTGCACGCGCAGAGCAGCACAAGGCAAAGGAGGGCCGCCGCACAGCATTTGGCACGGGGAAAACGGCGCATTGAAGCAGTTTTTTGGCCATGCCCTTTGGGGTACGCCAAGCTGTTGGGCGTGGTTTTCTTTTTGAGCGGACAATTTTGATTTAACATCTTATTTCTGCTATTCCTGCGCTTGGGGCAAAAGGGGGGAATACATCATTATGGCGTGGTTCTCTATGAAATAATCATCGGAAACAATTTGGCCCTGTTGGTTCAAGGTTTTGCGCCGCAGCTCGTTGTGGCGGGAAAACCCGCCCCAATACTCGCTTTGAAAGCGATGGTTGGTTTCGTACAACTCGTAGGTATACGGCAGGGGTTGGTCGCACAGCCAGCGGCCCTGCAAGTGGGTTTCCGTGAGAGACACGGAAAGGCAAAAGATGTAGGGGGTGTCGTTGCGGATGCACAGGTCCAAATAATTGTAGCTGCACGTGGCACCGCTGCCAAAGGGCTGGGTGCGGTTGGCGTCCGGAAAAACATCGTACCCGTGGCGGTGACGCTCGATGACGGTCAGCGGCGTGTGGGCTGTCATCCAAAAGATGAGGTTGGAAAGCTGACAGAGGCCACCGCCCACCCCGGGTCGAAAGCCGCCCGTGTGCAGCACCATGCCGGGTTGATAGCCTTTGCGGCGGGTGGGGTTGCCAATCAGCCGCCAATACGAAAAAACCTCACCGGGGGCAATCACCACGCCATCCACGTTGGGCAC
>JGI994J12354_10004227_pt1 | contig 13006 bp, 14 predicted proteins | sample IntmicLarv3ML3BL_FD_12354 | JGI IMG/M metagenome (IMG submission 12354)
GAGCACCACTTGGAACTGTGCCTGTATAATTGTAAGTTATACTATGAGCATTTCTCGTATAATAAACATGAATTTCAAGACTTCCATCTGCAGTAATGTTCAACACTGTATTTGACGCTGGGTTTGAACTATCACTCCACATCATCATACTATTTACAAATGTAAACCCTATATAGCTTTTCGCCGCATAAGTCGCTGTTGCACCTGTCGTGCCTGTTAGCGTTTCTTCATCAGCCACAACTTCTGTATAGGTATTTGCACCTAAGTCTTGCTGATAATGCCTCACTTTATAAACCGTGTCTGTGCTTTCTATCCAACTTCCCTCAAACACCACTGGCGCATCAAGCATTGTAAACTTATTCATTCCATCTACAGTTACACCGCCACTTGCTACATTCCAACCACTAAACGTATAACCTGCTAATGTTGGTACACTTTCAACAAAATACTTCTTCTCCAAATTGTGCTGTTGCCGTTGCTGGCTCTGCTGGAGCAGCACTTGGAACTGTACCTATATAGCTATAGCTTACATTATTACTGTTTCTCGTATAGTAAACACGAATCACAAGACTTCCATCTCCCGATATACCTAGTGCCGTTCCACCAACTGGTGTTCCCGAATCTTCCCATGTTGTCATACTATTTGCAAATGTAAACCCTGTATAATTCTTCGCCGTATAAGTCGCTAGTGCATCTGTAATTCCTGTTAAATCTTCTTCATCAGCTACAACCTCTGTATACGTATTCGTACCCAAATCTTGCTGATAATGTTTTACTTTGTAACTACTTGTAGATTCCGCTGCTGTTTCTTCATACATAAGCCAAACCTGTATATGCTCTGTAACACTAGGAATAGACGGCGTTGATGGCGCATCATGTAGCAGAGGTGTTGGAATCTGTATCCACCCTACATAGGTATATCCTGGCACTACTGGTGGCGCTCCATTAAACGTATAAGGTTGACCTGCTGCTATAAGGTGACTTGTATTTGGCAGAAGTTGTACCGCTGTGGTTGATAGGTACCTTTCTGCAACCAAAAACATAGGATTCGGTATTTCTGGTGGTGTTTCAGGCATTCTAAATGTTACAATAAATTCTGTATCGGCTGTAACACCTGGAAATGTCCATACACCACCATTCACATTGCCCGTACACTGTGCTGTAATATTTGTAGTCACACCATTTACTACCTTTTCAATCCTTGCTACTTGACCACCACTATTTGGTATCAAAGTGTATCTCAAAGTTGTATTATGTGGTGCCCATTTGGTATTCATGTTGGCTGGCAAACGCCCCTCTAATCTCTCGCGTCTATCTATTGCTCCTAGAAGATGTCCACTCTGTGAATCTACATTGGCTGTTCCAGCACCACTAGTTGTTATACTTGTTTGATAGTAATAAATTCTCTCTGGTCCTCTTAGTATCGCTCCTGTAATCGTTGTAGGCGAGGTGGCTTCTGGTCCTCGAATATACAACTCTGTACTTTCAGCTCCAGCACTAGCATAAGTAAACTGTGTACATACTTCTGCTAGAAATATCTTGCCTGCCTGTCGAAATGCAGAACTTGGCACTGTATAACTTGCCTTATCAATATAAAATCCATCTGATGGGTTCGCAAGTCTCGCTATGTCATTAAACTGATGTCCTCCTGCATCAAGATTATCTGTAATGATACCAAGATCAATCAATCCTGCCGACTTACCTCTTGCATTTTCAAGCGTATCCGTAAGCGTTGTTAAATTAGTGGTCGAGGCGTTCATATAATTACTAAATATATTTGCTGGAAGATAAGAAATACTTCCAAGTGTAACTGTTGTAAGTGACACACAATTTCGAAACTGAGCACCACCTGATTCAAACTGCGTCACACCTGTTTTATCAAAATCTGCGACATCATCATTGAGTGTTACATTGGCAAGTGTATCACTAATGGCTATTAAGTTCTTACAGTCGTAAAACACATACGTAGGCAGTGATGTAATCGCTTGCCCTAGTGTAACCTTTGTAATACTTGAGCAACCATAAAATTGATATCCGTGCCTATTTCCTGTACCCTCTAAAATGGTTACACCTGTTTTCTCAAGGTCTATCACATCATCATTTAACATAATATTTATGAGGGTATCACTAATAGCCNCTAAANTTTGACAGTCACGAAATACACCAATAGGTAACGACGTAATGTTTTGCCCAAGTGTAACTTTCGTAATACTCGTACACTTCTCGAATTGCCGCCCTATGTAAGAAGATGCCGAACTAGACGTTTCAAACTTTATTATACCCGTTTTCTCAAGGTCTATCACATCTGGGTTTGCATTTGCATTACTTAATGTATCGCTCAGTGTTACAAGGCTTGTACACGAAAAAAATACATTGAATGGTAATGACGTGATATTTTGCCCAAGTGTAATCTTCGTAAGGCTGCTACAGTTTTCAAATTGTCGCCCACCTCTATCACTCGTACCCTCTAGACTTGTAACACCTGTTTTTTCAAGATCTATCGCATCATCATTTAACATGACATTTGTCAGTGTATTGCTGATAGCCACTAGGTTTGTACAATTCATAAACACACGGGTTGGTAGTGANGTGATATTTTGTCCAAGTGTNANCTTTGTAATACTTGAGCAGTTCTCAAATTGTCTACCATCTGCACCATTTACACCTATTAAGCTTGTAACGCCCGTTTTTTCAAGGTCTATTACATCGTCATTTAGCATGACATTCATAGCTGTATCGCTGATAGCCACTAGACTTGTACAATTTACAAATGCAGCCGTTGGTATGGACGTAATATTTTGTCCAAGTGTAACCTTTGTAATATTCGGACAATCTGCAAACTGCCACCCTCTTGTTGCAAGGTTTGTCACGCCTGTTTTTTCAAGATCTATAATTCCTATATTTGCCTGCGCATTTGCGACTGTATTACTAATCGTTGTTAAGGAGGTATTCTCCGTAAATACACTGCTTCGCAATGTGTCTATCTGATTGCCCAATGTAACCGTTGTAATATTAACACACCCAGCAAATTGATATCCACCATAATACACATAGTCATCTTCTCCCAAAACTGTGATTCCTGTCTTTTCAAGGTCTATGATTCCTGGATTGGACTGTGCATTTGCAACGGTGTTACTAATCGTTGTCAAAGAAATATTGTTCGAAAATATAGCCACTGGCAACATATTTATTGCGTTCCCTAATGTAACCGTCGTAATGCTCCCGCAGTTACGAAATTGTTGTCCACCTGCCTCGAAACTTGTGATTCCTGTTTTTTCAAGGTCTATAATGCCTGGATTGGTAGTTGCGTTCGCGACTGTATTGCTAATCGTTGTTAGGCTCTCACAATTTACAAAGACATCGTTTGGTAGAAGTGTTATTAAGCTCCCTAATGTAACTGTTGTAATGCTAGAACAGTTATCAAATTGAGCCCCTCCCAAACTTGTTAAGCCTGTTTTTTCAATATCTATGACCTTGGGGTTTAACGTTGCATTTGCAAGTGTGTCACTAAGTGTTGTAAGCTCTGTGCAATACATGAACATACCAGATGGAAGTGTTTCTCTGATATTACCAAGTGCAATCGTTGTAATTATCGTTGCATTAGCAAGTGCAAAGTTGGAAAATGTTCCTGTAAACCCCGAAAAATCTATACTTGTAATATTCAATTCGTTGAGGTAGTTTATTGACTCTGCCATACCCCAGCCATATTCATCTGAGATTCTAAAGTCACTTTGATTTCCAGTAACTACAAGTGTTGTGGCATCTGCAATCTCTTCTGGTGTATATAAATCTTCAAGTATAGTTTGCAAGTTTTCATCTGTAACCAGGTGTATATCTGTATTAATGTGCAATGTTCCTAGCGAATAAGGTGACACTCCTACAAGCCCCTCCTCATCGGATACAGTTTCGGAATCTGTGCTTATCTCATCTTCTGCATGTTCTCCTAGTACGGCTGTATCATCTAGTATAATGGTATTATCTGATGGCGACGCACTATCGTCTGATGTTGATATGTCATCAGATGGTATCGTTTCTGTATCTTCTGTTGTTTCTGTGTTCTTTGTTGTTTCGGTATTCTCTGTTGTTTCTGTAGATGGCTCTATCTCTAATTTATTCTGTATTTGTTCCTGTGTTTCATTATACAACAAGCTACCCTCTGCCAAGATACCTGCACTGCTCTGCGCACAAAGTATCATACACAATAAAATTGATAACATACTTTTTAGAAACTTCATATTTTTCATAATAATGATTCCCCTCATAGTGTATATCTCATGATTTTCCAACATACATTTATATCCATCTTCAAATCAAATTTCATCATAACACATATTCGGTAAAATTTCATTAGTTTTTACCATAATTATGAGCGAGAAAAGCATAGAAAAAACCTAGCCATAATCCAAAACGCTGATTATATCTAGGTTTTTTGTATTTATATTTTTTCTATTATTTTCGGAATATATTCTTATTTTTTTCGTTCAATGCCAAAAAAGCTGCTAAATTTCCACGTTTCCCATGAGATGCCCGATGTGAAAATAATATTTTTTCATTACAACAAGTACAAAGATTCGAAATCGCCAAATTTTCCTTTTGTATACCTGCGCTCTGCAGTATAATTTTATTTGCCTGCCAAAGGTTCAACTGATATTTCTCATTTTCTTTCGAAATAAAGAGTTCTTCACAATCACTTTTTGAAAATACCTCTCGAAACTCCTCAATAACATTCTCGCTCACTTCGTAGCAATCTTGGCAAATAGATGGACCAATCGCAGCAATAATGTCTTTTGGCTTAGAATCAAAGTTTTCGCACATAGCTTGTATGGTTCTCTCTCCGATTTTTCCCACCGTACCTCTCCAACCCGAATGTGTCAAACCGATTGCTTTTTGCACAGGGTCTACAAAGAATAATGGCACACAATCTGCATAAAATGTAACCAGACACACACCCTCTTCATTTGTAATCATACCATCTACATCATCAAATTCATTTGGAATATCAATACCATTTCCACAATCTTTTCTTTGTACCAACTTTACATTAGTTGAGTGTGTTTGGTTTGAAAATACCATATCTTTTGGCTTTACCTGTATCGCATTTGCCATTCTTTCGAAATTTTCTCTTACATTCTCTGGTTTATCTTCTCTTGCAAAACTCAAATTCATCGAATCATAAATACCCTCACTCACACCACCTATTCGTGTTGAAAAGCTGTGTTTTAAGATATTTGTATTTTCTAAAATCGGAAAAGTCAAAAAGAGAACACCATCTTTTTCATTTTCACGAAAAATGTGTTCTTTTGTTTTGTATTTTAATTGCATAATACCTCCTGTATGTATACATCACTGATACTCAAACGCACCTTGTATCCACTCAATTTGTGTATCAACAATTCCAATCACATCAAATCGAATATCGGGTGTTTTCACTTGCATTTTTACCTGTAGTTCTGTTTGCATTTTTGTTAAATAGTACATGGCACAACGCGAAATTATCTGTTGCTTTCTCTTGGTAATCGCCTCGAACGGGTGACCTTTTTGCAAATTTTTTCGATATTTCACTTCACAAAAAACAAGGGTTTGTTCATTCTTTGCAATAATATCTATTTCCCCTATTTACAGTAAAAGTTATACTGTAAGATTTGATAGCCTTGTTTTTCCAAAAACGCCCCTGCTATTCTTTCATAAGACTTTCCTACTAATCGCTTATTAATGCTTGTCACCTCGCATATACTATACTAAAAAATTACGAATAAAACTCTTTCTATGTATCGGCGTTGGTCCGATTGTTTTCAATGCTTCAATATGCATTGCCGAGCCGTATCCTTTGTTACTTGCAAAACCATATTCTGGCAACACGCTATCATACTCTACCATCAAACGATCTCTCGTTACCTTTGCCACAATACTCGCCGCTGCAATCGAAATACTCTTTGCATCACCCTTGATAATTGGTACTTGGCGTATATTCACCTCTGGAATCGTTACTGCATCATTTAACAGTATATCTGGCGTTATCTCAAGTTGTGCAATCGCTTGTCGCATAGCCTCATAGGTAGCCTGTAAGATATTTATCTCATCAATCAATGCTGGTGAGACAATACCTGTACCGATGGAAAGTGCTTGCCTCTTAATCTCATCATAGAGCACTTCTCGCTTTGCCTCTGATAGTTTCTTCGAGTCGTTGATATACAAAATGCGGCAATCTTTTGGCAGTATAACTGCACTTGCCACAACTGGTCCTGCTAACGGCCCACGACCCACTTCATCAATTCCACAAATGTATGCATAATCTTCATACTGCTTTTCATATTTGCACAATTCTTCCACACGCATTTGTTCTTGCTTGTACTTCTCCACTTTTCTTTGTGAAGTTAGAATAAGGTTTTGTACACCCGTTCTTGTATCTTCTTGATATATCTCACACAATGCCTTGCATTCTTCCACGCTTGCCTGTGAAAACTCCTGCTTAATCTCTGCAATACTTTTATTCATGCGAAAGAACTCCCATTCGTTCAAATGGATAAATACGAACCCACGCTTTGCCTATCAAGTTCTCTCGTTTAATCGGGCCCACGCGTTCAGAGCGACTATCCGTACTATTGTTACGATTATCCCCCATTACAAAATACTCATCATCTCCAAGCGTAATGGACTCTCCTGCCATACCTGGATTGATAATTGCTGCTCTTCCGTAGTTTTCTTCTAAAAGTTCTTCATTTATGTAAATATTACCATCTTCTATTCGTATGGTTTCGTTTGGCAAACCGATAATTCGTTTAATATAATGCTCTTTTGTGTTCTGTGGGTTCGGAAACACAACAATATTAAAACGTTCTGGTTCTGTAAAACGATATGATATTTTATCTGTAATCAACTGGTCTGCATTATACAATGTATTCTGCATAGATTCGCCATCTACTTTTGTACGTTGTCCCACAAATCTTGTGATTGCGAAAGATAGTACAAGTGCTATACAAATATAAGGTACCCATTCTTTCAATTCTTTTACAATTCTCTCTTGCATCGTCATATTATATCTCCTCTATGTTAAAATCACTTCGTATTACTTCAATATTATCTATCATTCTAACATCATTCCAACATTATTCCAAAAAGTCCTGTGGGAACTCAAATGTAAGTCTACCAAGACGTCCATTTCTCGCATCATCTATCACTAAGCGAGATGCTTTCCCTAAGTCTAATTCATTTCCACGCAAAATGCAATGCCTATTCTTTGCAATCTCTGTCAAACACACATACTTATCTTGTGATTCTAAAATGGCGTATTGCTTTGCTAAGAATCCTGCATTATGGCTTTGCAAAAATGCAATCATCTCCGCTGCCATATCTTCCATATTCAGCAACTCATCTTTTATAGAACCAATAAATGCAAGCCGTAGGCCCACCTCTTGGTCCTCAAACTTTGGCCACAAAATTCCTGGTGTATCTAGCAATTCCACCTGTTTATTGAGACGAATCCATTGTTTCCCTTTCGTCACACCTGGTTTGTTCCCTGTTTTTGTACACGCTTTGCCTGCAAGTGCATTGATAAATGTAGATTTCCCCACATTTGGAATTCCCACTACCATTGCTCGAATTGGACGATTCAAAATTCCTTTTTTACGGTTTCGTTCTATTTTTTCTTTACAAGCCTCTTGAATCACACCTTGTATTGATTTAATTCCACCACCCTTTTTGGAATTTACTTTTACGGCTAAGATTCCTTTTTCTGCAAAATAAGAAACCCATTCATCGTTCCATTTCTCTGAGGCTAAATCTGCCTTATTTAGTAAAACTAACCTTGCCTTATTCTTCCCCAATTCATCTATATCAGGATTTCTACTACTAATCGGTATTCTTGCATCTAATAACTCAATGACCAAATCTACCAACTTTATATTTTCTTGCATCATTCTTTTTGCTTTGGTCATATGACCTGGATACCACTGAAAATGCATATTATCTCCTTTTCTACTTGCTCTTTACAAAGCCGAATTTATCATAAGGCGAAGTTACAAACCACACCTTTCCCTCAATTTCTGACGCTTTCACATTACCAATATCTGCCATACGACTATCTTCACTATTTCCACGATTATCTCCTAAAACAAAATACTCATCGCCTGCAAGCTGTATCGGCTTTTCAGCAATTCCTGCCTCTGTGAGTTGCGATGTCGTATAATTTTCTTCATATATTTCATCATTAATATAAATCACACCCTCTTTGATTTCTACCGTTTCACCCGGNAAACCAATGATTCTCTTAATATAAAAATAACTGTGCTGGTCACCATTTGGCCGAAAGACAATAATATCNCCTCGTCTTGGTGCTGTCGCATCATAAATAATACGATTTACCAAAACCTCATCGCCACTTTCCAAAATCGGTTTCATGGAATCTCCATTGTTATTGATTTTCTTTCCAAAATACCAAACAAAAACAAATGCAAATGCACAGACTAAAACAATTTGAAACGCCCATATAAGGACACTGCGTAACAAATCGTAGTTAATTCGCTTTTTCTCACGCCCGAAACGCAAATCTCTTCGTTTCCACCTCTTGCCCATATGCTCCCCATCAACTTTCTTCTATTTCACCTGCTATGTATTCCTAGATACTCAACAAAAGTATCTTCGCCTACGTAATCGTACTTCACTTCCTACTTATATAAAAAGGGACAATACAAACTTTGTACTTGTCCCTCACATCTACTATTTTACCAATTCTTTTACTTTCGCTTTTTTACCAACACGTTGTCTTAAGTATGTAAGTTTCGCTCTTCTAACTTTACCACGTCTGATAACTTCTACCTTTTCTACATTCGGAGAATGTAATGGCCATGTTTTCTCTACTCCAACGCCATTTGAATTTTTTCTAACAGTAAATGTAGCACGAGTGCTTCCACCTTGTTTTTTTAGAACTGTTCCTTCAAAAACCTGTATTCTTTCTCGGTTTCCCTCTTTAATCTTAGCATATACTTTTACTGTATCGCCAGTATTAAATGCAGGTACATCTTCTTTTAATTGTGCTGCCTCAATATTTCTAATAATATCATTCATGATGTGTGACCTCCTCTTTGTTTGGACGTTCTTAATACATACTTTGTATCAGAGGACCATCTCTATTCTTCTCACAACATATTGCATTTTATCACATTTTATGTGTATTTGCAAGATTTTTTTCTTCTTCGGAAAGCTGCACCCTATCCAACAAATCGGCTCTTCTTTGCGCCGTACGAATAATAGACTGCTCCCGCCTCCATTTTTCAATATTTGCATGATGACCCGACAATAGTACTTCTGGTACTTTTTTTCCATGCCACTGCTCTGGTCTTGAATACTGTGGATATTCTAATAAGTTATCTTCAAAACTTTCAAAATCTGTAGATGTATGATTACTTAAAACATTTGGAATCAATCTAGAAATTGTATCAATCATGACCATCGCAGGCAATTCACCACCTGTTAGCACATAGTCACCAATGGATACATAATCTGTTACAATTTCTTCTAGCACTCGCTCGTCAATCCCCTCATAATGCCCACACAGAAATACGAGTTCTTCTTCTTCCACAAATTCTTTTGCCATCTCTTGTGTAAATGTTTTGCCCTGTGGTGACAAATAAATCACTCTTGGCTTGCCTTTTGTTTTCTCTAGTACAGAATTATATGCTTGATACACTGGTTCTGCTTGCATAAGCATACCAGCCCCTCCACCGTAGGTATAATCATCTACACTATTATGCTTATTAAATGCATAGTCGCGAATATCCACTGCATGAATATGCAACAACTCTTTTTCCACTGCACGTCCTGTAATACTTGTATTTAATCCTTGTATAATCATATCTGGAAATAACGTCAAAATATGAAAATCCATAAGTTATAGTCTCCTTTACAGTAACCCTTTCATCAACGAGATTACCATCTTTTGTTCTTTGATATCAACCGATAATACACACTGGCGTATTGCTGGCAATAATACTTCGCCATGTTCGATTGATGCAATTACATAAACATCATTTGCCCCTGTTTCCATCACATCTTGCAAAACACCAAATTCTTTTTCATCTTCTGTATATACTTTCATGCCAATCATGTCTGTAATAAAATATTCATCTTCTTGCAGCGGCAATGCGTCTTGACGGTCAATTAACAATGCTGCCCCTTTATACTTTTCAACATCATTGATATTGTCAATTCCTTTGAATTTTAAAATGACAAATTTTTTAAAAAACTTCACACCTATAATCTCAAGGTCTATCTGTTCTTTTCCCATCTCCATCTTCACTGTTTTTAGCTTTTTAAAGCGCTGTGGGTCATCTGTTGTTGGAAATACTTTGACCTCGCCTCGTATGCCATGTGTCGAAGAAATGACACCTACTTGTAGCTGTTGTTCCATAACTCATACTCCTAACTATTGCTCTTAGTTCTTACTCTTAAGCAATACTCCTAGCCAATATACCTAAGCAATACACTTAATGAATTTACAAGCCAAGCACATGTGTGCTTGGCTCATGTCTATTGTGCAATTTCTACCACAATTCTTTTATCTTCTTTTGCAGCCGCAGCTTTTACTACTGCGCGAATCGCTTTTGCTATGCGACCTTGCTTTCCGATAACTTTTCCCATATCAGAATCTGCTACGCGTATTTCAAGTAGCGTTGTTTTCCCCTCTGTCTTTTCGGTTACTACAACTTCATCTGGTAAATCTACCAACGATCTTGCAATTACCTCCACTAATGCTTTCATATCGCACCTCCAAGGTTCACTATTTTTCAATACCTGCTACTTTGAATATCTTACCTACAACTTCCGTAGGTTGTGCACCATTATTCAACCATTTTTTAGCTGCTTCCTCGTCCACTTTAAATACACTTGGATCTTTTGTTGGATCATAAGTTCCTATTTCTTCGATAAACTTACCATCTCTTGGCGCTCTTGCATCTGCTACTACGATTCTATAGAAAGGAGCTTTCTTTTGTCCTATTCTTTTTAATCTGATTTTTACTGCCATTCGTTTTCACCTCCTTAAATTTTCTATCATCTATGGATTAAAACGGAAGTTTAAATCCTCCCCTTTTACCACCTTTGCCACCGAACATACCTGACATGCTCTTCATTGCTTTTTTACTCTGTTCAAATTGTTTCACCATACGGTTTACTTCTGCAATCCCAACACCTGCACCCGTTGCGATTCGGTTCTTTCTTGATGGGTTTAGTAAATCTGGCTTACTTCTCTCTTCTGGCGTCATAGAATAAATCATCGCTTCCATTCTTGCCATTTGCTTTTCAGCCGTTTCCGTATCTACATCTTGTAGTTTTGCGCCACCACCCATTGCGCCAAGTCCTGGCATCATGCCTAGAATACTAGAAAGACCACCCATGTTTTTCATCTGTTTTACACTTTCTAAATAGTCATTGAAATCAAACTGGGCTTTTTTCATTTTTTGCGTCATTTCTTTCGCTTTGTCCTCGTCAATATCCTCACCCACTTTTTCAATCAGTGATAGGACATCGCCCATACCAAGAATACGAGACGCCATACGATCTGGATAAAACTGTTCTAAATCTGAGAGTTTCTCTCCCATACCTACATACAATATCGGGCAACCTGTCACCGATTTTATCGATAACGCTGCTCCACCTCTGGTATCACCATCTAACTTTGTCAAGATAACACCGTCTATACTTAGCTTTTCATGGAATGTTGATGCCACATTTACTGCATCTTGTCCTGTCATAGCATCTACGACTAAAATCGTTTGATTTACTGCTACTTCCCTTTGTATCTCTTCAAGCTCGCCCATCATATCTTCATCAATATGCAAGCGCCCTGCAGTATCTAGTATAATCAAATCATGTCCATGCTTACTCGCATGTTCAATCGCTGCTTTTGCAATATCTGTAGGTTTATGATTCTCACCCATTGCAAAAACATCTACACCTTGCTTTTCACCATTAATCTGTAATTGCTTAATCGCTGCTGGACGATAAATATCACAAGCTACCAATAATGGCTTTTTGCCTTTTTTAAGAAACTTCCCTGCTAATTTTGCCGTTGTTGTTGTCTTACCTGCACCTTGTAGACCAGTCATCATAACAACTGTCTTTGCATTTCCTGCTTGAAATGCAATCTCTGTCGTTTCAGAACCCATCAAGGCAACCAGTTCTTCATTTACAATCTTAATTACCATCTGTGCTGGGTTGAGACCATTCATCACATCTTGTCCAGTCGCACGCTCACTTACACTTCCGATAAAATTCTTAACCACTTTAAAATTAACATCTGCCTCTAGCAACGCCATCTTCACTTCACGCAGTGCACTCTTAACGTCTGCCTCTGTAAGACGCCCTTTACTACGCAAGCTTTTAAATACGTTCTGCAGTTTGTCTGTTAAGCTGTCAAATGCCATTTTATAACTCCTCTATAATCTCATTTGCAATTTTCTTAATACTTTGAACATCGTTTAATTCTTCTATTTGATACACTTTTCTTTTGATAGTCAAAAACTTCTCCATCAAATGTAGTTTCTCTTCATATTCTCTCAATGCCTTATTGCAACGCTTTATAATATCATGAACTCCTTGTCTGCTGATGTTTGCTGTTTCTGCAATTTCACTAAGCGACAAGTCCTCTAGTACAAATTGTTCATAAATTTGTTTTTGATGTGCTGTCAAAAGCTCACCATAAAAATCATACAATAAAGATTGTTCTAAAATTTCATTCATATTCATCACCTTTGTTATCATACACTTAGCTCGTAAATGTGTCAAGTGTTTTTTCTTGACACCTACAAAAGCGAAATGTCACATTGCCAATTCCCCTGCAACATGATAAAATATGCGTAATTGTTTATTTCACAACTTTCTGTGATACAATAGAGTTGCATTTATAAAACTCTGCGCAAAATCAACATATCAAATAAGGAGATACAAACTATGATTAGCACAAGTAACATTACACTTCGTTTAGGTAAAAAAGCACTATTTGAAGATGTAA
>JGI994J12354_10004228_pt1 | contig 13003 bp, 13 predicted proteins | sample IntmicLarv3ML3BL_FD_12354 | JGI IMG/M metagenome (IMG submission 12354)
ACCCCGCCGCAGAGCAGGTGGTCAATGCTGGTGTCCAGCGCCTGCGCCAAATCGTCCAGCAGGGCCGTATCCGGCAGGGTCTCGCCGCGCTCCCACTTGGAGACCGCCTGAAACGATACGTTGAGCGCATCGCCCAGCGCCGTCTGCGTCAGCCCCTTCGCCCTGCGCAAACGGGCAATCTGCCCGCCCGCCTGTGTCGCTTGGATTGCCATAATCTTTCCCTCGCTTTACTGTTATTTCAGAATCGATTCTGCATACAGTATAGCGCAGTGACGCGCCGAACGCAATAACGCGGCAGGGGAGGGTATGGCGATGGGATTCGTCTGCGGGTTGAGGTCACCGCCACCGCTCCCNCAACAGCTGCGCCCACTCCACGATTTTAAACCGCGGCTCATACTGCGGATTCTGCGATACCACGGCGTATTCGTCCTCGTCCCAATAGGCATCCGCGTCAAGGGCTTCGCCCTCGGCGGCGGGCAGGCACATCGGCGGAAACATCACGCACCACCAATTCTGCCCCGCGCCGGAGCCGATGACCACCTTCACGGCGGTATAGCGTCCGGCGGGCAGGGTGACATCCTCATAGCTGCGCGTGGCGAAATATTCCTCAGTGACGCGGATGTCCACGGCCGCGTCGCTGCCGTTCTCACGCAGGACGGCGCGGGCGGCGGCGGTCAGCGCGTCCGTCTGCGCGGCAAGGCGTTCGTGCGCGCTGTCTGCTGTGGTGCTTCCGTCAAAGAGCGTATTTCCTGCGCGTAACACGGCATCGCGCACCTGCAGCTTCAGCGCCTGGTCGGCGGGGCTGTCCGAATCCGCCAACACATGCAGACGCAGTACCTCGCCGCGTACCCGCGCGCAGTCCAGCGAAAAGCCTGCCGCGCTCGCCGCAGCGCTGAACAAAAACGCCAGCCCCAAAGCCAGCTCCGCGCGCCAAAAGCGCTTGGTAAAATACAACATCAAAAAAATCCCCTTCGTTTCGTTTTCCAGATTATGGCACGAAACAAAGGGGATTATTCAATCGGGATTAATAGGACTCAAACTGCACCGTGTCCTCCAGCGGCAGACGGTCCTCGTGGAAGGCGGAGGGTTTGCTGTTCTCGGCGGGGTAGCCGACGGGCATGATGCTGACAATTTCGTATTCCTCTGGGATGTTGAACTGCTCGTGCAGCTCGTCGTGGTCAAAGATGCCGACCCAAACCGTGCCCAGCCCCAAATCGGCGGCCTTGAGCATCATGTGTGTCAGGGCGATACTCGCGTCCACGCGACCGTAGTTGCCGTTCATCGGGCGCGTGTCAAAGGCGGCAACCAGGACGGTGGTCGCTCCGAACAGGCAGGGTGAGCATTCGTTGAGCTTGGCGATGCCTTCATCGCTTTGCACCGCCAAAATGCGCTGCACCTGCATATTGCGCGCCGTGGGTGCCAAGCGACCTGCCTCCAGAATCTCGCGCAGCAGCTCCGGGGAGACCTTCTTTTTGCTGTACTTGCGCACGGAATGCCGCGCCTTAATGAGTTCGTTGTATTCCATTTCGTTTTTCTCCTTTACAGATGGCTCGAAAGCCGTTATACTATATAGTGTTATTTTACACCATTGGGTTGTGAAATGCAAGGGGATTTTGGCGGCGGATTTTTGGGCGTTGCGGATTGCCGTCGGAAAATGATGCACCGTGTAGGGGGCGCTGTCCCCAGCGTCCCGAGGATGCAAAACTGCGCGAAAAGCTTCGGAGGGAAACCGCGTGCCCTGCGGTTGAGGTGCTGTGCCGTCCGCACGGCATCGGGACGCTGGGGACAGCGTCCCCCTACGATGGGCGCGCTCAATTTATCCTCCTCACCACACACAACCCAAAGGTGAATCTCCCCAAAGGAGCATCACCGCCTTGAACGAAACAAGCGCAAACGAATACCTTGCTTCCCTGCGCCCGGCGGGGATTCAACTCGGCTTGGAGCGTATCAGCGCCCTGTGCGCGGCGCTGGGCAATCCGCAGGCGGCGCTGCCCTTTGTGCATCTTGCGGGCACGAACGGCAAGGGCTCCACGAGCGCCATGCTCGCGGGGATTCTCACCGCGGCGGGCTTGCGCTGCGGCTTGTTCACCACACCCTTTGTGACGCGGCCGCGCGAGCAAATCGCGGTGGACGGCAGCTCCGTCACGGCGGCGGATTTCGCGCACGCGGTGGCGGAGGTGCGGGACGCGGCGCAGCGCCATGCCCTGCAAGTCAGCGAGTTTGAGGCGACCACGGCGGCGGCCTTCTGCGCGTTTCGCGCGGCGGGCTGCGATATCGCCGTGCTGGAGACGGGCATGGGCGGCCGGCTGGATGCCACCAACGTCATCCCCGCGCCCCTCGTGAGCGTTCTCTGCCCGATTTCGCTCGACCATACGGCGTTTTTGGGGGATACGCTCGAAAAAATCGCGGCGGAAAAATGCGGCATCCTCAAAAACGGCAGCGCGGCGGTTTGCGCCCTGCTGCAGCCGGACGCGGCCATGGCGGTCATCCTTGCGGCGGCGAAAGAGAAGGACGTTCCGCTTAGCGCTCCGTCCCTGCAAAAAATAGAAATCCTTGGGGAGGATTTGCGCGGCACACAGGTTTCTTATAAAGGCTTTCGCTTCCGCGTGCCCTTCGTGGGCAGGCATATGGTGCGCAACGCGGCAGCCGCCGTGGAGGCTGCGCTGCTGCTGCGCGAAAAGGGGATAGCGATACAAAATTCCGCCATCGAAAACGGCATTGCGGCGGCGAAGCTGCCCGCGCGCATGGAGCTGTTGTCGGAAAATCCGATAGTGCTGCTGGACGGCGGCCACAACGCGGCCTGTGCGGCGGCGCTGAGGGATACGCTGGAGCGCTTTCTGCCGCGAAAAAGAATCATCGCCCTGTGCGCCATGATGGCGGATAAGGATGCCGAAGGCTATCTGCAAACCCTCGCGCCGCAGTTGGACGCGCTGTTTGCCGTGCCGACGGCGCATCCGCGCGCGCTGCCCGCCCCAAGGCTTGCGAAAACAGCGGCGAAATTGGGCATCCCGGGACGCGCGGAGAGCTTCGCGGAGGCCTATGAAACGGCGCTGTACCTTGCGCGGGCGCATGACGGCGCGGTGCTTGTCTGCGGTTCCTTTTCGCTGGCGGCGGAAGCTTATCGATGGAGAGAAGAGATGTTATGAAGGAATTTACCATACAGCCCAACGACGCGGGGCAGCGTCTGGATAAATTTCTCACAAAGGCCGCGCCGAATCTGCCCCAGGCGCTGCTCTATAAGGCCATCCGCACCAAAAACGTGAAGGTCAACGGCAAGCGCGGCCTGATGGATACCCGCCTGGCCGAGGGTGATGTGGTGGCGGTGTATCTCAAGGATGAATTTTTCACCCCGCGCGCGGACGGCATGGACTTTCTTTCCGCCCCGCGTGCGCTGAACATTGCCTATGAGGATGACAACCTGCTGGTGTTGGATAAGCCCGCCGGGCTCCTCTCTCACGCGGACGGCACGCAGTTTGTTGATACGCTCATTGCGCGCGTGCTGCGCTATTTGTATGAAGCCGGGCAGTATGACCCCAAGGCGGAGCAGAGCTTTGCGCCCGCGCTGGTCAACCGCATTGACCGCAACACGGGCGGCCTTGTGATTGCTGCCAAAAACGCGCAGACCCTGCGCATTCTCAATGAAAAAATGAAAGCGCGGGAAATCAAAAAGGAATACCTTTGCGTCCTTTCCGCCGCCCCGAAGCCGCCCCAAGGGATACTCGAGGGCTATCTTGAAAAGGACAGCGAAAGCAACACCGTCCGGGTGTTTCGGGAGGACGGCGTGAACCGAAAGGCGATCCGCACGAAATATCAGCTGCTGTCTGAAAAGGACGGCCGCGCCCTTGTGCAGGTGGAGCTGCTCACCGGGCGAACCCACCAAATCCGCGCGCATTTTGCCGCCATCGGCTGCCCGCTCGTGGGGGACGGCAAATACGGCAGACTCGCAGGAGAAAAAAAACAGCTGCTGTATTCCTTTCGCCTGACCTTCGATTTTGCGAGCGACGCGGGGGAATTGAATTACCTCAAGGGCACGCAGGTGCAGGCGAGGGAGGTTTGGTTTGCCCGTGGGTTTTCGGGTGGGGATTTTTGATTGGAAGTGTGGTGTTGGCGGAGGTTTTTCTGCTGATTTTATGCGGTGCGCCATCGAACCGGCATGAACCACCCCGCAGCATGCAGCAGTGACCCGTGGGCACCCCTCCGCTGGAGGGGAATCGAATAGCGATGCATCAAAAAAACAACGAGGAGAATAACAACCAATGAAAACCACCCTGCGCAATTTACGCAATATATTCTGGCTCTACCGCCCCAGTTGGCGTTACGGCAAGGGCTTTGTGTTGCTTTCGCTGCTGTTTTGGCTGCTGATTGTGCCGTTGAACGATCTGGTCAACGTCTATCTGCCGAACTTTGTCATCAATGCGCTCACGGTCGGCAAGCCCTTTTCATCCATCGTTGTCGGTGTGCTTTGTCTGCAAGGTATCCTGCTTGCGCAGCCCCTGTTCGAGGATACCTTCAATATGTTCTGCAAAAATCGGGCGCTGCCGAGAATCGAGATGAAAATCAAGCGCGAAATCTACGAAAAATCCATTAAAACGGACTACAAGTATATCGACAATCCGGCGTTTTACGACAATTACAGCTGGGCCATCAACGAATACGCCGAAAAAGCGCAGGAGGCGCAGGAGATGGTCAACCGCGCCGCGAATTCTCTGATTGTGGCAGGCTCCATGCTTGCCATCATTGCGGAGGTCAGCCCCATTGCCATCGCCGTGACGCTTGTGAGCGGCATCCTGCAAAACGGCCTTTACGCCATCGTCAACGCCTGGGACGTGAAGCGCGAAACGGCCGTTGTGCCTTGGGACAGGCGGCTTGGCTGCCACCACCGCGTGTTCTATCTGCGGGAGTATGCGGCCGACCTCAAAAGCAGCGATTTGCCTCGCTTCATCTTCCGCCAATACGAGCAGGCGGAGCGCGCCAAGCTCGGCATCATCCAAAGCTACGCCTGCAAGACCATCCTCTGGGCGCTGAGTGCGGATGTCATCTTTCACGCAACACAGGCCTTCATCGTGCTGAACATTGCGCGCGGGATTTACAATGGCGATATCCCCAGCGTGGGCGCTTATGTGACGATGATGCTGGCGGTCAACAAGCTCACGGAGATGGCGAACGACCTGTTTTACCACGCGAAGGATGCCAATCTGCTGGGCAAGCACGCCGCCAAAATCCGTGCCTTTTTTGAGGCGGAATCCACCATCGAAACGGACACGCGGCAGAAAAAAGCGCCGCCGGAGGGTGTGTTCTCCGTGGCGTTTCAGGATGTGCAATTCCAATACGACAAATCCGCCTTTGCCATCCATGGGTTGAATCTCACGGTGGAGCCGGGCGAGAAGCTCGCCATTGTCGGCGCGAACGGTGTGGGCAAATCCACGCTGGTCAAGCTTCTGCTGCGCCTGTATGACCCCGGTGGCGGCAGCATTACCATCAACGGTATGCCGCTCACGGAATATGACCTGCCCGCCTTGCGCCGCAAAATCGGCGTGGCGTTCCAGGCCTCCAATGTCTACGCCTTCTCTCTGGCGGATAACCTGCGTCTGTATCACGATGCGGATGAAAACACGCTGCAAGGCATCCTGCGGCAGCTGCAGCTGGACGGCATTTTGGAGAAAAACAATGCAAGCTTGGACAGCACCCTCACCAAGGAGTTTGACGAGGACGGCATCATGCTTTCCGGCGGCGAAATCCAAAAAATCGGCATCGCGCGTCTGCTCGCGGGGGACTTCGGGCTGCTGCTGCTGGATGAGCCCTCCTCCGCGCTGGATCCACTGGCGGAATACGAGATGTCCAAGCTGATTCTGGCCAGCAGCAACCGCGCCACCACCATCATCGTGGCGCACCGCCTTTCCACCATCCGCAGCGCGGATAGAATCGTGCTGCTGGAAAACGGCGGCATCGCCGAAATGGGCACACATGATGCGCTGATGGCGGCGAAGGGCAAATACTGCGAAATGTTCACCAAGCAAGCCGAAAACTACCAAAATTAGGAGGACGATATGATCTTTGACAGCCACGCCCATTATGATATGGAGGCCTATGACGACGACCGCGACGCGGTGCTTTCCGCCATGCCGCAGGAGGGCGTTTGCGCCGTGCTGAACTGCGCATGCGATTTGGCGAGCTGCGAGAAAACGCTGGCGCTTGCCGCGCGCTATCCCCATGTGTATGCTGCCTGCGGTGTGCATCCGCACAGCGCAAAAGAGACCGCGCCCGAAACGCTGCTGCCGTTTTTGGCGCAGTGTATGCAAGATGACAATTGCGTGGCAGTGGGGGAGGTTGGGCTGGATTATCACTACGACCATTCCCCGCGTGAGGTGCAAAAGGAAATCTTTGAGGCGCAGCTGCGCTTTGCCGTAGAGCGGGACTTCCCCGTGGTGGTGCATGACCGCGAGGCGCACGAGGACGTGATGGCCCTGCTGCGCAAATACCGCCCGCGCGGCGTACTGCACTGCTTCAGCGGCTCGGTGGAAACCATGCGCGAGACCGTGGCGCTCGGCATGTATATCGGTCTGGGCGGCGCCGTGACCTTCAAGAACGCGCAAAAGCCCGCAGCTGTGGCGGCACAGATGCCCTTGGAACGCCTGCTGCTGGAGACGGACGCGCCATACATGACCCCCATGCCCCACCGCCAAAAACGCAACCACTCCGCCTACATCGCCATCGTCGCGCAAAAAATCGCAGAGCTGCGCGGGGGGAGCGCCGAGGAAATCCTAGCGGCGGCGCGAGAGAATGCGTGTGAGCTGTTCGGGGTTTCGGTGAATCAATGAATTTCCTCGCCGCAGAGCGGCGAGGTATCGCCGGGGGTTATCGGAATCCGCCGCAAGCGGCGGAGTATTGGATCCGGCGACGAAATTCTTGTGAATATAAAGATACAAGGAGAAAACAACCATGTTTCTGCACGAGCCCATCTATGACCTGGATATCCTCGCGCGCAGCAATCTGCACATCCATACCAATTTTTCCCGCTGCGGCAAGCCGGAGATGCGCCTTTCCGCCATTCTGAAGGAGGCGGAAAAGAGCGGCCTGGAGCGCATTGCCCTCACAGACCATTCGCCCATTGAGGGCAGCTTTCTCGCGCAAATCCATGAGCTGAAGGCGCAGGCGGCAGCCATCGAAACTCCGGTGAAAATCCTGTTCGGCGCGGAGCTTTCCGCCTATGGCGTGGGCAAAAGCAGCGAGAGCTTCGGCATTCGCGCTGCGCTGGATTACCGTCTGTATAGCTGCAACCACTATCATCAGGAGTTCTGGGAGTTCCCGCAGGAGCAAACGCCGGAGGGCTTCCGTGAGCACGCCTTCGCCATCCTGCGCGCCCTGTTCCAAAAAGGCGAGGCGGATTGCATCGCGCACCCCTTCTACGGCCGTTTTCTGGACGCGCTGGATGACATCAAGGATGCCACCCGTGCCATTTCGGATACACAATTGGGCGACATCATGCGTGAGGGCACCGCCGCCAAGGTTGCCTGGGAGCTGAACAGCGGTGCCATCCGCACGGACCCCGAATTCTACCGCCGCTATTTCGCCGTCGGCAAGGAGGTCGGCGCGGTATTCAACTTCGGCACCGACGCGCACCGGCTGGAGGGCATAGACCCCCGGAAATTCCTGCCGGATTTGAAGCGGATTTTATATTGATAAATCACTGCATCACAGAATCCAACGAAAAGCTGGTAAACACAATATTCTCTGCGTAAAAATTCCCGCCGCTTTCAAAGTATGCGCCGATGAATCCCGTTTCCGCGTCAATCAGTGTCAGCGCGGAGTAGGAGGCGAGACCTTCATACAGAACCTTGGAATGGCTCCAGCTGCGGCAGCCGTCCGTGCTCAGGCGGACGGTCATTTTCTCGCGGTGCAGCCTGTCCGCCGGGTTCGTGAAGAGATAGGCGCTTTCCTGCCCCGCGCGCGGGATTTTGATGAGGCTTCCCTGGCACATGGGGTCGGGCAGGGCTTCGTCATGCGCCCAATCGGGGAAGGTCAGACCGTTGTCATAGCTGCGCGCGGTCACGCGGGTGCCGGCGCTGACGGGGCGCACGTTGATGTAGAGCGAGCCGTCGTCCAGCTGCGCGAGCGTGGCCTCCTCGCCGCCGGGAATGGTGCCGCCCAGTGCCCAGGTTGCACCGCCGTCCTTGCTGAAGACGACATGGGCGTTCATTTTGCGTTTCTCCACATGGTCGGCGGGTATCATCAGGGTGCCGTTTTCCAGCTGGATGCCGTGGCTCGGTCCTGTGGCGTACCAGGTCCAGCCGGGCAGCTTCACGCTTTGGGTGATTTCCTCCGGCGCTGCCCAGGTTAGGCCGTTGTCCTCACTGTGGGTTTTGAACACGCGGTCGTTGTTTTTGCAGAAGAGCATCCAGATAAAGCCGGTGCTGCGGTCCACCACCGGGCAGGCGTTGCCCACGATGCTGTCGCCGTCCGCAAACAATACCTCCAGCGGCGACCAGGTTTTGCCCTTGTCCGTGCTGCGCCGCACCACGATGTCGGTCTTGCTCCAGTCCTCGTGGCTGTCCGTGCGCGCCTCCACAAAGGCGAGAATCGTGCCGTCCGCCGCCACAATCATGGTGGGGATTTTGAAGGTGTCATAGCCGGACTGCCCCTGCGCATACAGCGTGGTATAGGTTAAATCGGCGGGGAAGGGCAGTGCCTTCGCGTCCGGCGGCAGGGTGATGATGCCCACCACAAGCGCGCCCATGACCGCCAGCGTCAGCGGAATCCCGTGCAGCAGGGACAGCGCACGGCTGCCGGGTCTCTTTTTCACAAAGGAAATGATGCCGCCGAGCCCGGAGATGCCGAGTGCCGCAAAGAGCAGGGCAATGAAAATCAAGCCGAACAAAAAGAGGTTCCACATGTCATCGGCGGAGATATAAGCCGCTGTTTTCAACAGGACACTGATGGCGATCAGCAGTCCGGTGCCGACAATCAGGTTGACGGCGGAAAGCACCAGCCCCGCCGCACCCGTGCTTTTTTTGGCGCGTGACTTTTTGAGCGCCAGTATCAATGCCGCGATGCCCAGCAGGGCGATGACGGCGCCTGCGCCGAAGAGCGCGCCGTAAAAGAGCGGATAATAGGGCCGCACGGACGGCCGCAGCTGATACGCCACCAGATAATCCCGAAAACGGATGGGCAGCGCCGCCAGACACAAGCCGCCCGCAAGGGCAAACAGGGCAGCGATTGCCGAGAAAAAGGCTTTGCCGCCGGAGGTTTTTGCGCGCATGATGAACACCTCAATTTCTTGTTTTTTGGGGAAGGATACTGATTGCAGTGTAGCACATCGGCGGCGGGATTACAAGCCTTTTTCTGCGGACGAGATAAGAAAACGCCCCGCTGCGCATATAGTAGCAGCGGGGCATCTCCATGCCCAAAACCAAATCGAGAGGGGCAAAATTATGCAATGTCATGTAACGGATTTGCGCAGGAAGCAGGTCATCAACGAGAAAACAGGCAACCGGCTGGGCTTTGTGTGTGATGTGGCGGTGGACAGCTGCTGCGGCAAGGTGGAGGCGCTGGTTATCTTCGGACGGGGCAAATGCTTTGGACTTTTGGGGCATGAGGAGGACATCATCATCCGCTGGGAGGACATCCGCGTTATCGGTGAGGAGACCATCATCGTCTGCGTGGAGGAGAAGCCCTGCGGCAAGCAGGAGCGGCGGGAGCCGGGGCGCTCCGCCGGATTTGTAAACTTTTTTCGATGATGAAAGGCGGCGGGTTGCGCGGCGGGGAAAAGTATGTTAGAATAATTATGGGTTACAGTATCCAAATGAAAAATGAAAAATGTGTAAAGGATGAGAAACAATGGCTTTACCCGTTGCATTGCAATTATATTCCGTGAGAGATGAAATGGCCGCCGACTTTCGCGGTACGCTGGAGAAGGTGAAGGCGCTGGGCTATGACGGCGTGGAATTCGCCGGCTTGTTTGGGCAGGAGCCTGCGCAAATCAAGCGGATGCTTGCCGAAATCGGGCTTGCCGCCGTGAGTGCGCATGTGCCGTTGGAGGCGCTGCTCGCCTCACCCGAGGCCGTGGTTGCCGCCTACCGTGAAATCGGCTGCGGCTTTGTGGCTGTGCCCTATGTCACCGAGGAGCGCCGTCCCGGCGCGGCGGGCTTTGCGGATACCATTGAGGACATCCGCGCCCTGGGCGAGGCGGCGCGGGCGCAGGGCGTGACGCTGCTGTACCACAACCACGACTTTGAGTTTGAGAAGGTGAACGGCGAATACGGGTTGGATGTCCTGTACCGTGAAGTCCTGCCGGAGCTGCTGCAGACGGAAATTGACGTGTGCTGGGTGAAGGTTGCGGGGCTGTCGCCGGCGGATTACATCAAGAAGTATACCGGTCGTGCGCCGGTGGTGCATCTGAAGGATTTCTTCATGAAAGGCGACAAAAAGCCCGAAAAGCTCTATGCGCTCATTGGCCTTGCGGACGACGGCGAGCCGCAGCAGGAGGAGCTGTTCGGCTTCCGCCCCGTGGGGCACGGCAAGCAGGATATGCCCGCCATCCTTTGCGCCGCCGAGCAGGCGGGCGCGCAGTGGGTTGTGGTGGAGCAGGACGAGCCCGCGCCGGGCGATACACGTCTTGCGAGTGTGGAAAAGAGCCGGGAATATTTGAGAAGCCAAGGCTGGTAAACGTAAAAAATGAGAAATGAATGAGAGAGATTTTGGGGTAATTACATTTTATGCAATATATTATAATGGATATGGAATGGAACAATGCGTTCGCCAAAAAGCGCCGCGCCTTCATGAATGAAATGATTGAAATCGGCGCGGTCAAGCTGGACGAAACACTCACGGAGATAGACAGCTTCAGCATGCTTGTGCGTACCCAAATCGGCAAGCGGCTGCGCAGCTGGGTCAAGGATTTGACCAGCATCACGGCGGACGAGCTGGAGGACGGCGGCAAGACCTACCAGGAGGTTTACGCGGCGTTCGCCGCCTGGGTGGGCGAGGAGGATCACATCCTCCTAACCTGGGGGGACGGCGACATCCGCGTGCTGATTGACAACAACCTGTATTACAATGCCGAGGCCTCGATTCCCTTTGTGCAGCGCTACGCGGATTTGCAGACCGTGGTGCAGCGCTGCCTGCCGCCGAACGGCGGGAATCAAATCGGGCTTTCCGCCGCCGCCGTGCAGCTGGGGATTGCGCCGGAGGAATACACCACCCACCGCGCACTGGGGGATTGCCGCCTGGGCGCGGAATGTCTGCGCCGCGTGTATGCGCCGGGTGCGCCGGGTGCGCCGGAGGAGCTGGCGCGCGTGTGCGATGCCGATTTCTACCGCCGTCTGAGCTTCAAGGCCTATGTGCTGAGCAACATCAAAAATCCCAGGGTAGACAAGGACGAGCTTTATTACCGCTGCAAATTCTGCGGCGCGGCGGATACCGAGCGCAAAAGCGAGTGGAAATACAACAACCAGTATTTTCGCGCGGAATATTATTGCCCGCATTGCGGCAAAACGGTGCGCGCGGGTGTGCGCTTCAAAATGCTGTTTGACCGTCTGGATATCCGCCGCGTCGCAGCCGAGCTGCCGCAGCCGGAAGAAAAAGAGAAGGATGAATAGCGGGCAGACGGCAGATCTACCATCGAAAAGTTGATTTGGAAGGCCGGTGTATCCATGAAAAAATCGCAGATTGCCATCCTTGCAATGCTGGGAGCCGTGATTATCGCGCTTGCCGCGTTTGCCCTGTACCGCAGCACGGAGGAGTACGAGCTTCCCGTTACAGCCACGGTAAGTGACACTGCCGTGCCGGACACCACCGCCGCGCCTAAGGACACCATGGCGGAGCATGCCAGCTCTGTGCAGTCCACGGCGGTGCAATCCACGGCACCGCCTGCCGCGGATTCGCCGGAGCATCTCGGCCTGGCTTACGGCGAATATGCCGTGCAGGACGGCGCGTGGGTTTACTACGCTTCCGGCAGCGGTATCTGCAAAATCGGTACGGACGGCAAGGGCGAAAAGCGTTTGCTGGAGAATGTGTTCGCGCACAATCTCATCCTGGCCGATGGCTGGCTCTATTATCTGGCCTGGGATGAGGAGGACATCGGTCTCTTCAAAATGAAAACAGACGGCAGCGGCCAGAAGCGGCTCGCCAAGGATGTGCATTCGCTGGTGGAGGTATCCGAAGAGACGGTTTATTTCAGCCGCGCCGCTGCGGCGGAAAATACAGTGCATGCCGTGAGCAGCGGCGGAAAAAACGAGCAAAAGCTCTGCAGCGGTATCGGCGGCGGTGTATTTCGGGGCTGGCTGTATTATGTGAACAGCAACGCGGTTTACCGCCTGAACCTCAATACAAAAAAGACCGAAAAGCTGCTGGATCGCTATGCTTACGCATTCTTCTATTACGGCGAGTGGATTCTTTTCGCGGACGCGCAGGGCATTTGGGAAATGCACGCGGACGGCAGTGCACAGAAGAAACTGGTGTCCGGGGACATCGGCGGCTTCCTCATTCTGCAGGATGTGCTGTATTACGCCAAGCCGAACGAGGGCATCTATCAAGCGGACATCCACGGCAAAAATGAAAAACGCATCGTCAAAGACAATGTCTCACATAGCTTCTCCATCGCAGGCGGCCTGCTGTATTACACCACAGACACCCACGACCCGGAAAGCTTCAGAATCCGATTGGATGGCAGCGGGAAGAAGCTGTTGGGGTAGGCGAATAAAAAAATACAGGCTGTATCAGAACGGAAGCTTTGATGCAGCCTGTATTTGCAATAACAGGGATTATTATGCGTTCTCCAGCAAAAACCGCTCCGCGTCCACATTCCACAGTCCCTTGCTTTGCGCTGTCAGCTCCGCCAGACATGCAAACAGGGGACTTTTTTTGCCCAGCTCCGCAAAATCGGCAATGGCGGTCAGCGGCAGGGAAATGTTGGTGTAAATCAGTTTTTTGCCGCCGGGGATTTTCGGCAGGTTCAGCGTGGCCTCGGGTACGCAGTCCAGCCCGCCGATGTGCGTGACCAGAATAG
>JGI994J12354_10004229_pt1 | contig 13002 bp, 15 predicted proteins | sample IntmicLarv3ML3BL_FD_12354 | JGI IMG/M metagenome (IMG submission 12354)
CGGTTCGACCATTATTTATGCATTCATGCAAGCGATCGGAATGGTTAACGATCACTTCACAACATGTTTTGTTTACAAAGAAATGATGAACAAATAAGAGAATGTGAAAAATAATTTTTAGTAAACTCGGTCAAATCCCTTCAGGCTCGCTTTGACAATTTCAAGCACTCTGGGTAGTGCTGTTCTAAGAAAAACATTGAAATACTGAGTCAGTCAGATTTCCGTACTTTCGGGATCGGCATGCGTTCAAACGTGTCGCTTTATTACTTCTGAATGCCGAACAGACCATGAAAAAATGGAAGATGCCTCTGAAGAAAAACGATGCAGATTATGCACCTCTATAGGATTTAACGTGCACTAGGTGATTATACTGAGACAAATACTGAAGCGGTTAAAAGAGAGTTTTTTGCTTTGAATCTCTCTTTGATTGCTTTTTTTCTGGAATTATTTTATTTTCCTTTGTTTCCACATCTTTTGCATATTCATACATTCTATCTGTATCTACCACATATAATATCTTTTTCCGCTCTTTGCCCACTGCCTTTACCAAGCCTAATTTTTCTAATTGAATGACATCGGATCTGGCTGTTTGATACGCGGCCCTATACCGTTTTTGCAATTCAACAACTGAAAAAGGGGCATCGTCTTTCATGTAATCTTTTAAAATTGTAGCTTGTCTTATATTGAATTCTGGATTCTGGCTGACAAACAATCTTGCCTTTTTCTGTTCTTTGGCCTTTTGTTCTATGTGAGCCTCTAATGATTTCACCGCGCGCATGATGCATTCTACATTGAACTTGATAAAATACGTCAGATCGTTGCTATCTGTTTCTGCATACTGATATGCCATGCCATATTTGCTTGGGGCAGATTTAATTACCTTTGATATTGCAGCATATTCCATCATCCAATATCCTTTCTTTATGGCATACCAGTAAAAAAGAGATCTCGCAAGCCGACCATTTCCATCAATGAACGGATGAATAAAACCTATCATAAAATGAATTATAATTCCTTTCACTAAGGGGTGTATAAATTCTTCATTTTCTTTGTTACAGAATTCGCAGAGCCCCTCTACCATTTTTTGTATTTTATCATATGTTGGAGGAATGTGGAACACCTTTTCCAATACTTGGTTATCACCCACAACAATCTCATTGGTCTCTCTAAATTTTCCTTCCCATTCTTTACCTTCTTTCAGCGTATCGTGTGTGATGATTTTGTGCATTTCTTTAATTAGGTCGAATGTCAGCTCATCATCTTTGATTTTCTTAATGTGTTCCATAGCAATAAAATTATTCATAACCATGCGTTCACCATCAGTCACGGGTCGCTGTTTCTTTCTGATCATTTCTTTCGCATCAGCTCTCGTTACCGCTGCACCTTCCAGTATACTTGACGAAATTGCCTCCTCTATGAAAGATGATACTGAGTGATAACGCATACGCTCATTTCCAATTTCTTTTCCATGATATTCCATATGCCCAGACAAACACCTTTCTAAATCAAACAAGCTTTCCAATAAATTCGATGTCATGGAATACGAACAATTAATTCCCCCAATTTTTAAACATTTTTCATTTGTTAGCCTCGTAATTTTCATCAACAGCCATATTTTTTTACGAGCGTCTATGTCTTCGACCCGATATCTTAATTCTTCCCAGTGGTAATATCTCTCATTAAATTTTTTTGCAAGCTCGAATTCGTTTTCACTGGCCTCAATCTTACCTTTAGGCATCAGAACATCCAGACCAGGAACTTTTGATATTTTTTTCATGGCCCAATCATGTTTTTCCAATATAAAAAGAATTACTAAATTGTAAAGAAAAAGTTTTTACTGACTTTTCAATTTGTATATAAAAAATCACCGATGATTTTTAAAAAGAATTACTAAATTGTAAAGAAAAAGTTTTTACTGACTTTTCGTTACTGCGGGCATTAATGAAAACTTCATAGCTTTACACATAACATGAAATAATATGATGGATACAGATGAATTGGTAAATAGAGGATAAATAATATTATCATTTGGTATACAATGACGATTCTTTTCAGGCCCGCTTTTTGGCAACAATAATAAATTCAATGATGCATCATTCAATGATATGATCGAAACAGAACGCCTGATCCTCAGACCGCTTACCTTAGCTGATGCAGAAAAAGCGTTCTACGGATGGACGGGCGATCCGGAAGTGTCGAAATACGTCAGCTGGCTTCCGCATCATACGATCGATGACACAATAAAATGGCTGAAGGATATCGAATGGAAAACAGATGATTACGGCAATATCTGTAAAAGCGACTGTTACATCTGGGGATTCGTACTGAAGGAAACTGGTGAACTTTTCGGTTCCGGAGGTTTGATCTGGGAAGAGAAATTACAGTTATTCCAGATCGGATACAACATCATGAAGGATCATTGGAATCATGGATACACCACTGAGGCCATGAGGGCCATTCTTCAATTCGGTATCGAAAATCTCAACATTAAGATGGTTTCTGGAGGCCACGCGAAAGAGAATCTCGCCTCTGCCAGAGTGATCGAGAAATTAGGATTTGTCTATGACCATGATGACATGACGCCTCATGTCGATGGTACACGTTCTTTCGACAGCCGCGAATATCTGTTGAAGTTGCGCTGACTATCCAATAGATGAAATTATCTGAAGATCTGACCTGAATATACTTTATCAATACCTTCAGGCCATCTTTTACAATGATCATGTTTCTTGAGGATACTTTGTTATTCGGATTGGGAAGATCATATGTTTCGAACTGCCAAGAACTGTAGGTGTGCTACGAAGTTTTTGAAGTACGTTTCAAAAAGATTTTCACATCGGTCTGAGATCCCTATTGAGACGGTCGACCATCCATGTCAGTCGGTTCTTCCTTCCCACTTCCGTCTTTGCATCGAAATATGCTCGTGCATATGTTTTCTTCACTGACGGCGGCATCGCTTGAAAATTCGTATATGCTGGCTCATATGTTTTAAGCATGTTTGATAAGATAACGATTTGCTCATCGGTGATCCTGCTTGGGAGGTTAGGAGAATCCCACTGACCGCTCTTCTTAGCTTCTTCGATCTTCCTTCTTCCGTGGTCGGTCATCAATCCTTGTTCTTCAAGTTTCTTGACCAATCCTTTGTTCTTTTCCGACCAGTTGCTGTTCGCTCTGCGGGGTGTGAAACGTCTTTTGTACTTCGTATCATCAAGGCTTTTCACATGCCCATCTATCCATCCGAAACAAAGAGCTTCTTCTAACGCTTCTTCGTATGTGATCGTCTTCGGTCCGTCCTTCTTACCGAATATCAACCACATTACGTCACCGGTCGTTCCGTTCTCTTCCAACCAATTGCGAAACGCGGTTCGGTCGGGAAACTCCAGGATCTCGTTCATTCTCTCATCCGTATATCTGAATTCTGACTTAAAGACCAAGCTCAATTATATCTACATTATTTCCGATTGCGCATTATGCTATCGTATACGGTCAGGGACTACACAAATAACGATCTCGAAGAGTGTACTGACTGTTACATCAGCGGTTTCTTTGAACGGAATGAGCCAAAGGACCGGAAGTTCCTGCGGGATTGCATGGATGCTCTCGTTGGCATCAGCAACTTCACGTTAATTGCAGAAACTGACGGAAAAATTGCAGGATTCATTGGAGTTTCGTATAAAGAGACATTCAGCAAGGAACTTTCCAAGTCTTCGAATGCTCCCGGGAAGCGGAAGAGTTTTGTCACCATAGGAATGAAACGCCGCCTCGGACTTTACAGACTTTCCCCGGAATTCAAGAAAGAGTTTGAAAGATTTTTCTCAGAAGTGATGATGAAACCGGACATCACCGATGACTGCGATTGCGAAATAGTCGTACTCAGTTCGCGGAAAGATCTTCGCAAGGGCGTGGGAACCGCACTCGTCGAGGAAACGATCGCCCGCTGCAAGAGGAACGGCGCTTCCAGGATGAGGATCGCGACAGATACGTCATGGAATCATTCTTTTTACGGAAGGTTCGGATCTGTTGTTTACGAGAAGGAACATGTTATCGATGGTATACCAGGAACAACATTCGTTTACGAGATATCCCTGAGATAGAGAAGATTGATTAACTCGCTCGGCGGTTCATTATGAGGGAGGGTGCACGTTTTGGATACAATACTTGTGGCGGCGATCATCTTTGTGTTCACTTACGCCCTGATATCAATAAGGCGTCTTCCTAAAGTGAACGTCAACAAGGGACTTGCAGCAGCTGTCGGCGGCATCCTGATGATAGTTTTCGGTATAGTTGTGTTGACAGACGTGCTTGATCTGATCAATTTTGACGTTATTTTCCTGCTGTTGGGAATGATGATGTTAGCGGCTGGTTTAGAATTCTCCGGATTCTTCCGTATCGTTTCTGATTTCTTGGTAAGATTTTCCGGAAGCAAGATTCGATTGTTAGCGTACATCATGGTGATAAGCGCAGTACTTTCTGCGGTGATCCTGAACGATGCTGTTGTTCTCATCTTCACACCGATCGTCATAAGATGCTGCAGAAACACCGGCTGCAATCCCATTCCTTATCTGATCGGCATCATGTTCTCCGCCAATATCGGAAGTTTGGCTACGCCGATCGGAAATCCTCAGAACGCATATGTTGCGTCGGAGGCTGGAATATCTTTTCTGGAATTCAGTGCTCACACTCTTCCTATTTCTTTGGTCTGTTTGCCTGTTGCTTTCCTGATCATTTACGCCATATTCAGAAAGAACCTGACATCTGACGTATGCTCTCACAATGATGATGAAAGGGAAGTTGACAGAACAAGGCTTTGGGCTGTTCTTATCGTCACGTTAGGTGCATTCATTGGTTTTGCGGTATCAAGTTTCTTCGATATTCCGATGTATGCTATCGCAATGACCGCAGGCATACTGGCAATTATCGTTGTGATGTCAAAAGGTCTGAAGAATACGGTATGGGTCGCAAGCAGAATAGACTGGTCGATACTTGTGTTCTTCATCGGACTCTTTGTGCTGATGGGTGGTGTCTCAAGTTCAGGATTACTGGACGAATTCATATTGCTTTTCCCCGGATTCGGTGAGGGTGAAACGATATCCATTGCCGGTCTGGCCGGATTCACTGCAGTGCTTTCCAATCTTGTCAGTAACGTTCCTGCTGTTGTCCTGATAAGCGATATGCTTCCTGCAGGGAACATAACGTTGATGATCACTCTTGTCGTCTCTTCGACATTGGCTGGGAACGCTACTTTGATCGGATCCGCTGCGAACGTCATCGTATCTGAACGCTCTGAGGAAATGGGCGTTTCGTTCAGCTTCTGGAAGTTCATTCTCATTGGATTACCTGTAGCGATGGCGACATTGCTCATCGGTGTCGGAATTCTGATGCTCATGACCTGACCGAACCAATTCTAAATAGTTCGAATCCATGCGGAGAGCATGGAAAGGAAGAATACTATCGAAGATCTTTACGAAATGATCAACGACGAAAAGACGTATAAGATACTCGATTCCATCCGCGGCGGGGAGAAGTCCACCAAGGACATCCTTTCTGATGTCAATTTCTCAATGAAACCTTTCAATTACCTCGTGAAACGGATGTTCCTCGAAGGCATCCTCGCCGAAAGGTCGACTTGGAAAACCAGATTTTACGGAATAGACGAAGAAGGTCTGCTCAGGTTGATAGAAAGGTTGCAGAACTTACCTGAAACCTCTGTTGCTGTCGAAAAACTTTCGAAATATCTATAACAACGCAACAGCACGTCCGATGAAACCTGCTGCTATGCAAACAACAGTATTCAGCAGGAACACCAGGAACGCATTGAATATCTGACCTTCCGAAAATAGGTTCACGAACTCTAAGGTAATTGACGACAATGTGGTGAACGCACCGAAGAATCCCATGAACAGTAAAATGCGGGTGGTCTCAGACATGTCTCCGTACTTGAAGAATATGAAACATATCAAAAAGGAACCAATGAAGTTGACCGCGAACGTGCCCCAAGATATGTCGCCGTATGGTGCGAGCGTTACTGAGATAACATAACGTAACACGGAACCAACTGCTCCGCCTATCGCGACCAAGGCCACGAACCAAAGCTGCTCCATATCCATTGTTCCCTCCAGTGCTCCCGAGGATAAAATATGTTTGGGATTCTGCGGAACTTGAGATGTACATATCATTAGATAGATGAACCTCTATCAGATGATGTTGATAGATTCTAACGAGATATATGGCGCGGTCGTCGTTGTCGCAATACTGCTTGTGGTGCTTTCTGTTCCGTCACTTCTGCTGAGTGTGAAAGCCTCATCCGGTCTTCTGAAGAGGTATCAGATCCTCCGGTCCATCGGTAACGATAACAAGAAAGAGATCCCAAAAGCACTTTTGGAGGAATGGAATAATGTCAACACTCCTTTGAACTACGTTTCGATGCTGGCCAACGAAATGGAACACGTAAGCTCGTTACGTCCTGCTGTCTTTCAGGCTGAAATTGCTGTTGCATTGGTGATCATACTTGCCATTGTCCCTGGATTCGTTACTGAAGTGCTAGTGTTCATGGCCGGCATCGTTGTTGTTTCTGTGCTTACGATACTGTACGCCGGGATCAATGCCAATCGTTACAGACATGAATACATAGTGGCATTATCTGAACTCGAGTCCAATGGTGACGAGTCCGCGGACATGATCTACGGCTAAAGCGTTTTTTACTTTGTTGTATTTCTCTTCAGTATGACTACAGTAATATTGAAGACCAATGTAGGCGACATCAAGATCAAAATGTACGACGACATGCCCATAACCGCCGGCAATTTCATCAAACTTGCCAAAGAAGGTTTCTATGACGGCATCATCTTCCACCGTGTGATCGAGGGCTTCATGATCCAGGGCGGATGCCCTAACGGAACCGGAATGGGCGGACCGGGATACAACATCCAGGATGAATTCGTAAAGGGACACTCCAACAAGCGCGGAACCATCTCCATGGCGAACACCGGAAGACCTAACACCGGCGGAAGTCAGTTCTTCATCAACTTGGTGGATAACAACTTCCTTGATTGGGACAACCCCCGCACACCGAGCGCGCATCCTGTATTTGGGGAAGTAGTAGATGGACTGGAAATTGTTGATAAGATCGGTGCATGCAGCACGGATCATAACGACAGACCCAGATCTGCGATAAAGATAGAAAAGGCAGTAGTGGAGTGATCATGTCAAGGCACGTGATGGAAGCTCTCGGTAAGGCTCGTGTTGTCATTGAAGACGGAAAGGTGATTGAGGTCGGGGAACCGGTCATCAGATACTGCCCGTTGTTCAAGAAACACCGCGGGATCGAAGAACTTAACGCAGAGACCATCCGTGCCAATATGGAGTTCCGTATCAACTCGTTCGGCATGTGCACCGAATTCCGAAAGACAAGGATGAGGGATTTCCTGAACTTCGGGATATCTGAGATGTTAAGCTTAGCTTTACGCAATAAGATGCTTGATGCTGCTGTAATCGCAGCGGACGGATGCGGAACCTGTGTTCTTGAGGATCCTGAGATCATTCAGGGATTGGGCGGGCGTATCTCGGGATTGTGTGAAACCTCTCCGTTGCAAAATGTGATCGCCGACGTAGGAGCAGATCGTGTATTGGACCCCAAGACCGCATTGATGGATCAGTTCGGAGGTGTTTCCAAAGCATTCGCGATGCGTCATTCTAAGGTCGGAGTGACTATTGCGTTTGCTGATGATGCTGCAGCGATCCGCGATGCATTCGGTGACAATGTTGTCATATTTGCGGTACACACGACAGGCACATCGGAAGCAGACAGTGAAAAGCTGTTCGACTTCTGCGATGTCATTACGTCATGTGCGAGTCTGCACATACGCGAAGTTGCGAAACGAAGGGCTGTGCTGCAAGCAGGCACCAAGATCCCGATATATGCAGCAACCGAAAGGGGGAAGGAAATAATGCTTGCGAAACTCAAAGAACTGGGAAAGGAACCTTCCTGCACTCTGGACGAGGACGGTCCTGAACCACTTATCTGAAACTTTCAACGATAAGATGGGTTCCCGATCTCAGATATATCATCGGAACTTTCATCTTCCTCAGCCTTGCTCTCAGTTCCTTATCGTTCGTAAGAACATATCCTTTGGTTGCAACCGCGGCTTCAACGACCGCATCGTCTCCTGACGATACTGTTTGAATGATCTCGTACTTTCTGGCAAGTTCCAATGCGGCGTTGGCGAACTTGTGCTTCAAATGTTTTAATTCACCGATCAGCGGCCCCGGGACGACTATCCTTGCGTCACCTATGAGATTCGCTATGGCAATATCCAAATTTATGCGGATCTCGAAAGGCATCAGAATTGCGTTGGTGTCTAAAACCACAGTCTGCATCTAATTGTCCACTATCCCATATCCGATGAGTCTCCATTTTCCGGAGATCCTTCTGGATATTGCGACCCTTTGGCCTTCTACTATGCACACCGGTATCTTGAGAACGACCTCGGCAGAACCGCCTCTTGCGCTTTTGACGACGCCGACAGTCGTAGCTGTGCCGATACTAAGCATCAACGGTTCGTTTGTCTTGATATCATCCACTTTGATATCAGACGCGGTACCAACGACCCTTTCCAAAAGTGTCGTTCTCATTTTGAATTCATGCGCCACTTTCGGTAACTTTTCCGGATAACCGACCATTCTTCCAGTGAGGCCGTCAGATTTGGTTATAGACGGGTCAAGACTCGTTCCTATGGAAATAAGCCCTCCCGGATACACTTTATCAACGCTCTTACCGCCTGCGTGCAATGATGTGATCTTCGTCGTGATCCGATTCCATATAGTCTTTCCGGCAACTTCCGACTTCTTGCCTGGTGCGATCTCGATCTGATCGCCGACGGAGAATGTTCCTTTGACCAAGGAACCTCCGAGGACACCGCCTTTCAGGCCTTCCGGATCTGCTCCCGGCGAGTTGATATCGAAAGAACGTGCAACATGCATCAGCGGATCGGAATCCCTGTCACGGTCGACGTTTGCGACTATGTGCTTCTCGATCGCTTCTATCAGCTTGTCGATGTTCACATCGTGGTGCGCGGAAACGGGAATGATCGGCGCGTTCTCTGCGATCGTTCCTTTCACGAACGCTTTTATCTGCTTGTAGTTCTCGATCGCATCTTCCTTGGAAACGAGATCGATCTTGTTCTGAACGATTATTATCTTCTCGATCCCGACGATGGATAACGCCATCAAGTGTTCCTTCGTCTGCGGCTGCGGGCATTTTTCGTTCGCAGCGACAAGCAAAAGCGCACCATCCATTAACGCCGCACCAGATAACATGGTGGCCATAAGGGTCTCGTGCCCCGGCGCGTCCACGAATGATACTGAACGTAGGAATTCAGCTTTGCTGCCGTCCCTGCATACGTCACATGTGGCGTACGCTTCCGCACCGTCCTTGTTCGGATTCTTGTAGAATGCCACATCAGCATACCCGAGCCTTATTGAGATCCCTCTCTTTATTTCCTCGGAATGTTTATCGGTCCACTCACCGCTCAATGCTTTGGTGAGTGTCGTCTTCCCGTGGTCAACGTGACCTATCATTCCGATGTTTATCTCGGGCTGCTTGGAGACTTTCATCTTTACTCCTTAGCCGGCTCTGCCGGTGCCAAGGTCTCTTCGATGGATTTCGGGCCGTACTCTGCAACGGCCATGTTGATCTGCACGATCTCTGATGATATGGCAGAGCAACGCAGAGCTTTGCGTCTCCTCTCGCCGGGGTATTTCTCATGGAATCCTAGGCTTTCCGAAAGGAGGATCTTCCTTCTCTTGTTTCCCGGCAAGTCGCCCCTCATCGGCGTTCCGTTGCCATCGCTTCCGCCTGTGATCTTCAATTTGTATCCGGGAAGTCCGACGAATATTCCATCTATAATTTCACCAATGTTCTTCCCGATAAGGGAGTTCGCGTGGTGGCCGGACACCGTCACGTTGTGTGACCTTCCGGACTTGACATCATTAATTACTGCTTTGAAGTCAGCCATTTAAACACCTGTGAACCCGCCCTATTAAAGAAGGGCTTATATATGTTTTGGTGGGGCACTACATCTTGGCCGCGGTCTTCTTCGCCTTCTTGCGGCTCATGATCTTCGCGACCCTTTTCTTGAAACTCGTTATTGATCTCACTTCTATCGGATCGACATCGTTCATGAACGCTAAGTATAATGAAATGAAATCGCCGAACATCGTTGCTCTGAGGCTCCTTTCCAGAACTGTCTTACCGCGGATGCTTATGACTATCGGTTCAACGCCGAATGACTTTAACGTTTCGATTGATGCGGTGGCCATGTCCTTCATCATTCCGGGAGCGTCTTCTTCATAAAGGAAAACAGGTTTGCAGTTGAATTTTGCGACACTCTCTGCCCACCCGGTTATCTCATTGTGGTTGAATTCCGGTATTGAACCGTTGAACGCCATCATCTTTGACGTTTCGTTCAATTGGGTCTTCCACCTCACCGATGATGCTGCTATTCCGGCGGTAGAGTATATGACTGGCACTGTTCCGTGCATCTTCTCTGCTATTCTCTTTGCGTAGCTGTCAGGATTCTTGAAACCGATCATGTTCCTCAGTTTGTACAGCTCAGGAATGAGTTTCTTTATGTCCTTCTTGCACTTGGCACCGCCTACTGTTTCGATGACATTCGCCATGCATCCGACTGTGATCCCGACAGCATTCCTGGGCTGCATTCCAGGCCTGAACTTTATCATTGTCGTACCGTCCTCGATACATTTCTGTTCCAATTTACCACCGGCGGTCATTGCCACTATCGGACAGTTCCTTGCCTTGGCCTGGTCATACATCGATAACGTTTCATTGGTGTTACCAGAATATGTGCACGCGATCACCAGCGTCTTATCGTTCACCCAGTGCGGGATGTCCATGGATCTGATGACCGTGATCGGAACAGTCGATGTAGGCGACAGGAAATCTATCAGTATATCTCCGCCTATTGCAGAACCGCCCATGCCGCATATGCATATCTTATCGAATTCTATGGCAGGGATCTTGAATTTCATGCTGATCGTGGCCTTGAGATCATCAACGAAACCAACGGTCTCCTGAACCGCTAAATGAGGGGCCTCTTCCATCTACATACCCCAGAACGGTTCTGCACGTCTCTTCAGCGCTGTGGTCTCATCCAATGCCATTTTCTCATCTCCCGTAAGGTCGGCGGTCTGCAGTTCCCTCAACGAGGAACCGATGAGGTCTATATAAATAACGTCTTCAACGTCTATCTGTCTTCCGATGGTAACGTGGTCAATTGCCATGGCAACTTCCTGACCTTGGACCGCTTCTTTCAGTACGACATCCTCACCTTCACGCAGACTCCTGATCCTTCCTACTTCTTTTCCTTCGGAATTCAGAAGTTTCAGTCCGGGTCTGACCCTTCCTGCAAGGACCCTTATTCCCACGATCGCTGGTTTCGTTGCCCTGAAGACGTGGTTCGGCATGATAAGGAACTTCGCCGGGTACGGGTATTCTGATCTTTTATCCGTGTCCTGACGTTTTTTGGTTGCTTCGAGCCATTCCTGATATTCTTCTATCAGTCTGTAGACCACTTTATTTGAGAATACTTTGATGTCCTGATTCTCAGCTTCCGCTGCGGCATCTTTTGACATCATTGTGTTGAATCCTAATATGACCTTGTTGAACTGATCTCCGTATGCTGCAGTTTCAACGATATCCCTTCTGGAGATCTCGCCGACACCGTATTTCCTTATTGGGATGCCGGCAGCTTTGGCCTCAAATGCCAACGCTTCCAATGATCCGATTGCATCTGCTTTGATCGTTACGCCTTCTTCGGAAGTTTCAACTTTCACGGACGTTTCTTCGGTCATTTCCTTTATTGCAGGGTCGTTCGGACCTTTGACCACTCGTAACGGAGCGCCTGCGATCACACCTTCCATGTTCTGACATGCTATCTTTACGCCTGCGGCTGCTGTTATCTCGTTCACCGAATCGAACCTGTCTCGTGGGTCGCGTATCTCGTCCAAGGGTTTCGGTTTCAGTATTGCTTTGATCTTGGTTACGACAGGCGTGCCTCTAGTTCCTAACGCTACAGTATCGCCTTTTTTCAATGTGCCAGCATACAGTATCATATCTAACGTCTGACCCAGTCCCCGTTCTTCCTTCACTTCCAGGATCGTTCCTCTTCCAGGCCCTGCTTCCTTGGTCAGCTGCGATTCCAGGAACCTTTGCGCCAGACCGATGAGCATCAACAGAAGATCAGGAACACCTTCCCCTTCCTTTGCGCTCAGCGGGATCAGTGCGACGCTCTTCGTGAAGTCTTCGATGCGGTCGTAACGGTCTGCTGAAATTCCCTCGGCAGCAAGTAACGCGATGATGTTGTACATCTTCTCATTCATGTTGTTCAGGGTGTGCTGCTGCTGCATTTTCTCAGCGAATATGAACGGCCTTCCCTTTTCTGATATCCATCCTTGCACTGTGTCCACTTTGTTCAATGCGATTATGAACGGGGTCTTGTACTGTCTGAGGATCTTTATCGACTCCACTGTTTGGGGTTTCAGGCCTTCGCGTATATCAATGACAAGGACCGCAAGATCTGCAAGGGAACCTCCCCTTGCTCTCAATGTTATGAAAGAATGGTGTCCTGGTGTATCAATGAACAACAACCCCGGAACGTCGAACTTCTTGTTTCCGATCAGTTTCCCGCACATTTGGTATATGTGGTCTATCGGAACTTCGGTTGCGCCTATGTGCTGTGTGATCGCGCCGGCTTCACGTGAAATAACAGAAGTACCGCGGATGGTGTCCAACAGCTTGGTCTTGCCATGGTCCACATGGCCCAGAACGCTGACGACCGGTTGCCTTATTGCCATGAATTGCGCCCCCTACTGGTAAGTGATTTTAAGGAAGGGGTTTACTCGTATAACCATTTGTCAACGGTTCTCTCGTATGAGACGAGTTCGTTCGGTGAGAAGAAGATCTTGATCTCCCTCTCTGCCGATTCA
>JGI994J12354_10004230_pt1 | contig 13001 bp, 9 predicted proteins | sample IntmicLarv3ML3BL_FD_12354 | JGI IMG/M metagenome (IMG submission 12354)
GCAAGGGGCGCACCATGGGCCTGGTGGGTGAGTCGGGCTGCGGGAAGTCGACCACCGGACGGGTGCTGCTCAACCTCCTCAAGGCCACCGAGGGCTCAGTGCTCTTCGACGGCAAGGAAGTGACCACCATGAGCCGCAAGGAGATTAAGCCCCTGCGCACCCAGATGCAGATTATCTTCCAGGATCCCTACAGCTCCCTCAACCCCCGCCTGCCGGTCAGCGAGATTGTGGGCGAGGCCATGCTGCAGCACGGTATTGCCAAGAGCAAGAACGAGATGAAGGAGCGGGTCATCGACATCATCGGCAAGTGCGGGCTGTTCCCCGAGCAGGCCAACCGCTATCCCCACCAGTTCTCGGGTGGACAGCGGCAGCGCATCTGCATTGCCCGGGCTCTGGCCGTCGGCCCCCGCTTCGTGGTGTGCGACGAGGCTGTCTCGGCCCTGGATGTCTCCATCCAGTCGCAGATTATCAACCTGCTCAAGGACATGCAGGACGAAATGGGCCTGACCTATCTGTTCATCTCTCACGACCTGAGCGTCGTCAAGTTCATCAGCGACGATGTGGGCGTCATGTACCTGGGCCAGCTGGTCGAGACCGGCGAAAAGGGCCAGATTTTCGGCAATCCGCTGCACCCTTATACCGAGGCGCTGCTGTCGGCCGTGCCGTCCTTCGATCCGTCGGCCCGGAACAAGAAGCGGATTATTCTGGAGGGCGACATTCCGTCGCCGGCCAAGCCGCCCAGCGGCTGCCGCTTCCACACCCGGTGCCCCTACGCCCAGGAAATCTGCAGCGCCAAGGTGCCCGAGCGCATCGAAAAGGAACCGGGACATTTCGTCATGTGCCACAAGGTTCAGGGGCTGTTTTAGGTCAAAACGCTGATTCAATGACGCCGAGAGGAGGGGTTTCATGCTCTTTGGAAGAGATAACAGGGTTGAAGAGGATTTAGCGCGCATCCGCCGGGCCAACCTGCCGCCCGACCAACTGGCGGCGCTGGAGGCCAAGGAGGCCAGCGAGCGCGAGGCCTTCCTCAAGGACAAGCCGGGTGCCAAGGACATTTTCGCCATGATTTTGGCCGTGATGTCGCTTGTGGCCCCCTATGCGCTGGCCTTCATCGGCCTGCTGCTGCTGTTTGGCTGGGGCTTCGGCTGGATTTTCGGAAGCTAAATGCAACAAGGGGCCTCCGCTCAAGAGAGCGGAGGCCCCGGCTCACCTAAGTGGCCGGAAAAAGTCCTTGCAAAAGCGGGCGCTTTTTGGTAAAATATATAAGCTGTCCTCCTCGCCCCGGCGGGCCGAGCACAGCGGCATACGCGCCCATAGCTCAGTTGGATAGAGCATCAGCCTTCTAAGCTTCGGATGATCCTAGTTCTAAACTGTATAACATGCACGCTTTCTTGCACACGCGCCCGTAGCTCAGTTGGATAGAGCAATTGCCTTCTAAGCAATAGGCCACAGGTTCGAGCCCTGTCGGGCGTGCCAACACTGCATTTCCGTAAGGATGTGCAGTGTTTTTCTTTTGATGAATAAAGCATGAATAAAAGATGAATGCCTGCTAATTGGACTCGAACGATTTTTGGGGCCTTGCTAATAAAATTGCTTTCCTGCTAATACGGCTAATTGGGCGCTGTGTTCAGCAGTCCGGAGAGCGCCGAGAGAAGCTCGGGGTTTGCCTGTAGCTGAGCCAGAAGGTTTTGTGCATCCACCGCGGTTTTGTTCTCCTGGGGCACCTGCACCTTGCGCAAGTCCGGGTTCGCGTAGATGGCCGCCTCAAAGCGCTGTGCGTTGACCTTGCGGTCCTCATCGACGATATGGGCATAGACCTGAGTGACCATATTGGTTGTTGCGTGGCCGGTGTCGCCTTGGGTGGACTTGATGTCGCCTGAAATCCCAAAAAGTTTTGCCAATGCAATCAAATTACTTGTGCCTTTTCATCTTCACAAAATCCGAAAAACTTGCATTTCTCCGCAAAACCATATAAACTAACAGGGTTAACAATAAGATAAGAGGTAACCTCATATGATCATCGTCTCCGACCTTTCGCTCTCCTTTTCGGGCCAGCCGCTCTTCAAGGATGTCGACCTCACCTTCACCCCGGGCAACTGCTACGGCGTTATCGGGGCCAACGGCGCGGGGAAGTCGACCTTCCTGCGCATACTCTCCGGGAACCTAGACCCTTCCACCGGCAGTGTCGCCATCCAGAAGGATGTGCGCATGTCGGTGCTGGGGCAGGATCACTTTGCCTTCGACGCCCACACCGTGCTCGACACCATCATCATGGGCAACCCCGAGCTGTACGCCGCCGGGGTCGAGAAGGACAGCCTTTACGCCAAGGAGGACTTCTCCGATGACGACGGCCTGCGCTGCGCCGAGCTCGAGGGCATTTATGCCGAGCTGGGCGGCTGGGAGTCGGAATCGGACGCCTCGCGGCTCATCCAGGGGCTCGGCCTGAGTGTCGACGTGCTCCACAGCCAGATGTCGGCCATCTCCGAGCCCGAAAAGGTCAAGGTGCTGCTGGCTCAGGCCCTCTTCGGCAACCCCGGCATCATTTTGCTCGACGAGCCGACCAACGGCCTTGACATCGAGGCCATCGCCTGGCTCGAGGAATTCCTCATCGAGTACCCCGGCACGGTCATCGTCGTGTCTCACGACCGGCACTTTCTCAACAATGTCTGTACGCACATCGTCGATATCGACTATGGCAAGATTAAAATGTACGTGGGCAATTACGAGTTCTGGTACGATTCGAGCCAGCTCATCCAAAAGCTCATCCGCCAGCAAAACCGCCGCGCCGAGGAAAAAATTGCCGATTTGCAGGAGTTCATCCGCCGATTTTCGGCCAACAAGAGCAAATCCCGCCAGGCCACGTCCCGCAAAAAGATGATTGACAACCTCACCGTCGAGCAGCTGCCGGCTTCCTCAAGGCGCTATCCCTTCGTCAGCTTCACTCCCGACCGGGAGCCGGGCAAGGAGATTTTAGAGGTCGAAAACCTCACCTACACCCAGGACGGCGAGACGCTGCTCAACAACATCACCTTCCGCCTGTCCCGCACTGATAAGGTGGCCTTTCTGGGCGAAAACGAGCTGGCTGCCACCGCCCTCTTCCGCATCATCACCGGCGAAATCGAGCCCGAAGCCGGCACCTTCAAGTGGGGCGGCACGGTGACCCACTCCTACCTGCCGCGAGACAACAACGCTTTCTTCGACGGCGTTGACTATAACCTCATCGACTGGATGCGGCAGTACACCGTCACCGAGGACACCGAGACCTTCCTGCGCGGGTTCCTGGGCCGGATGCTCTTCTCGGGGGACGAGGTTTTCAAGCCGGCCAAGGTGCTATCGGGCGGCGAGAAGGTGCGGTGTATGCTGTCCCGGATGATGCTGTTCGGCAGCAACGCGCTGGTGCTCGACCAGCCGACCAACCATCTCGATTTGGAGGCCATCACGGCGGTGAACAACGGCCTCAAGGATTTCAAGGGCGTCGCCCTCTTCGCCTCCCACGACCACGAGTTCATCGAAACGGTGGCCAATCGGATTATCGAGATTACCCCGGAAGGTCTCATCGACCGGGTGTGTACCTATGATGAGTATATTGAGATGAAGCGGGCGGGGAAGGTGTAGGGCAAGGGCTCTGCACTTGCCGCCGCCCTTCATCCTCCCCCTTTTTTGGAAGGGGATTCCCTCTCCCGTGTCATTCTGGGGGCGCAGCCCGAAGAATCTTATGGAGCCTGCAAAGGGAACAAGAGCAAGATTCTTCGCCCGCCGCCTTGCGGCGGCCGCGCTCAGAATGACAGGGGCGGGGGTTTTCTCAAAATCGGGGATTAAAAGGGGTGGTGCGCGCCATTGGCGCGCACCACCCCTTTTGAAATATCTCGCTCAAAAAATCTCCTTATAATATGCCCCTGTGCTTGCGGCTACGCCATGCAAGCACGGTAAAGCTGCTTCGCAACCTTCCGCCCTTGCCCCTGGATTGCTTCGGCCTGCGGCCTCGCAATGACGGGGAATGCTCTACACCCCAACCCACTGCCGCAGCGCCCTGAACACCTCCACCATGTCCACCGGCTTGGCCAGATGGGCATTCATGCCCGACTGCCGGGCGGCCTCGATGTCCTCCCGATAGGCGTTGGCTGTCATGGCGATGATGGGCACGGCGGCGGCGTCGGGCCGGGTCATCTGGCGGATGGCCCGGGTGGCCTCATAGCCGTTCATGTTGGGCATCTGCACATCCATGAAAATCAAATCGAAGTACCCATTCGGGGACGCCTCGAACTGCCGCACGGCCTCCCGGCCGTCCTCGGCCTCTTCGATGATGGCCTCGGTCTCGCTGAGTAAGTCGATGAGGATGATGCGGTTGATGGCAATATCCTCCACCAGCAGGATGCGCTTGCCGGGCAGCTTGGGCGCGGTCATGTCCTGCCCGCCGCCCGCCGCCTCAATCTCGGCCTTGGGCAGCATGAGCTCGAAGGAGAAGGCCGAGCCCTGACCATAGACGCTCTCGACGGCGATTTGCCCGCCCATCTGGCCGATGAGGTTCTGGCTGATGGCCAGGCCCAGGCCGGTGCCGCCGAAGCGGGCGGCGATGGTGCTGTCGGCCTGCTCGAAGGCACCGAACAGCCGGCCCACCTGCTCCTCCGTCATGCCGATGCCGGTGTCGCGCACCTCCCAGCCCACGGTGAGGGTGTCGGGGGTCTCCCGCAGGAAGCGGGCACTGAAGGTGATGGTGCCGTCCTCCTCGGTGAACTTGACGGCGTTGCCCAGCAAGTTGATGAGCACCTGGCTCAGGCGCAGCCGGTCGCCCACAACGCCCAGGCCGGTGAGGGAGTGGAGGTCGGTTTCAAAGGTGATGCGCCGCTCGCTGCAGCGCTGGGCAATCATCAGCGCCACGTCAGACATGGCGGCATCCAGGGGAAAGGCCTCGTTGCCCAGGGTGAACTTGCCGGCCTCGATCTTGCTCATGTCGAGGACATCGTTGAGGATGCCCAGCAGGTGCCCCGAGGAGATGAGAATTTCCTGCAGCGAGCCCTCGGCCTTGTCGATGTCGGTGTGCAGCGCACGCTTGGCGATGCCCGTCATGCCGATGATGGCGTTGAGGGGCGTGCGAATCTCGTGGCTCATGCGGGCCAGGAAGTCGCTCTTGGTGCGCGACGCCACCTGGGCCTGTTCGGTCTGCACCTCGAGCTCGGCACTGCGCTTTTGCAGCTCTAAGGTGCGGGCCTCCACCGTGGCGGCCAGCTGGTCACCCATGCGGCGGTTTTTATGCAGCATGATGGTGAGCAGTGTCATGACGGTGAGCAGCAGCACCGAAAGGCCGATGAGGTAGGGCACCTGGGCCCGGGCCAGCTTGCCGCGATAGTCGAAGACCTTGCGGGTCCAGCTTTCGGCAATGCGCTCAGTGTCAATCAAATCCTGGGCCTTGCTGACGATGCTGCACAGCATGGCCTGGTCGTTGTTAAAGCCGAAATAGCTCTCGTAAAACCGGTCGAAGCTGAGGTTTTCCTTGATGCCGGCCTGCTCGAGGTAGTTGGTGGCGCTCAAAAGCAGATTGCGGGTCATCATCAGGAGGTCGACCTCACCGCTTGTCAGGGCGTCGAAGGCGGTCAGCTTGCTGTCGTAATAGGTGATGTTCTGGTGGCTGGGATACATCTCCAAAAAGAGCTCGGCATAGGCCGTGTCAGTGATGAGCCCGACCTTGGCATTGGGCACCTGGCTCAGGTTGATGCCGGGGTACTCGGAAAGCGAGAGCAGGGCGTAATAGTCGCGCATGAAGGGCGCCTCTGTCCATAGAAAGCGGCCCTCGCGCTGGGGGGAGCGGATGAGCTCGGTGACCATGGCGACCCTGCCGCTCTCCAGCATGTCGATGATGACAGACCAATCGTCGGTGCGGGCGTTGACATAGCCGAAGTGCATCCCGGTCACCTGGCTGATCTCCTCTAAAAGCTCAACAGAGATGCCCTGCCACTCGTTCTCCTGGGTGTTGAAGAAGGAGTAGGGATAGTTGTCATACTCGACCGCCACCGGGATAATGGCCGCCGGGTTTTGGTGCAGCAGCAGGTATTCGCGCTCCTCAACGGTGAGCATGGCCTGGAGCTGCCAGCGCAGGTATTGGTGGGTGCCCCGGGCGTGCAGCTGATTGATGTAATAGCCGCCGCCGCTTTGCAGACACTTTTGCACCGCCGAGATGATGGGGATCAGCTCGCCCGATGTGGTGGCCAGGGCCACGGCGCTGTAGGGCATGCCCGAGAGATTTTCGGCCGAGACATAGGTTTTCAGGGCGGCCTCGGCCGTGCTCTCGCCGATGAAGGCGTCGATTTGCCCGGTACCCAGCCAGGCCTGGGCCGTCTCGACATTGGGCACCGGCACCAGCTTGGCCTCGCTGCCCAAGCGTGCGGCAATGCGGCCCTGCATGTCGCGGCCATCCAAAAAACCGTAGGTGGGCACCCGCCCGCTGGTGATGCTGCGGGCCATGGACGGCCCGGTGAACAGGCGCATGCCGCGCTCGACCATGGCGTCGGTGAGGAAGAAGCCGCCCTCGTCCCCGAGGCTCACCGGGATGTCCAGAGAGAAATCATATTTCCCGGCATCGAGGCCCTGCAGCAGGGCGTCCCAGGGCACGATTTCGGCCTTGATGGTGGTGCCGAACAGCTGGGACAGCCACTGGCACACGAGTACGGTGAAGCCCTGCATGCGCCCGCTGTCGTCATAGAAGCACTCGGTGCTGGCGGCCACGGCGCAGGTGAAGACGCGGTCCTTGAGGTTGAGGGCCTCGATGGCGGCAATCTCCTCGGGGGTGATGCCGGGAATCATGCGGAAATCGGTGACCGGCTTGTAGCTTTCGGCACGCTGGGGCTCGGCCTCCTGTGCACAGCCGCCTGCCACAAGAAGCATCATGGATAGAATCAATAGGAGAGCGGGTAGACCTCGGCGAGGATGCATCATGGCCATATCTCCTTGAATAAATACGGGCTGCGCGCAGCAGAGGGATTGTAAAATGACGAAAAGGGTGATACAATGGTGATGAATAACTGCCGGCCGCCCGAGCTTCCTGAGTAAAGGGACCCGGCCGCGCTCAAATTAATCCTATATACCCCTTATGATACAAGTGCCGAGAGAGGTTGTCAATGAAAAGAATTGTCACTGTCGTGCTGGCCCTGGCGCTCCTTTTTGCCTTCGGGTCGTGCGGCAAGGAAAAGGGCGTTATCCAGGCCATCGAGAACCGCGGCGTGGTGCGCGTGGGCGTCAAAACCGATGTGCCCGGCTTTGGATTCTATAACGCCGACACCCAGGGCTATGAGGGCATGGAAATCGACCTGGCCAGAGCCGTGGCCAAGGCCCTTTTGGGCAGCGAGCAGGCTGTCGAGTTCGTTGGCGTCACCCCGCAAACCCGAGGCCCCATGCTGCAAAACGGCGAGCTCGATTTGGTCATCGCCACCTTCACCATCACCGAGGAGCGGCTCAAGACCTTCCGCTTCACCGCGCCCTATTATCAGGACGAAATCGGTCTGCTCACACGGCGTGATTCGGGCATTGTTGACCTTTCGGGTTTAAACGGCAAAACGGTGGGCGTCGGCCAGAGCAGCACGGCCCAAAGTACGCTGTTGGCCGAGGCCGAGAGCATCGGCGTCTCTATCTCCATGCTTGAGTTCGCCAGCTATCCCGAGCTTAAGGCGGCCCTCATGGCTGGGAAAATCGACGCCTGTGCGGTGGATAAATCCATCCTCTATGGCTATTTGGACGACCAGACCGTCATTTTGGAAGAGGGCTTCAATCCCCAGGATTACGGCATCGCCACCGCCATGGAAAACACCCAGCTGGCTGCGGCCCTCAATGATTTGCTCTCAGCCATGGAGCAGGATGGCCGCATGGCCGAGCTCATGGCCCGCTGGGGCCTCGATTAACCGCGCAGCTTCGCATCTCTCAAGCCCTCCCCNCCCGGGAGGGCTTTGATGTACGGGCGGTGGCCCTTGATCTTTTTCCGATGGAGGGGGTTCGGGGGTGGGTCGCGGTGCGGCCAATGGCCGCACCCTACATGATTTACCCATCGCCAAAGGAGGCCCACCATGTCACACCTTCACATCATCGCCCGCATTCGGGCGCCCCACAGCGAAAAATTCGGCTTGCCGCGGCAGAGCGGCCTGGTGGAGAGCCTGACGGCCACGATTATCTTCGAGCCCGAGTACCGTGATCCCCAGGCCCTGCGGGGAATCGAGGGCTTCTCCCACATCTGGCTCATCTGGGGCTTCTCCGCGTCAACGCGTGACACCTGGTCGCCCACGGTTCGCCCTCCGAGGCTGGGCGGCAACGCCCGGATGGGGGTTTTTGCCACCCGCTCGCCCTTCCGGCCAAACCCCATCGGTCTTTCGGCGGTGCGGCTCGTGGCTGTCGAAACCGACCCGCATCACGGCTGCGTGCTGAAAATTGCCGGCGCCGACTTGATGGACGGCACGCCCATTTACGACATCAAGCCCTACCTGCCCTACACCGACTGCCGAGGGGATGCCACCGGCGGCTTCGCCGGCTTGGCCCCTGAGGCAACACTGGCCGTCGAAATCCCGGAGGCTTTGGAATCACAGGTGCCGCAGCCCATGCGGGCCGCGCTGCGGGACACTTTGGCCCTCGACCCGAGGCCGGCCTATCAGGACGACCCCGAGCGGGTCTACGCCATGGCCTTTGACCATCTGACCATACGGTTTCGTGTAAAATCGGGGGTTTGTACCGTGTCAGAAGTGGTGAAAAACCCTGGAATTCCGACACAAAACAGGCTATAATGGGGTAGACAATAGATAAAAAGCGGTAGACAATCGACCCTATGACGCACAAAAACAACACGACGGAGGCGACACCTATGAAAAACCCCCTGCGCTGGGATCATCTCAGCTGGCCGCGCATCGAAGAGGCCGCAAAGCGCGACGCCATCATCCTCATGCCCATCGGTTCCATCGAGCAGCACGGCCCCCACCTGCCTGTGGGCTGCGACTACATGCTGGCCCAAATCATGTGTGAGCGCATCGCGGCCGAGCTGGACAAGCGCGGCCAGCCGGCGCTGGTGGCCCCCAGCTTCATGGCGGCCAACTCGGTGCACCACATGCGCTTTCCGGGCACGATTACGTTAAAGCCGTCCACCTTCATCCAGGTGCTCACCGAGCAGCTCGAGTGCATCGCGGCCCATGGGTTTAGGAAAATCGTCCTCGTCAACGGCCACGGCGGCAACACGGCCCCCATCGGCGCGGCCCTGGTCACCATCAACAGCGCCCTCGGCTTCCCGGTGTACACCTGCGGCTACTGGGCCGGGTGCGATGCCATCCAGGCCGAGGTTTTGGAGACCCAGAGCGGCATGATTCACGCCTGCGAGTCGGAGACTTCCATGATGCTCGCCCTGTGGGAAGCTTTGGTCGAGCCGTGCTACACCACCACCAGCGGCCCCATGGGCCACCCCACCGGGGCCGAGGACGCGGGCCTTGTCTCGACCTTCCGGCGCATGGAGGAGATGACCGAAAACGGCGTTATGGGCAACAGCTACAAGGCTACCCGGGCCAAGGGTGAGCGCATGGCCGAGGCCATGACCCAGGCCGTGGCTGACACCATCACAAGCGGCCTGTGGCCGACCAAATAAGGGGGATTTTCTCATGAAACAGCTCATCGACACCCTGCGCCCGCACATCTCGGGCGATGCCATGCTGGAAACGGCCGCCGAGGTCTCCAAGCACCACCGCATTCAGGCCTCCCCGGGCTTCCGGGATTCGGCCATGTACTGCATCGAGCGGCTGCGGGGCTACGGCATTGAGGCGCGGCTGCTCCAATACCCCGCCGACGGCGTCCACCGGGTGACCACCGATCGCACCCTCCGGGAGTGGGTCATGGTGGCCGGCGGCTGCGAGATTGACGGCTTCGGGCAGATTGCCGACTACGAGCAGGAGGCCCTTTCCATCATCGTCCGCAGTGCGGCCTGCGACTTCCGCCAGGACGGCCTCGAGGTCGTCTACTTAGACAAGAGCGACGACGAGGCCGACTATGAAGGCCTCGATTTGACGGGCAAGCTGGCCTTTGTCCGGGGCAACATCAACAACTACGCCTGGGTGTGCCAGAAGCGCGGCGGCCTGGGCCTCATCACCGATTTTGTGCTGCACCCCGCCACCCAGCAGGACATTTTGCGCTACACCTCGTATTGGTGGAAGGAGGAGCCCGATGAAATCCGTTATTTCGGCTTCTGCCTGACCCCCACCCAGGGCAAGGCGTTGGCCGAGCACCTGCTGCGCGCCCGAGAGAGCAAGACCCCGGTCATCGCCCGGGGCTTCGTGGAGGCCTCCTTTGTGGACGGCTACCTCGATGTGGTCGAGGCCGTGCTCCCCGGCGAGACCCATGAAGAGGTGCTCGTCACCTCTCACCTGTGCCACCCCAAGAGTTCGAGTAACGACAACGCCAGCGGCGTGGCCGCCTGCATTGAGGGGATGCGCGTGCTCAAGGAGGCGGTTCAGAAGGGCGAAATCCCCGCCCTCAGGCGCGGCGTGCGCCTGCTGCTCGTCCCCGAGATGAGCGGCACGGCTGCCTGGCTGCGCGGCCTCCCCGAGGGCGAGACCAAACGCTATGCGGCCGCCATCAACCTGGACATGGTGGGCGGCAAGCAGGAGCCGGGCTATGGGCCTCTGGTTGTCACCAGTCTGCCGCGGAGCACCCCCAGCTTCACCGAATACGCCGCCATGTCGGCCCTCGAGGCCGCTGTCATCGGCTATGTGGGCCACAATCCCCACCAGCCGCTGCCCGCCCTGAGCTATGCCATTGCCGGCTTTGACGGCGGCAGTGACCACTATATTTTGAGCGACCCGACCATCGGCATTCCGTGCACCATGCTGGGCCAGTGGCCCGATGCCAACTACCACACCAGCGGCGACACCATGGATAAGCTGTCCCCCGAGACGCTGACGGCGTCCTGCGCCACCATGGCCGGATTCTGCGCCCAGATGGCCGGTTTGACGCCCAATGGCCTGCCCGCCCTCTTCAACCGGGGCAAGGTGCGCTTCGCCGAGGAGCTGGCTCTCCTGTGCCGCCGGGAGGCGTCCGACATGGCCTTCGGCCATCTGCTGCACTGCTATCAGGATGCCTTCCGGGATGCCGCGCGGCTGTTCCCCGGGGATGCCGGGGTGCAGGGCGTCATCGACAACGGCTGTGACGGCCTTGAGCAGATTTTCGGCGGATTCCGGGGCTTTGAGTATAGCTTTTTCTTCCAATCCAAGGACACCCGCATTCCGGTGCGCCAGTGGAAGCAGCCCATCCACAACATCGACCTGGCCGCCCGCTCGGCGGGCAAGAGTGATGCCCTCGAGGCCTACGAAAAAGGCCCTCGCAAGGCCTTCTCGGACGCCTATATCAGTGAGTGCCTGTGCTATTATTACATGGATGGCCAACGCTCGGTGGACGAGATTCTGGCCCGCACAGCCATCGACCGCAACGAGGACGTGACGCCCCTCAAGGACTTCATCGCGCTGCTGGCCGAGCTCGGATTGGTCACCTTTAAGTAGCCCATGGCCATGGAGATTGCAGGCCGGGGCATCGCCCTGCGGGATTTTACCATGGGAGACCTGCCGGCGCGTATGCGGTGGGAGACTCAGGAGACCGAGTGGAAGCTCTGGGATGCTCCGTGGGAGCGTTTGGCGCGGGACGAGGCCCGGCAGACCGCCCATATAGAGGAGCTTCGCACACTTTTGCACGCCCGGGCGCGGCTCAATATGAGCCTGTCCGAGGCAGAGCCGCGCCGCGGCTTTGAGATATACAGCCTTTCGCCCCGGCAGAACATCGGGTGGGTGAGCAGCTATTTTCTCGCGGAGGACTGCACGGTCAGCGAAACCGAGACCGAGCGCGTGGCCGTGGGCATTGACATTCCGCCGCCCGACTGCCGGGGCAAGGGCCATGGCAAGGCCGCCCTGGGGCAGTTTGCCGCCTATCTGCTGGAGACCGGGCGGCGCGAGCTCTACACTCAAACCTGGAGCGGCAACAAGGCCATGGTGCTGCTGGCAAACAGCCTGGGCTTTGAGCCCTTCCACCGCTGCCCCAATCTGCGTGAGGTGGACGGCGAGCGGTTTGATGGGCTGACGTTTAAGCTGAATGTCGATAAGTTTGAGGAGATTTGGAATAGGTAAAGGCATTGTTAAACCCCCCGCCGACAGAAGCCGGCGGGGGTTTTTGTTGCGTGAGGGGGGTGAAGGACTCATCAATTCGCTCGTGTACGCTCCTCCTCCTGCACCTTCTCAATGAAGGCCTCGAGGCTCATCACGGTGGTCTCGCCTGTCTTGCGGTCGCGGACAGCGACCTCGCCGGTCTCCTGCTCCTTGTCGCCCAGCACCAGCATATAGGGGATGCGCTGCACCTGTGCCTCGCGGATTTTATAGCCCACCTTCTCGCTGCGGTCGTCGTGATGCACCCGCAGGCCGGCGGCCTCGAGCTTCTTCGTAATCTCGCGGCCAAAGCCGTGGTTGCGGTCGGTGATGGGCAGCACGCGCACCTGCTCGGGGGCCAGCCAGATGGGGAAGGCGCCGGCGTAGTGCTCGACCAGGATGGCGATGAAGCGCTCCATGCTGCCCAGGACGGTGCGGTGGAGCATGACGGGCCGGTGCTTCTCGCCGTCGGCGCCCACATATTCGAGCTCGAAGCGCTCGGGCATCTGGAAATCGAGCTGCAGCGTGCCGCACTGCCAGGTGCGGCCGATGGAATCCATCAGATGGAAGTCAATCTTGGGCCCGTAAAATGCGCCGTCGCCCTCGTTGATGCGGAAGTCGACATTGCGCTCGACCAGCGCCTGACGCAGGGCCTCGGTGGCGATGTCCCACTGCTCGACAGCGCCCATGAAGTTGTCGGGCCGGGTCGAAAGCTCGACGCGATACTTGAAGCCGAACACCTTGTAAACCCGGTCGACCAGGTCGATGACGCCGATGATTTCCTCCTGAATCTGCTCGGGCAGCACGTAGAGATGGGCATCGTCCTGGGTGAAGGCCCGGACGCGCATGAGGCCGTGGAGG
>JGI994J12354_10004231_pt1 | contig 13001 bp, 12 predicted proteins | sample IntmicLarv3ML3BL_FD_12354 | JGI IMG/M metagenome (IMG submission 12354)
ATCTGTATAACATTATCAAAACAAAATGACAACTGAATCAGAGATGATATGTGACTTCCTTGGGTATAGCTTTTGTAGTGGATTTGATTTTTATTTTAGTTCTATTTTATTTCCCTACAACCGAGCAGACATTCCAACATAAGAAAGAGGATCTTTCAATCCCGCTTCCGCAAAGCCTTTTAGCCTCAGACGGCAAGAATCGCAACAACCGCAGGATAGACCATCCGATGTGGGATCGTAACACGAATGGGTCAGCGCATAGTCAACCCCAAGCGACACGCCGGTCTTGATGATTTCCGCCTTAGTCATATTAATCAGCGGCGCATGGATAACAAAACACCCGCTTCCCTCCACGCCCGCTTTGGTCGCAAGGTTGGCCATGGTTTCGAAAGCCGTGATATATCCAGGGCGACAATCAGGGTAACCAGAGTAATCCAGAGCGTTTACGCCGATGTATATGTCAAAAGCTCCGAGAACTTCTGCCCATCCCAATGCAAACGAGAGAAAAATGGTATTGCGCGCCGGAACGTATGTTACCGGAATCCCCTCGCCCGCTCCTTCCTTGGGAACATCAATGTCAGCGGTCAGAGCGCTGCCGCCCACCATACGGAGATCGAAATCCACAACAAGATGTTCAGCCGCTCCTACGCTACGAGCGTTTTTTTTGGCAATATCCAACTCCAGACAATGACGCTGACCATAAGAAAAGCTGATAGCAAAAGGATCAAACCCATCATGTTTCGCCAACGCAAGACAGGTGGTTGAATCCAGACCTCCGCTGTAAAGCACAACGGCTTTCTTTCGCATCCTAGTTTCCTCTGACTACTATAAGAATCGCGTCAGTTTCCGCCGCGAACGGCAATAACGGATTAAAGCGCTGGTTTACAAGTTGCGTCGATTGTCTTGAGAGTAGTTAATAGGGATGGAAGGTCGCGCAACGCGATGGAATTGGGGCCGTCGCAAAGAGCCTTGTCCGGATCTTCATGGACTTCCATAAAAACTCCGTCCACTCCGGTGGCAACGGCGGCTCTGGCAAGGTGCGCAATAAATTCTCTCTGTCCGCCGGAGCTGCCGCCCTGTCCTCCCGGCAACTGCACGCTGTGGGTGGCGTCAAAAATGACGGGATATCCGTCTGAACGCATGACTGGAAAACTACGCATATCTACAACCAAGTTGTTGTAACCGAATGACGCGCCGCGTTCGGTAAGAGTAATATTTTCATTCCCGGTGGCCGCAATTTTGGCCACAACATGTTTCATATCCCAAGGAGAGAGAAACTGCCCTTTTTTGACATTGATAACCCGGCCGCTCGCCCCGGCCGCCACCAGAAGATCGGTTTGACGGCAGAGAAAAGCGGGGATCTGCAAAACATCAAGAACTTCTGCCGCCGGGGCCACCTGATCAACGCTGTGGATATCTGAAAGAAGCGGAATCCCTAAAGAATTACGTACTTTGCGCAAGATCCCAAGACCTTCCCTTGTGCCAGGACCTCGATATGAGTTAATGGAGGTTCTATTCGCCTTGTCATACGAGGCTTTAAATATCAAGGGAATGGATACGCCATTGCAGACCGTCATGAGACGTTCCGCAAGGCGCATGACAGCCAATTCGGACTCTATAACGCAAGGTCCGGCTATCAGCGCCAACGGTTTCCTTCCGCCGATTTTCACATTTCCTATTTCAATTTCTCTTGTCACGATTCTCTCAAATTACGTCGGGCTAAAGCCGCCCGCACAAAAGATTTGAACAACGGATGAGGAGCCAGGGGTTTTGATTTAAATTCAGGATGGAACTGACATCCCAGAAACCACGGATGATCCGCAATTTCAATCACTTCAACCAGATCTTTTTCCTTACAAATTCCAGACAGAACGAGACCGTTTTCAGACAAAACTTCTCGATATGCGTTATTAAACTCGTAGCGATGGCGGTGACGTTCAGATATTTCAAGCGCCTTGTATGCCGTATGGGCAAGCGTGCCTTTGGTGAGCGAGCAGGGATACGCGCCCAAGCGCATGGTTCCGCCTTTTTTGCTAATCGCTTTTTGCTCTTCCATGAGATGGATTACCGGAGAGCCGCCCTCTTTCACAAATTCGCTGGAACAGGCGTCTTTAATCCCGCATACATTTCTTGAGTATTCCACAACAGCCATTTGTAGTCCAAGGCAGATTCCAAAAAACGGAATCTTGAATTTCCTTGCATACTCAATGGCAAGAATTTTGCCTTCTGTGCCGCGCCCGCCGAAACCTCCTGGCACGAGAACTGCGTCCACATCAACAAGATGGCTGTCGATAGCGTCTCGCTCAATTTTTTCCGAATCTACGTATTTAAGAGAAATCCGACAGTCATTGGCTATACCGCCGTGGGTCAGCGCCTCGGACAACGATTTGTAGGATTCCGTCAGGTTGACATACTTGCCCACAATGGCGATACGCACGTCCCCGTGCCCCGGATGGCAAACTGTCTCCACCACATCCTGCCAAGGCTTAAGATCCGGCTTTCTGGTCCAGATATTGAGTTTTTCAACAACTCTGTCGTCAAGATTTTCTCTGTTCAGAGCAAGCGGAACAGAATAGATATGCTCGCAATCCACAACCTGTATGACGTCTTCCGGATTAACATTGCAAAACAGAGATATTTTGTTCTTCATTTCCTGAGGCAACTCCCGCTCCGAGCGACAAAGCAGGATATCCGGCTGGATACCGATTTTACGCAGTTCCATAACGGAATGCTGGGTCGGTTTTGTCTTAAGCTCACCGGCGGTGCGAAGATAGGGCACCAGGGTAACATGAATATAGAGAGTATTACCCGGCCCTCTATCAATTCTAAACTGGCGAATAGCTTCCAAAAACGGAAGTGATTCTATATCGCCGACCGTGCCGCCGATCTCTATAATGGCCACATCAGCGTCCTTGATGTTTTCAAGGATTTTGAGCTTCATTTCATCGGTAATATGGGGAATAACCTGCACTGTCCCACCAAGATAATCGCCTTTGCGTTCCTTGGCTATTACTGAAAAATAGACCTGACCCGTTGTAAAGTTACTTTTTTGGGAGAGACGAGCATTGGTAAAACGCTCATAGTGTCCCAGATCCAAATCCGTTTCGGCTCCGTCATCGGTGACAAAAACTTCGCCATGCTGGAACGGAGACATTGTTCCAGGATCAACGTTAATGTACGGATCCAGCTTCTGCATTGTGACGCGCAATCCGCGCGCTTCCAGCAGAGCTCCGAGCGAAGCGGCCGCCAGGCCTTTACCAATAGAGGAGACAACGCCGCCAGTAATAAAAATAAATTTGGTTTTCATGCGTACAGTTCCTGTGACTGAAGGGGTCGTTTGGAAGCAAGACGAGTAAAACGCTCACGAGCCTTGGCCAAATCTTCAGGAGTATCCACGCCAATTGATTCGTAGTTTGTCTCTACAACGCGAATACAAACACCATTTTCAATGGCGCGCAACTGCTCCAGTTTTTCAGACGTTTCAAGAAAAGAAGGCGGCGTTGCCGCAAACTTGATCAAAAAATCGCGACGGTACACGTACAACCCTACATGCTTGAAACAGAGAAGCTCCCCGCTGGTAAAAAATTCATCTTTCAAATCTTTCTGCGTATCTCTGAAAAACGGAAGCGGCGAGCGTGAAAAATACAGGGCGTTCCCTTCGGAGTCGGTTACGACTTTAACAACATTAGGGCTGAGAAAATCATCAAGACTCGTGATACGGCACTTGAGAGTTGACATTCGAAGAGTCGGATCTTCAACGAGAGGACGAATGGCCTGATCAATCATCTCCGGTTCGATCAGAGGTTCGTCTCCTTGAACATTGACAATAATGTCCGATGAAAGACTTGCGGCAACCTCCGCCAAACGATCAGTGCCAGTTTCGTGGCAAGCTCTGGTCATAACGCAATCACCGCCAAACGCCTTGACCGCCCGAAAAATGCGTTCATCGTCAGTCGCGACCATAGCAACATCCACAAGAGAAGCGCGTAAAGTGCGCTCGTAAACATGCTGAATCATCGGCTTGCCATCAATGACCGCCAACGCTTTACCTGGAAAACGCACCGATGCGAAACGGGCGGGTATTATTGCCGTGATGTTCACGCGGAATAACCTGCAAAAAGAGAGATTTTAGATGAATAATTAGATTCCGCGCAGCGGATTCCGTCCATGGTAGGACGTGCCAAGTTACCGCAAAAGGCAGGGGGTGTCAAGAATGAAAGGATGAACCAGATGCGAACGAGATAGCATATAAAACCCCGTCATTCCTTCTGTACAATAACGCTATCTCGCCAGCGAAAAGCCTCCTTTTGAACCACGAACAGCTGTTGCATGCTTACGCCGCAGCTATGGAGAAGACCAATGACTCCGTCAAAATCCGTAGATTCAACTTTTTCAACCAGATTCAGGAACATACCCAACCGACCTTCCCGGAAGAGGAGCGCGTTAATAACATCGTCTGACAGATGCAGATTTTTCAGAATTTCATCCATTGGCATTTCAAACAACACGTCCAGCAAAGAGAGGATACCGGTCATAAAAGCCGTTTCGGTCACGTCATCCTGGGGATTACCGGTTCCGGCAAGCAACTCCATCATCTTTCCGCGTACCATCGCCATTTCAAGCAACGGATGGTTCAGACCCCGTCTGTCATTAGATGAAAAAGCTGACAACTGTAGCCAACGACGCAAATGGTTCATACCCAAAAGAATTATTGCGTGACGCAAATTTTTAATCTTGTTGGGCAAACCAATGCCAACGGAATTAACGAGTCGAAGCAAGTTGTAAGAAAGGGTGGGGCTTTCTTTGAAGGTCTGTTCAATTTCGGAAATCGGCGCTTCCGCAAGAATTTGCTGGAGAAGCTTGAAGATGGTCATTCCCGAAACGTCAACCCGCCTTCTGTTAAGAATCACCGGGCGCGCAAAAAAGTATCCCTGGAAATAATCAAAACCCATCTGGTAACAGGTTTCAAATTGCTCCACGGTTTCGACTTTTTCCGCAAGCGTTTTCAGGCCGGCTTTACGAAACTTCTGCATGATATCAGGCAATTCATCGAAATCAGCGACTAAGATATCGATTTTGACAATATTGACAACGCTATAAATGTCATCGTGTTTCCGGTCGTACACATGGTCGTCAAGAGCTATTTTAAAACCAAGCTCTCTCAGTTCGCGGCACCGCTCCAGCACGTCTTGATTAAGTTCAATAATCTCAAGTAACTCAATAACCGCCTGATCCACTGGCAATAGTTCAACGACGTCCGAAAACAGCACATCCGAGTTTACGTTAACAAAACCCATTTTCCCGCCCAAAACGTCTTCAATACCAAATTCCGAAAGAACGGTACTGATAACGCTGGCGCTGGCGTGGGAATAGTTTGTAAATTCCGCAAAATTGCGCTTAGCAGACCTAAACAGCAATTCGAAACCAATTATTTCCTGATAACGGTTCAGAATAGGCTGGCGACCAAGAAAAAACTTTTCGGATTCGTCTTTTTCTTTCACACGCGGTTTCTTTAAGGAACAGATTTACGACAGAGACCCTGTCGTTGAATATCTCCGACACAGTAAAGTCCAGAGTCATCCACAAGCTAAAATTTGAAATCTTTCTTGGTGGAAATAACATGATCCCTTTTAGCGGCGTCTTTCTGATGACAGCCAAAACAAGTTGTTACCGGATCAAGACCGCTTGGCTTTCCATTCGCAGTAAAACTTGCGAACTGCCAGCCTCCGGTTTGCTTAAAACGTTTATCTTTGCGCATCATAACAATCATGTTTTTAGGTCCGTCCACCGCTGGATCCCCTTTTATGTTGAAAAACTCCACAACAATATTACTACCTTCTGGAAAATTGTTTCCAGCCTGATATCCCTTCACGGCGTTTTTGTCGGCATAGATATAATGAATGCCGTAAAAAAGAGAACTTTTGTCTGAATCAATTTTACGTTCGCTTTTTTTCCACGTCTGATATCCCTTGGGCAAGGAAAGGGAGGACTCGGCAAAAGCGGTTAGCGAAAGAAGCAGCGCTGCGACAACAATTGATATTGTTAATTTCATTGTGCATTACCTTTCTGTGACTTTTGTATATTCGGCTTGTATATATACCACTTTAAAAAAAAGTTAACTAGTATCAATAGCTATGAACAACGTTCTCTATTAATTTTCCTAATCTATTTTGAATTAATGGCGGCAAGAAATTTCAGACCTCTTTCGTCGGCTTTCCAATTACCCCCAAAGGCTCCGCACGGCTTAAAAAACATCTATTCCTTTTCAGGTTGACCTCTCAATCGCAGTACGTTAACGTATCAATTTTCAAAAATAACAACAAGAGACACAAGCCACATGCGACGCCCTTCCTGGGATAAATATTTCATAGACATAACGCGACTTGTGGCAACCCGTTCGACCTGCTTGCGTCGGGGAGTCGGCGCGCTGCTCGTTAAAAACCGTAATATTCTGACCACGGGATATAACGGAGCTCCGTCGGGAATAAACCATTGTGGCGCCTCAGGTTGTATCAGGCAGCAAAAAAACGTTCCCTCCGGAGAGCGCCACGAGCTATGCAGAGGGCTGCACGCCGAGCAAAACGCCATAATCCAGGCTGCAAAACACGGCGTAAACATTGACGGGGCAACGCTTTACTGCACCACCATGCCCTGCGTCATCTGTACTAAAATGCTGATAAACGCTGGCATTCAGCGCGTAGTTTTCGACGAAGGCTATTCCGACGAACTTGCGGCCGCCATGCTTATTGAATCCGGCGTTGAAATAGAATGTTTTGATGACGACGCGGGGGAAAGTTCATGAAATGCCCGTTCTGCGGTTATTTGGATAGTAAAGTGGTTAATTCCCGCCCGGACAAGGGAGGCGGCGGAATACGCAGAAGACGCGAGTGCGAGCAGTGCTTAAGACGTTTCAGCACTCACGAACGAATACTGGAAACGCTGCCGCCGGTTCTTAAAAAAGATGGGCGTCGGGAACCATTTGACCGTATTAAGGTCATATCAGGCATAAAAAAGGCATGTGAAAAGCGCCCTATTTCCATAGAAAAACTGGAACAATTGGTGGATCGTCTGGAAACTACTCTTCAGGAGTCGCCTGAGAAAGAAGTACCCACGGCCCTGGTCGGAGAATGGATTATGAAAGAGCTGCACGAACTGGATGAAGTTGCCTACGTTCGTTTCGCGTCGGTCTATCGTTCCTTCCGCGATATAAATGAGTTCATGTCTGAGCTGCAGGAGCTTCTAAAAAAATGACCGCCGACGCGGCATACATGAAACAGGCGTTGATTCTGGCTCGAAAGGGAATCGGAAGAGTCTCCCCAAATCCCGCAGTGGGCTGCGTTATTGTAAAAGACAGCAAAGTTGCAGGTTTAGGCTGGCACAGGAAAGCGGGAACTCCTCACGCAGAGATTCACGCCCTTGAAATGGCTGGAGAATCGGCGCGCGACGCTGACGTATACGTAACTCTGGAGCCATGCTGTCACACGGGCAGAACACCCCCTTGCTCCGACGCGCTGATCCGCGCCGGAGTGAAGCGAGTCGTAATCGGCATGAGCGATCCAAATCCCAAAGTAAGCGGCGGCGGTGTTGAGGCCCTGAAAAAAGCTGGGATAGAAGTGAAACTCGGGGTTCTTGAACAGGATTGCAGAGAACTTAACTTGCCTTTTATCAAACACATAACCTCCGGATTTCCTTACGTGACCTATAAATGGGCCATGACGCTGGATGGCAAAACAGCCGCCTCAACCGGAGCTTCGCGCTGGATTAGCTGCGACCGCTCAAGAAAATACGTACATCGCATGCGTTCCAGGATGGACGCGGTAATGTTGGGCGTGGGTTCCGTTATTGCGGATGACCCAGAACTGACAGTGCGCCACGTAAAAGGCAAAAATCCAATAAGAATAGTGGTTGATAGCCAACTGCGAACTCCAATGCGCTCCAAGGTTCTTACGCATATGGACGAAGCTGAAACTATCATCGCAACAACAATGCAAGACACCCAAGCGCACCGCCCATACGTCAGGATCGGAGCCGGGATCATTGTCTGTAAAGAAGAAAACGGACGGGTGTCCCCGGCCGACCTCATGCTAAAACTGGGAAAAAGAGGGATCCAATCCATTCTTCTGGAAGGCGGCGGAACCTTGGCGGCAAGTATGCTTGAGCGCGAACAGATCGACGAATTTGTCTTTTTCATCGCTCCCAAAATCATTGGAGCCGATGGTATCTCGCCTTTTAATCTGGCAGGAAGAAGCGGCATGGATCAAGCCGCAGAAGTCAGGATCACACGCATAGGGCGCATCGGATCGGATATCATCGCGCACGCCCGACCGGAGGTTCTATGTTCACGGGACTGATTGAAGATGTTGGAACAATCCTATCGCTTAATCGACAAGGATTAGCCGGATTGCTGAAAATTCAGACATCACTACCTTTGAGCGAAATCAGCATCGGAGATTCCGTGGCGATTAACGGCGTATGCCTAAGCGTCACAATCAAGCAAGACCGCGCGCTGACATTCGATGTCTCCCCCAAATCGCTGGAGGTCACAACCCTGGGCGATCTGCGCCCGGGAGCCGCCGTCAACCTAGAGCGGGCACTTCGCTTGGGCGACCGTATGGGAGGGCACATTGTATCCGGCCATATTGATTGCGTTGGTCGTCTGAGCAAATCGAGCGAACTGTCTGGAAATCGCATAATGGAATTTTCCCTGCCGTCCGAGAGCGCAAGATATCTGGTTTCCAAAGGATCTGTAACCATAGACGGCGTAAGCCTAACCGTAAACTCCGTTACCCAGACATCCTTTTCTGTCAACATTATCCCGCAAACTCAAGCGGCGTCTACCCTTTCCGCCATAACCATCGGAGCCAAAGTAAACATAGAAACCGACCTCATAGCTAAATATGTCGAACGACTAACCCAGCCATGGCGGAGCGGAAACGGCCTTACCATTAAAACCCTGGCGGAAAACGGTTTTCTCTAACAAATCAACTTAGGAGTTCTTCCGAGTGCCCCACAAAAAATATAACAGTTTTCTCTTCAACTTTGTCTCGCGCCGTCCCGGCTTCATTTTGGGTTTGGCGTTACTGTTTACCATTCTCTCCATAGTTTACACCAAACAAAGCATGGAATTCCTGACCGGCCGTGAAGATCTCATGCCTAAAAACGCGCCGTTTCAAATGGATCATCGCGCGTATCTGCAAGAATTTGGCGATCAGGAAGAAATTGTTGTCGTAGTTGAATCCGATGACGCGGAAAAAACAATTCGGTGTTCGGACGCTATTTTTCAGCGTCTAAGCAAAGAAAACGGGGTTTTCCACGAGATTTTTTATCCCGGCGGTCTGCCCTATTTTCGTAAAAATGGCCTTCTTTTCATGCCGCTTGAAGACATCAAAAACCTTCGTTCCACTCTGACCATGGCGCAACCGGTTCTGAAGGACCTGGCGGCGGCTCCCTCCGTGCAAACGCTGTTCACCAGTCTCACCGGGCAGATTGATGGATACCTGAAAAACAATGACAAAGAATCCCTTGAAAGTCTGACGTTTATGCTCGCAACCCTCGACAAAGGATTTAAATCTTTCGACGGGAAATCCAGCGGCATGAATATGGATTCCTTTTTAAAAGGAGGGGGAAACGACAACCCTTCAATGCTGGAAAACATCGGTAAACAACAGGTAATAACTATTTTGCCGGTAAAAGAAGCGGAGAGTTTCGTTCCGGCTGAAAAGGCCATCAAAACAACCCGCGCAATTGTTGACGAAATTCTTGCCAAACCTGAATTTGAGGGAGTAACAGCCGGTCTTACCGGTCTTCCGGTGTTGGAAAACGAAGAAATGGCAACGAGCCAGCATGATATCGGTATCGCCACCATTTTATCTCTCACGCTTACCGTTATCCTTCTTCTTTTCGCTTTCCGCGGATTGCTAAACGTAATCTCGGCCATGGTGTCGCTGCTTGTGGGTATCTGTCTTTCTTTTGCCTTTGCCACGGCGGTCATCGGGCATCTGAATATTCTCTCCATGGTTTTCGCGATCATGCTGATAGGCCTAGGCATCGAGTATGGTATTCAGGTGGTTCTCAGATACCAAGAAGAATTAAGAAACGGCGTCGAAGGGATGAACGCCATTGAGACGGGGCTTAGCGCAAACGTTCGATCCATTGTTATGGCCGCCGCCACGGTGGCCCTGGCTTTTGGAACCTTCGCCTTCACCGACTTCAAAGGCATTGCCGAGCTGGGCATAATCGCCGCCGGCGGTATTGTAATCTGCGTCATTACCACATTTACCGTGCTGCCCGCCATGTTGATCCTGATGGAGCGTTTCAGAAAACCGCGACCGCTTGCAAACGACGCACGAAAAACAGATATGAGCGAACACCCGTTTTTCAAAGCTCTTTTCGGGCATCCGCGCTTGGTAGTATTCATCATCGCCCTTCTTTCACTGATATGCGTCTACCCTACTCTGGCGACTAGGTTTGATTACAACCTAATGAACATGCAGGCCAAAGGTCTGGAATCAGTGGAATACGCTTACAAGCTGATGAGGAGTAAGGAAAACTCCGGTTATTTCGCGGTGGTTATGGCGGAGAACGAAACCGAAGTCCAACATCTAACTCAACGCCTGGAAAAACTCCCGAGCGTCAACCATGTGGTTAGTCTTGCTTCTCTGGTTCCGGACCAGCAAAAAGAAAAACTGGCGGAGCTTGCCGAACTGCGTCGCACGATGGACTCGCTACGCCCAGAACCTTACGAAGAAAGCTTGAGCCTAATGGAATTGCCGTCAGTGTTCGAAAATTTTCGTACTCGGGTAGAAGCGTTGAAGATAAATCTGGAGAAGGCCAAAGCTCCGGAAGCCGTTCCGGTAGCAGCGTTTTTAACGACTCTTAACGGCTTCTTCTCGGCCTTGGAAAAAGAGAAGGACAGAAACGCTGTTGTCATGCTGCGTGATTTTCAGGGAAGCATGTTTGCGGAACTACCGGAAAAACTGACAATGATGAAGGAAAGCCTGGAGGCATCTCCGATCAGCTCCGCCGATATTCCCGAGCAGCTGAAGCGCCGTTTTGTAGGTAAAAGCGGCAAACTTTTGCTGCAAGTCGCGGCAAAAGAAGAAATTTTTGATCGCCAGCCGTTGTCGGAATTCGTAACCCAGGTAAAAAGCGTAGCTCCTCACGCAACCGGCGAACCAGTCATGGTGTACGAATCCATGACCATATTGCGCGACTCTTATCTGAGAGCTTTTACATATGCTTTCATAGGTATCATTGTAATACTGCTGATCAACTTCAAAAGCATACGTTTTGCCATACTCGGCACGCTTCCTCTTATTTCTGGCCTGCTTTTGATGGTGGGCGGCATGTGGATTGCCAATGTTAGCTTTAATTCGGCCAACATCATCGTCCTTCCTCTAATTTTAGGTGTGGGAATTGATTCGGCAATTTACATTATCAACCGCTATCGCCAAGGGAATGAATCACCACCCCAAGTGGCGGTAAGCGCCGCCGGAACCGGTGTTTTTCTAAATGCACTGACCATATTATTCAGCTTTGGCGCGCTGATGATAGCGCATCACCAAGGAGTATTCAGTATCGGCGCGGTTATGTCTTTGGGTATGACCGCCAGCGTCGCGGTATTTTTGNTCTTCCTCCCGGCTCTGCTAACTCTGTGGGGCAAAAGATAACGCATTCTTTGATGGAAATATTTTGAAACNAAACTGGCTTTGAAAAAAAACTAGGGGCTGTAGTAGATTATGGATTAAATGTCACACCAGCCTCTCAAGGTTTTGAGTTGCTGTTTGGGGGCGCCATAGTTAAACCCGAATTCACATTCTTTCAAAAATAAGGAGAAGGAGTCTGTGTCGATCCCATTGTACTTTCTAAAAACTCTTTTGGCCTGATTCCAGAAATTCTCAATGCCATTGATATGATTCTTGCCTTTGGCAAAGTCCGTAGAATGGTTGATACGGTAATGATGAAACCAAGGAGTTTTATCTGAATTCTTTTCTTTAACTTACAATAACTTAGCTTCATTTCCATAGATTAACATGTCTGATAATCTACTACAGCCCCAAATTTTTTTAGCCATGATTTCCCCTCCCCTTTAAAGAGCGCTCAGCGTAAGAACCGCCTTAACATCCGCGACTCTGTCATCGACATCTTTGATGATAAATGATACGGCCAAATGCTTCGTGACAATGACCATCGCCCTTCCATAGTGTTTTATTATGGAGATACGAGTTACTCCAGGCGGAATATCTCTCTGTCTCATTTTCCTTATTCTTTCATCCATATAGGGTTTGAATTCCCCATCAAGCCATTTCCTTTGCCCTTCATGGCGATCTTCGCCAACAAAAAATCCTTGCGATTTCAGATCATTCAATAATGGGGTAACCTCCGCTCTGGACATCCCAGGCGTGAAATATTTTTCTGCGACAAGCGTCACCGCTTTTGTTGTCCCTTCTACGTTTTTTTCGTTAGAATATGCCGTCTCTATTTCCGAGAGCATCTCATCAATCCACGTTTTAGACTCCACTTTGCACCCCGTAGTCAATAGCACCAGCAATGACGCTAACGAAAATATTCTCTTGATCATTTTTCCTCCATTCACATACTGATAGCCTTAGCAGCTCACAACAACCGTTCCAAACCATACCGGCCCCTGCTGCAAGAGTCCAAGCGCCAATTTTCTGTCCAGTTGTCATATTGTCCTGCCTAAAAAATTTTGCTTCCCATCAGTTAAAACAACTAAAATCTGACAATCAGGATGAATTCCGCAAAAAAACCCGTAAGAGTTAATCTCTCACAGGGCTTTTTTTTTTGAAAAAATATAGGAGATTCGGTTAAATACACCGAAGATAAAGCGACCAATGACTGTCGAGTGTTGGAAAGAAACACAGCGTCTCTTCTTCCGTATCTCAAAATATTAATTATTTTTTCGGCAATCTGTATAACATTATCAAAACAAAATGACAACTGAATCAGAGATGATATGTGACTTCCTTGGGTATAGCTTT
>JGI994J12354_10004232_pt1 | contig 12998 bp, 11 predicted proteins | sample IntmicLarv3ML3BL_FD_12354 | JGI IMG/M metagenome (IMG submission 12354)
TGCCGCCCGCGCAGCTTGATGAACACCTTGACCTTGTGGCCCTGCTCCAAAAAGCGCACGGCATGGCCGACCTTGAAATCCAGATCGTGCTTGGCGATGCCGACGGAAATCTCAATGGCCTTGAGTTCCACCATCCGCTGGGTCTTGCGGGCTTCTTTTTCGCGGCGCGATTGCTCGAACCGGAACTTGCCGAAGTCCATGATCTTCACCACCGGGGGCTTTGCCATCGGTGCGATTTTGACCAGATCCAGGTTCTGGGCTTCCGCCATGTGCAGTGCCTGCGCCGATGACATGATGCCGAGCTGCTCGCCGGATTCGGAAACCACACGCACTTCTTTATCGCGAATGGCATCGTTGATTTGCTGGCTTTGCTGCGGGCTCACCGGCCCGTTACGATCCCTTGTGCTGATGTGAAAACACCTCCTGAAAAAATAAAACACATAAAACAAGCGCATGGAATCATCCACGCGCGTTCAATACAAGAAAGATCATCAAATCTTCGCATATTGACCCGCAGCGGACGAAGCCTTGCAGGTGGACGCATCTTGCATAGCAAAACGGCCACTTGTTACTTAAAGCATTATATCAGGTTGCCGGGGGTTTGTCAAGCATTATTTTTGCGGGTTCAAAAAATCTTACGCGTACTTTGCAAAATAATCCAAATCAGTGTAGATCACTTCGTTGGTTTTTGTTTTTGGGGTGTATCTGCGTACTTCGCCGTTGGGGCTGGAGACGTATGCGTATTGAAAGCATGGTACCAGTATAGTTTTATACAGAGAATTTGCATTGCTGATATCTCCAATATCGCCGCCATCAGAAAAATCGTTGCCGAATGGGTGTGTGTGCATAGTACCTACAAACAAAAAAGGACACAACCACATCCAAAAGGGCGGCAGGATACGCACCTGGTATTCCTCGCCTCGGCGAGGCTTTGCATAGCCATACCCCAGCTTGAAGGTTTTCCAATTGAATTTCCTGTATATCACAGCACCGAACTCAACGTTTTCGGCAAGCTGAAACGCCATATAAGTCAGCGCAAAATCGCGTGCGGCCTCATCGGCGGTTGCAAACCAGTTGCCTTTCCATTTTGGCCAGGGGGGCGCTTGAATGCCATATTGCGGATAGAACTCGAACTCGTTTTCCAGCGCCAGCGCATCCAAGCCGGGAACGTCTTCTTTCGAACTGAAATGATTCCAGCCAACGTATAATTCTTTGATTCCGGTGTTGTTTGTCAGGTCAAGCGATGTAAGCCGGTTATTGTCACAAACCAAAACTTCAAGGTTCGGATTTTTCGTTACGTCAAGCGTCGCAAGCTGATTAAAGTTGCACCAGAGCTCGTTAAGATTTGGGCTGCCGGAAACATTCAGCACACTCAGTTGATTATTATCACAAGTCAACGATATGAGCTGTTGATTTTGTGTTACATCAAGCATTGCAATCTGGTTGCTGCCGCACCAGAGCGTTTCCAGGTTTGGGCTGCCGGAAACATCCAATACACTTAGTTGATTGTAATCGCAAGCCAATGATCTAAGCTGCGGGTTCTGTGTTACGTCAAGCGCTGTGAGTTGGTTGCTGCCGCACCAGAGCGTTTCCAGGTTCAGGCTGCCGGAAACATCCAACGCGCTCAATTGATTCGCCCCGCAATACAATATCACAAGGTCCGGGTTGCGGGAAATATCCAATACACTCAGTTGATTGTAGTCGCAAGCCAATGATATGAGCTGCGGGTTTTGTGTCAGGTCAAGCGCTGTGAGTTGGTTGCTGCCGCACCAGAGCACCTCAAGGTTTGGGCTGCCGGAAACATCCAATGTTTTAAGTTGATTTTCCTCGCAAGTCAGGCTCCACAAATTAACGAAATGCGCAAGCCCCGCAAGGCTCTGAATTCCAAGCCCATCAACGGAAAGATAGTGGACATCCGCGCATTCCTCCGCAGTGATCGAATCCCCCGGCTGCTTGCCCATTTCCGCATACACAGCTGCCTTGAAGTTCGCATCCGTAAAGTCCCCGGAGATATCCGCGCCTTCAGCGCTCACCGGCACCATGCCTGCGCACAGCAGCCCTGCCGCAATGCAAATCGCCAAGATAATTGAAAGAAAACGTTTCATAATATGACTCCTTATATTTTTTGGTGTTCAAAAATTTAGCAAATGTTGTTGCCAACACGCAGCAGCATCGCTTCGCTGAATGGCTTTCCAATCAATTGCAGCCCAATCGGCAGGTCGCTCGCGTCCTCTCCGCACGGCAGGGAAACGGCGGGCAGCCCCGCAAGGCTGGCCATCGCGGTGTACGGGTCGCTCCACGCGCACATCGGGTCGGCTGTTGCGCCAAGCTTTGGCGCCGTGCGCGAAACCGTTGGGCTGAGAATCACGTCAAAGCGTTCCAAGGCTTCGTCAAGTGCCTGCCGGATGAGCTGCCGCACCTGCGCCGCCTTCTTATAATAGGTATCATATTGGGCGGCGCTCAGCACAAAATTGCCCAGCATGATCCGCCGCTTGACCTCCGCGCCAAACCCCTCGCTGCGGCGCTTTCGTTCAGTTCCCTGAAAATTCTCATGCGAAAATTGCAGGCTGGCCTCCGCGCTTGCGATGACATAATAGGCGGAAACGGCATAACGGGCAACAGGGAGGCTGCATTCTTCGGCAACCGCGCCCATGGCGACGAGCTGGTCTTTTGCGGCGAGCACAGCCTGCGCAATTTCCGGCTGCAAATTCTCGTTGAAAAATTCTGTTGGAACGCCAATGCGCAACCCTTTGACTTCTTTTGTGGGCATATCCGGATAATCCATGGACGTGCTATCGCGTTGGTCTTTGCCCTTGATGATGTCGAATAGCGCGGCGCAGTCCTCTGTGTTGCGTGCCATGGGGCCGACTTGATCCATAGAAGAGGCGAGGGCAACCACGCCGTGGCGCGAAACAGCGCCGTAGGTGGGTCGCAGCCCAATCACGCCGCAGTGGCTCGCGGGCTGGCGGATGGAGCCGCCGGTGTCGCTCCCGAGCGCAATGGGCGCTTCGTATGCCGCAAGGGCAGCGGCGCTCCCGCTGGAGGAGCCGCCCGGGATATGCGCCGGGTTGCGCGGGTTTTTGGTTGGGCCAAAAAAAGAGGTCTCCGAAGAAGACCCCATGGCAAACTCGTCCATGTTGGTCTTGCCCAGGATGATCATGTCCGCCGCGTGAAGCTTTTCCACTACAGCGGCGTCATACGGCGGGACGAAGTTCTCAAGGGCTTTGGAGGCGGCGGTGGTGCGCACGCCCTTGGTGTAAATCAAATCTTTCACAGCGATGGGCACCCCCGCCAGCCGCGAGCGCACGTCGGCGTTGTGCAGGCGCTGCTGAATTTCGGCCGCCCGCTCATACGCCTGCTCCTTGCACAGCGTGATATAGCAGTTGAACTTGCTTGCCTCAATGGCGGCATAATAGGCGTCGAGCACTTCGGCAATCGTCAAATCCCCGTTGTGCAGGCACGCGGCAAGCGCCAGCGCGGAACGCTCTGTGATGTGGTTCATGTGTGCAACCTCCCAAGAATATGACCCATAATAGTATAATCATACCATATATTTCACAGATTGTACAGATTTATTTTATACAAACACGCCCTGCACACCTTGACAATTTGCCCAAAAGCATGTACAATAATAAGGATTAATGAAAGGAATGAACGTATGCGCTATTACTTAGAAGCCATTGCCGATGTGATGGAGGCCGTGAAAAGTTCTTTCGGCGGACTGTCTAAACAAGAAGCCGCAAAGCGGCTGGAACGCAACGGAAAAAACAAGCTCGACCAGGCCCCTAAGGATTCTTTGCTCAAGCGCTTTCTTTCGCAGATGATGGATCCCATGATCATCATCCTGCTGGTGGCTGCCGCTTTTTCTGCGGGGCTCGCCATTTATGAAAGCCGGAACACCGGGCTGAAGTTTCCCTCCGATGTTGTGATTATCCTGTCTGTGGTGATTATCAATGCGGTGTTGGGCGTGTATCAGGAAAGCAAGGCAGAAGCCGCGATTGAAGCATTGCAGGAGATGTCCGCCTCTGCCTCAAAGGTGCTGCGCGATGGCACGATCATCGGCGTCAAAAGCGAAGAGCTCGTGGTGGGCGACGTGATTGTGCTGGAGGCTGGGGACGCTGTTCCCGCCGATGCCCGCGTGTTTGAATGCGCCAGCATGACAGTGGAAGAAGCGGCGCTGACCGGGGAATCCGTGCCGGTCACAAAGCGGCTGGACAAGCTCAAAGCAGGCGAACACGGCGACGTGACGCTCGGCGACCGCAAAAACATGGTATACATGGGCTCCTCCATTGCTTATGGCAGAGGCAAGGCCGTTGTTGTTGCCACAGGCATGGAGACCGAGATGGGCAAGATCGCCGACGCGATTGCGCAGGCGGAAGAGGGGCTGACCCCCCTGCAAATCAAGCTCAACCAGCTGAGCAAAACCCTCACTGTTGTGGTGCTGGGCGTTTGCATGTTTATTTTTGGATACAATATGATCCGCAACATACTCGACCCCGCGGTGAACGGCATCGGCGGGCTTGAGGGCGTCCTTGATATGTTTATGATTGCGGTCAGCCTTGCCGTGGCGGCGATACCGGAAGGCCTCGTTGCCGTGGTAACCATCGCGCTTTCCATCGGCGTAACACAGATGTCGAAGCAAAAGGCGATCATCCGCAAGCTCACGGCCGTGGAAACCCTCGGCTGCGCGCAAATCATCTGCTCGGATAAAACCGGCACCCTCACGCAGAATAAGATGACCGTGGTGGACAATTACGCCGTTGACGAACATTTGCTGGCAACTGCCATGGCACTTTGCTCCGATGCGGAAATCACGGAAAACGGGCCCATCGGCGAGCCCACGGAAGTGGCGCTCGTGGTATATGCGGATTCCATCGGCATGAAGAAGAATGAGCTGTCCGAGCAAATGCCGCGGCTCGCGGAAGCGCCGTTTGATTCCGGGCGCAAGATGATGAGCACCGTGCACGCCAATGCAAACGGCGGCTTTGTGCAGTTCACAAAGGGCGCGCCGGACGAAATCCTGGCCCGCTGCACAGCGGTGGAAACCAGGCAGGGCGTGGTGCCGGTTACAGACGCGCTCCGGGCGGAAATCCTTGCTGAAAACAAGCGCATGGCGGACAAAGCCCTCCGGGTGCTGGCCGCCGCCAAGCGGGTATACAGCGCCATGCCGGAAGATGCGGCACCGGCTGCGCTGGAGCAAGAACTCGTGTTCCTGGGGCTTGCCGGCATGATCGACCCCGTGCGGCCGGAAGTCAAAGGCGCCATCGTCGAATGCGGCCACGCCGGCATCCGTGCCATCATGATCACGGGTGACCACAAGGATACCGCCGTGGCAATCGCAAACGAGCTCGGCATTTTGGAAGACGGCACAAAGGCCATTACGGGCACGGAGCTCAGCCAAATCAGCGACGAAGAATTTGAGCGCACGGTCGGCGATTACTCGGTATACGCACGCGTGCAGCCGGAACATAAAATGCGCATCGTGAACGCCTGGCGCAAACTGGGCATGGTCACGGCCATGACCGGCGACGGCGTGAATGACGCGCCGTCCATCAAGAGCTCGGATATCGGCGTGGGCATGGGCATCACCGGCACGGACGTGACCAAGAACGTGGCGGATATGGTGCTGGCGGACGACAACTTCGCCACCATCGTCACAGCCGTGGGCGCGGGCCGCCGTGTGTACGACAACATTCGCCGCACGATTCAGTTCCTGCTCTCCACAAACCTGGCGGAGGTGCTTGCCGTGTTCGTGGCTTCCATCATGAACTTTGTGCTGTTCCGTCCGGTGCACCTGCTGTTTATCAACCTGACCACGGACCTTCTGCCCGCCATCGCCCTGGGCATGGAGGGTGCGGAAGAAGATATCATGACCCGCAAACCCCGCTCCAAAACGGAGGGCATGTTCTCCGGCGGGCTGGGCATCAACATCATCTGGCAGGGGATTGCCATCGCGATACTGACCCTTGCGGCCTACTTCACCGTCGACACCTGGCACGACCACGAAACCGCCATGACGGCCGCATTTTTCGCGCTTTCGCTGTGCGAGATGTTCCGCGCGTTCAGCGCAAGGTCGCTGACCGGGAACATCTTCAAGCTCAAAACCCAAAACAAGCTGCTCTGGGCATCGCTTGCCGTTTCGCTCGTGCTCACACTTTCGATCATTTATATCCCCGGCATCAACGACGCGTTTGAGCTTGTGCCGCTCACCATGAAAGAGCTGCTCACGTCGCTTGCTTTGGCTGTCACGATCATCCCGATTATCGAAACCGGGAAGGCGATCCAGAGAATGGCCGCAAAGCGCAAGAAAGCATAACTTGCAACCACTTTATGATATTGCAGGGGCGGCGCTTGCTCCGCCAGAAACCAATTAAAGAAAAAGAGAAAGTAGAAGAGGCAAGAGAAGAGAATGCTGACATTATCCACACAATTTGCGGGCGGGGTGCTGCCCAACGAAAAAGAGGCCGCACAAATCGCGGCGCTGGCCGGCGAGGCGCACAAGGCGCTGGAAGAAGGCACCGGGCAGGGTTCCGGCATGCGCGGGTGGCTGCGCTTCCCGGCGGAATATCAGAAGTCCGATGAGTTTGCCCGGGTGAAGGCCGCGGCGGAGGAAATCAAGGCGGGCGCGGACGTTCTGCTGGTGATTGGCATCGGCGGCTCATACCTCGGCGCGCGCGCCGTTCTGGAAGCGCTGACCAGCAAATATTACAACGAATCGCGCAAGGGCACCCCGGCGATTTACTTCGTGGGCAACACCCTGAGCGAATCGGATTTTGCCGACATTGACGCGCTGATTGACGGCAAGGATTTTTTCATCAACGTCATTTCCAAGTCCGGAAAAACACTGGAGTGCGCGGTGGCGTTCCGCCATTATAAGCGCTTGCTGGAACAAAAATGGAACGACCCGGCGCAGATTGCCAAGCGTATTTTTGCCACCACGGACGCGCAAAAGGGCACGCTGCTCGAGCAAGCGCAGGAAAACGGCTGGCAAACCTTCGTTGTGCCCACGGACATGGGCGGGCGGTACTCGGTGCTTTCGGCGGTCGGGCTGCTGCCCATCGCGTGTGCGGGTGTTTCGATTGACCAGCTGCTGGAAGGCGCGGCGGCGGCCGATGAAGCCTATGCCAAGCCGGCGGACGCCATGGGGCAAAACGTGTGCCAGGATTACGCCTCCCTGCGGTATTTCTACTACAAGTACAAGCACAAGGCGATTGAGCTGTTCGGCACCTACGAGCCCAGCATGGTGCTGTTCGGCGAGTGGTTCAAGCAGCTGTATGGCGAGAGCGAGGGCAAGCGCGGGCGCGGGCTGTTCCCAGCGAGCGTGACCTTCACCACGGACCTGCATTCCATGGGGCAATACATCCAGCAGGGGCGGCGCATCTTGTTCGAAACGATTCTCGTCTTTGGCGAGGCGGATAATGGTCTGGTTGTGGATGCGGAGCAAAACGACGGCGACGGTCTGAATTATCTTGCCGGAAAAACATTGCACACAATCAACCGGGGCGCGTTCCAGGCAACGGCGCTGGCGCATGCAAAGGGCAACTGCCCCAATCTTGTGCTGGAGCTCCCCAAACGCGACGCCTATAACCTGGGCTGGCTGATTTACTTTTTTGAAAAAGCCTGCGCCATTTCGGGCTATATGATCGGCGTGAACCCCTTTGACCAGGACGGCGTGGAAAGCTACAAAAAGTTTATGTTCGCGCTGCTCGGCAAAGAGGGCGCGGAGCACGACAAGGTGCGCGCCCAGCTGCGCAAGCAATACGGCGTAGATATCTAATATCTAATATCTAATATCTAACATCTAGTAAATAGGAGGCGGTTCTTATGGTTAAGATCATCACCGGCAACAGAGGCTCAGGCAAAACCAAGGTGCTCATCGATCTGGTGCACGCGGCATACGAAAGCTCCCAAGGCAACGTGATTTGTGTGGATCAAAAGCGCAAGCTGAGCAGGGCGATTAACCCGCGCGTGCGGTTGGTTGCCGCCGAGGATTACGGCATTGCCGGGTACGACGCGTTTTATGGGTTTCTCAGCGGCCTGTGTGCGGGCAACTATGATATCACGGACATTTTTGTGGATGCCACGCTGCGCATCGGCGGGCGCGATTTGGAAGATCTGGCGGCATTTTTGCAAAAGGTGAAGGCGCTCAATGTCAATGTGACCTTCACGGTTTCTGCCAACAAAGAGGAGCTGCCGGAAGAACTTTTGGCGTTTCTTTAAAATAATCATTGACAAAACCACGATAACCTAGTATAATATTTTTTTGGAGAGTCATGCAAATTTATCTTGAATCGGTTTTTAACAACCCCGGGGAGAAATTGGACTTCGCCTTTGCGCTGCAAAACGATATGTTCAATTTTGTGCAGCCGGCGCAGATTGCCGGGCAGGCCGTGAACCAATCCGGGATCGTCACCCTGCGCGGAAGCATGCAGGTGCACCTGAAGCTCCAATGTGACCGCTGCGCGGAAGCCATGGAGTACAAGGCGGACGTGCCGTTTGCGCACACGATGGTCACCACGCGCGAGAGCGAGGAAAGCGACGAGCTGATCCTGGTGGAAAATTTCCACTACGATCCGGAGCCGCTCCTGTGGGAGGATATTGTCCTCGCCATGCCGCCCAAAATGCTTTGCCGGCCAGACTGCAAAGGCCTGTGCCTGCACTGCGGGCGCAACTTGAACGAAGGCGCGTGCAGCTGCAAGCCGATGGCCGACCCCCGCTGGGAAGCGCTGCAAACCATGCTTGATTCCGGGAATTAGCAGTTCCCATTGTTGATATAGCAATACATCTAAAGGGAGTGAATTTATGGCAGTACCAAAGAGGCGTGTTTCAAGCGCCCGGCGCGATAAACGCCGTTCCAGCGTCTGGAAGTTGACTGCGCCCGCCATTGTGAAATGCAACAGCTGCGGCGCACAGAAGCTCTCGCACCGGCTGTGCCCCGAATGCGGCATGTATAAGGGTCGGCAGGTCGTGAAGAAGGCCGAGGATTAATCTGAGACTTCGGCCATGCGAAACGCGTAAAACGGTGGGGACGAGCGAGTCTCCGCCGCTTTTGCCGTTTGCCGTGTGTGAAAGTTTTCACAGGAGAATGCTATGCCGGTAACCATTGATTTTATCACGCCGAACAGCCCCGCCGCGAAGAAACGAATCGCGCCGGGTGATGTTTTGCTGTCTGTCAACGGGCACGAGATCAACGATGTGCTGGATTACCGCTTCTATTCCACGGAACGCAAGCTGCGGCTGGCGCTGCAACGGGGCAGCAAGGAATTCACCGTGCGCCTGCGCAAAGAAGAATATGATGATCTGGGCCTGGAATTTGCCGACGGCCTGATGGACGAGCAGCGCCATTGCAAAAACAAATGCGTGTTTTGTTTTATTGACCAGCTGCCGCCGGGGCTGCGCAACAGCCTTTATTTCAAGGACGACGACGCGCGGCTTTCCTTCCTGTTCGGGAATTATATCACGCTGACGAACCTCAGCGAGCGGGAGGCAGCACGCATCATCGCCATGCGGCTGAGCCCCATCAATGTGTCTGTGCACACGATGGACCCTGCGCTGCGCTGCAAAATGATGAAGAACCCGCAGGCGGGCGAAAGCCTTCAATATCTGCAAAAATTTGCGGAGGCCGGGCTGGAACTCAACGCACAGCTTGTGCTTTGTCCCGGCTGGAACGACGGCGAAGCGCTGCGGTTTTCGTTGCAGGAACTGTTCAAACTGCCCACGCTGCGCTCGGTTGCCGCCGTGCCGGTGGGGCTGACGAAATACCGCGATGGCCTCGCGCCGTTGCGCTCATTTACCCCGCAGGAGGCGGCGCAGGTGATCGACTGCTTTGATGAATTCCGAGATGGGCGGGTGGAAGCCTGCTGTTCTGATGAGTTTTTTTTATTGGCAGGGCGGGAAATGCCCGGCGCGGGTTACTACGGCGAGTTCCGGCAGATCGAAAACGGCGTGGGGCTTTGGGCTTCGCTCCGGCAGGATTTTTTGGAATTGCTGGAAGAGGACGAGCCGCAAGAAGATATCCCATTCTCATGCACGATTGTGACAGGCGTGGCCGCACAGCCGCTTCTGCAATTTTTGGTTGACGAAACCGCAAAAATAAGTCATAATAAAAGAGTTAAGATTTGCTGCGTCCGCAATGAATTTTTTGGGCCGGCGATCACCGTGGCGGGGCTGCTCACCGGGCAGGATATCATCACACAGCTGCGCGGGGCTGAACTTGGGCAAGCGCTGCTGCTCCCCGCCGCGTGCTTCAATCACGACGGACTCACGCTCGACGGCATGACGCTCGGCGAGATTTCCGCAGCGCTGGGCATCCCTGCTGCGGCAATCAAAAACGACGCGCAGGAACTGTTAAACGCACTCACAGGAAAAATAATTTAACGCAATATATTGGAGTAACTAATGTCTACGAACTACTATCATTCGACCTCCCGCAAATCCATCGTTGCCATTGTGGGCCGCCCCAACACGGGCAAATCGACCCTCTTCAACAAGCTCACAGGGACGCGCCGCGCCATTGTGGAGGATTCCCCCGGCGTAACCCGCGACCGCCTTTATGGCGACTGCGACTGGCTGAACCACAGCTTTCTGGTTGTGGATACCGGCGGCATCGAGCCGTATTCCGACGACGTGATTCTCAAGCAAATGCGCTATCAGGCGCAGGTTGCGATCGACAGCGCGGACGCGATCATCTTTGTGGCGGATTTGCGCTGCGGCGTGGTGGCGAACGACGTTGAGGTGGCGCAGATGCTGCAAAAAAGCGGCAAGCCCATCATTTTGTGCGTGAATAAGTGCGACAGCGTTGGCGATACACCGCCGGAATTCTACGAGTTTTATAACCTCGGTCTGGGCGACCCCGTGGCGGTTTCGTCCATTCATGGGCACGGCACAGGCGATTTGCTGGACGCGGTTTGCGCGCATCTTCCGGAGCCCACGGAAGAGGAAGAGGAAGATGAGGTCATCCGCGTGGCGATCATCGGTAAGCCGAACGCGGGCAAAAGCTCCCTCGTGAACAAGATGTGCGGGCAGGAGCGCATGATTGTCTCCGAGATTGCGGGCACCACGCGTGACGCCGCCGATACCCTGGTGGAAAACGAAAAGGGCAAGTTCCTTTTGATTGATACGGCGGGGCTGCGCCGCAAGAGCCGCGTGGACGAGCGCATCGAAAAATATTCTGTGCTGCGGGCAAAAATGGCCATTGAGCGCGCGCATGTGTGCGTGATTATGATAGACGCCACGGAGGGCTTTACCGAGCAGGATTCCAAGGTGGCGGGGCTCGCGCACGAATCAGGCAAGGCCTGCATCATCGTGGTGAACAAGTGGGATTTGGTGGAAAAAGACGGCAAAACCATGGATCATATGCGCAAGGATTTGATGCAGGATTTTGCCTTCATGAGCTATGCGCCCATCATCTTCATCTCCGCGCTCACGGGGCAGCGCATTCATCGGCTTTATGACCTGATTAAGTTCACAGATGAGCAGAACGCCATGCGCATCACCACCGGCAAGCTCAATGATATCTTGGCGGACGCCACCGCGCGTGTGCAGCCGCCCACAGACAAAGGCCGCAGGCTGAAGATTTATTACATGACCCAGGCGAGCACCCGCCCGCCGACGTTCGTGTGCTTTGTCAACCGCTATGAGCTGTTCCATTTCAGCTATCAGCGGTATATCGAGAACCAGATTCGCGGTACATTTGGGCTTGAGGGCACGCCTGTGCGCATGATTGTGCGCGAGCGCGAACGCAATGATGTCTGATGATTTGGTTCGGCAGACAGGAGAAAAATCATGGTGATTTTAGGCATTGACCCCGGCTACGCCATCGTCGGCGCGGGCGTTGTGAATTACATCGGCAACAAGTTTGAGCTGCGGGAGGCCTGCGCCGTCACCACCAAGGCGGGCACGGAATTCACAAAGCGGCTCAGCAGCATCTATGACGGTGTGGAGCAGCTCATCACAGCGCACAAGCCCGCCGCCATGGCGATTGAAAAGCTGTTCTTCAACACCAACACCACCACGGCCATTGATGTGGCGCAGGCGCGGGGCGTGATTTTGCTCGCTGCCGCGCGGCACGGCGTTCCGGTGTATGAATATACGCCGCTGCAGGTCAAGCAAAGCGTTGTGGGCTACGGCCGTGCGGACAAAAAGCAGGTGCAGGAAATGGTGCGCCTGCTGCTGAACCTTTCCGCCTGCCCAAAGCCGGACGATGTGGCGGACGCCCTTGCCATCGCGATTTGCCATGCGCATTCCGCCGGCTCGCTGCTGCGGTTTATGCAGCCATAATCTGACAAAAAAGAGGTGCGAACGATGTTCTATAGCCTGACCGGAACCATTGTACATATGGAAGAAGCGGCGCTCGCGGTGGATTGCGGCGGTGTGGCGTATGCCTGTGCCGCAACGGCGAACACCCTGCGCGAGCTCTCGATGGGCGAACAAGCCACGCTATACACCCATCTCAATGTCCGCGAGGACGCGATGGAGCTGTTTGGTTTTGCCGCGCGCAGCGAGCTCGCCTGCTTTCGTTTGCTCATTGGTGTCACGGGCGTTGGCCCCAAGGCGGCGCTTGCCCTGCTCTCAGCCTTTACGCCGGAGCAGCTTGGCTTTTTTGTGGCGTCCGGCGACGCAAAGAGCATCACGCGGGCGCAGGGCGTTGGCCCCAAGCTCGCGCAGCGGCTGGTGCTGGAGCTCAAGGATAAGCTGCAGATTCCCACCGGCAAGGCGCAGGGCATGGCATCTGCGTCGCTCCCCGGCGGCAATGCCTTTGGTGCGGCGGACGGCGAAGCCTTGGAGGCGCTGCTTGCGCTGGGGTATCAGCACGCGGAGGCCATGCTCGCCCTGCGCGGACTGGACGACGGCCTGAACACCCAGACGAAAATTAAGCTTGCGCTGAAAATTCTCGCAGGATAATAGCCTGTGGGGTAGGGGCGGCGCTTGCTCCGCCCACACATTTCGCAAGTACAGATGTATTCTGCAAAGGAGAACGAGATGGACTACAACGAATA
>JGI994J12354_10004233_pt1 | contig 12995 bp, 15 predicted proteins | sample IntmicLarv3ML3BL_FD_12354 | JGI IMG/M metagenome (IMG submission 12354)
CTCGGTCAATTTTTATTTTACCGATGTGTCGGAACCGTCACACATCTCATCGCTCGGTCAGTTTTTATTTTACCGTCAAGTCAGAACCGTCACTTGACTCATCGGAACCCTTTGTTAATAGATTCTTTTATTAATCAAATTATACCATTGCATATATAAAAAATCAACCTCAAAATCTAACAGACAAGTAGAGTATTTTACAATAAATAACATAAAATATATCCTTAATTTTTAGAAGATGGCACTCGCATTACACGCATCGCATTTAGTATCGCAATTACTGCAACTCCTACATCGCCGAATACTGCCATCCACATAGACGCGATACCTACTGCTCCTAGAACGAGTATAATTGCCTTAACCCCAAGTGCAAATATAATATTCTGCCAAACAATGTTACGTGTTTTTCTCGCAATGCGTATGGCGGTTACAATTTTGGATGGCTCGTCTGTCATGAGAACAATATCTGCCGCCTCGATTGCTGCATCAGAGCCAACGCCCCCCATTGCTATTCCTATATCTGCACGCGCCAACACTGGAGCATCATTGATTCCGTCGCCAACAAAAATAAGTTTTCCTTTTTCACTTTTCTTTTGTTCTAGTTTTTCCATTTGCTCTACTTTTTGATGTGGAAGCAATTCGGAGTATACCTTGTCAATGCCGATTTCTCGCGCAATTTGCTCTCCTACAGCTTTGCTATCTCCGGTAAGCATCGCAATATTCTTAACGCCCATCACCTTTAGGTTTCGTATCGCTTGCTTGCTATCCGCCTTTATTTCATCCGAAATTACAATATAGCCTACAAAGGTGCGCTCAACCGCTAGATAAACCACCGTGCCTAACATTTTTGCAGTTTGATATGCGATGCCTTGCATTTTCATCATTTTGTCATTTCCTGCTAAAACTTCCTGATTGTCTACTTTGACGCGAATGCCTTGTCCCGGAATTTCCTCGTACTCTGCAATTCTTTGTGTGTCGATGTTGCCGCCAAATTCCTTTTGTATCGAGGTTGCAATCGGGTGGTTGGAGTAGCTTTCCGCATGTGCCGCAATATTTAGCAACTCTTCTTTCGCCCAATCACCAGAGGCTGAAATTTCTGTCACCTTAAAAATGCCTTTCGTCAAGGTTCCTGTTTTGTCAAATACTACCGTTTCTACAGCATTTAGTGCTTCCAAAAAGTTACTTCCTTTGACTAAGATTCCGTTTTGTGAAGCTCCGCCAATTCCGCCAAAAAAACCAAGCGGAATGGAGATTACCAAGGCGCAAGGGCAAGACACAACCAAGAACACCAATGCACGATTAATCCACTGCGCAAATGTAGCCCCAGGAATAACAAGCGGCGGAACTATTGCTAACGCAAGTGCTGCAAATACAACCATCGGTGTGTAGTACCTCGCAAATTTTGTGATGAAATTCTCTGTGACAGCCTTCTTGCTGCTTGCATTTTGCACTAAATCTAATATCTTGGAAATGGTTGATTCTCCAAACGCTTTGGTTACTTCGATTAGTAAGAGTCCGTTTTTATTTATCGAGCCTGATAAAACTTCACTGCCCGGTTCTACATCTCGCGGAAGCGCCTCTCCAGTCAGTGCCGAGGTGTCTAGCGCTGAGATTCCTTCGATAACTCTGCCGTCTAACGGTAATTTTTCACCTGGTTTCACGAGAATCAAATCTCCAATTTCGACTTCTTCTGGCGCAACTTTTCGCGTTTCGTCACCAATTTTTAAATTTGCAAAGTCGGGGCGAATATCCATCAGAGCAGAAATTGATTTGCGAGAGCGGTTCACAGCTAAGTGTTGGAACAATTCTCCAACCTGGTAAAACAGCATAACGGCCACCCCTTCTGCATATTCTCCAATTGCAAATGCACCAATCGTCGCAACACCCATTAAAAAGTTTTCATCAAATACTTGCCCCTTGCAAATATTCCTAAGCGCTCGCAAAACCACCTCGCCACCTATGAGAAAGTAGCTTGCCAGATATAGCACAAGCTCGAAAGTGGGCGAAAAATCAAATATGGATACGATTGCAAAAATCCCCGCTCCTATGGCGAGCGTGAACCAGTAAAAAAATTGTTTCCAATCAAATGCCTGCTTTTCTCCTGCCTTTGAAATCAAGTGCATCTCTTCTTTTTCAATGACAACTACATCTGATTCATAAAGTTTTACGATTCTCTTAATCTGGGTTGTTAGTGTATTTATCGTCTTATCGTTCGAAGAGCTCATTGCCTTGTCATTCAAAGTATCTACCATCTTATCGTTTTTGTCGTTCGAAGAATCCATCGTCTTATCGTCTGAAATTTCAATACGAAGTGTCTTTGATACAAAATCAAGGTTCGCGCTTATAACATCTAATTTTTTAACATCCCTTTCAATCTTTGCGGCGCAATTTCCACAGCAAAGGCCTTCTAATATATATTCTTTCTTCATAATCTAGTATCCTTTCCTACTATAATGTGTTTATGGTTCATACCCCTTACAGCCAGTAAGGAATTATCCATCTAAATGCAAATATTTGTATTTCAGTTGAATGATTGAGTGTGTGTTCAACTGTTTGTGTAAATTTTTTTGCGACATTCATATTGTATATCGCAGTTATTTCCCCGAAAGGTTTTTGTTTCATAGACACACTTTCCTATGAAACAAAAAATAAATTATCTCTCCATAATATGAGTAAATCCTTGCTCAAATATATTTCCAACATGTTCATCATCAAGAGAATAATAGACCACTTTCCCTTCTTTGCGATATTTTACAAGTCTTGTCTGTTTCAAAACACGAAGCTGGTGCGATATAGACGATTTCGTCATTCCCAAAAGCACGGAAATATCACAGACACACATCTCTGAGCGTAATAATGCATACAAGATCTTAATCCTTGTAGAATCACTAAATACCTTAAACAAATCTGCAAGATTTAAAAGTTCCTCTTCCTCTGGCATGTGTTCTCTTACTTCCCGGACCACCGATTCGTGGATGGCGTCACAATCGCATCTATCAAAATCTGCTTTATAGGCACACATAGTATATTCTCCTTCTGTTGGTTTTTGGTTTGTTATTCTGGTTTTTTAATGGTTGCAAGTGTATCTCTGTGGTGAATACTTTATTGGTCTTATGATATTTATAGTTGAATAGTTGCGCGTTCATTCAATCGTTATTATAGAGAGTTTGATTTCTTTTGTCAACCTTTTATTGTATTTGTTCTGTTATTGTTGTATTTTGTTTTGCTATTCCGCTATTGCTTGCTATATAATATTCTTTAAAATTCATAATGTGACCACATACTAATGACCTTTATGGTCTTTTCTACTTCAAATACTTCATAAACTAATCTATGTTTTATATTAATTCGCTCATTTAAAACAATAATTCGCTCATTTGAAGTGAGCGAATTAATACTTCAAATATATATTTCCTTTTGTTCCCTTATTACTTCTGATAATACCTACATCACACAACACTTGTAAGTATCTTCTCACCTGAGCCGCTGATTTTCCAGTTAATTCTTGCCCAATTGCATTTGTGATTTCTGTGTTAGCTTCCAGATATTTTAGTATTTGTTTCAACGGCTTTTTCATTTTTCCGTTCATTAATTCGCTCATTTGAAGTGAGCGAATTAATTTTATCGTTTTTAGTATTTAGCAATTTTAAATATTTATCACAAGCCTTACAAAGCACCATAATTCCATCTTCACTAATTTCATATTCTGGTAATGGTCCATCATATTTTTTACATGCTTCTTTTATTTTATCGAATCCACGTCCCCACGCTTCAATCATACCACTTTTAAAAAATATATCTGCTAATTTAGGATTATATGGCTTTGAGGAATGTTTTTGAAATAATTTCTCCGTAGATGTTAGATTGTTAGGCATAACACCATCATTCCAAATATACATTTTATCTTCATAAACACTAATCTGGATTGGATTACATCCACTATAATCTTTATGTACAATTGCGTTTAATAAAATTTCCCGAAAGGCCTCTTGATGAAACATGTACTGCTTCTTCTGCTAATCTTCCTCTTTCTACCGCCTTTTTTTTAAATAATTTAATAGCATCCTGATTCAAATTTTCCACTTTAATTCTTGGTAAGGAAATACCATCCCATGTCTTGCCCTGTGATTTTAATAACGCTCTATCAAGTTCCTTCCCTGTGATTTCACGCATCGTACTACCTGATCTATAATAGTACTTGCCTCTAAGGCTGATTAATGAAGGATATTTATCTACAATGATTTCAAGATATTCTAAATCTCCTTCATATCGTAAATTTACATCAACAACTATTCCCATCAAGTCAGTAATCTTATTCGGTAATTTTTCGAGTAAACTTCTTGAGTCATTAATTCCGATAACCTCTCCATTATCATCTTTTCCAATAAATAACAGACCACCATATGCATTTGCATAGCCACAAATCCATTTTAAGTATTCATCTTTCCATAATTCTTTCCATTCTATCATTTGATACTCAGGCATATCGACACCTCCTCAATTTTTTCAACATCATTATATCACATTCCCCCTCTTAAAATACATAGTCTTATTTTCAATTAAATTATTTCCCTCTCTTCAAACAGTGTCAACCAAACCAGCTTTATCCGTTGACACTTCATTCATTTTATTACATACTAAAAACATGCGCATGAATACAAAACAGAAAGGGGCATGACTTTGTTAAAGGATGAGGTTTTACATATTTTAGAAAAGCGAAAAGGAGCCGTTGTCACGGGCGGACAATTGGCACAAATTTTAGGTGTTAGCCGAAATGCTATCTGGAAGTCTGTACACGTTTTACAAGACAATGGACACAAAATTGTTTCTATTCCGAATATTGGATACAAATTATTGGAAGATGATGATAGCTTGTCGAAACAACTCATTTGCGAAAAGCTCTCTACTACGTTCTTAGGCAGAAGCATGACTTTGCTATCAACTGTGCATTCTACGAATCAATATTTGCGGGAAATAAATCTAGCAACTGTTGATAATGGATACACGGTGGTGGCGGATGAACAGACTCTTGGGCGTGGTCGAAGAGATAGGACCTTTCTCTCAAATAAGGGGGATGGGATATATTTTAGTTTCTTATTAAAGTTAAATGATGTCAAACAAGAGGTTCGTTTATTTACGATTTGTGCTGCTGTTGCTGTTTCCAGGGCGATAGAAAAGATTTGCAACATGAGGGCTGACATCAAATGGGTAAATGATATTTATTGTAATGGCAAAAAAATATGCGGTATATTAACTGAGGCAATGATGTCTGTTGAATTGCAAGAGTTAGACTGCATCATCATTGGTATTGGCATAAATACAAATACAGTTGCTTCCGAAATCAAGAATTTTGCTACATCCATTCAAGAAGAAACCGGAATATGCGGAATCCGCAATCAGCTCATTGCCGAGATTCTCAACCAATTTGAGTTGGTGTATTTTGATTATACAACGCAAAATAAAAAGCAAGCCATCATGCAATACTATCAAAATCGACTATTTATTATCGATAAAAAAATTACAGTCAATGAACAGGGCAACACTTTCTTGGCAACCGTAGAAGGTGTTGACGAGGACGGTGGTTTAATCGTCAAGAATACTAACGGTGAGACATTAACGATTACAACTGGCGAAATACAGCTGCATCAGGCTGAACCACAATTAACCCAGTCATAAGACTTCAAATCACGAGAGGAAAACTACAAAATGAAAAAATTATCCATACAAGATTTATGCCTAACCGGCGTTTTTGCTGCAATAATTATTGTCTTAGGACAACTTAATATCCCCATGCCTTACGGCGTCCCCATGACTTTGCAAACATTTATCATACCATTTTCCGGAATCGTGCTCGGTGCCAAACGAGGCGCACTTGCTACTTTGATTTATATTATACTTGGCGCTGTGGGACTTCCTGTATTTGCAGGATTCACAGGCGGAATGAGCATTGTCTTTGGTCCAACGGGCGGCTTTATACTCTCGTTCCCGGTTATGGCATGGCTTGCAGGAAAAGCTGCAGAAAAGGAAAATATTCTGTGGATGTTTGCAGGATTGACAATGGGAACCTTACTGAATTTCCTATGCGGAATGCTTATGTTTAGCTTGATTACCTCAAGCTCTTTCGCTACCGCTTTCCTCGCATGTGTGCTACCTTTCATTCCGACAGCTATCATAAAAATAATCTTGTCGGGTGCTTTGGGGCGTAGTATCAAAAAACTTTTGATTAAGGGGAAATTAGTATGAAATTAAGGCCGCATCATTTATTATGCACGCAGGGTTATAGTGGGAAGGGCTATGACGAGGATTTTGTTCGGAACATGACTGCAATAACAAATTATCTGAGAAATGATGAAAATGCTGTTGTTGACATCGTTTTTTCAACTGATGACATCTGCGCAAAATGTCCTCGTATGCTTGGTATTGATTTGTGTAAAGATAATGCAAAAGTAAAACTTCTCGATAAAAAAGTGAAGGACTACTTTTGCATTGAAGAAACGCAATATGTATATAAGGATATTGTTTCAAAAATTAACTCGCAGATGACCAATGCTATGATGGATAACGTTTGTTCGGATTGTGCTTGGTATCCTGTGAGTGCTTGTAGGAAGAATATTGCACATAAAAAAACCTGAAAGCCATCTCTATCAGCTTTCAGGAGTAATCTTTCAACGTTCCCTATAGGAATCGAACCTATACTTGCTCCTTAGGAGGGAGCCGTAATATCCATTTTACTAAGGGAACTTATTTTCAATTATATCAAAAAACACTATCTATCACAACCCCTATGATCCCCGTTGCTCCAAATGCCTACTCCAAGTCAATACATCCTTGAAGCCAGATAGTTCCCTTAAACCTACGCCCTTTCGCCGGCTCTCCTCTTAAGCCTGCCTTTGGCACACACACGTCAAATTGCAACTCATTTACATTTAAAGTCAACGTATAGACTTCATTTTTCGTCCACTGGTTCAGCGTGCTTTTCACTTCCAGGATCTCTCCCATAATCGAATAATGATCACACTCTACACCGTGTGGGCGAAAATAAGAGTCAACAATGCTGAAAACATCCTCTTTCATCAGCCTTTTCGATATTTGCGAATAGGTATCTATATCTTCTAATGTCAAATGCTCCATCGCCGAGGAATCTCCAGCTCTCGCAGCACTGACTAATACCATTCTGTTTTTGTCGACTTCTTCTTTGTCCTCTTGTTGCTCCGGACTCTTTTTAAGCGGCAACAAAATAGTTCCTTCATTTGCAAGACCCGATAAAGTAAGTTCTGTGCTTGCCCCTACATATTTCTTGGAACTTTCTTCATCTATCCACTCTAAATTATTTTGTACACTAAATATCAAGCTCGCTTCTACACGAATATCATCGCAGATTCCAATATATGCATCTCTATCTGGCCTCTTCTCCACCAGAATATCTGCATAGGACGTGACACTTGTCCCGTAAAAATACGGCAAATAATATTCTTGCTCCATATTTACAGGTTTTTCCATGTCACTCGTCCCATAAACTGCAATCCCCATTTGTGGTGCGAACTCTTTTTGAAATTCAAAAAACTTCAAATCGTCCTCTAAACATACATTTCCTTGATTATCTGAAACTTTTTTCGTTTCTTTAACTAACTTATTTATTTCTTTTCTAGTTGCATCTCTATTGAATCCGATTGCAGGCAAAAATTCATGTATCATGGCATCCCTATCTTTTTCTATCTATTTTTTTCATTCCACCCATGTACGGCTGTAATGCCTCTGGGATTAGAACAGCTCCATTTTCTTGCAAATTATTCTCCAAAAATGCAATTAACATTCTCGGTGGTGCTACAACTGTGTTATTTAAAGTATGTGCAAAGTATTTATTTTCTTTGCCCCTTACACGAATGTTCAAACGTCTTGCTTGTGCATCTCCTAAATTAGAGCAACTTCCAATTTCAAAATATTTCTGCTGTCTTGGCGACCATGCTTCTACATCCACTGACTTCACTTTCAAATCAGCTAAATCTCCGGAGCAACATTCCAAGGTACGCACAGGAATATCCAAGGTGCGAAACAAATCTACTGTATTTTTCCATAATTGCTCATACCAATACATACTATCATCTGGCTTACACACCACTATCATCTCTTGTTTTTCAAATTGATGAATGCGATACACTCCTCGTTCTTCCAGTCCATGCGCACCCTTTTCTTTTCTAAAACAAGGTGAATAACTCGTCAAAGTATGTGGCAGTTCTTCTTCGTCTATCATACTATCAATGAATTTTCCAATCATAGAATGTTCACTGGTTCCTATTAGGTAAAGGTCCTCGCCCTCTATCTTGTACATCATAGAATCCATTTCGGCAAAGCTCATAACCCCTGTTACCACTTCGCTGCGAATCATATAAGGTGGGATACAATACGTAAATCCTTTATCTATCATAAAATCACGAGCATAGCTAATTACTGCCGAATGCAATCTCGCAATGTCTCCCATCAGATAGTAGAAGCCGTTACCAGCCACTTTACGCGCACTCTCTAAATCTAAGCCTTCAAAGCTACTCATAATCTCTGCATGATACGGAATGTCATATGCAGGAACTACTGGTTCCCCGTATTTTTCCACTTCCACGTTTTCGCTATCATCTTTTCCAATTGGTACAGATGCATCAATGATATTCGGAATCGTCATCATAATCTCTTGAATCTTAGCTTCAACTTCTTTTTCTTCAGTTGATAGCCTTTCCATATCTTCTGCCTTTTCCGTTACCCGTTTCTTTAGCTCCTGCGCTTCTTCCTTCTTTCCATTTGCCATGCAAGCTCCTATTTCTTTTGAAGCCTTATTCTTCTCTGCTCTTAGTGCCTCTACTTCTTGCTTAATATTCCTATTTCTCTGGTCTAATTCTAGCACTTCATCAACAAGCGGCAATTTATTATCCTGGAATTTCTTGCGTATATTTTCTTTTACCACCTCAGGGTTCATTCTCAAAAATTTAATGTCTAACATCGTCTCTCTCCTCGCAGTATTTCCTCTGCATTATTTTCTGGTAAATCCAATCCATATACCTCTTGGTATACAGCCTTTTCTAGTGCGTCTGCTTCTTCCTCAGCCAATTCAATATAACTCTTTCCATTTACAATTTCTTTAATATATGTATAACAGCCTTCTCGACTATGCATTGCATTGATAATCCAGCCACTATTTTTCCCATCCAACAACGCCAAAGCAAAGCTCAAATTTCCACCCATTTCATGGAATGCATCATACTTTACAATTCCAACTTTCTGATAATTTGTTTCCATTTCCGCAAAAATTTCTTTAATATCTTGGCGGTTTTGTCTTGCCATATTGTTGATAACATCTAATTCGTCAAATTTTTCTAATATACTTTTCTCTAAGTTTTTCCCGTCTTTCCCCTTCATAAATGATGCATAATTGCTCTTCATTCTGTTGTATTTCATACGAGTTCCAATTGATATAACAAATAGTGCACTGATTAGTAGTAGTAGTAAAATATCTATATAAGCAGGATCGATTCCGATCGCTGTAAAAATACTGTTTTCCATAACATTCTCCTTCTATATCATCTGCTACTTTATTTCACGGATGCTAACAAATCGAATATTCTCTCCAATTCTTTTTCCGAATAATACTCGATTTCAATTTTTCCTTTTCCATTTTTCTTCGGATTTACATTAACTTTTGTGCCAATAATGCCTTTTAGGCGCTCTTCTAAATCTTCGTACAAGAACGTGTGTTCTTTTCCTGTGTCTACTTTCTTCTTTACAGGTTTTTTCAATTCTTTCATTAACTTTTCAACATCACGAACACTTAATTTTTCATCAAATATACGATTTGCTAACATATATTGCTGTTCTTCGTCTTCGATTACCAACAATGCTCTCGCGTGTCCTGTCGAAATCATTTCATCTATAACCATTTGTTGTATTCTATCACTAAGTCTAAGCAAACGCATCGTATTTGTTACAGCAGTTCTACTCTTTGAAACTCTTTCCGCAACTTCATCTTGCTTCAAAGAAAACTCCTCTAATAATCTCTTATATGCCATTGCTTCTTCAATTGCATTCAAATTCTCACGTTGAATATTTTCAATCAACGCAATTTCTACAACTTCTTCTTCTGAATATTCTCGAATAATAACTGGAATTTCTTTCAAACCAGCTATTTTAGCAGCTCTCCAGCGTCTTTCTCCAGCAATAATTTCGTAATAATCTTTCTTCTTTTGAACCAATAATGGTTGAATAATTCCAAACTGCTTAATAGAATCAGCCAATTCCAACAACGCATCTTCCTCAAACTTTCTTCTTGGTTGTTCTCTGTTTGGCTCTACTTTATGGATAGGAAGAATCTGACCATTCTCCTTATTTTCTTTCAAAACTGATTTATTATTAGGGATTAACGTGTCTAACCCTTTTCCTAGTCCACTTCTCTTTGCAACCATTATCTTTCTCCTTTACTTATCACTTCTTCCGCAAGTTCCATGTAACTTTTCGCACCTGCAGACTTTGAATCATACATACTAATCGGCATGCCATAACTTGGAGCCTCTGCAAGTTTAATATTTCTAGGGATAACTGTATCATATATCGGTAACTCTAAATTTTCCCTTACATTTTCAACTACTTGCATGGATAAATTAGTTGTTGCATTATACATTGTAAATACGATTCCTTCTACTTCTAGGTCAGTATTCAGTCTTTCTGTTACCAATTGTATCGTGTGACCTAGTTGTGTCAACCCTTCTAGCGCATAGTATTCGCATTGGATTGGTATAATAACCGAATCCGCCGTTGTCATTGCATTAATCGTTAATGTACTTAAAGCTGGCGGGCAATCAATAATGACTATATCATAATTATCTCGTATCTTATCTACTTCCTTCTTAAGAATATATTCTTTGTTTTTCACGTCAATCAATTCAATTTCCAAAGCAGATAAATCAACGCTTGCCGGCAAAATATCAAGATTGTCAACAACTCCTTGTACCAGCGTTTCTTCTATTGTATTCTCACCTAACATTACCTGGTAAATGCTTATTTCAAGCTCTTCTTTATTAATTCCTAGACCACTACTCATATTTCCTTGAGGATCCATGTCAATTGCTAAAACCTTCTTACCTTTCTCTGCTAGGCATGCTGCTAGATTGATTGTTGTAGTTGTCTTTCCAACTCCACCTTTTTGATTGGAAACTGCGATAATTCTGCCCATTGTATTCTTCCTCCTACGCCTCGCATTTGTTTTAGCACTTCTTAAGATTGCATATCTCAGGGATTCTACATTACTCCGTTCCAATCCCTCGCATACAGTATAACACTTTTTCTTCTTATAATCTAGTAATGTTTCACGTGAAACATAATTTTTTTATTTCAGGAATAAAATTTTACTTGTAAACCCTCTGCATCGAGTATTCTTCCGGAGTGAATAGATATTTCGCAGAGCATTTTTGTTTTATGAGCGCATTTTCCTAGAAAAATATTATGGAAAACTCTATTATATTTTTCTACAATGTTTCACGTGAAACATCATAGAAACCCTTTTTTTTATCTTCATTTTATAGTATACTATAAGTACGATAAGACAAGCGTTTTCCATACTACTGTGGACGCAGGGAGATATAGAGAACTTTCACGAAAACAAGCATTCTTGAAATACTAATGTTACTTACAAAATAACCAATATATATAGAAAGAGGGTGTCTTTTTGAAAAAGAAACTTAAAATTTTTACTTTAATAACTGTTTTAGTATCTGCAGCAATTTTTTTAATTCATATAATAAATAGGATACTACTTTACCTTTCAACTGCCAATCCTTCTCTCCATGATTTGAATGGGCAATATTATGATTGGCGTTTTGGCCGCTTATATTATGAGAAGCACGGAGAAGGCTCGCCTATATTACTTGTACATGATATGACCGCATCTAGTTCTTCTTATGAGTGGCATCTTCTGGTTGATGAGCTTTCTAAGACACATACCGTATATGTCCTCGATTTGTTAGGATGCGGACGCTCTGATAAACCCAATTTAGCTTATACAAGTTTTCTCTATGTACAAATGATTACTGATTTTATCAAGCATCATGTAAATGCTCCTTGTGATGTAATGGCCTGTGGGTCTTCCTCTGCTTTCATTTTAGCAACGGCTGCTAATGATAATGATATTATTGGTCAAATTGTATTAATTAATCCTGAAAGCATTGTTGAATTAGCGAAGATACCAACTAAGAGAACAAAGGCATTAAGATTGCTAATAAACCTTCCTATTATCGGTACCCTTTTATATAACATTTTTCATTCTAAGACTTCTATTGGAAATGAATTTAGAAATCACTATTTTTCCAATATCCGAAATATCAAAGATTATGATATAGAATGTTATTGCGAAGCTGCTCATATAGAAAAGGCTCATTCTAAGTATTTATTCTCTAGTATTATGGGACGTTATATTAACTTAAATATTCTTCCTTTTGTTGGAAAGATTGACAATAGCATTTTCATTGCAGTCGGAAGCAATCTTCCAGAGGGTATTGCTATTGCCGAACAATATAAGGAATTTATACCATCTGCTGAAATTATTCGTTTAGAAAAGAGTAAGCATCTTCCACACTTGGAGAATCCAAAGTTATTCTTAGCACAATTAAATTTTATACTAGAAACCGAAAATAACAAGAGAGAACGAGCAGAAGCAGAATAGAATAATAAAATAGACCAAGACAACGATATAAGTTATATAATAAAATATGAAATAAGCCAAGGTGACAACATAACTAGTAACAAAAGATAAAAAAGAAGTGGGAAAACCAATCCCACTTCTTTTTTATCTCCGAACATCTTACTCCCTATATCTCAAATGCTAAAAGCTTTTTTACTTTTCATGCTACATCTTAAAACAAAACTCTTACCTTTTCGTATCACATTCACAAACAAAAAACTTTTACCCTTTCGTATTACATTCACAAACAAAAACCCCTTACCCCAACGGCTCCTTCGCC
>JGI994J12354_10004234_pt1 | contig 12993 bp, 14 predicted proteins | sample IntmicLarv3ML3BL_FD_12354 | JGI IMG/M metagenome (IMG submission 12354)
CAATTTCAGACACTTTTCTCAGCTTTTTAGATGAAAAATGTATGGCTTTATAGAATTCTCATCAGGATAATACATTACTTGGGAATTTGTCCTGATGAGAAAACTTTTCAAAAATGTAAAACACGCAATTCCAAACACTTTTATCAGCTTTTGAGGTGTAAAATGAATGGTTTCACAAAATTCTCACCAGGATAATGCACCACTTGGAAATTTGTCCTGGTGAGAAAACTTTTCATAGGCTCCATTCCGTCCCTTGTTCCATTTCCCCTCGCCTACCGCTTGCCCTCCCTTGCCCACTCCCACCGCTTAATGTATAATAAATTAACCAAATTGATTAAGCAGGTATTGTACAAACATGGCATTTTCCGAATTGATTAAAAATTTTGATAAAATCCGCGATTACATGCGCGATTTCTATGTATATGGTTTTAAAATCAGAAGTGATTTTAACCAAAAGAGCCTGCGTACCTATGACAATGAAAAACGCCGCATTGAAAGTTATATGCACAACTACCTTCGTTGGGACCACTCAAGAAGAGGGAAACACATATTCATATCCCTTGACTCCTCACAAATACGTTCCAATCCATTATATGCGGCTTGGAAATCCAAAAGCTTTACTGACAGAGACATAATATTGCATTTTCATATTCTAAGCACTCTAAAAAAAGCAGACAAACCCCTTGATATATCCACCCTCACCGACAAAATATGTGAATATTCAAAACTCCCACTTGACACTCAGGTCATCAGGATAAAAGCAAATGAATATGTCAAAGAAGGTATTCTAAACAAAGAGAGAATAGGGAAAACCGACTATTACCTGCTTGCAGAGGATTTTTGGAAAGAGCAAGCAGGCGAAGGACTACTCTCTGCCGTGAAATTTTTCCAAGAAATAGCGCCATTCGGTGAAATAGGTAGCTACATATTAGACAATTTAAAGGTAACAAATGACATTTTTACCTTCAAGCACCACTTTGTTGTTCATACACTTGAGGACGACATTCTGCTGACAATCCTAAAGGCAATACGTGAAAAGCGCGAAATCTGCTTTATAAATCGCAGTACAAGACTGAACGCCCAATCAGTGCTGGAGGGCGTTCCAATGAAAATACTGGTAAGCGCCCAAACCGGCAGACGCTATGTCTGCATATACAACAAGCATAGGTGCCGTTTCATGAGCCATAGACTTGATTACATAAAATTCGTAGAAATAAATAATTGTTTTTCAAGATTTGACGAGCTTCATGAAAAACTCGAAAATATACTTCCAAACTGTTGGGGCGTATCCTTTGGTAACAAGAATCACAGAATAGAAATCCTCTGTGTAAAGCTGTTCATTGACGAAGTGCGTGAAAAATATGTACTGGATAGATTAAAAAGAGAGGGCCGGAACGGCGAAATCCTAAGGCTTGATAAAAACATATACCTATACACCAAAGAAACCTATGACACAAACGAAATGATGTCATGGGTAAAAAGTTTTACAGGCAGAATAATCTCCATTGAAGGCACAAACCGCTATGTAATTAACAAATTCTATGATGACATGAAACAAATGGCACAAATATACGGAGGAAACTGATGGAACTTTTTTCAGAAATATACAGCACCTATTACAATGTAGTATCAACCATTCTAAAAGAATCACTGGGAAACCGTTCAGGTCTCTCCTCAAAGGAAATCTCAGAAATCATTCAGAAAAACGCCTTTGATGAAAGCTCGTTTTTCATACTTCCGAAATTGTCTGGAGACTGGGGTCTCATGCATAAATCTGGTGAAAAATACATTTCCGAGGTTTCCGAAATATTTCCTCTTCCCTTAACCAATTTGCAAAAATCATGGCTTGCCGCAATATTGAATGACCCTAGAATTAAACTTTTTCTCTCAGCCAAAACACTTGATTCTTTAAAAAATTCACTTCAAGATGTTGAGCCTCTATTCAACTATGAGGATTTCCGCTATTTTGATGTTTTTTCAGACGGTGATCCATATGAGAGCGAGGAATATATAAATAATTTTTCAATGTTACTTACTGCAATAAATACAAACACAAGTGTAACAATAACCTATGCTTCACCAAGAGGCAAAAACACAGTTGACCAATACACTCCTTATGCACTTGAATACTCTCAGAAAGATGATAAATTCAGAGTATTTACATTGGATACATATAAAAGAAAAATCACACTCAATGTAGGCAGGATAATAAACACCTCATTTACAAATATTCCCCAAAACCAGATTCTTCCTGAAATAGCACCAAGCAAGAAAGCCGTCACAATCAAAATATTAAATGAAAGAAATGCACTTGAACGTGCTATGCTGCATTTTTCAAATTTTGAAAAACGCACTGAATACTATGAGGAAACTGATGAGTATATATGTGAAATTTTTTATGAAGTAAAGGATGAAACCGAGCTTCTCATAAGAATACTTGCATTTGGTCCCACCCTGAGAGTTCTTTCACCTGAACCATTTATAGAGCTTGTGCGCGGCCGTGTTGCCAGACAGACAAAGTTACTGTTTGGTGAGGATTAAAATATCTTTGTTGTCCATTTTTCACAATTCCACACCTGAGTTACGATATCCGAATAGAATTCAGGCTCATGGCTTATTAGAAGAATACTACCTTTATATGCTATAAGCGCACGCTTAAGTTCCTCTTTGGCATCAACATCTAAATGATTTGTCGGCTCATCAAGTACCAACAAATTTGATTCCCTATTTATAAGCTTACATAATCTGACTTTAGCCTTTTCGCCTCCGCTAAGTACTTCAATTTTGCTTTCAATATGCTTTGTTGTCAAACCGCATTTTGCCAGAGCCGCACGTATCTCCGCCTGATTATATGACGGAAATTCTTTCCAGACCTCTTCAATACAGGTATTATAATTTGAACCCTTTACCTCTTGTTCAAAGTATCCTATACGAAGATTATCTCCCAAACTCACCTCACCGCTTAACGGAGTAATTTCACCCAAAATGCTCCTAAGCAATGTAGTTTTTCCTATACCATTAGCCCCTGTAAAGGCTATTTTCTCACCGCACTGCATTTGTAAATCCAATTCTTTTGACAGCGGTTCTCCATACCCTATAACAAGTTTTTTTGTTTGAAAAATGGTTCTGCTTGGGGTTCTCGCCTCTTTAAAGTTGAAGATTGGTTTTGGCTTTTCTTTCGCAAGTTCAATGACCTCCATTTTGTCCAATTTCTTTTGTCTTGACATTGCCATATTTCTCGTTGCGACATTAGCCTTATTTCTCGCAACAAAATCCTTAAGTCCCGCAATCTCCTGTTGCTGTTTTTTATATGCCGCCTCAAGCTGCTGTTTCTTCATCTCATATACTGACTGGAAATCATCATAATTTCCTACATAACGGTTGAGTTCCTGATTCTCCATATGATATATCAAATTTATTACTGAATTCAAAAACGGTATATCATGTGAGATGAGAATAAATGCATTTTCATACTCATTCAGATATTTTTTCAGCCAATCTATATGTTCTTCATCAAGATAGTTTGTCGGCTCGTCCAAAAGCAAAATATCTGGTTTTTCCAAAAGTAGCTTTGCAAGTAATACTTTACTTCTCTGCCCTCCACTAAGTTCTTGTACCTCACGGCTCAGACCAATATCTGTAAGTCCAAGGTTGTGTGCAACCTCATCCACTTTAATATCAATGTTATAGAAATCATTATGGTCTAATATTTCTTGCAGAGTTCCCGCCTTTTCAAGTTTTTCAGACATCTCTTCCGGATTCATATCACCCATTTTGGCATATATGTCCATTATCTCTGTCTCAATATCAAACATATACTGAAATGCGGTTTTTAAAACATCCCTTATAGTAAGACCTTTTTCAAGTACAGTATGCTGGTCAAGATACCCTGTACGCACCTTCTTTGACCATTCAACAGTTCCCTCATCTGGAAGCATTTTTCCTGTCACTATATTCATAAAGGTGGATTTACCTTCTCCGTTGGCACCAATTAATCCTATATGCTCTCCTTTTAAAAGCCTGAAGGATACATTGTTAAATATAGCTCTGTCGCCAAACCCATGATTCAAATTCTTTACTGTCAAAATACTCATATGCTCTCCCAAAAATTCATTTTATTAAATCTCTTACCACTTCGCCCGCAATCATCAATCCCGCAACAGATGGAACAAATGATATACTTGCAGGAGCCGGATAACCATTTTTCAAATCTTCTGTATCATCTGGATTCACAGAAATTTTCACAGGCACTTCCCTTGAAAAAAGCACCTTTAATTTCTTGATTTTCCGCTGTTTCGCTTCTTTTCTCACTGCTCTTGCAAGCGGACAAACCTCTGTTTTGTATATATCTGTAATCTCCAATTGAGATGGGTCAAGCTTATTCCCAGTTCCCATAGAGCTTATAATCTTCGTTCTCGCCCTGCCAGCAAGCTCAATAAGCAGCAGTTTTGATTTTACTGTATCAATGGCATCAACCACATAATCATATTTTTCAAAATCAAATTGCTCGCAGGTTTCCTCATTAAAGAAGCAATTAAAGGTTTCTATTTTGGCACTCGGATTTATGTCCAGCGCCCGCTCTTTCATTACCTCAGTTTTATGTTTACCGATTGTACTGTGAAGTGCCATTATCTGGCGATTAATATTTGTCACTGAGACAACATCATTGTCAACAAAAGTCAAATGCCCGACCCCGCACCTGCACAATGCCTCAGCGGTATAAGAGCCAACCCCTCCTATGCCAAAAACAGCTATGGCAGAATTCTTTAAAATCCCCATAGCTTCTTTTCCTAATAATTTTTCACTTCTTGTAAATTCATAAATCATTTTCTACCAACTTCTGTCAAAAATCATACTAAAATTCGGTGAGGCAGTGCATAATTGCAAATTCTGTTTTACAGCAAACTAAAAACCACTATCCCTAAAATTATCAGCAGCGTTCCTGCCGCCTTTCTCCTTGTCATTTTTTCCTTAAGAAATATAAGGCTTAAAATTGCAATGTGAATATATCCTGTAGTTTCAATAACAGGTCCCAGTGAAAGAGGTACCACCTTATACGCAACAACTGACATAACTGCAGTAATTGCAAATACTGCATATGCACCTATAACAAGAGGATTTAAATACTCCTTTATTTTACTGTCATATTTCTTTTGCGCACTCTTTTTAAGCAATATCTGCGAGCATGATGCCAAAAACACTGATAAGAAATATATTACAAAATAAACCCAAGGTTGCATCTATAAAGCCTTTCCATTTTTCATATTGGTTCCACATTATTTTCTGAACTGTTTGACTCACTCTTTGGATTATCAGCCATAAGATATATTCCTGCTAAAATTATAACAAAACCTATCGGCTTCCCAAGTGTAAATGCACTTTCTCTTATAAATAACAAATCCCATATCAATGCCCACACAATTACTATAGCTTTATTTGCATAGGCAGAAGTAAGCTTCATTTTCTTTAAAATCTGCTGGAAGAACAGCGCATATATTCCAAGCATAGCAAAACCAAGCCCAAAATATAAGATAAACTCCCATGACAAAAGTACACTGTCAGAAGCCAGTTTGAGAAAAAGGGAGGACAGAGAAAAGACAAACATCAACATATGAAGCTGTATAAAAACAATCGCTTTCCTGCTAATCGTCTGTCTCAAACTCTTCATCCTCATCAACTATATCTTCTCTTCTTGATGCAATCAGGTTCATAACATATTCATATGCCTGCTTTGCATATTTTATTATGTTCGGAATATTTCCCAATACATTTCCCACACTGACCTTGCTTGTCACATTTTCTACATTTCCTGAGATTTTATTTACAGACTTTGCAACACTTGCCGCCTCTGATGCAAGTTCGCTTATATTTTCTGTGAGTTCTGGCAGATTTTTAACAGTTTTATCAATGTCAGCCTGTCTGTTTTTCAAAATCTTATCCACTCTTGATAACATTTTATTTAATCTTATTAACAGAATTGTCAACAGAATTCCAACAGATAAAAGCACTAAAATCCCTATTACAGCAAGTATTGCATCAAGGTTTATACTGACAACATTTGCCATCATTATATATGCAGTTCCCATATTATTCCTCTATTTCTGGCAATTCTTCATAAACATCATCTTCAATGTAAGACTGATCAAATGCATCCTCAATGCTCTCTCTAAGCTTGTCCACTTTTGAAACAATCTTTCCTTTAACTTTGCTTGCTGCGTCCTTTGTAGTATCTATTGCTACTTTGGTTTTCTCTGTAACTATCTTTCTAGTCTCTTTTCCTGAGTTAGGTGCTAAAAGAATTCCTGCCGCCGCACCTATTATAGTTCCTACAGCTACTCCAATTACAAAATCCATTCCTGATCTTCTTGACATAATATCCCCTCCTAATTGTTTTCTTAATATTTTCTAATATTTCCCTTATTCTTTACTTTTATTATATATCACATGTATTAAAATGTACATAAGATAAAATCACGGAGAAATCCGGATTGACATTTATGAACTTACCGACAGCTCCACCAACCCCTATCCGTACAGGTTATAATCTCACACCCATTTTTCTCGATTATAACAGTGTCCTCTATCCTTACCCCACCAAGCCCCTCAACATATATACCAGGCTCAATCGTAATCACTGCACCTACTGGAAGAGGTTTTTCATTTCTCATATTAGCATTTGGCATCTCATGAATATTCAATCCCACTCCGTGTCCAAGCCCATGTCCAAAATAATCACCATACCCGTGCGCCCTAATATAATCCCGCGCCACGGCATCAAGTGCCCTGCCAGTTATTCCGGCGCGGGCGGCGCCAACCGCCGCCGCTCTGGCACTATTGACAATCTCATAAATTTCCCTCAGTTCAGCGGTTTCAACACGTTTTTCACAATCACCTATGAAAAACGTCCTCGTCATATCCGAGCAATACCCCTGATATACACAGCCAAAATCAACAGTTACAATATCACCATCTTCAATTATTTTTTCACTTGCAGTACCATGCGGCATAGCAGAACGCCTGCCAGAGGCTATTATTGTTTCGAACGAGGCGCCAGAGGCACCGAGTTCCTTCATTGTATGCTCCAAATAATTTTTGGCATGGTTTTCCGACATTCCAACTTTAATATACTTTAAAAGGGCGGCAAAGGCTTCATCTCCTATTTGCGCCGCCTTTTTCATTATAAGCAATTCATTTGTATCCTTTACCTGCCTCATTCTCTCAATCTCCTGATTTTGGTCGGTTAACACAAAACCGGCGAGAGATTTTTCAATATATTTGTACTCCTTATGATTTATATAATCTTCCTCAAGAGCCAAGGATTTCAATGCACCAGTTAAAAGAATATTTTTGATAAGCTCATAAAAATCACTTGTAACTTTTACTATTTCATACCCCTTGGTTTCATTGTGAGCCTGCTCAATATAACGAAAATCAGTAAACAAAACCGCTCTGTCCTGAGAAATGAGAAGTTCTGCCTCTCCCCCTGTAAACCCTGACATATACCTTACATTCACAGGATTCAGTATAAGGAAGGCTGTTTCAGCATTCATAAATTCCCTCAACATATCAATTCTGTTTTTCATAAATCAAACTCCGTTCTTAAAGCCTTCATATATTCTTTTAAACTCAAGTGAATCCTCTGCCTGTCTCCCAGCCGATTCACATATAATAGTAGGTGTCATGTCTTTTTCACACATAACCTGTGCAAATGGTTCAAAGTTCGGTCCATATTCAATATCTGAATAGTTCCAGTGCCTTACCTCTCCGCCGTTTGAAAACTGTATTCTTGAAAAATGACAATGAAGATTCTTCATTCTGTAGTTTCCCAATTTATTTTCTATCTGATTTATCAGTTCCATAAAGTCATCTGCGGTTTGCAGTGCGCCTTTTGTTCTCGCATTTATATGACCAAAATCAAATGTTGGTATAAGTCTTTCGTCAAGTGCACACAAAGTGAGGACCTCCTCAACATTGCCAAGCTGATTTATCTTTCCCATAACCTCCGGACAAAGAGTTATATTTTCATAACCTCTGCCATCCGCCTCGGAAATAACCCTTGGCATAAGTTCAAGCGCAAGAGACATAGCCTTATCGCGAGACATTTTTCCAATTCCGCCGGGATGAAATACCACCCTTGTAGCCCCTAAATTCTTGGCAGCCTCAAGTGACTGCATAATGTATGATATTGAATTTTCCCGTTTTTGAGGTTCAGTTGCCGCAAGATTTATAAAATACGGAGCATGAACACTCATTGAAATGTTGTATTTTTCAGCCTCTGCCCTTATCGCATTTGCTGTTGCCGCCTTTATTCTCACACCCTGTCCGCACTGGTATTCATATGCATTAAGCCCTTGCTCACTAATCCATTTGGGCGCCTGTTCACTCCTCTTATTTCCTGCTTCATAAAAAGATTCACTGTTTCCTGCCGGTCCGAATTTAACCATATGTTACCTCTCTTCTCTTTGAAAAATTTCCCCTTACTATTTCTTCCTCTTCCTTTGTCAGTGACTTACACCCGTTTGCCTCCGCCCATATATTAAATGATTTTATTCCTTGATAAAAAAGCATATCCTTTCCATTAATCGCAACTGCTCCGTCTGCTTCAGCCTTCTTCATCATCAATGTTTTTGATGGATTATATATTAAATCAAAGTATACCTGTTCACCTGTAAACTCGAAATCCATATTTTGAGGTATTGGCATAACATTCTCTTGAGGTTTCATTCCTGCCGAAGTGGTATTTACTATTAAATCATATTCTCTGAATTTATCTGCGAAAGCTTCATCTTCCGTGGTCAAAACCCCAGTATCAGCCCTATATTCCTTGAAAAACATCTCTGCCAAGTCTTTTGCCTTTACATGCGTTCTATTGAGAAAATCCACCCTTGACACACCATTTTTCAAACAACCTGCGGCAACCGCCCGCGCTGAACCACCCGCACCCAAAATGAGTACCTGCCTACCCTTAAGCGTAAATTCTTGACCTGCACCTGCATAAAGTGCATTTACAAATCCATCTATATCCGTATTGTATCCAAGTATCTTTTCACCATCAAAAACAACTGTATTTACCGCACCAACCTTCTTGGCCTCATCATCTATTATGTCCAAATATTGCATAACTTTTTCCTTATGAGGCACAGTCACATTTAACCCTTTAAATCCCGACTTGCAAAAGCTGTTCATACTCTCCTCAAGCTGTTCAGGTTTAATCTCAAACTTATCATAGTAAAAATTATATCCTGTCACTTCACAAATCGCATTGTGCAATTCAGGCGAAACCGAATGATTTATCGGACTTCCTATTACCCCAAGCAACCCGACAATGTACCCACCTTTATTTTTGTAACGGCGTTTGTAAGAGGAATTTATCGGTTTTTCAAAAACTCGTTTTGACCTTATGAATAGCGATTCATTTCTATCAATAGGTGTAACTTGAATTGAAAAAACCTTGTTCAAGTTCCCGCCCAATATGTCTGTAAATATCTGATCTCCGATTATGCACATTTTTTCTTTTGGGGTTGCCAGCTCTTTTGCCGCCCTTTTAAACCCCTTGCCAAGTGGTTTTCCTGCTTTACCTATTGTAATAAGGTTGAGTTCATTTGCAATTTCCTCAGCTATTCCTTTTGAAAAATTCTCGGCCCGCTCTTTCTCAGCATTCGACAGAATGGCAAGCTTAATTCCTTCTCTTTTTAAGGATAGCATCCAATTTAGCACCTTCATATCTGGTGTTTTAACTGAATAGGGCACTAAAGTATTATCTATATCAAGAAGCACACATAAAATGCCTTTATTTTTCAAATATTTAGGGGTTATCTCATATATACTTTTAAAATATGCTTTAGGGTGAAAAATACTGTTCAAGTTTAATTTCCTCCGTCCTTTTCCTCAATTCATTTTAGCACAAATAATGGCAGGGGGAAAATCATTTGTTCAACAATCTTTTATAAAATACATCTATCAATAGCGCTCCTATCGGCGCAAGTATTAGTATTGCCAAAACAGTCACCGCAAGGGTAGTTTCACCTGATGGCATTCCCATAGAGAGCGGCAATACACCCATTGCCGCCTGTACAGTTGCTTTGGGAATGTATGCAATCCCACAAAACAATCTCTCTTTAAAATTCAATTTTGTTTTGATAAGACACAAAAATACTCCTCCAAAACGCAACAATGACCCAGCAATCAATATCACAAATGTAAATATTCCTGCTTTATTTATATATTCAATTTGAACTGCACATCCCACCAATGCAAATAGCATAATCTGCGCACCATCCCAAAGATGGGTTAGTCCTTGAGACATAGTATCAGCTTCTTTGGGATTTTTCTTTAAAATGGTTCCGCCCATAACCATAATCGCCAACAATGCTGATACCGGAATTTGAGGAAATGTATTTTCAAAAGTAACAAGCATAAATGACACCGCCAGAAACAATATAACTTTCAGTGAACCCTTTATTTTTATATGTTGAAAAATATTTGATAATATTATTCCAATCACAATTCCAAGTAAAATCCCTAAGATAATGGAGAGCGGTATTTTAATAAAATTGTATGCATTAAAACTCCCGTCAAAATACAATTCAATAAGTGACACATACAAAACTATAACAAAAACATCATCAACTGAGGTTCCCGCCATAATCAGATGAGCAATTTTCTTATCTTCACCATAATGGTTTTTCATAAGTTTGAGCATACGAGGTACCACTACCGCGGCTGACACTGGCGCCAATATGCATCCCATAATTGCCGCCTCAATATAAGATATATTGAAAACAATTGGCGCAATAAGTGTTACTGCGGCAATCTCGCAAATCGCTGGCACAAAACACATTAGTAAAGCCGGTCTCCCTATTGCTTTTAAATCATTTAAATCAATTGATAATCCCGCTCTCGCTAAAATTATAATCAGTGCTATCTCTCTTAAATCAGGTGCAATATGTAGCAAATTCGGAGATATTATATTAAAAACTGCCGGTCCAAGGATTATACCGCAAATTAGCATTCCGACCAATGCTGGCAGTTTCAGTATTTCAAAAATCCTTCCTAATGTATACCCGCAAATAATTATAAGTGCAATACTAAATAACATTATTTCGCTCCTTGTCTTCCAAGTATATTTTTCATACTAAAAAAAGCTGACACTTCTGTTGTTTTCACAACAGAAGTCATCAGCTTATCAAGCAGTTCAAACCAATTTAATATGGTTTTGGGAGAACTTCATTCCCAAATTATCTAAAAGTGTAGCACATTTACAAACCCATTTGCAATAAAAACTCTGCACTAGAATGAATGGACACTTCACAACTTGGCATAGTATTATATGATCTTATCCCATGTTCGTCGGTAATAGTTTTTCCGTAAAGTTTCAAAATTGGGAAATCTCTCAAACGCCTTATCAACTAATGGTGGAATCCTCTCGTTTTGTATCTCCATAAGCGAAAGAATTGCTTGCCTAACTAAATCCATATCCTCACTTTCAAAAAAAGGCAGTATATGTTCAACAAATCTTTCATCATTCTTGTCTGGCGCACTTCCCATTGCCCACATCACTGTTATCAATTTGTTTTTTTCAGTAAAATTCAAAAACTGTGCAAATATATCATATTGATTAAATGACGTCTCTTGTATTGCCCAAACAGCATTTGAAAAAAGGTCAGGCAATACATGTATGATTTTCAAAAGTTCAGGTATGAATCTCAATATCCACACCATTTCTCGATGCAAAACGAAGAAGGTTTATACATACATCACGCCTCTCTTCATCCGAATTAAAAAGATATTGCATAATCTCAAAAGTACCCGAAATCTTTTTATGTATCAAATTCCACAACGCAATATAACATAAATCTGCATTCAAATCAGTTTGACAAATATTTTTCAAAAGATCCTCTGTCTGCTCTGTAACTTCTGGGAACCTTCCCAAGGAATATATAATTGAATACTTTATAGTTTCATTGCTTTCTGTTGAAAAACGCTTGCACAATTCTTCCTGACTTCCACCTATACTGCCCCCGAATTTGCCCATATCCAATCCATAAATAAAATCGTCTAGCCATCTCTCATACCAATCAAGAAAATTATCGTCATAACTAAATCTGAATGGACCATCTTCATTCATATCAGCATGCACAATCCTTCCACGATAATCACCTGTCACAACAAGGCATATATCATATGTGCATCCCTCGGTTCCTATGGCCAAAAGTCCATTACAAAATATATCCTCTTCACTGTTCTCATCTGCCTCGTAAATCTCATTTTGACGTTTTTCAAGAATTTCAAAATCTTCTTGGGTCATAAACGGGAAACATGTACAATCTTTTTTTATATTACTAGGTACACTAGCTCTTTCAATAGGATATATTCCATAGGCAAACCCTGGGCCACCATTTGCTATAAACCGAAGGTACAGTCGATACTCTCTTGGCAACTCAATTCCGTACTTTTTCTCAACTTTTACGATATCCTTTTCAGCCGCACATTTTGGCCATTTATATTTCCACGTTTTACTTCCAAACACCTCGTACTTGGGATCTTTAGCCTTTATTTTCTTCGTTTTTGTTAAAATACGATTAATCTGTATTTTTTCATCTTCTGTCAATTTCATCTGCTCTTTCATTCAACCACCTCATATAAAGACTGAAATTTTACTTTTGGTTTGTTATTTGTTATAATACCATATATTTTGCAATTATTCAAAAACTCTGCACTGGAGAGAACGGACACTTTCACAACTTGGCAAAATATCATACAATTCCGATTGGGCAATGTCTTTCGGGGGGAACCGAACATTGTTAACTCATATGATATAGTTGCAAAAATATCCATTCACTCCAGTGCAGAGTTTACTTGAATTTCTACTATTCTGATATAATTCCTTTACTTTCCTTTTTTGAAAAAACAGTGACTTGTTCAGCTTTTACATTTTCCAGTATTACATCTATTCTCTTTCTAGATTCCAGCAACTGTGTTCTCATATATGTC
>JGI994J12354_10004235_pt1 | contig 12992 bp, 9 predicted proteins | sample IntmicLarv3ML3BL_FD_12354 | JGI IMG/M metagenome (IMG submission 12354)
GTTCGCCGCTCTTCCGGTTCAAGACCGAGGTATTCGGCTGTTTTTGGCATGATACCCATCAGCCCCTCCGCTCCTGTCCACGCTACGGCTGTGGGCGAGAAGCCCGACTCTTGAAAAGCCACCGAAGCTAACAGCCGCCAGTCAATGTTCACCTCGGCTCCGTAGTGGCGAAACAGCGAGTCGAACGGCGATATTTTCCCTTTCCCCGACAGTTCGTTTCCATAAAAACTTTCTAATTCGGGGTGTTTTCCGCGCTCAAAATAGCGTTTGTGAATACTTTTATAGCTTTCGTTTTCCTGATATTTTTGTGCCCATTCGTCGATGGCTTTCGCCAGATGCTTGTCCTCTTTCCGTACCGCCCACGACGACCGCTGCGGAAAGCTTACGTTAAGTTCGTAATTGATGTTTTGATAATAGGTGCGGTTCAGTTGCGCGATGGTACGGTCGGCAACCGTGTAGGGTATGATGCCGTTCGATACCATTTCGATCAGGTCGTCGGTGCTGACCGTGTCTTTCTCAATGTCTTTTATCTGGATGCCTCCACCCAGTTCGTGGTCAAGGTTTACCATCCGCTCATATTGGCGAGTGTTGTGCTTCACGTACACCTCTTTGCCAAGCAGCCCGGTAATATTGCGCAGTAGCGTATCGCCCCTGTTGGCACGTTGCACAAGCACAAGGGGCGAAACCTGCTCTTTCCCGCAAAACAGCACCTCTTGCTTCATTTGGGTAGTCATGGGCAACTGATAGGCAATCAGGTCGCCCTCGCCGGCTTGCAGCATCTCGGTTAGCCGGGCGGCATTGTCGGCAATGCGGACTTTCAACACCATTCCGCTTGAGTCGGCGAAGCTTTTCGCTATTTCATACTCATAACCCATTGGCTCACCCTTATAAATGAAGTAGGTAGTAGAGCTGTAGAGGGTTATAATAGTCAGCGTGTCGCTACCGCTTGCCAGCAACTGGTCGGGTGGCGACGCGTTCGGCTTGCAGCTTATAGTCAGCGTTGCGACAATAAAGAGTAAATATTTTAAACCGATACCGGTCGATTTTCCTCTTTTCATTGTATCTTTGTGATTGAGAGTTTACTTCGTCAAATGTAACTATTTTTGCGAATCAAAGCGTTGATTTAGTGAAAAAAGTGAGATGTGTCTGCAGGGACGGTTCGAAATTGACGATTTACTTGTGTTCTATTAATTACCTAAAAATAAAAACGATGATTAAACATATCGTATTATTCCAGTTTAAACCCGAAAAGAAAGATGAAGTGTTAATTCCTTTCAAAACGGCGCTCGAAGGCCTGATGGGTGTTGTAAAAGAGTTGAAATCGATTGAGGTAGGTATTAATTGCAACCCCAACGAGGCGTGGGATATGGCTTTGGTTACGACCTTCGATTCGATGGAAGATCTCCAGGCATATGCCGGTCACCCCGAACACCTGAAAGCATCGGCCATTATAGCAGATGCCAAGCAGGGACGGGCTTGTGTCGATTTTACATTTACCGTTTAAACCGCAGCGGCATAGCGGAACGGGTGGGGTTAATTGCTCCTTCGTTGTAAACAAGAACACCGTTTACGAAAGTTTTCGCAACACGGTGCGAGAAAGTGATACCCTCGAAGGGTGACCATCCGCACTTGTAGAGAATATTTTCGGGTGCTACTTTCCATTCACTGTTGGGTTGTACCAGCACAAGGTCGGCAAAATAGCCCTCGCGGATAAATCCCCTGCCGGGTATGCCAAACAGGCGCGCGGGTGTGTGCGCCATTTTTTCTATCACCAACTCGGTAGAGAAAACCCCTTGTTTTGCCAGCTCAAGCATGGCAACCAACGAATGCTGTACCAAAGGCCCTCCTGAGGCGGCGGTGAAAATGTTGCCCTCTTTCTCGTTAGGTAAGTGGGGCGCATGGTCGGTGGCAACAATGTCAATGCGCCCATCGCGTAAGGCTTGGCGCAAAGCATCGCGGTCGGTCTCGCTTTTTATGGCGGGGTTCCACTTGATGCGGTTGCCGTATTGGGCATAGTCTTTGTCCGAAAACCATAGGTGATGGACGCAAACCTCGCCCGTTATGCGCTTTTGATTAAGTGATGTAGTGTCGAGCAGCTCCATTTCGCGAGCAGTAGAGAGGTGTAGCAGGTGCAGCCGCGCGTTATGCTTTTTTGCCAGTTCAACAGCTTCGGCCGATGAGACATAGCACGCCTCGGCGTTGCGTATCAGCGGATGATAGCTGCAATCCAAATTGTCACCGTAAAGGGTGGTGTAGTGTTGGGTGTTCTCTTTTATAATTTCCTCTTTTTCGCAGTGGACGGCTATCAGTGTGTCAATTTCCGAGAAAATTCGCCCCAATGCTTCTTTATTGTCGACCAGCATATTCCCGGTTGACGAGCCCATGAATATTTTCACGCCAGGCGTTTGCTCAGGATTCATTTTTTTCAGTTCGTCAATATTGTTGTTGGTAGCTCCCATAAAAAAGGCGTAGTTGGCATACGACGCTTCGGCGGCGCGGCGCTGTTTGGCCTCCCAGTCGGGCAGGGTGGTTGTTTGCGGCTTGGTGTTGGGCATATCCATGAACGAGGTAACTCCTCCGGCAACGGCTGCTTTCGATTCGGTTTCAATGTCGCCCTTGTGCGTTAGTCCCGGATCGCGAAAGTGTACCTGATCGTCAATAGCTCCCGGTAAAAGCAGATAGCCTTGCGCATCAATTTGTTCGGCGTTGTCCGGAACGGTAAACGGCTCGTTTTCGCGCGTTATTTTCGCAATCCTACCCTTTTCAATCAGTAGTGACGCGACAAACGAAACCCCTTCGTTTACGATGGTCGCATTTTTTATATAGTAAGTGTTCATGATCGTTTAATTGGCTTTTTTATAGGTGCGGAAAAAGCTTTTCCATTTCATGCGTATCACGCCCGTAAGCGCTTCGCCGAAGATGCCGGTATTCATTTTTGAAACGCCTAGCTCGCGGTTGATAAAGATAATAGGCACCTCTACAATCTTGAAGCCGTGTTTGTGGGCGGTAAACTTCATCTCTATCTGGAAGGCATAGCCTACGAAAGCGATAGAGTCAAGGTTGATTGTTTCCAGCACCTGCCGTTTGTAGCAGACAAATCCGGCAGTGGTGTCGGCAATCTTCATCCCTGTAATAATACGCACATAGATGGAGGCGAAATACGACATCAGGATACGTCCAATGGGCCAGTTTACAACGTTTACACCGCTCTTGTAGCGCGAGCCTATGGCCATGTCGGCCTTGCCCCCGGTACATGCCGCACAAAGGCGAGGCAGGTCTGTAGGGTTGTGCGAAAAGTCGGCATCCATCTCTATTATGTACTCATAGTTGCGCTGCAACGCCCACTCAAACCCTGCTATGTAGGCGCGCCCCAAGCCGTTTTTTTGCGGACGCTCCAAGATAAAGAGGGCATCGGGAAATTCCGTCTGCAGGCCTTTTACAATAGCCGCTGTGCCATCGGGCGATCCGTCGTCAACCACTAATATGTGGAATGGCTTCTCTAACGAAAACACGGCTCTGATTATGGCCTCTATATTCTCTTTTTCGTTATAGGTTGGTATGATGACTAAAGTGTCTGACTGCATACTTTGATCTTTGCAACACAAAGATAGTGATTTTTTGGAGAAGCCGCATACATCAATGAGTTGAGCTTTTAGTATTGGAGGGGAGGTAGTGATTTTTTAACTTAAAGAATACCCCCTGGGCAAAGCTCCGGGGGGTATTCTTTTTTAGCATTTCGTTTTAACAACCGATTGTGCTATGTTTAGCACATAGTCGCCAAGACGTTCGCATTCCGACACGATATCCATGTAATAAACAGCATCTTGATAGGAGTATACCTGATTATCAATGTTTTCAATGTTCTCGTTTTTAAGTTGATTGCGATAGTTGTTTATTTCGTTCTCTATATTTAGAGATTGTGTAATATCACTTTCTTCAAGTTCTTGTTCCGGTTTGCTCAGTAATTCATTCATACGTAAGATTGCTTTCTCGTCAAGAGCGAACAAGTGGTCTATGTTGTTGTTTTGCGTGTCGGAGAATACCGATTTGCCTTCGTTTCTGCGCTTTATGGCTTTCGACAGGTTTTTACATGCGTCGGCAACACTCTCTATTTCCGAAATAATGCGCAACATCATTCGTACGTTCTCTTTACTGTGCGTACTGAGCCGTCCTTCGAGAACCTTTGTCAGATAATTTGCTATTTCTACTTCCATGCGGTCGCTTATCTGCTCATACTTTTCTATACGGTTGTATGTGTTGAGAAACTTGTTTTTGTCTTTTTCGTAATAGTTATCCTTGACCATCCCGAACATACGATGCACCCGTTTTCCATAGTGCTCAATCTCTTTCCTTGCCTGCATAAGTGAAAGTTCGGAGGTCGAAAACATTCTGCCGGTTATATGTTGTAGTTTAAACTCTTCCTCTTCTTCCTCTATTTTAGGCTTGACGGCGAAAGTACAAATTTTCACATAGGCGTTCACAAACCATACCATTACGCCAACATTGATTATATTATATAATGTATGGAATAGCGACAAACTGTAAGATACCGATACTTGTAGCGACATCACTTTTGCTTTAAGTGCAATAAGTTCGGGACTGGTTAGCTCCTGCCCCGATGTTATTTGGTGTATAACCTCAGGTGACAGGGTGCTGAGGAATGACGATAGTTCGTCAGGATTGCCCGGCCCGTACTTAGTAACAAGCCCAGCTACCATATTTGTGAAAGGATAAAAGACCGCCAACATCCAACAAATGCCGAAGACGTTGAATATAAAGTGAGCGAACGCCGCCCGTTTTGCTTGTACATTGGCATTTATTGCTGCTATATTGGCCGTGATAGTTGTGCCGATATTTTCTCCGAGTACCATCGCCATCGCTATTTCTAACGGAATCCACCCTTTGGTACTCATAATGATGGTTATGGCAATGGTGGCCGTAGACGATTGCAGTATAATGGTAAGTATAGCTCCTATTAACAGAAAAAGAAGGATAGACCAAAAGCCCATGGAAATGTAATCTTGAATAAAAGATAAAATTTCCGGATGCCCCTGAAGATCAGGAACTGAGCTTTTCAGGTAGGCTATCGCAAGAAATAGGAGCGAGAAGCCCATGATAAACTCACCAATAGACCTGCGGTTGTTGTTTTTCGAGAATATAAATGGTATACATAGTCCGATAATTGGTATCGCAAGCAAACCAATATCAACCTTGAATCCAAAGAACGATATGATCCATGCCGTGAGTGTTGTTCCAACGTTGGCTCCCATAATAACGCCAATCGATTGGGCTAGGGTTAGCAGTTTTGCATTAACAAAACTCACTACCATAACAGTTGTGGCCGTAGATGATTGTATAATTGCCGTGACAAGAAAGCCGGTAAATACCCCTGTAACACGATTAGTTGTCATTATTGACAATATACTCCTCAACTTATCTCCTGCAAACTTTTGAAGCCCCTCACTCATAATTTTCATACCATAGAGGAACATACCAATGGCCCCTATGAGAGTAAGAAAGTCTAAAAACGAATAACCCATACTTTAAGTGCTTAACTTTTTCGTAAATTTTTCGCAACAAAAATAGTCATAAATTGTGTGATGGAAAAATGTTTGGCTTATTTATCCAGGGCAAATGTATGATTTTTTTTATTCTATTTATAGATAGGCACTTATGTCGTTCTTAGTAATTGTTTTGACTTTAAAACAGCTCATTTTATCTCTCAAAATCAATTCTTTCAAAATCTCTGGCAGCTACTTAGAGGACTCTAATTTGCGTATTCCAAAAGTCTGTCTCACATTGTGAGACAGACTCATTTTATTCGTACTCCTATCTGAGAACAAATTCAAATATTCAATTCTCAGAGGCTTAATTTCTATTGTGAGACAGCCTCTTGGAATATATTATCCTTTACAGGAGATGAGGTCTGAGCATATTTTAGTCCTGAAAGGACGGCATAGATGTCTTTCGGCGGAAGGGCTATAAAAAACTCATGCGTTTACCCTGCTTATTTATCTAAATATTCTCGTTTAAAAATATTGAACGAGAATATAAACAGTGACAGCAGTAGCGGTCCGAAAATAACCCCTATAAACCCGAATATGGAAAAACCTATTACCACCCCGAATATGGTAATGAGTGGGTGGATGTCGGCCAGCTTTTTTTGCAGGATAAAACGCAGCAGGTTGTCAATGTTGGTTATAACAATTACGGAATAAAGGAACAGCCCGATGGCGTTTCCCCAGTCGCCAATGAGCAGCAAATAGAGGCACAGCGGAAGCCATATCAGCATGGTGCCCACAACAGGAATAACGGTGGCGATGCAGGTAAAGAAAGCGAAAATAAACGGACTGGAAACACCGAAAATCAGATATCCCACCAGTGCAATCAGCCCTTGTGCTATTGCCAGCAGGGGGATGCCGATGGCGTTCGATTTTACAATCAACTCAATCTCGTTAACAATCATAGGTTTGTTTTTTGTATCGAAAGGCAGAATTTCGTAAACGTATTTTTCCATCTTCCGGCCACCGATAAGCATAAAATAGAGCACAAGCACAAGCACCACAACATTGATGCCAAAGCTGCCGATGCCGCCCATCAGCGATTGTCCTATGCGTGGTAGTGAAAGCATGAGCGAGTTCAGGTTGTCTTTGTTGAGCAGGTTTATGCCGATGCGTTCTTCGATCAACTCAGAAACGTGTTCAATCGTTTTTATAATAGCCACTACGTCGAAATTGGCCGTTTGTACCTTGTCAATGACGAGCCATACAGCCAACGATATAGGTATAAGAAACACTGTGATGGTTTCGAATAACAATAGAATAGCAGCGATGCTGGGGCGGAACTTCTTTTTTTCGACTAAGTAGAAGAGCTGCTGTCTCATCAATATATAAATGGTCGAAGCTCCCAATATTCCACCAAGAAAGGGGCGGGTTTCGTTGAGAATAACCAACCCGAAAAGCAGTATGATTGCCACCAGCGAATATTGCCAATATTTCTCTTTTAGTGTCATTTATCGTGTTTATTCTTTGTTCAGGATATGTGGTGTAAAGATAATGCAAGACTTTGAAAGAACTGCGAAATTAGGACGAATAAATTTACTAATTGAATTTTCGCCCAAGGCGCAGCCAGTCTTCAAGTTTGGCATAAAGATAGTGGAAGCCATTGGTAGCATGGTAAAATTGGCCATTTTTTCCATGCCAACCGGAAAAATACCGGTTTTTCTTTTGTTCCCCCGCACCCGAATCAAAGATGCGGGGGATAGTGGTTAAAGGCAGAAAACATTAAAATTTAAACAGTTACTAAGTCAAACAACGAAATTTTAAACCTCGTTTGTTTTATAGCTTGTTTCCATTTCGTTTTTTCGTACTCGGCATTTCGCTGAACCGTAAAGCCGTTGTAATTCATTTTTACTGTATTGCGCGGCAAACCAAGCGGCTTACTTCGTCTATTGCCGATGGGTTAAACGAGTCGAGATAGATACGCGTTGTCTTCTCGTCCTTATGCCCCAGACCCTCGCTGATGCAGGCGGTTGATGCACCGCTTTTCCTTGCAATGGTTGCCCAACTGTGTCGTGCTACATGGGTGGAAACGGGTTTGTACACCTTAGCTAATTGTGCCAACTCCTTTAGTAGAATGTTTTGCTTGCGAAGAAAGCTTTCGTATTGGAGTCTCGGATTCTCTTTTTTGCTGTCAATGATGGGGAAGACATAAGGCGAGCCGGCTGTTCGGCGAGTAAAATAGTCGACAATCGACTTTAGCTCGTACGTTAGGGTAATGGTAATACTGCCTCCTGTTTTTTTGCGGCAGTACGAGATTTTGCCGTTGCTGATATTAGCTTTCTTTAGATAGGCCATATCAATACCGGACATTCCCCGCGAGAAGAAGCTAAACATAAAATAGGCGTAAGCGTCCCGTTGTTCGCTGTTTAGCCGGTTCGGCTGTTGGGTTCGCTGCTTGCGGCACAGGCTATCTAGCTCCCAGATGCGCTTAATCTCCTCTTCGTTTAATGCCCGTTTTTTTGTTGAGGCAATACCGGTATAAACCACCTTAAACGGATCTTCGGCAGCCGGGGGAATTACCCGCTCGTGCACTGCCTTATGATAGATAGCTCGCAGGTTGCGGGTGCAAAAAGAAATGGTGTTCATACTCTTGCCGCTGTCTCGCATCCACTGCTCGTAGCGGCGCATCAGGCTAACTGTAATCTCCTCGAGAGGCAGGTCGGATTGGTCACAAAACTTCAACATACCCCGTATTACTGTCAGGTAGGCCCGGGCCGTACGGGATTGACCGTTACATTCCAAGCGTTGAATCAACAGAGCTCCATAGACAGTCAGCATATTGCTGCGAGGGGCATTGACGAAGAGAGCTTTGATGTCTTCCGTCGTGTAGTAACCTCCGGCTTTTAACTGTTTAATAATAGAGCTGATACGCTCCGCATCGCGCTGCAGATGCTCCCCAATATCGTGCAAGTAACGGGTACGGGGATTCGGGGTGTCAGGGATTTTAAGCCAATGGTTGAGATGATCCCACTCGTCGGGAAAGACGCGGTAACCGGTGGAAATTTCCTTGACCTTACGTTCATGAATCAGCCGGATAAAGATACTACCTTCGCAAAGCCCCGGCCGGGCGGAAGGGCGAAGATGAAAACAAAAACTTGACATACTTAATTCAGTTTTTAAGGTTGCGTACACTAAAAATGTACAGCAGTAATAACAAGAATAGATGTTGTTTGTTTTTTGGTGGTATAGTTCATTTTATGTTGCCGCTGCTCCTATCGGGCGGCGAATGTTATTTGCCACTGCTTTTACGGGCACAGCGAACGTTGTTTGACTCCTTCCGAAGCATCTACGCTCGGCATTGTTCAAGTAAACTTGACACTGCACTCGCTCAAACGGCGCTTTTCCGAAACGCCACCTATCTTCAATATTGCGTCCTGGTTGCTGTCTTCAAAATCATAGCAACAACAGCGGCAATAAAAAAACTATCAATAAAAATCGCTTCATCGCAACGAAGCAGGTAAGAATCTGTCTAAATTTTCGTCAACGCGAAGCATTTCGATTCAGGAAACAGCGCTCATCTTCCTAAATATTTATATCTTTGCTCAAGCATGAAGATGCATGAAAGAAGAAAATAAAGGCGAAATAATTTTAGCAAATTTTGCAACAGTTTTGATCGAAGGCCAACGTAAAGTGGAGCGAGCAATTTATTACTATAATCTTGATGTAATTATTAGCATCGGTTACCGTGTAAACTCTTATCAGAGGAGTACAATTTTGAGTGTGGGCAACACAAGTGCTGAAAGAGTATTTGATAAAAGGATTTGCTTTAAATGATGACCTATTTGAAACAAACAGGCAGAGGTAATTACTTTGATGAATTGTTAGCTCATATTCGTGACATTCGTTCGTCTGAAAAACTAAAACAAAAAATACATTCCTAACTCAACAACGTTATGAAACAAAAAAACTCACGGCTTGCCGTACTTCTCTTTACAATGATCTTATTCTTCGTTCCTGCTTATAGTGCAGACTCGTACAAGAAATTGCCGATAAAACCTCAAAGAGAGAGTAAAGAAGATCTTTTCCAGCTATTCCGGTCGCCCGACAACCGGCACTATCCGTATGCTCGCTGGTGGTGGAACGGCAGCCGCATTACCGAAGAGGAGATCAACCGCCAGTTGGATGTAATGAAAGAAGCGGGTATAATGGGCGTTGAAATCAACACCATTAAACTTGAGGATGATATTGACCCACTTCACTATCCTTCTCATCCTGTGCTTGGCGATGAATGGTTGAGGTTGATAAACGTTGCCGCTGACGGATGCGAAAAGCGAGGCATGGTGTGCGATATGATTCTTGGATCGGGATGGCCTTATGGTGGCGAATTTCTTTCGCGCGATGAGCAAATACAGATGCTCACCATCGAAACGTTCGATATTGACGGTGGCAGCAACGGCTTTACGTTCAGCATAAACAGGGGCGATATTCTGGATAAGGTAAATCCCCCGATTCTCTCGCCCGGCGAAGAGCCCGTTAAAGAGTTGATGTACCTCCGGCTGATGCCCAAGCAGGTAAACGAGTTTACCGAGGGCATTGCTTTCGATGAACTGGTAAAGGGCGAGAACATCTCAATTGATGTTCCTCAGGGACAGTACGTGCTCTATTGTTTCGTAAAACTTACCGGATATATGTACGTAATTGAAGGCGCACCCGGAGCCAGCGGCCCTGTATTAAACCACTTCGACGGGAAAGCCGTTAAGGGATATCTCGACCATTTTTCAACCATTCTCGACTTCAAAGATGGCCCCCTGAAAGGGAAAATACGCTCGGCCTTTACCGACAGCTTCGAGCTTGAAGGTGCCAACTGGAGTTTCACTATGCTCGATGAGTTTGAGAAGCGGATGGGATACTCGCTTTATCCCTATCTACCTTATATAATTGACAAGATCGGGCAATTGGGCGATAGGGTTAATGAAGAGTATGGCTCCGAATTCTCGACCAAAGTAACAGAAGAGATTGTAAACCGCGTTCGCAACGACTTTGAACACGTGAAGGTTGAAGTTTTTCATGAAAACTTTGTCGATGTTTACACAAACTGGTGTCATCATAACGGGCTGAAAGCGCGCGTACAGGCCTATGGCCGCGACCTGCACCCAATTGAAAGTGCCATGTATATTGATATTCCGGAGAGCGAAACTTGGCACTGGAGCGAGGTTGGCGTTGATTTTAGAGAGAACGAATCTGTTTTAGACCGTAACTATGGGATGGTGAACAAGCTCGTAGCCTCAGGGTCACGTTTTTCGGGCAACAACATTGTTAGTTGTGAAGAGGTAACAAATGTTGCCAATATTTTTCAGCTATCGTTAGAGGAGATTAAAATTATAGGAGACAAGAGCAACTTGTCTGGCGTAAACCACTCTGTTTTACACGGATACAACTATAGCCCGGAAGACGCTGTCTTCCCCGGCTGGATAAAATTCGGCACCTATTTCAGTGAAAACAACACATGGTGGCCTTATATGCGCCTGTGGACAGACTACAAAGCTCGTGTTTCGGCCATTTTACAAAACAGCAAATTACAGGCCGATATTGCCGTATTGTTACCTTTCGAAGACTTGTGGTCGAAGTTTGGGCAACAGCGCGACCCGTTCCCCTCTATCGTATATCCCGACTATGCCTACAACTTGTGGGAAGCCATTCATCAGAATGGAAACGGATGCGATTTTGTTACCGAGCGCATTATACAGCAATCGAAAATTAAAAACGGGCAACTGATTGTCGGCAATTGTTCTTTTAAAACCATCTTCCTGTTCGGCGTTTCAAGTTTAGCGCCAAAAACAGCTCGCCTGCTATCCGATTTTGTAGCAAAAGGCGGACGGGTTATGTGTATAGGCGAAACACCATACCAAAGTTGGGGCATGAACGATGCCGCTAAAAACAGCGCGGAAACGGCCGGAATCATCAACAAGATAAAGGCATCGCATCCGGCTCGATTTATCGAAATTCCCGCCCCAACGGGCAATTTGCCGCTGCACGAATGGTTTGCCAACATTCAGCGGCAATACGGCATAGCCCCAATGGTAAAAATAGAGAAGCCAAACAAATTTTTTAGTCAAAACTACTACAAGTCCAAAGACCGCGACATTTTCTACCTTATCAATTACAGCATCGATGAAAGTATGGATATGACCTTCGGTTTTCCCAACGAGGTAAAAGGAAAACAGGCATGGCTTTGGGATGCCGAAACGGGCGAGCGTTATATGTTTCCCGAATCGGGAAATACATTGAAGCTGCACCTTGGTCCGGCCGAAACAAAGTTTGTAGTTTTCGATACCGAAAGAAATGGGAAGACGCTGCCTCCCTGCATTGTCGCCGACTCTATTAAACCGATTGAGGGGTTGTGGACACTAAAAACTACTCACATCGACAAAACGGTGCGCTCGGTCGAAATAGACCGGCTTGTCGACCTGAATACGTTGCCATTTCCGTGGCTGCGCCACTTCGCGGGAGTATTGGAATATACGACCGAGGTCAACGTTGACGACCCCACGCAATGCCGGATTCTCGATGCCGGATTAACCCACAATGGCGTAACCGAACTCATTGTAAACGGCGAGCTGGTTGGCGTAAAATGGTACGGCGAACGGCGATTCGATGTTTCGGAAAAACTAAAAAAAGGAGCGAACACAATCACTATCAAGGTAACAACCCTGTTAGGTAATTATGCTAAGTCGCTGGAAGGCAACCCTGTTGCGCAACGATGGGCTAACGAGCAATCGTACCGTCCCATCGGGTTGGCCGGACCGGTAAGGCTGTATTAACGTCAGTTTAAGAATAACTGCAAGTCTTTGATTTTCAAACGTCATTGCCGCAGCCTACAGGTGGCGAACGCTGTTTGCGAGGAGGCGTTAGCCGATGCGGCAAATAACATCCACCGTGCCGGAAGGGGCAACTCGGATATCAGTCAGTATTTTAGCCTCCGCTACAGGGGAAAATCTTGACCCAAGGTGTCGCGTTGCTCTGCTATTTAATAAACTTAGTCGTTTCCATTAAGCAATATAGCTTCAACTCTTAATTTGCAATTATCTATATATTAACAACTATCTCATCTATTTGCGCTGCACGCAAAGTATAGATAGCTGAAATAAATTATTGCCACCACAAAAACAAAAAGAGATGGAAACAGTACGAAAAGGGAGCAAAGGCACTTCGGTTGTTCAGTTGCAGAGTTTTCTGAAAAAAGAGGGGTATACCGTACAGCCCGATGGCGATTTCGGCGAGAAAACACACGTAGCCGTGTGCCGGTTTCAACAGAGAAACGGTTTGGCAGCCGATGGTATTGTAGAACAAAAAACATGGGGCGCACTTCTCCGAAAAGCCGATAAGGCAATCGATTTTGCCAAGGCGGCCTCCTTTTTAAACATTGAAGAGGCGGCAATTCGCGCGGTATGCGAGGTGGAGTCGGGCGGACGCTCGGGCTTTCTTGACGAT
>JGI994J12354_10004236_pt1 | contig 12992 bp, 11 predicted proteins | sample IntmicLarv3ML3BL_FD_12354 | JGI IMG/M metagenome (IMG submission 12354)
ATGCACACGCAATATGGAGGCACCACGCAGCACCGCGAAAGCATTCAACGTGGTGGTTCCGTTCAAGCTCTCACCGGGCGTTGCTTGCAACAGCTCATAGATCATCCGCTTTCTGGATACCCCAACCAATATGGGGAGTTCAAAAAGTTTCAACGTCTCCAGATTTTTCATCAGCAGATAGTTTTGCTCCAAATTTTTAGCAAAGCCAAACCCGGGATCAATGATAATATCGTTTACTCCCAATTGCCGCAGCCGCGCTATTTTTTCCGAAAAGTACAAAATAATTTCACTAACCAGGTCATCATAGCAACATTGATTTACCATTGTCGCCGGATTTCCTTTGATGTGCGACAAAACATAGGGCACATTCAATTTTGCCGCCATGTCAAACATCTGCTCGTCAATCATCCCACCCGAAATGTCGTTTATCATAGAAACGCCGTATTCATCGACACAAATCCGGGCTACTTCTGCCCTGAACGTATCAACCGAAACAATCGCATCGGGAAAATCGGAGTGTATAATTTTTAAGGCGGCGGAGAGGCGCGTCAACTCCTCCTCTTGGCTTACCTCGGCGGCATTAGGCCGCGACGAATAGCCGCCCACATCAATAATAGCCGCCCCCTCGTTCAATATTTGCTCCACCCGCAAGCAGATTTCCTTTTCGGTATGCCGGCGACTACCGGCATAGAACGAGTCGGGGGTAACATTGAGAATGCCCATAACCAAAGGGCTCGAAAAGCTTTTCAGCTCTCCTTTTATATTAATGTTTAGGCAACTCATATAAATGCTATTTTTTGTTCGCTTGGGCAAAAATAAGAAATAGTTTCCACTCTTTTGGGCTGTCAGACGCGAATGTTTCGATAAAATTTGCAAAACGGCACAGTTTCTTGCCCAAAGGCTTGGCTGTGTTCAAATTCTTTCCGTTATTTGCAGCATATTTTATTGACCTGTCCAGTCTTATGGAAATAGAAAAATTATATTCCCTTTTTAAGCAGCACCCTCACGTTACAACCGATTCTCGCAATTGTGCGAGAGGGGCTATCTTTTTCGCCATTAAGGGCGAGCATTTTAACGGCAACCTCTACGCTCGCGAGGCCATAGAAAAGGGGTGTGCTTACGCCATTGTCGACGAGGCCGAATTTGCCGATGAAAAGGAGGGGATTTTGTTAACCGATAATGTATTGGCAACACTCCAAAAGCTAGCCAACCACCACCGGAGGCAATTTGACATTCCTGTAATCGGAATAACCGGCAGCAACGGAAAAACCACCACTAAAGAGCTTATTGCAACAGTACTGAAAAGCTGCTATAATACCCTTTTCACCGAGGGAAACCTAAACAATCACATCGGGGTGCCGCTTACATTGTTACAGTTACGCGGCGAACACAAAATGGCAGTAATAGAAATGGGAGCCAACCATCCGGGCGAGATTGCCGGGCTTTGCGCCATTGCCGAACCTACGCACGGGCTTATTACTAACGTTGGAAAGGCGCATTTAGAAGGGTTTGGCTCTTTCGAAAACGTAATAAAAACCAAATCGGAGTTGTACGATTTTTTAAAATCGCACAACGGAGTCACCTTTTTAGACAGCGACAATCCCTTTTTAAGCAACAAAGCGCAAGGCTTAAATCTCTGCAAATACGGAACCACCAATGGGTTGTTTATTACAGGCCGCGTTACGAAGAACGACCCGTTTTTAACGATGGAATGGGATTTTTCAGGAAAGACTTACAAAATCCCTACACAACTGATTGGCAGCTACAACGCGGCAAATGTGTTGGCGGCAGTATGTGTCGGAAGCTTTTTCAATGTGCCGGCCAAAACAATTGTCGAAGCCATTGCCGCCTACAAGCCGGTAAACAACCGCTCACAATTTAAACAAACAGCAAAAAACCGCCTAATCATCGATGCTTATAACGCCAACCCAAGCAGCATGCGCGCAGCTATCGAAAACTTTGCAAGCATGGGAGACACAGATAAAATAGCTATTCTTGGCGATATGTTAGAGTTGGGCAGCGAGAGCAAAGAAGAGCACCGGGCTGTTGTAGAACTACTCAAAGAATCGAATATCAGTGAAGCATTGCTTTGCGGAAATGAATTTTCCACACTTGCCGACAACCCGTATAAAACGTTTCAGAATATCGATGAAATGGTTCATTTTCTGTCCGGATTGCCCATAGAGGGAAAGCTGATACTGATTAAAGGCTCAAGGGGTATCCGGCTCGAGAGAACCGTCGACTTCCTCTGATTCAAACGTCAGGTAAGGGGAAAGCCGTGTGATGTCCCTCTTTTTATAGGGGTAGATCCGCTCCAATTCATCGATGTTTTTTATAAAAACACCGGCTTCCTGTAATTCCTTTATAGGGCGGATAAGACTGATATTAAAATAGATGTGATTGTTCAGTTCGTTAAACGTTGCGCTATTTACGTCGATCAACTTGTACGACCCCGGCCTTACATAAAGCCATTTTTTCAGCTCTCTAAGCCGCGCTTCGCCAATACCATTAACCTCTTGCAACTGATCTAACGAATAATAGCCCCCTAACCATGTCCGGTACTCAACGATCCGTTGCGCAAAAACCGGCCCTATGCCCGGTATCCTTTTCAGCTGTGTAGTATCGGTGCGGTTCAGGTCAAACCATGTCTCTTCCGTAAGCCTAAGTGGAACTCTCGGGGCTCTGGAATCGCGAGCCTTCACGGGCATCTTCTTGTATATGGTGTCGTAGCGAATCTCAACCTCTCTTGCCGGAGTGAAGAAGTTGAACGAAGAGTAAATGCCGATAAATACCAAGATAAGGATCATCAGTATCAAAACAGCTCTTTTTTCGCCTTGTGTAAAATGAAGTATCTTAGTCATATAAAAGAGAGCGTTTTTACCCTTTCCATCGTGAGCTTTTCGCTTTATCCGGTAATAATCCCGTCTTGCATCCGGATAATCCTATCCGAGCGGCCGGCAAGGGCATCGTCGTGCGTAACAATGACAAAGGTTTGCCCCAAACGTTCTCTCAGCTCAAAAAAGAGCCGGTGCAACTCCTCTTTATTTTGAGTATCTAAACTGCCCGAAGGTTCGTCGGCCAATATCACCGCCGGACTGTTAATCAGCGCGCGCGCTACTGCCACACGCTGCTTTTCGCCTCCCGAGAGCTCGGCGGGCTTATGCGACAGCCTGTCAGAAAGCTGCATCATCGAAAGCAATTCTTTCGCCTTTCGTTCCGCCTCGGCATTGCTCGCCTTTCCGATTAAAGCGGGAATCATCACATTTTCTAACGCCGTAAACTCAGGCAACAACTGATGAAACTGAAAAACAAACCCGATGTTCCGGTTGCGAAAACGTGCCAGTTCGGCCTCCTTCAATGAGGTTACATCCGTCCCGTTAAAAAAAATAGAACCCTGGTCGGGACTGTCGAGTGTGCCGATTATTTGCAACAGCGTTGTTTTTCCGGCTCCGCTACGCCCCACTACAGCTACAATTTCACCCTTTTCCACCGACATATCAATGCCCTTCAGCACCTCTAACTGTCCAAAACTTTTATGTATATTCTTTACCTCTATCATAATCTGTTATATATTCCTTATTACATACGATGCCAAGTAGCACCCAAAAATTGCCGGCATATACGACACGGTGCCGGTGGTTGTCAGTTTGTTTTGTTCGCCCTCGGCGAAAATAACTGCCTTTTTATCGGGCAATTCGGACGAAAAAACCACTGGTAGGCCTTTCCTGTAGCCCAACCCTTTCAGGCGTGTCCGTACCGCTCTTGCTAACCCACAACTGTGGCTCTTCGAGATATCGTCAATGCACACCTTTGCCGGATCCATCTTTGCGCCGGCACCCATCGAAGAAACAATCTTTATCCCCTTCTCTAACGCAGTGTAAAGTAAATAAACTTTCGGACTGATTGTATCAATCGCATCTATAATAAAATCAAACGCGCTGTTTTGCAGTAGCTCGGTTATCCGTTCGTCTTTCAAAAACTCCTGCCGGATATGCAGCAACAGATCAGGGTTAATATCTCTGAGCCGCCGCTCCATTATTTGCACCTTTGCCTCGCCTATAGTTGAATGAAGAGCCGGCAGTTGGCGATTAATATTGGAGGGCTGCACAATATCGGCATCAATAATCGTCATTTCACCGATACCCGCGCGAGCAATCTGTTCGGCGGCATAAGCCCCTACACCCCCTAATCCCACCACAAGCACATGACGGCTGCGGAAAGACTCATTTTTCTCATCGCCAAGTAAAAGGGCTGTTCTTTTCGTCCACTCTTTCATACTTAAACACAAAAATACAGAAAAAAGAAGAGTCTTAAAGTATCTTTTCTGTTTATTTATAGTTCGTTAAATATTTCATTCAACAAGAACAACTAATTTTGAGCCATTAACTAATTAAACTTTATATTGATATGAAAAAGTTAGCTATTGCATGCGCGATGATGTTCGCAACCTTGACTGTTAGTACTGTTGCTTATTCGCAAGAGTGCAAAAAAAGTTGCCCTGCTGAAAAATGCGAGAAAAAAGAAAAAGCTTGTGAAAAGAAAGAAAAGTCTTGCGAAACGAAAGACAAATCTTGCAAAAAAGAATGCTCTTCTCCCAGCACAAAAGAATGTAAAAAATAACCAAAACTTGGTTTATACTAAAATTAGGGGTGAAGCAGCAATGTTTCACCCTTTCTTGTGTAAAAACCACCCATTTACATAGGCTGCAAATAGTAAAAGTATTATCTTTGCATCCGAAAAAATTGACGAGTAACAAAATAGTAAACAACAGTATAATAAACCATTAATAATTTTATTAAGAATGAAAGTAGCAATTGTAGGAGTTAGCGGAGCAGTAGGCCAGGAGTTTTTGCAAATATTGGAAACCAGCAGTCTCCCCATTGACGAGTTGGTGTTGTTTGGCTCGCCCAGAAGTGCCGGCCGCGTTTATAACTTTAAAGGGAACCAACTTACCGTTAAAGAATTGGCGCACAACGATGATTTTAAAGGCATTGACATAGCCTTTACCTCGGCCGGTGCAAGCACCTCGGTCGAGTTTGCCCCGACAATTACAAAATACGGCACCGTAATGATCGACAATTCGAGCGCGTTCCGTATGGACAACGATGTACCGTTAGTTGTTCCCGAAGTGAACCCGGAAGACGCGTTGAACCGTCCAAGAGGCATCATTGCCAATCCGAACTGTACAACCATTCAAATGGTAGTGGCATTGAAACCGATCGAAAAGCTGTCGCACATTAAGCGCGTGCGCGTTTCCACTTACCAAGCCGCCAGTGGCGCGGGAGCCGCAGCGATGGCCGAATTGGAAAAACAAAATGAACAACTGCTGAAAAAAGAAGAACCGACTATTGAAAAGTTCGCTTATCAATTGGCGTATAACCTGATTCCCCAGGTAGATGTGTTCACTGAAAACGGGTACACGAAAGAGGAGATGAAGATGTTTCACGAAACTCGCAAAATCATGCACTCCGACATCGAAGTCAGTGCCACTTGCGTACGTGTTCCGGTGTTGCGCGCGCACTCCGAAGCCACTTGGGTAGAGACCGAAGCTCCCGTAAGCATTGAACAAGCTCGCGAAGCGTTTGCCCAAGCCGAAGGCATTGTTTTGGTCGACAACCCGGCCAACAAAGAGTATCCGATGCCGCTTTTCGTTGCCGGTAAAGATCCCGTTTACGTAGGCCGTATTCGTAAAGACCTAACCAACCCGAACGGACTCACCTTCTGGTCTGTCAGCGACCAGATCAAAAAAGGAGCTGCCCTGAATGCCGTGCAAATTGCCGAATACCTTGTAAAGGTTGGAAATGTAAAATAAAGACGTTGTCTAAAAAAGGCATCATACAAAAACCGCGACAGGAAAACCCTATCGCGGTTTTTTTGAGAAAAACTTGGAATTATGCAGAATAAACATTCTGTTTGAAATGCATAATTATTTTAAAGCCGAAGTTTGTTGATAGAATATCAATCGCTCACACAGCCCTTACCCCCTCTCTCCTTTCCTGCCTTTCAGGAAAACAAAACCCGACAACAATGCCAAAATAGCCAAAAGACACATGCCTGTATAAGCAATTCGTTCGGTTACAATTTCCGAAGTGGGATAGAAGGTAAAGATTATCTCGTGGCTTCCGGCCGGAACGGCGATAGCCCGCAACACATAGTTTGCCCGCGCAATGGCAACCTCCTCGCCATCAACAAAAGCTTTCCAGCCGTGTGGGTAATAAATTTCAGAAAATACCGCTATCCGGCTCTCGTCCGAGCGGCTTTTATAAACCAACTTATTCGGCAAATACTCCGTAAGCTCAATCGAAGCTGAAGAGTCATCGTTCAACGTCGCCGGGATTTCCGGCAATTTGCCTTTAAACTGCTTATCAATAATGGCAGTTGTTCGTGGGTTGTTAGTGTCTAAGGCGGCCATTTCATCGTCGGCATTATCAACCCAGTTAACACTATTCACAAACCACGCGTTGCCCAACGCTTCCGGGTTTTCAATGGCAACAGGCTGTTTGGTGTCGGGGTCAGCATCAATGAAATACTTTGTGTTCAGCATATTCAGCACATCCATGTTGCCGACTGCCAGTTGGCGTTCAATCAAATCTTGATAACGGTGCATCTTGGCAGCGTGATACCCACCAACCGACTTATGGTAATACGATGTTGTTAAGTCGTTAAACGTATTTACCGACATATTGAAAACCCTAAAATTGAGGTCAGAATCGGCCAGTATCTCTTCGTCGGCCAGACTCTTGGCAAAAACATTCTTAATTACCCTTTTTTCGTGAAACGACGAGCTGTTAAGGTAGCGTTTGTTTACACTGCCCAAATCGCCGATGGAAAGGGCGATAATCGCAAAAATAAAGAATGTCGCGTTTACCTTTTTCTTCGAATAAAGCACCATCATTCCTATCCCCAGTGCAATGATAAAAATAGACCGCCACGCGTCGGCTCTGAAAACAGCAATCCGGGCATCAATTAAATTATTCAAGACATCGGCAATCTGCGGATTTCCCATCGCCTGGGGCAGAAAGCTTGCCGCCTCTTGTTGGCTCAAAAAGTCAAAGAAAGTATTGGGTAAGGCAACAAACAACAATGCCAATCCGGCGGTTGCGCCAAGACTTATAGCAAACGCTTTAAGGTTTTTCCGCAGCAGCTCCGGCTTCTCCATCCACTCTTTCAAGGCTAAAATAGCGAGAAGCGGAATGGTAAACTCGGCAATAACCAAGATTGACGATACCGTTCGGAATTTGCTGTACATCGGCATCCAATCAAGAAACAGGTTGGTAAACCACATCATATTTTTTCCCCACGAAAGAAATATGGAGAGTATAGTAACCACAAGCAACGCCCATTTCAACCACCCGGGCACAATAAAGAGCGCTAAAAAGGCCAAAAACAGCACAAATGCCCCCACATATACAGGTCCCGAGGTAAAGGGCTGATCGCCCCAATAGTGGTTCATCCCCGCGAGCGACTGCCGGTATTCGGGTTTTATCGTTTCCATTGCGGTTTTATTCTCGCCAAGATAACCCGTTGCCCCTCCCTTTGTATTGGGAACAAGGAAGGTAAACGTCTCACCGATACCATAACTCCACGCTACAATATAGTCGCGGTCGAGCCCCGACGAGGTAGTATTTTCACTTGCCTCGGGTGTCAATACTGTTGGGCCGCGCATACTCTCTTTACTGTATTCGTAGGTATGATAAAGATTAGGAAGGTTTATAGAAACCCCGATCAGCACGGCAATAATCAACATCCCCGATGCCTTAAAGAAGCTCTTCATCTCTTTTTTCCGGTAGGCATCGATGAAGAAAACAATCACAATCGCGAGCTCTACAAAGAAGAAATAGTAGGTCATTTGGATGTGGTTGTTTACCAACTGCATGGTAAAAGATATGGCAGCCACTGCCGCCCCAAGAAAATAACGCTTGTTATAAGCCCAGATAATCCCCGCTATAAAAGGCGGAACATACGAAAGGGTCATAAATTTCCAAAGATGCCCCGCTTCAATAATAATGAAAAAGTACGATGAAAAGGTATATAATACCGCCCCCAACACCGACAGACCGGTGCGTATTTTCAGCGATTTCATCAACAGAAAGAAGCCCAGAAGCATTATGAAAAGCAGCGATGCCGGATAGGGCAAGCCCAACGAAAATATCTTCGCCAACGCAAGCATAATATCGGTCGAGGTGTAAACCGGGTCGATCTGATAAGTCGGCATCCCTCCAAAGAGCGAGTTGGTCCAACGGGTTCTTTCACCGTGTTCAATTTTGTGGTCTACCAGCTCTTTTCCAATCGCCGTACCCTGTTGCACGTCACCCTGCAGCAACTCTTTACCCTGAAAAATATCGGGCGTAAAATAGCCCACCGAAAGCACGGCAAAGAAAGCAATCGCAAAAATGTAGGGCAACGCCGCTTTAAAAAAAGACTTCTGTTCCATAACTGTTAGTTGAAAAACGTTTTAATATCTATAATACTCAGGCTTGTACGGGCCATCGGCCGACACACCAATATACGCAGCCTGCTCGTTGGTAAGGCGTGTCAGCCTTACACCCAATTTAGCAAGATGCAGACGCGCGACTTCTTCGTCCAAGTGTTTCGGCAAGGTGTACACGCCTGTTTCATAAGATTTTCCAAACAACTCTATCTGTGCAAGCACCTGATTTGTGAACGAGTTGCTCATTACGAACGAAGGATGCCCCGTGGCACAGCCAAGGTTAACTAGCCGCCCGTCGGCAAGTAAAATAATGGAATGCCCTTCGGGGAAGAAATACTGGTCTACCTGCGGCTTAATGTTCCGGTGTTTGATGCCGGGGTAGTTTTTCATTTTCTCTACCTGTATTTCGTTGTCGAAGTGCCCAATGTTGCAGACAATGGCATTGTCTTTCATTCCGCTCAGGTGCTCAATTCTGATAACATCGAGGTTACCGGTGGTGGTAACGTAAATGTCGCCTTCAACTAACGCCTCCTCAATGGTGGTCACCTCAAAGCCTTCCATCGCAGCTTGCAAGGCGCAAATCGGGTCTATCTCGGTTACCAAAACACGGGCGCCGTACGATCGCATCGAACGGGCACAGCCCTTCCCTACATCTCCGTAGCCGCAAACAACCACTACTTTCCCCGCTATCATAATATCCGTAGCACGCTTAATGCCGTCGGCCAGCGACTCGCGGCAGCCGTACAAGTTATCAAACTTCGATTTGGTTACCGAATCATTCACATTAAACGCCGGGAACTTCAATTTCCCCTCTTGCATCATTTGGTAAAGACGATGAACACCGGTTGTAGTCTCTTCCGATACGCCCCTGATTTCAGGAACCATTCGCGAAAAAAACGAGTTATCGGTTGCCACCGTTTGGGCAAGAATAGAGAGAAGTTCTTTCTCATCCTCGCCCGACACTTCACGATCCAAAACAGAGGTGTCTTGCTCCGCGTCAGCGCCCAAATGAATCATCAGGGTAGCATCGCCGCCGTCGTCGACAATCACATTCGGGCCTTTCCCTCTCTCAAACGCCAATGCCTGCAAGGTACACCACCAATATTCTGATAAAGATTCTCCCTTCCATGCAAAAACGGGAATCCCTGCTGCGGCTATCGCTGCCGCTGCATGATCTTGTGTAGAATAGATATTGCAGCTACACCAACGCACCTCAGCGCCAAGCTTTGCCAACGTTTCTATCAACACGGCGGTTTGGATGGTCATATGAAGCGACCCCATAATACGAGCGCCTTTAAGCGGCTTCGAAGCTTCATATTTGTCGCGCAAGGCCATCAGGCCGGGCATTTCTTGTTCGGCAAGCTCAATCTCTTTGCGTCCAAAATCGGCTAATCCGATGTCGGCCACTTTATACGGGAGGGTAGAAAATAATTGGTTCACTTTTTTATGTTGTTAAATATGTTAATGTACTGTCATAGATCAGCTATGGAAAGAGTAGTTTTTTCTCCTTTTTTTATGTATGAATTTGCTTTTTCTTCATTATGCCTCTCCACACTTATATCAAAACAGAACGCCGTCTCCCTGTCAATTTCTCGACACCGAAACGGCGTATTATGGTTACTCTATCCTTGCCGCTGACATATCAGGGCAAAAATACGAAATTTAATCGGGAATGATGCCCTGTTCTTCCAGAAGTTTAAGTCCTACCTCTTTGAGTTTGAACTTTTGAATTTTTCCGCTGCCGGTCATCGGGAAAGCGTCGACAAAGAAAATATACTTCGGTATTTTGTGACGGGCAATCTGTCCGCGGCAAAAGTCTTTGACCTCAGCGTCGGTCAGCGTAGCTCCTTCTTGCATAATGATAAAGGCCCCAACCTCTTCGCCGTACTTTTTAGAGGGGATGGCAGCCACCTGCACATCTTTTATTCCTTTCAGGTGGTAGAGATACTCCTCTATTTCGCGAGGATAAATATTTTCGCCGCCACGGATAATCATATCTTTTATGCGCCCGGTGATACGGTAAAAGCCTTTTTCATCTTTTATACCAAGGTCGCCCGAGTGTAGCCAGCCATCTTTGTCAATTACCTCAGCCGTAGCTTGTGGGTTGTTGTAATAGCCATCCATTACCAAATAGCCCCTGCAGCACATTTCGCCCTGAACACCGGGAGGACACTCCTCGCCTGTTTCGGGGTCAAAAATTTTAACTTCGGTAAACGGATACTCTTTACCCACGGTTGTGCAACGCTCTTCGAACGAATCTTCGAGCACCGTATGCGTCATTCCCGGCGAGCTTTCGGTTAAACCGTACACGCTGGTAATGTGTGTGATATGAAGTTTGTCGGTCACTTTCCGCATCAGCTCAATGGGGCAAAGCGCACCGGCCATAATACCTGTGCGAAGCGACGACACATCGAACATATCAAACATCGGGTGGTTAAGCTCGGCAATAAACATGGTAGGTACACCATAAAGTGCGGTACAACGCTCTTTATGCACTGATGCAAGCACCGTTAACGGGTCGAAACGTTCAACCATTACCTGCGTACACCCGTGCGTAAGCACATTCATGGTTGCCAACACCACGCCGAAGCAGTGAAACAAAGGCACACAGCAACAGAGCTTGTCGTCTTGCGTAAACTTCATCCCCTCGCCGGTGAAAAGGCCGTTATTGACAATGTTGTGGTGCGTAAGCATCACCCCTTTCGGGAATCCGGTTGTACCGGAGGTATATTGCATGTTGACTACGTCGAAGCAGTCGAAGCTGCTCTTCGCCTCTTCCAGCGCACAGTCACTAACATTTTGTCCAAGCAGCAGTAACTCGGGCGTGTTGTACATTCCCCTGAATTTTTCAGGCCCCATAAAAACAACGTTTTTCATTCTCGGAAAACGTTCACTATTCAGGTGTCCACGCTGTTGCTCTTTCAGCTCGGGAAGCATGGAGTAGGTCATGTCAATGTAGCTTCCGTCAAACACCCCTTCGGTAATGCAAAGGGTATGCATGTCAGAGTCTTTAACTAAAAACTCCACTTCGCTCTGCTTATAATTGGTGTTTACCGTTACCAATACTGCACCGATTTTGGCGCTGGCATAGAGAAATGTGAGCCAGTCGGGCACATTGGTTGCCCAAATACCGACATGGTCGCCTTTTTTCACACCAATTGACAGTAGCCCTTTTGCCAGATTGTCGACTCGCTCGTTAAACTGCTTGTAGGTAAACCGCAAGTCGCGGTCAGAATATACCATGTACTCTTTATCGGGCGTAGTTTCGGCCCAATGCTCAAGAAACTGGCCAATAGTTCTCGTCGTTAATTCCATATTATAAACGGCTTAGAAGGGGGTGTAAACAACAGCTAAAATCTTCGCGCTTTTCTCTGACGCAGCATGCACATGGTGTGCCACGATAGAGTCGTAATAGATGCTATCGCCCTCGTTGAGGCGGTAGGTTTGCTTGCCGTAGCTGATTTCGATGCTTCCTTCTATTACAAAAATAAACTCTTCACCTTCGTGCGATGATTGCAGGTAGTTGCCCCCTGTCGAAGTAACTTCGATAATAAAGGGTTCCATGTGGCGGCTCGATTTCGATTTGGCAAGGGCATAGTAGCCCATGTGCTTACGGGCATCTTCGGCATTGTTTGAGAAGCTGACGCTCTCGTTCATTTCACCTTTTTTACAAACAACAGGCCCTATCTCGTCATGGTCGTCCATGAAAGTGCCCAGACGTATGCCCAACACTCTCGCAATAGCAATAAGGGGTGCTAGCGAGGGCAGCTCGTCTCCGCCTTCTATTTTGCTGAGTTGGTCAATACTTAACGATGCTCTCTCTGCCATTTCGTCGAGGGAGATGTTTTTTGCTTCGCGCATGGTTTTGATCTTCATTCCGACCTGTTGGTTGTTCTTCATTGCTTTTTCTATTGTTGGTTTAATTATAATTTCAAAGTTAAAAAGGCTTTTACCTTATATTGTGGTGCAAAAATAGTCAAAATTCTTCACTCTGTGAAGAATTTAACAAAAAAAGAAGGCATCCTTTAGGATGCCTTCTTTAATTTCGTGAAACCGGGCTTATTTTCTGATGCCCAATTCTTTGATGATGGCACGATAGCGAGCAATATCGTTCGCAATTAGATAATCAAGTAAACGGCGACGTTTACCTACCAACATCTTTAATGATCTCGCTGTGTTATAATCTTTATGATTTGACTTGAGGTGACCAGTCAAATGAGAAATACGGTACGAAAATAATGCTATCTGAGCCTCAGGAGACCCGGTATCAGTATTGGACTTTCCGTATTTTTCAAAGATTTCTTTTTTCTTTTCTGCGTCTAAATACATAATTAGAAACTTTTGATTTGAAAAATATTTATAAATAATTTGGACTGCAAAGGTAATCTTTATTTTCTTATCTGCAATGTTTTGCACTAAATATTATTACTTAGATCGTTATTCTTTCGTATCTTTGCGCTGAAAATAGACAGTACTAAATGCAAAAAATTAGAAACATCGCGATCATCGCGCACGTAGACCACGGTAAAACAACCCTTGTTGACAAAATGCTTCTCGCCGG
>JGI994J12354_10004237_pt1 | contig 12991 bp, 7 predicted proteins | sample IntmicLarv3ML3BL_FD_12354 | JGI IMG/M metagenome (IMG submission 12354)
TTAAGCCTTGTCACGCCGATGGTACTGCGCAAGTGGGAGAGTAGGTAGCCGCCATTTTTTAAAAAGCATCGTTTCAGAAATGAGACGATGCTTTTTTTATTATATTTAAAAGAAAAATCAAATTTATCATGTATATTTGCGGCTGAATAGATTAATAAATAATGCGTATTAAATATTAAAAGCTATGGTGTATAGAAGAAATTTTACATTGGTTTTGTTTGTTACAATGCTGTTTACTGCGGCGTTTTGTGCAAATGGAGTTGCCGGTAATTCATTATCGGGACATGTTACAGGTTTGTCTGCGGATGAAGAGATTGTTAGTGTTATAAAGGATAGTATTGATTATCCTGTTTATCGTCGCATTGATTTTGGTAACCGCACGAGAAGTTTCGATTTTGAAGGTAATCTGCCGGCGGCTTTGGAGTTTAATGTTATCAATGGCGGAGCGTTTGGGTACAATCTTTATGAGAATTCGGGAGACTACGGGAATCCTAAAAATCAATCGGATTTATATGGAGATTGCGGAGGGCGCATTTATAATAAAGACAGGAGAACGGGCGATTATAAACGTGATTCTTTAGGTAATGTACTAAGTTTTTTGGGTGTTAATCTGCGTTCCCAATATGGTAAAACGACTAATTATGCGATATTCTTGGATACGGCTTACACCAACCGAGGTTCTGCCTTAATTAAGCCTCAATATATGATGGTCGTAGACCCGTATATCCCCAAGGAAGAAGAATATTGCGACCCGATAACAGGAGAATTTGAGAATCTTAACGGTAAATATGTAATAGGGCGTTATATGTATAATACTACAATGTATGCGAAACCTGTAGCAGATTCAGTACAAAATGCAGACGGCAGTTGGATATACGCGGATAAATATTATAATAAAACTGTGGGTGAGGGTATTAAAGTCTCGCCGGACAGTACGGTAAGCGGCTATTTATACACTCGAAAAAACTTTAATAAAGTGCAGCCGGTTAAAGATAATAAAATTCTCGAACCTAATGGCGAAGCATATTTGCATGACGCACTAAGCGAGCGTTTTGCTTTTTCCTGGGCAATTCATAAAGGTGACAGTTTATATGTACTGAAGGGTGCAGACCTTGAACCGGCTTATAAGGGGCTTTCAAATGACCCTCATGAACTATGGTTGACTCTTACGCGTGAGTATGGAGAAGAAGGTATGTATATTGATTTTGATAAATTATTAAGCGATAATATTGTGCCCGGCTCTGAATATGCTGAAGCATATTATAGATTTGGTGATAAAAATTTATATCCTGAAATGCGCACATATTATGATTTTAAACCGTCAACGGCGCTGTCTCCCGGTAAGACGATAGGTCTTCATGCTGTTATTGCTCTTGATGATAATACGCATAAAGACTGGGTTTTCGCGTTCCGTTTCGTGGAAAGGGGTAGTGATGATTTTACGATAGAATCTGAAACTACGCAACGTAACACGGCAAATAGCGCTATGATAGCTCCCGGATACGGCGGATGGGTTAAATTTGAAAATGGTGTTCCCGTAATAACCCGTACCGATGAGAGCGACCTTATGGCGCACGCAATAGTGTTTAATGTCGAAAAAGCAAGTAACCCCGTGGATAATATTGATGCAGGAAATGCGGCTTCTAAAGTTATTGTAACAAGTGGAACCGGAAGCATTAATATACTTAATGCCACCGGAAAAAATGTTGTTGTGAGGAATGTACTTGGTCAGACAGTAACTAACACAGTCGTTTCTTCAGACAATGAATCCATTTCATTACCTTCAGGCATTTTTATTGTTGTCGTAGAAAACGGACGCGGTATTAAAACTGTTGTAAAGTAATCTGTACAAACTTTTTTAAATCGTTATTCAACAAGGACGGGTATGTTTGCCGTAGAGACAAACCCTGTATTATCCAATACGTAGACATATACGCGGAATTTACCTGTATCACTTATGGTGAAAGTGCAGGTATTAGTGTCTGTTGAGATTACTTCGCCTAATCTGTCCGGTCTCGGCTCGCGCGAACCGCCGAAGCCGAGAATAGTAGCTTCGTGCAGAACTTCCCATATATACGTCAGTTTGTCGCCTTCTTTATCTGTTACATCTACTGTTGCGGTAAAAGTCTTACTCTTAGGTATGATAACACTTTCTACGGCATTTTTGCCTTCTATAGTGAATTGCTTTATTACGGGAGCTGTCTGTGTAAGTTCTTTTTTTGTCCATACACGCTGCATGGCTTCTACCTGAGGCGTTTTTTCTCCTTTCAACGGCAGACCTTCTACGCTACTTTCGACAAACATTGAAAACCATGTAGGCGTACGTTCTTCTTTTTGTCCCCAAAGGAATACGAATGAACCTAAGCAAGCGTCAACACCTCCGATATTGTTATTGTAGCGCTCTTCATAGACAATTCTTTTCTCTTCGCTTGTCTGTTCTATAGGTGCGCCCCACGATGTTTTGGCTGTTTCCCAGAAGCCTGTCGGCCCCCATTCGGTAATGAAATAGGCTCCGTTATATTTGGACTCTTTTACCATTTTCTCTACACCGCCGATAGCGCCGTAACTGTTTATACCGAGTACTTCTAATGCAGGAGCATACTCACCGATAAGGTCTAACGCTTTTTTGTCGTGCGAGATAACAGACGAAACCAGATGCCTCTTGTCGATAGACTTGATGATTTCCGCAAGTTCATTGATGAATATCCACGCTTCAGGAATATTGGCATTGCCTAAGTCAACCTCATTACCGATACCCCATACTAAAATGTTAGGGTCATCTTTGAATGTTTCGGCTAATGTTTTAACTTCGGCTCTCAATTTTTCTTTGTATGTCTCATCGAAATAGCTTGCAGAATCTTTTGTTAATCCTATGCCTTGCATTACATACATATTGTATTGCCTTGCAAGTTCAAGCTGTTTGTTAATGCTTTCAACGGAACCACCCCAAGTGCGGAATGCGTTAGCTCCGTTATCTGCAGCTATATCTAAGCGGTTTGTTCCGCCTACTCCGTTGATATAAGTCGGAACTCCGTCAATGAGCAGTTCGAACTTACCGTTTTTCTCTGTGATAACAATTCCTTGTTTTGTCTGCGAGGTGCAATTGAGTACAAGCAATACCGCCGCAAACACAGCCAATGTGTTTATTGCCTTTTTCATGTTCGTTTCATATTTAGGTACAAGTTTAATAATATGGCGTAAAATTACGAATAATTATCAAATTGTAATATGAAACGCGAATTATTTTAAGAAAAGTATTAAAGCTAAGTTGTTAGACTCCGCTGAAAGAACTGAAACCTCCGTCGACCGGAATAATCGTTCCCGTGATAAAACTTGCGGCTTCGCTGCAAAGGAACTGAACGGCACCGTTTAGCTCGGATATATCTCCGAAACGGTTCATCGGAGTTTTGGCAAGGACTTTTTTGCTTCTATCTGTCAGCGAACCGTCAGGATTGATAAGAACCGCCCTGTTCTGGTCGCCGATGAAAAATCCGGGAGCAACGGCATTTACGCGAATCCCGTCTCCATATTTCATTGCCATTTCCATCGCCATCCATTGGGTGAAATTGCTGACTGCCGTTTTTGCTGCCGAATAGCCGGGAACACGAGTTATAGCCGAATATGCAGCCATGGATGATATGTTTATGATGCAGCCTTTTTTCTGTTGAGCCATTACTTTGCCGAATACAAGAGATGGGAATACCGTTCCGTTTAAATTCAGGTTAACAACCTTGTCCCAGTCTGAAATGTTCATGTCTAAGACCGATTGGTCGGGGGTGAGTGTCGCTCCGGGCATATTTCCTCCTGCAATATTAATCAAGATGTCTATACGCCCCCATTTGCCGACAATTTCTTCTGCGACCTTCTCGAGGCTTTCCATATCAAGGACATTGCCTACAACGCCCATAGCTTCGCCTCCTGTAGCACAAAGCTCTTTTACCTGCTCATCGAGATTTTCCTTGCGGATGTCTATGGCTACAACTTTAGCTCCTTCTTTTATGAAACTGCGGGCTACACTGCCGCCCAAAACGCCACCCGCACCGGTTATAATGGCGACTTTGTCTTTTATACTGAATGATTCGTTCATTATTTTGTTGTTTAATCGTTTAATCGTGTAACTGTTTAACTGTTGAATCGTTTTTTGAACTGTTGAATTGTGCATTGTCAATTGTTTTTAATTGTGCATTTTCAATTTTCAATTTTCAATTGATTTTGTACCGCCGCAATGACGCCTTCCATCTGTCCCAAAGCCATCATACGTCCGTGGAATGAATATCCGGGGTTATATCCCTTATCGGCATCGTCGAACATTAGACGACCGTGGTCCACACGCATAGGCAGGGAAGGGTTTTCTTTCTCAAAGACCCGCACGACATCAATCAACCGGCCTCTGCCTTTAAGATGTGATGCTTCCATAAAATCGCCGTTAGGATACACGTCCGTACTCCGCAAATGTACGAATTTTGTCCGAGAAACAAATTTTTTCGCCATTTCCGGTATGTTATTTTGTATGCCTGCGCTAAGAGAACCTGCGCAGAATGTAAGCCCGTTGCAAGGATGGTCGACGGCATTAAGCAGCCATTCAATATCTTCCTCGTCCGTTACGATACGCGGTAGCCCTAACAACTGAAACGGAGGGTCATCGGGATGTACACACATGTTTATATTGTACTTTTCGCATACGGGCATTATTTTTTCAAGGAAATATTTCATATTCAGGCGCAGAATATTTCTGTCGATATTTGCATACAAAGATAGTAACTGCTTAAACATGGCTACGGGATTGCTTTCGCCTTCTTTAATATTGCCGTTTATGAAACCTTGTGTCTTAACGATAATCGTATCTATCAATTTATCTCTTTCGGCTTCGGTGATTGTTTCTTTAAGCTGCTCAACCTTTGCTAACTCTTCCGTCGAATAATCATTCGAAGCTCCTTCCCGTTCAAGTATGTAAAGGTCAAAATAGATAAATTTTATTTTGTCAAAATAAAGCGACGATGTGCCATCGGGCAGTTTATAGTCAAGCTCGGTACGAATCCAGTCGATAACCGGCATGAAATTATAGCAAACGGTTGTAACACCTGCCTGTCCGAGGTTCTCGAGTCCGATAATATAGTTTGCTATCAGCCTGTCGCGCTCCTCGCCGGCATACTTTATAGCCTCACTTACAGGAAGGCTTTCTACTACCGACCAGCGTAGGCCGTAACTTTCAATGTAGCTTTTTAAGTCATTGATAGCCTCCAATGTCCATACTTCACCGTTGGGAACATCGTGCAAAGCGGTTACTATCCCTTCAACGCCAATCTGCTTTAGCGTGTCAAGAGATATTTTGTCTTTTTTGCCGAACCACCTCCATGTTTTTTCCATAAAAAAAGTCTCTTAAAAATCTTATGCAAAGATAAATACGTATTTTATATGTTGATATGCGAATGTTTGCGGATAATATGCGTATATTTGCAATGTTGTTATTAAAACAGATACCTATGAAGACAATAATGAATGAAAAGCTGACTATATCCTCGGTTAACCCGATAAAGTCGCGTTATTATGATTACCCTCATTTTACTTATCCTTGGCATTTTCACAGCCAGTACGAAATAATATATGTGAAAAAAGGAACCGGAAAATGCTTTGTAGGCGATTGTATAGAGGATTTCTCGGACGGCTTTATTATTCTTCTCGGAACGAACCTGCCTCATTACATGAAAAGTGACGATAAATATAAAGCTGGCGATGACAAGCTGAGAGTTAAGGGGACGATTATTCAGTTCGAGAAAGATTTTATGTATTATTCATTTAACAACTATCCTCAACTTATTCAGATAAAGACATTGCTTGAAAATTCAAACAGAGGTGTTTGTTTCCCTGTTTCAAATTCAAAAAAGATTGTTGCCCTCTTGGATAAGATACCGGTAATGAAAGGCGTTAATCAGTTGACATCTATATTGTTGCTGCTTTATGAGATGTCTGTTTGCAAACACAAACAACTGATGGCATCGCCTCATTTTTCTGATTCTCTGCCTGCGTTCGGTAACACTCGCCTTGAGAAAATCATCTCATTTATTAACAGTAACTACACCCGCAATATCAATCTGAAAGAGATAGCCTCTATGGCTGCAATCAACCATACAGCTTTTTGTCGTTATTTTAAAGAATCCACGGGAACAACATTTATGCAGTACATAATGGATATGCGAATCGGGTATGCGTGCAAACTGCTTACTATCGAGAAGATGGCCATATCGCGAATATGTAATGAATGCGGCTTTGAGTCGATAACCCATTTTAACCGTATGTTCAAGCGCCTTACCGGATATACTCCGACAGAGTATCGCGAACGCATACTTGAAAGTTAGTATCATTTTTGGAAACAAAATTCTCATAATTGATATATTTTTATATAACATAAACATTATCTTTGCTACAAATAAAACGAAGATAGGCTACGTTCGGCAATAAAATTGAACAAGTTCATTTTGTATTGCTCTCAACTTGCACTATCTTTGCTACAAATATTAAACCACGACTGCAAGATGAAGATTAATTGATGATTAACCTATGAACACTTAATTATAAACCTATGAACAAACAAACAAAAATCTACTGCATCTATTTTTTATCCGTCATATTTTTGGCGTTGACGACAGGATGCGAAAGCAACAGCGGGAATTCAATGACGAAGGATGATTTTGCTTCGATAGAATCATCATTTGTAAATCCTCCTTCGGAATACCGAAGTATGCCGCTGTGGGTATGGAATGGCAAAGTAACGGAAAAGGAACTCGACCGTATGTTAATCGAACTGAAGGATGCAGGCTTTGGCGGGCTTTTTGTGCATCCGAGGCCCGGAATGATTACGGAATATCTGTCAGATGACTGGTTTAAAATGTACGAATACACTGTCAGTAGAGGAAAAGAGATGGGGCTTGAGGTTTGGATTTATGACGAGAACTCTTATCCGAGCGGTTTTGCCGGAGGTCATGTTCCGCAGGAAATGCCGGAATCTTACAATCAGGGTCAAGGACTTCTACATGAAAAGGTGGAAATGCTTCCCGCTAAGGCGGATGATTATTTTGTCTGTCTTGTAAAAGAAGGCGACAATTGGAAAGATATTACGACTTCTTACAATGACTATAAAGGAAAGAAGGGTGAATACTACTTATACAAAAAGACGTATTACCGTAAAGGGGACTGGTACGGAGGTTATTCATACGTAGACCTGTTAATACCCGGTGTTACGGAAAAGTTTATTGAATTGACGATGAAAGGTTATGAAAAGTCACTGAAGAGTGAGTTCGGAAAAGCTGTGCCCGGAATATTTACGGATGAACCTAATATTGTTACATCCGGAGGTTTTCGTTGGACGCCCGATTTATTTGACGTTTTCAAGAAAAAATGGGGATACGACTTAGTACCTTTTTTACCGTTACTTAATGAAGAAGCAGGTGACTGGAAAAAAGTGCGTCACAACTATATGGAAACATTGTTGCAGTTGTTTGTTGACCGTTGGTCGAAGCCGTGGTATGCATATACGGAAGCAAATAACCTTAAATGGACGGGTCATTACTGGGAACACGGATGGCCACAGATGAACGACGGACCCGATAATATGGCGATGTATGCTTGGCATCAGGTTCCTGCCATAGACATGCTTTTCAATCAGTTTAACGAAGAATCTCCGACGGCTCAGTTCGGAAACGTACGCTCGGTAAAGGAATTACGCAGCGTTGCAAACCAGCTCGGTCGCGAACGTACTCTTAGCGAGACTTACGGAGGAGGCGGATGGGAAGAGACATTCAAAGACTTCAAACGTTTGGGCGACTGGGAGTATGTACTCGGCGTGAACTTTATGAATCAACACCTTTCGCACATGACGCTTACCGGAGCGCGAAAATATGATTATCCGCCTGTATTTACGTATCATTCACCGTGGTTCGATAATTATAAGGTTTTGAATGATTATTTCGGCCGTCTTTCTATGGTGATGAGTAAGGGTGTGCAACAGAATGATATCCTTGTAATAGAGCCCAACTCTACATTATGGGGTTATTATTCGCACACGGTAAGACGAAATGCACCATTGATGGAGATAGGGCGAAATTTTCAGACATTTGTAACAACTTTGGAAAAAAGTCAGGTGGAATATGACTTAGGTTCGGAAAATATTATAAAAGACCAGGGCCGTATAGAGAATGGCAAGTTTATCGTTGGTAAGGCGGCATACTCTACGGTAGTTATCCCTCCTATGACAGAGATTCTTAACTCTCCTACATTCGCTTTGATGCGTCAGTTTGTTGAGCAGGGCGGTCGTTTGGTTACTTTTTCCAAGCCGACTTTGATAGACGGTGCTCCGAACAACGAATTAATAGCATTATTGGCGGGAGAAACCGTTATTAAAGAATCGTTGTTGAATCAGGATGTAATAAACAAATATTTCAAATCGGAAGGATTTGATATCAGTTTTAACAAAGGTAATCTATTTCATCACCGTCGCCTTTATGCCGACGGAGAGTTGATACTACTCGTTAACTCTTCAATGGAAGAAGCATCAACCGGTAAACTGTCCATTAAAGGAAAGTATTTGATGGAAATGGACTCCGAAACCGGAGTTATTTATAAATACCCTACCGGAAAAGAAAACGGAATGATGACTGCTTCATTTAAGGTTGAACCGGCAGGAAGCCTGTTATTATTCAGTTCTTACAGCTCTAAAGGCGGATATGAAGTGCGCGCAGTAGAAAATGCGACAAATATTATCGCGGCAACCGGTGAAACAACAGTTAAACGTATGAAAGATAACGCGATGACAATAGATTTCTGCGACATAACCGTTAAGGGACAGACTCACAAGAATGTACATTTTTCGAATGCTGCGGATATAATATATAAAGCTCACGGCTTTAACAACGGAAACCCATGGAACACATCCGTTCAATATAAACGTAATATTCTCGACCGCGGTGATTTCAAAGATGGAGGTTTTAGTGCAACATACAGTTTCACGGTAAACGACGATTTCGATTATTCGGCTATGCAACTTGTTACGGAGCGTCCGGAATTGTTCACCGTAAAAATAAATGGAACACCGGTAACTCCCATTCCTGGAAAATGGTGGATAGACAAGTCATTCGGCGTATATTCGATTGGTGCAAATGTGAAAAAGGGCGTTAATACAGTCGAATTGAGCATAGCACCAATGAGTATTTTTGCGGAAGCGGAACCTATATACATACTCGGAGACTTTTCTGTCGTTCCCGAGACGAAAGGATGGAGCATAAGTTCCCCTGTAGCAAACCTGACCCTCGGCAGTTGGAAAGAACAGAAGCAGCCGTTCTATTCTTGGGATGTGAAATATGGCAAGACGTATAATATAACTAACCTGTCAGGCAATTACGTTGTGAAATTGAACAAATGGAGCGGAACGGTTGCCGAAGTTTATGTTAACGGAACAAAAGCCGGAATTATCGGATATGACCCATATCAACTAAACATAACCCCATACCTCAAAGAAGGTTCGAATAATATAGAAGTTAGCATAATCGGCAGCCTCAAGAACCTGTTAGGTCCTCATTATAGAAATCCCGCTCCCGGACTGGCATCACCCGGACATTGGAAAAACATAAGAGAACAGATTCCGGGCTTGAATTACCAAATGATGGATTACGGGCTTATGGAAGATTTTTCACTTTTCGGTGAAAAGTGAAAAATAAGTGCTGCAAAGCCACCAGAAAGCTACGCTAAAAAACAGAATGAAAACAAAAAGCAAATCTTATGCCAACAAGACTATGCAAAAAAAATATTTCTATTTAATAACAATCCTATTATGTTTTGCGGCGACGACAGTCGCGCAAAACATTTCTACCGTTTTCAATCTCACTTGTGACCATGAAGATTCTCCTATCGGAATCGACAATGAAACACCTCGTTTCAGCTGGCAGATAAATTCACAATCGAGAAACTTCGAACAGTCAGCATTCCAATTACTGGTGGCCGACTCGAAGGAAGCGCTTGAAGCAGGTACCGGAAATATTTGGGATAGCGGAAAAGTCAATGAGTCTTCTTCGATATTAGTTCCTTTTGCCGGCAAAAAGCTTGAGTCCGGTAAGAATTATTATTGGAAGGTGAAGATATGGGATAGAAGCGGTAATGCCTCTACATGGAGCAAGGCAAGCCGTTTCGGAATGGGTTTGTTGACCGAAAAAGACTGGGGTGCAGCTCAATGGATAGCTTTGGAGAAAGATAGAAAAGACGCGTATTTCCCTGTAGGAATCCATGCGCCCAATGTGGTAAAGGATTATGACGAGAAAAAGGCGGGTAAATATATGATGCCCCAGTTCCGGAAAGAGTTTGCGACAAAGAAAAGTATAAAAAGCGCGACCGTCTTTATTTCCGGTCTTGGGCATTTCGATATGTTTATTAACGGCAATAAGGTTGGAGATAATTTTCTTGACCCCGGATGGACGAAGTACGATAAATGCGCTCTTTATGTTTCGTTTGATATCACTGACCAATTGGTACAAGGAGATAATACAATCGGTGTTATGCTCGGAAACGGTTTTTACAATATACCGCACGAGCGTTATATTAAGATGCTGACATCGTACGGTGCGCCTAAGATGAAAATGTTTATGAAGATTAAGTATTCGGATGGCAGTACTCAGGATATCGTCAGTGATTCGGGTTGGAAAGTTACGGAGAGCCCGGTTACTTTCAGCAGCATATACGGAGGTGAAGACTACGATGCCACGAAGGAACATGACGGTTGGATGCTTGCAGGGTTTAACGATAAATCGTGGAGTAAACCTGTCGTTGCGGACTATAAAACGGCACTTCTTTCTCAACGCGCTGCACCGCTGAAAGTGAGAGACCGACTGCCGACCGTTCGCTTGCTGCAAACGGCAAACGGAGAATGGGTATACGACCTCGGACAAAATTTTTCGGGAATAATTGAACTGAAAGTCAAAGGCAAAAACGGTAATGAAAACCTTGCTGCAGGTGCCGGCGGGAAGGCGGAACGGCAGTCGGTAAAATTTATTCCGGCAGAACTGTTGAATCCTGACAGTTCCGTTAACCAGAGCGCATCGGGCTATCCTTTTTATTTTAAATATACACCTAAAGGAAGTGATGTTGAACAGTGGCGTCCGCAGTTTACATACTACGGTTTCCGTTATGTACAGATAGAAGGTGCTGTTCCTGCAGGCAAGCCTAACCCCGATAACCTGCCTGAAATTATTGATATCGTAGGGCTTCATACATGCAATTCTGCTGAAGAAGTTGGCTCTTTCAACTGCTCCAATGATATGTTTAACAGGATTTACAGCCTGATAGACTGGTCTATGCGCAGTAATATGGCAAGTGTTATAACCGATTGTCCCCATCGTGAAAAGCTTGGTTGGCTCGAAGTAGCTCACTTGATGCAATACTCGTTTCAGTATCGTTATGATGTGGCGCGGTTATACGAAAAGAAGATGATGGATATGCGTTCTACGCAGGCTGCAAACGGGTTTATACCGACTATCGCACCCGAGCTTGTTGAGTTTGAGGGCGGCTTCAGGGATACACCGGAGTGGGGTAGTGCATTTATTATATCTCCTTGGTATGTCTACTTGTGGTATGGCGACAGAAGCCTTATCGAGAAGTATTACCCTGATATGCGTCGCTATCTTGATTATCTGACATCGAAAGCCAAAAATCATATCATATCGTACGGTCTTGGCGACTGGTACGATATAGGACCTAAGAATCCGGGGTATGCACAGCTTACCTCGAATGGGGTTACGGCAACTGCCATTTACTATTACAATACAACTATCATGCAAAAGATAGCCTTATTGTTAGGCGAAAATGACGATGCGGAGAAGTACGGCAAGCTGTTAGTCGAAATAAAAAAGGCTTTTAATGATAAGTTTTGGAATAAGTCAACCCTTAAATATGACCGTGATAGCCAGACTGCAAATGCCATAGCCTTATATACCGGTCTTACCGACGATACAAATCGTGAGCAGGCATTCGAAAATCTCAAAGCGGATATACGCGGACGTAATAATGCCTTGACAGCGGGCGATGTGGGTTACAGGTACGTTCTTCGTGCATTGGAATCTAACGATGCCTCGGATATTATATATGACATGAATTGCAAGTATGATGTGCCGGGTTATGGCTGGCAACTTGCACACGGCGCTACGTCGCTCACCGAATCATGGCAGGCCTACGGCTTTGTATCGAACAATCATTGTATGCTTGGACATCTGATGGAATGGCTTTTCGGCGGACTCGGAGGGATTCGTCAGGACCAAAATTCAACAGCATATAAAAATATAGTTTTCAAGCCGGAAGTAGTGGGGGATATACGTGAAGTGAATGTATCCCACAAGTCACCTTACGGTGTCGTTCGTTCGGAATGGAAAGACGGCGAAGATGCGTTTACGTTGCGTGTCGAAGTACCGGCAAACAGTTTTGCATCCGTTTATCTTCCCGCATCGGAAGTGACGAAGATTACCGAGAGCGGAGTTTCCTTGAGAGAAGCCGCAGGAATAACGGATACATTTTTGGAGAAAGACCGTGTCGTTGTCAAAATAGGCTCCGGCATTTATAATTTTAAAGTATTAAAATAAAATCTTATGAGAGCAGGATTATTTGGAATAGGGCTGGAGACTTACTGGCCGCAGTTTAACGGGTTATTATCACGTTTGGAAGAATATCAGAACCGTATAAAAACACGCATAGAAAGTATGGGTGCTACGGTTGTAGATGCTGGTATGGTCGATAATCCGGATAAGGCGCGCAGTGCCGCCGACTTCTTAAAGGAGGCTAATATTGATATTGCTTTTCTTTATATCTCTACTTATGCGTTGTCGTCAACAGTCTTGCCGGTAGCACAACAACTGAAGGTCCCGGTAATTATTCTTAATATCCAGCCGGTAGCTGCAATTGACTACGAGAAACTCAACAGCATGAGCGACCGCGGAGATATGACGGGAGAGTGGCTGGC
>JGI994J12354_10004238_pt1 | contig 12990 bp, 16 predicted proteins | sample IntmicLarv3ML3BL_FD_12354 | JGI IMG/M metagenome (IMG submission 12354)
TTCTGTTGGTTGCATTTGTTTCGGCAGGTATTTTCGGTGAATATTGGACTTTTAGAGAGGCGGGGTTCACGATGGATGTGAATCTTACACAGGCGGTTATTATAACGAGTGGATTTAATATTATTGCGATACTGAGTCTGTATTTTATAGTGTCTTCAAGGTATGAATACGGGCATATTCCGAATCCGTGGGAGTATTTAAAAAGCGCAATCGCGCCGACAGCAATAATCGCAGCGGCTGTATTTATTTTCACCTATGGAAGCGACTTTTTATGGCCGATGATTCTTGTTCGGGATGCGCCTAAGATGCCGCTTAGCGTTATGTCGCAAAGGACACTCGGAATAAGTTGGCGAGTGTTCTATTCGAGCGGCACAGAAAAAGACGCGGCAGACGCCCTGTTAAGCGCTACATCTGCTTATATCTCCGTAATGCCTGTTGTGGTCGGGCTTATTGCGTTCTCCGGAATAGGTGCGATTAAGACGTTTGTGTTTGACAGATGGAAGAAGAATAAATAGACTGAATAGGATTAACTGCCATGGCTTATGGGACGGGTGATTAGGAAGTATTGAAAACTTGTTTTTCAATACTTGGGACGGGCGGCACAAAACCTGCCCACCATTCCTAAAAATCACCGCCCGTTGTTGTGGCATTTTTTTGTACGCACTGCAAAATAGAATTTGACACTGCACTCTGCATTCCGTTTGCGCATATTATAGTATATGCATATGGAAAGGGATGGAGATATATGGGCGAAAACAGAAAATTTGCGGTAATAGGCGGCGATTTGCGGCAGATACAGCTGGCAAACGAGCTTGCGGCGAAGGGATACGCGGTTGCGGTGTATGGGCTTGACAGCAATATAGAGCCGCTGAAACTGCCGACAGCCGATTCTTTGGGGGCAGCGATTGCGGAGGCTACGGTTGTGATATTACCACTGCCCGCAAGCTTCGACGGAGCGGTTGTTAACGCGCCGATGTTCGCAGAGGATATTGAGATAACAGCGCTTCTGCGGCTGATGAATAAAAACCAAATACTGCTGGCGGGCAAGATAGACGAAAAAACCGCGAAGCTGATAGATATACATAATATTTATGCGATAGACTATTTTTTGCGCGAGGAACTTACGATTAGCAACGCGATTCCGACAGCAGAGGGCGGGCTGGAGATTGCGCTTGCCGAACTGCCGATAACGGTGCATGGAAGCAATTGCCTCGTGCTCGGATACGGGCGTATAGGCAAGGTGCTGTGTAAGATGCTGGGCGGCATAGGCGCGAATGTGACCGCGGCGGCGCGCAGACACGATGCCCTCGCGTGGATAGACGCATATGGATATGGGAGTATGCATATCGACGCACTGCCAAATCGTGTGGGTGAGTTCGACGTGGTATTCAACACGATTCCGCACAAGCTGATAACGGCGGAGGTGCTGGGCGCGGCGAAGAAGGATGTGCTGATTATAGACCTTGCATCGCGCCCCGGCGGGGTGGATATGGCGGCGGCGCAGGAGCTTGGCGTTAAGGCGATATGGGCGTTGTCGTTGCCGGGCAAGGTCGCGCCAATAACAGCGGGCAACATAATCATGCAAGCAGTGCTGAACATATGCGAAGGGCTGGGCATATAATGTAGATATCATGGAAGAGGTGATAACATAAATGGAATTGAAGGACAAAAATATAGGTTTTGCCATAACAGGGTCTTTTTGCACGTTTCAAGCGGCGCTCGCACAGATGGAAAGCCTTATTAAAGGAGGCGCGAATGTGATACCCATCATGAGCCAAAATGCCGCAACGATAGACACCAGATTCGGCAAGGCGAATGATTTTGTTTTGATAATAGAAACGATGACGGGCAACAAGGTTATCTCAACAATAGCCGAAGCCGAGCCGTTCGGACCACGCGCGTTGCTGGATTTGCTGATTGTTGCGCCATGCACAGGCAATACGCTGGGGAAGCTGGCGTGCGGTATAACCGATACGGCGGTTACCATGGCGGTCAAGGCGCACTTGCGCAACGAACGTCCTGTGCTGATCTCGCCGTCTACAAACGACGGATTGGGCAGCAGCGCAAAAAACATAGGCTTGCTGATGAACGCAAAGAACATATACTTTGTACCGTATGGGCAAGAGTAACCACAACATTATACACAAAAAGTTTTTTCTTCAAATCGCCCAATCTATCGTGATTTCTTGCGACTTATTTGCTACAATTCCGATTTTTATTTGGTCTATAAACTCGTCAACAATGTTACGCTCTAACTTTGGGAAATTTATAAACTTTTCTACTAAGGCTACTTTGTCAACTTGGCGATTTTGCTTTTCAACAATAGCGATTATTTGTGCGTTCAAACTGGCTTGACGTTGTTTCAGTCTGGTTTGTTCTTCTGTGAAGTCATTTTTTAGGTCGATAAATTCGTTATCATCAATCAGTCCATTAACTTTATCTTGATATATGCTTTTTAAATATTCTTTTTGTTTGCATAACGATGTTTCGATTCTCGAAAGTTCACTTTTCAAGATTTCGGTATCATCTTTTCTGATTGTTAATTCATCGGCTACTTCACTACTGTTCACTTCTCTAAAGTATTCTCTTAAACGATCTGAAACAATGTTTTCGAGTACGTCAAGTTTGATTTTTGCGTGTTCCTTATAAAAGTGACAACGTAGATATGAATATTCTCTGTCCTTGTAATGACTGTTGACTTTGTGCATACCAGTTCCACATTCAGCGCAAACAACTTTTTTTGCGAATATATGTGGTTTGCCTTCTTTCTTTGTTGACTTATATCGCATATTCAACATTTGCTGTGCCTTGTCGTACATTTCACGTTCAATAATAGCTTTGTGTGTATTGGGTATAATAGTCCAGTTTTCTTTTGGCTGTAGTAAAATTTTTTTTGACTTATAACTTACTTTTTTACATATGTTATGGACTAAATCTCCCAAATACATTTGATTATGTAAAATTCGAGTGATTGATTGTGGTTGCCATATTTGCACTTTTACAGCATGGGGAAGTGATAATTTAATTCCCTTTGACTGTTTATAAGAATATGGAGATAAAACACCCTCACTATTGAGCATTTCGCAAATACCAGACGTTGTTACTCCACTCACATAGCTTTCAAAAATACGCTTCACAACTGCTGCTGCTTCTTCGTCAACTTCAATTTTGTTCCTGTCATCATCAGCCTTTTTATATCCATAAGGCATGAACGAACGGGTTGATTTGCCCTCTCGGTGCTTGTTTTTAAACACCATTTTAATATTGTCGGAAATATCTTCTAAATACCATTCGTTTACAAGACCATTGATTTGACGGCTTTTCTTGTTATGGCGATCATTAGTATCAGCGTTATCGACTAAACTAATAAAGCGTACGCCCCACTCAAGAAAATCATTGTGTAGGTATTTTTCGATATGTTCCATATCACGGCTAAACCTACTCTGACTTTTACATAATACTATGTTAAATTTTTTCGCCTTTGCATCTGAAATTAAAGCATTGAATTCCGGACGCATACGATCTGCTCCGGAATAATCCTCATCACAGTAAATTTTGTAAACATCCCACTCCTTATCTAAAGCATAATTTAAGAGCATAGACTTTTGGTTCTGTATGCTCTCACTTTCGTCATTTGCGTGTTGTTTGTTCTTATCCTCATCTGAAAGACGAACATATATTGCTACTTTCATAAATAGTTACACCTCACATTTTTTTGATGTAACTACCCAACTAATTCGCATTATACCACTGTTTTATCGTTAATTCAAGAATACCTGCTATTTTCTTTTTAATAATTTGCTTTCGCGTCACCTTATTTTCAGTACGAAAGTTATCATATATTTTGTAGGCTATATTCACGATAATGACCCCCTTTTATCAAATACATATACATAATATTATCACCTATATAATTTATATGAATGATAGTACTTGTCCTATCACAATTTGCTGTATCTGCAAAGATATAACAATCTCTCCTAAAAATAAAATCGCACTCTCGACTAAGAGAATGCAATTTCATATGTAATTTTTATAAACTGTTATTTACCTCTGACCAAATTTACTGCGTTGTCTTTGATACCTGTTTCGTCATACTCCAAATCTAATTTAATTTTTTCTAACTTTAAAAGTAAGATTTTTAGTCTTCTACAGTTGACTTTTCTGTTGTATCTTGTTTTTATTATAAGTGTGTGGATAAGGCTTTCAACAAACTGACTGTCTTTTAAAAGTTCCTCCGTGTTCTTTTTTACCATAATTACTTCTTGTGGATTTTTTAACGGTTTTAAAATTATTTTATATTTAATGCAGAAATCAATAATTTCTTCTGCTAATTTTTTTCTTTCCATCTCTATTCCCCCTAACCTTTTTCTACTAGCAAATTCAAAAAATCGGCAAATTTATATATTGCGCTTTTTTTAAGTTTCCTAAATTCATTACTGTCACTACTGTCAAAATCCAACAACTCAACTATTTCATCTTCATACTTTCTATTCATGAAGCATTCTTCAATATATATTTGTTCCTTATTAGACAAAATACTTTTTGCCCAGTAATAGCTTGATATATACTTCTTTATACCTTCCTCTTTATTCTCTTTTTCAGATATTTTAAAAATATCTCTGCATATAGGAATATACGGCTGTTTCACATATTCAACTGAAAAATTATAGTTTGCAGTTAATCCCTTTTGGGCGTTTAACTTTGCCAATTCCCACGCTAATTGTTCTAATTTTTTAAAATATTTATTTACATTTTTCTTTGTCTTGTAAAAGTCGAAGCTTTCTAAGTTTTGACAAGAAAATGTTTTATCATTGTACATAATATCCCCCTTTTCAAATAAAAAACGATGGCTAATAAACAAAATAGTTTAATACCATCGTTATGTATACATATTTTTTTAATTGTACCGTGTGCGAGATCACCTCCCCCTTAACAACATTATAACTCATTTCTTTGTTGAAATTTGTCTATATTTGGCGAACAAACAATTATATTGTCAAACAAATATAGACTTCGTAACGGTCACCACATCTTCACACCTCGCTTTCCATACAAAAAGAACCCGTATCAAACGAGTTCTTCGTGCCATGAGAATTTTTCCCATCATACACATTATACCACTTAAATCTAATAATGGAAGGGTAAATTTCGGGGAAATGCATGGAATTAGCGTTATTTAGGTGGGGATTGGCGTTATAGTATTTTAAAAATCAAAAAAATTGCGCTTACAATTAATAGAATCAACAGTATCTACCATATCATATTTATTTGCTTTTTCATTAAAAAAGTTTCTGCGTCGATACTTACAGAAACTTATATACTGAAATAACTGCTTAATATATAGTCCATTAGTCCCCCTTTACTTGTGTAGCAATATGTAATGACACTTACATATTACTACGGTTTGTTAATTTTTTCAATAAACATTGCTTTAGATATACTAATTTGTTTCTAAACGTGAAAAAATGCAGTGCTAAACTGCATTTTTCCCTCACAAAACTATAATTTAAAATAAAATACAACGAGTATGATTTTTACTTGGTACTATATGTTGATTTAAATTTCTCTACATCATTTTCAAAACGAAGTTCATATGATGTATTTTCTTGTGGCATAATCTTCATAATAGCAGTGGTAATTTTCGTTTGGCTCGATTTGATTTTTTCCTCATACAATAAATTTAACGTATGATTTTCACATGGCAGAAGGTAAATGCCCTCTTTATCTTCCTCATAAAAGCAAACTGGTAATTCATTGTTTACTTTGGGTACTGATACTTTTTGTTCTTCGCTTTGTGAATAGATATACAGTTTTATTGCATTCGGATGTTGTTGCAAAAACTCATCACTAATTTTTTTCTTTTTTGCCATATTAGATTTTTTTACTAGAATATGTACAATTATAGGTATAGAAATAAAAACCAAAAGAAATATAGCCATAGCCATGATAATCTGTTCCTTTCTTGCATCAAATTTATAAATAACGCTCTTTATATTCCGGTTCGCATTCTTCAATAGAAAATACTTTCGTTATCTTATCAAACTTTGCAACATAGGTTTTACCAATGGCAGGTACAAAGCTTACCATATTTCGTGTCGTTGTTGTGGTATTGTTATAACGATGCTCATGCCACAATCCTAAATTATAAGTAGCTCCGGGTAGCAACAAAATGCCCTCATTAGCATGACAATATTTGTTCTTAAATATTTTAGGAACAATAAAGCTAATACTTTCATTTGGTAGTTCTTCATTGTATACCATTACTGCACTAGGGTGTTCTTCTAAAAATCTTTTCGCTTGCCGTTTTTTAATTGTTACAATAGTCATTATAAATATAATACATAGTGCGAACAAACCTCCAAAAATCAATAGAAATTCCAATGTTAACGTTCTCCCTTCGATGTTTGTTATGATAGTACCACGCAATAGACTTTTTGTATATGCAATTTTTAGTTAAGTGTTGGCATGATATATTATTATTAGTTTTGTATTTATGGTAATGATGGAATTATTTCGGATTTACATAATGGTTTCATATTATTCAGGTTGTCCCATATCATAACTTTTGCGTTGGTTGCGCCAACTATACCGACTATTTCCGGTATCAAAAACGAAATTGTGTCTCGATTATCTAATATTGTATCAAATTTTTCTGTTTCTGTGTGAAGTAATCGCCCATATTTGTCATAAATCCCAACAATCAATAGTCCCCTCGGGATATTTTTCCTTAGCTTGATGTGAAAAGATAAATAGTCTATAAGTACATAATTGTACGCCATTCTTGTTCGCGTTACTGTTGTTTCAGTTCCAGGTGTTATGTCAGCATTCACCGTAATTGTGTATTTTTGACTTTCGACATATCCATATGCGTTGCTTGAAGCTAAATATAGAGTATATTCTCCTGGTTCATCAAACTCAAACATATATGAGTGATCTTCTTTTGTATTCCTCGGTATTCTTTGATATTCATACCCATCTTTGTCAATGCATAATAAATAATCAATTACATTTAATGCTGACTCATTTGTTCTTATGCAGTCTCCAACGGAGTAAATCTTTTCACTATCTACAAAAAAACCCATTTTTGGTTTTTGGTCGTATACGGTTATGTATATATGCTGACTGTTATAGTCAGAATACGACCCAAAGCTATTGTTTCCATATATGCGTGCGTCATAAATACCTGCTTTATTAAACGTTCTAGTGAGTTAAGTTGTTCCAAGTATATTTGTATATGATTCAATTGGATCCAAATGAAAATGCATATAGGTTGCGTTTTCGATGCCATATTTAAAAGTTACTGTTTCGCCTACGGTTATAAATGTTTTATCGGCAGAAAACCATCCGTTTATTGGCGAATCATCATATATTCTAAAATTGATAGTTGAACTATCAACCATCCCAACACCATTCCAAGCTGTTATATACGCCGTATATGATCCTTTAGTGCTGAATGATGTAGTAAATGAAGTCGAAATACTTTGTGTTAAAACACGTGTACCATCTCGGTCAATTCCGATAGTATAGCCTGTAGCACCGTTAGAACCACAAGTGAAAGTAATAGATTCATTAATAGCGCCTAAAGACTTATTCGCAGAAATCCACGCTCCTGTTGGTGGGGATAAAGGTTTATATGGTGACACATAAATATAACCCAAAAATCGCAGATCACCCCCTATATTATTGAGATTAATTGTACGTGTTTGGAAATAGAAATTATTATATCCCGATTCGGATACAACAATTTGGTTTTCTGAAACAGATTCAACAACTGCAACATGACCAGTATTGTTATCCCAGTTATCCCAACAAGCAATCGCCCCAACTGATGGCTGTTGACCATATGAAAAAAGACCTCTGTTGATATTATTGCTATACCAAGCACCAGCGTTCCCATTAAATGTGGATGGAGTATACCCCAATATTTCCCTTGCTCGTGCCCAAGCATACCATGTACAATTCCCGATTAGAAACGGATATGGGTTACCACTCGCATAAGTCTGATAATCAGGTGCTGTTGTTCTTGGACTAAACGCAAATACTTCTGTAGATATAATTCCTAACAAAATAACAACCACAAGAAAAAATGCAAAAAATTTCTTTTTCACATGAATTGCCCCCTTTTTTATTTTAATAAATTTTTACATATATTATTTTTTATAATATATATCATTGTAGTCTGGAATCCCTTGGGCGCTAAATATACGAATTTTCATAATATCATCTTTAATAATAGGGTTTAATGTTAATACTTGTCCCAATGATTCACCTATTGGCACAAGCATTCTACAAAAACGAATGAGCTCTCCATTAGATACTGTCCATTGATATGCACTTTCGACACTGAAACAGGATGCATTACTTCTGCTAGGTTTTTCAATTGTAAAATCATCTTCTCCCTGCAACAACCCATTCGATAATAACGTAATAACTTCACCATCACAATTTACATATTCACCTGCAACTCCTGAAAAATCTCCATTCAGAAGTTTTTCGTAAATATCTTCATTTGAATTGTTATTGTCACTATCATTGTTATTTTGGTTTTCACTATTATCAATGTTGTTATCATTGATCTTCTGCTTTTCGCTATTATCAATATTGCTATCACTATCATTCTTAATATTATCATTTTCATTAGATGGCTTGTCAGATAAAACTTTATCGTAAACAATATATCCACCTAACCCTAATACCAACAATGACATAATCGCTAAGCAAATTGTCATAGCGTTATTCTTTTTATTGTTCATTTTTCTTTGTTCTCACCTCCCATCTTGAAATACATATCTCAAATAGTGTACTTTTTGAGATATGCCCAAAACATAGGACAAAACTAAGCGCACCGACAAAAAATCACAAAAAAAACAGAAAATCACCCATTATTTGATAAAAAACTGTTGCATTTCACCCCAAAACATGTTAAATTTATAATGATTGAAGTGTCTCAAAAAGTACACCTTTTGAGACGCTTTTTACATGTCTTTACAGCCTTTAATCAACTGATATTCATATAGTCTACGGTAAAACGTAGCCTTGCTTACTCCACATATCGAAACAATATCGTTTGTTGTAATCTGCTTTTGTTCCCATTGTTTTACCAACGCTCCGAAGTTATCCGGTGCTGCTTTAATGGGTCTGCCAAACTGAACGCCACGCATTTTCGCTGCTGTTATTCCCTCTGATTGCCTTTTTCTAATATTATCTCGTTCGCTATGCGATACGAAAGATAATATTTGCAGTACGATATCAGATATAAACGTTCCGATCAAATCTTTATGTAACCTAGTATCTAAAAGTGGCATATCTATTACTGCAATATCAACGTTTTTTTCTTTTGTTAAAAAACGCCATTGGTTTTGAATTTCTTCATAGTTTCGCCCCAAACGGTCAATGCTAAGCACGTAAAACAAATCTCCTGCTTTTAATTTTTTTACAAGTGCTTTGTATCCTGTTCGCTCAAAATTTTTGCCACTTTGTTTATCCATAAAAATATTTTCGGGTGGAATTTGTAACTCTTTCATTGCCACTAATTGCCTTGCTTCGTTTTGATCTGCGCTCGATGTTCTTATATATCCATAAGTTTTCATAACCTCGTTTAACCCCCTTTGCTGTTCGATTATTTATATTTTGAATCACTTAACCTGCTACATGCCCCAAAAATAATCATATATAAAACCCATTTTTTTCACAACATCAAGGAATATGAAAAAACCATGCCGTAAATTTTACGACATGGTTTTTATCAATCATTTTTTTTGAAACGTTCCACCACATGAACAGCTGTCTTGCAGTTTAACTGTCCAATCGGGCACAAGCGCCTTTTTTTCTTCTCCACACTTGTCACATTTAAACCAACCATCATTAGCCATATCAAAATAACCCCCTAACATAGATATTTAATACTTTATCATATATATTCATTTATACATATGAATTATAACTGATTTTCTAACTTACTGATCCTGTCTTTCAAATCGGGATGACTGCTTTTTAACTTTTCCATCAACCCTATTGGCTCATGGCTTGAAAAATTGCTGATGGTATATAACCCCTCAATTAGTTCGTTCCCATATCCACAATCATAAGCCACAGAATCAGCTTTATACTCCTGTCTGCGACTATACGCCATTAATATCCATTCTATCGGTTTGGTTATAAGATTCGCTAACCATTTAATAAACCTCAACCCATATATAATCAGCTTCGATTCATTCCCATATTTATTATACATTGCCCTTATGATTCCGTTTAACAGAGCATTAATGATACTTATGCACAACAACAAAAGGCTCAATATCCCACCACCACAATTTAAGAACAGCAACACGAATGTATCACTATTAATGTGGTGTCCGAATTCATGACATAAAATACCCAATATCTCATCTTCGTTTAAGGCGTTTAACGCTCCTGTTGTAATACAAATTGTGCGTCTACCAAGTGCGCAAGCATTTATATTTCCGTTTTCTTCTATGTACAATTCTATATCATCAGCGATCAAAGGATATTTTTCTTTCACACTTTCGTAGACTGCGTTATAAGCAGGTAGCAGTATCGCTTTATCTTTTTCGGTTTTAATCGGTTTCATTCTTAAAAAATATCTCGTTATTTTTTCACCTAATGTACTTATTGAAAAGACAATGGAGATAAGAAAAAAAGCGATTAATACTAAGGTTAACGTTAGGCTTTCTGCCAAAAGACCGATCAGTCCGAATACTATCACATTAATACTAATCCACCAAACTGGGAAAGGACTGTTTTCAAAAAAATCAACTTTCATTGTTGCCTCACTCCTTAAAATGGTTTGTTTATACTAAGTCGGGTATGAAACCCGTTATTTTTATTAATATATATCGCTTGCCCTGTCGTAAGAGCTTTAATGACATTCGGGTGATATAAATATATTTGCTGTTCTGACACGCTTCCTTTGCCTGTTGCTCCATCTTCATCAACTTGGTATGTATGTTGCATAGTCGCTTTTGTTCCGATTGTATCAGACCAAAATTCTGCCCCCTTTGCGCTGTTTTGGCGCAGAATGATATAGCTGTTACAGTTTTCTATAATCTGTTCGTGATAGTTATCTGACACCACTTTCAAATCCATTACCGACTGTGTGGCAAGAATACACGTACAATTTGCAGAACGGCTTTTGTTTACCAAATCTAACAATCCATTATTGGCGTAACTGCTTATTTCATCAAACATAAACAGCTTGCGTGTGGTATCACCAAAATTATTGGATACAGCTTTTTTATAATCCGTAATAATCAGCTTGCCTATTAGTGGACTTAGTTCCGGGTATTTTAATGGATTTAGTACAAACAGAAGAATCGCGTTTTCTTTGATGGCAGTTGTTATATCAATTCCATCTTCATCAAAAATTGTTCCTAATGAACTTGCTAAAATCGTTCCAAATCTCGCAAAACTGCCACTTGCTATTTTCCCAATGTCTTTTATAAATTCACCGTTTTGTGCGTGTTCTTCTTTTGTGATTATTTTTTCATCTGCAAGTTTTTTGCTTAACATGGATAGCTGTTCGGGATTCAGATATTCTACAATCGTTTTGAATCCTAATTCTATATTCGCTTGTTGCAATAAATTACATACTTTTTGTATATATAATTCTGAATTTAATTTATAATGTGGCTCTGTCCATTCGGTAAGATTGATTAACATATCTTTTACGGTATCAGGCTCTGTGTCTTTAAATGGGTTATATTTATCGCTTCTGCTCGGGTCGCTTAGGTTAACAATGTATATGTTTCTTTTGTCGCTAACTTTGTTCACGATATCAAACAAACTGCCCTCTCCTGTATCGCCCTTACCATCTAGGATAACGAGAGGACTGTTATTTATTACTGCGCTTTCAACGAAATTACTTAAACATACCGTTTTCCCACTTCCTGTAGTACCTGCAACAAAAAAATGCGTGGAATCATTTTTCACACGTATTTTTTTCTTTCTCTGTGTCATGCCTAGAAATGTTGTGTTTGGTTCATCAGGTTTTATCTTTTCAAGTTTTTTGAAGCTATCTTCTTTAACCGTAGGACTTGGATCACTCTTTTTTACTCTAAGCATCGAAATCATAATAAAAAATATCAACCCTATAAATACGGTTAGCAGTAAATTAATATCCATTTTTTATATTCTCCAAATCTATAATTTCAAGAGTATATGTATTTTTTAGTTCGTGCAGATTCTTTTTAACTGTTGTATTATCTGTTATCCATATCTGTCTGTCGTAATTCAAATAGTTTGTTTTTACGTTTTTTGCTAATGTATCTTTCGCCTTTGCAGTAAGTTCAATTTCAAACGCAATCGCCTCGCCATCTTTGTTAATCACATAATCGGGCATGTGCTTTCTCGTCGTAAATCCTGCCGTGCTGTGAAGTTCCTTTTCTGTTGTTAGGTCTGATAATGTGATGTTATACTTTTCCAAGAAATAAATCACAGTATCAATGACAGTTATATCATGGGTAACTTGTTCTAATTTGATTGTAACAGGTTTCTTATTTACTCCAAGTATCGCCCTACCTTTATGTGATAACGTATATAGATACGGGATTCCCCATATATGCCGTTTGCGCTCAATATACTTCGCTTCTACTAATTTCTTTAGTCGCCTGTCACATGCAGGAATGGTACTGAAATCTGCAAGCTGTTTTATATGTCTGCCCAAGCAGTATCGAAACATGAAAATAATTTTGAATATATAAAAATCTCTTTCGTTAAGTTCAATGCCTTTTTGGCTCAAAAAAATCACCTCCGATTATTATTTGTTAAAATCCCACACCCTCAATAGTCGGGGCGCCCCCTTAAAAGAGTTAAGGGGGCAACGTGGCAAGGGGAAATTTTGGGGAGGGGGATTTGATAAACCATCTACTACTACCTACACCTACACACAACCATACATACTACAAACACACACATGAATACTATTTACTATACTTATTATTACTACGGTGTTATGGTGGGGTCTCGGTT
>JGI994J12354_10004239_pt1 | contig 12987 bp, 15 predicted proteins | sample IntmicLarv3ML3BL_FD_12354 | JGI IMG/M metagenome (IMG submission 12354)
ATTTTTTAATTATATAAATTTAAATTGAAAGTATCTATAATTTAATTTGGGTTGGGACATTTTCTCAAATGATTTGTTAAGACATTATCATAAATGAATTAGAAAAACAAAAAACTAGCAATTTTCCAGTATTGTGTTTTATGTCAATTCATGCTATAATTATAACCATCAGAGCCATTGTCCCAAAGGGACAGTTTCACATATTGTGAAATGGTAGATAAAAGGAGTAGTTGCCATGTTAAAACACTTGTGCAGTTGTAAAGGATCTAATCTTGAGAAAGACATGGAAAAAATTTGTGAATTTACTAGAAGGCGGGCAATAAAGTTTTTCAACTGTGCTGGAGATGGCTCCAGTGATGGAGTCTCTCAAGATCAACTAATTACACTGTTTTGCACTAAAAAGTTTTCGACAACAGATTGGGAGTTAATTCCCAGAAATGCTGAATTCAATTATGAATACAGCAACAAAATTGATTTAATTCGGCGCAATTTCAGTAAAATTGTTGCCGAAATGATTATCAAAAAAGCTTTGCAAGATGGAGTTCAGCAAGCCTTGGCTGATGGAGAATATGCAGAAGTGACTATTTCTGAAGATGGCATGACATTTTCAATCGAATTTTCAATTGAATAATGTTACACTCCTTCCCTTCACACATATTAATTTGTGTGAAGGGTTTTTTTGAATTTTTATATATGTCAGTTACCATAAATTTACTTTTCGTTAGAAATTTAGTACAATATAGGTATATTTTTTGTGTCTTCCTTTTTTCAGTAAATTATATCACAAGTAAAAATAATTTTTAAAGGAATGAACAAAAAGTGAAACATCCCAAACTTATTCATATACTTAAATGTTCTATTAATATTTTAATCCCTATTAATATTAAAACTATTCCTCCTATTAATTCTGCTTTTGCTTTATGTTTTGCTCCAAATTTATATCCCAATATAACTCCTAAAAATGATAACACTAATGTTACTATTCCTATTAAACTAGTTGCTATTAATATATTTACTTGTAAAAATGAAAATGTTATTCCTATTGCCAGTGCATCTATACTTGTTGCAATTGCTAATATTAGCATTTCTTTGATATCTATCTTGGTTTCTTCAGTTTCTTCCTTTTCTTTTTTTAATGATTCTAAAATCATTTTTATCCCTATAATTGATAATAAAACAAATGCTATCCAGTGGTCTATAATTACTATATACTGTTCAAACTGTTTTCCTAATACCCATCCTATGGCTGTCATTCCTGCTTGAAATATGCCAAAAAAAACTGCAAGTATTATTCCATATTTACAATTTATCTTCTTCATATTCAACCCTTTACATACAGCTATTGCTGTGGCATCCATTGCAAGTCCAATTGATATAATCAAAAGTTCTATTAAATTCATAATCATTTCCTACCTTTTTCATAAGTTTTTAAAATAAGAATTTAGTTTATCATATATAACAAATAAAAAAAAGAGTTTTTCACTCTTTTTTGCCATTATGTATTTCTTCTTGGTCTACCACAAACATTACAAATATTTAAACTATTATTTGTAAGCATATTACTATTTGCAAGAGTATTTAATGCTTCTTCTGTACGCATATTTAAGTTTATTAAGTCATCTGAAACTCTCCTATTATTTTTTAATCTATATACTAGTTGAACAATATATGCAACCACAAATGAAAGCATTGTATAAATCAAAGTTGCTATCAAAAACATTGTATCAAAAAATGCAAATGTAATTACTAAAAATATTGCAAATGTAATTGCTGCAACTCTTACTGGATTTCTTAAAACTGGTTCTAAAACAATTGAAAAAATAATTGTTGCTAGTGGAAATGCGAAAAATATTAATAATATAAAATTCATAAACTTACCTCCATGCCTTTTATCATATACTATGAAAAAAAAGAAGAATTGTTACATTCTTCTTACATTTGCAATTGCACTTACTATATTCTCTACTTTAAGTGGTTTTCCTATATGCTCATTCATTCCCGCAGCTATAGCTTTATCAACATCTTCTTTAAACACCTCTGCTGTTGTTGCAATTATTGGTATTATTTTGTTATGTTCCCTTATCTTTCTTGTTGCTTCAAATCCATCCATTATTGGCATTTGTATATCCATAAATATTATGTCATATTTTTCTTGTGCTCTCAAAAACTTCTCCAGTCCCTCTTGACCATTATTGGCAAATTCTACTGTTGCTCCAAACTCTATTAAAATATTGCCAGCTATTATCTGATTTATTTCATTATCTTCTATTACTAAAAACTTCATCCCATTGCAATCTATTGTACTTAAATTTTCTTCTGCTTCATATTTTTCATCAATTACTTCTTCATTTTCTTCAATATCTACCCATATATCAAATATAAAACTACTACCTTCTCCTAATTTGCTTTCTACTTGTATAGAACCTTTCATCATTTCAACTAAGAGCTTTGATATTGCAAGTCCTAATCCTGTTCCTCCATATTTTCTTGTTATTCCATCATCACCTTGTTCAAAGGCTTCAAACACATGTGAAATATATTTTTCTTCTATTCCTATGCCATTATCTTTTATAATAAATTGTATATTACATGTATTGTTTTTTATTTCTAATAAAGAAACTTTAACAGACACTTCTCCTTCATTTTCCTTAGTAAATTTTAATGCATTTGATATTAAATTTACTATTACTTGTGTTAAATATGTTTTGTCACAATAAATAAATTTTGGAATTGTATTATCAATATTTACTGTAAATTTTTGATTTTTTGTTTTGGCTGTAGAGCTCATCATTGTTTCTATTTTTTTCATTATTTCATATAAAGATGTTTTTTCAATTGTTAAATTCATTTTCCCTTCTTCTATTTTAGATATATCTAATATACTATTTATTAATTGTAATAAATAATCTGATGAATTAGTTATATTATCTATATATTCCTTCTTCTTTGAAATATCTTTTGTATTTTTTGCCATTCGTGAAAATCCTATTATTGCATTCATTGGGGTTCTTATCTCATGACTCATCTTTGATAAAAATTGACTCTTTGCAATACTTGCATTATTATATTCTTTAGCCTTTTTACTATACAATCCTATCATTAAGAAACTTGTTATAGCCATTAACCATATTGCAATTATAAATATATATTTCAAAAAATTAGTACTCTCTTTTAATTCTATAAGTTCCTTGTCAGATATATCAATACCAACAACAGCTACAACATTCCCATCACTGTCTAAAATCGGAGTGTATGATGATAAAGTACCTTCCCATCCACTAGTATATTCTCCTAATAAGCTATATGTTGTTTTACCATTATGTGCATTAAATGCCAATTCATCTGGCTCTTCAAAATAATCCAAACCTAAGTGTGTTTTTGGGTCTTCATCACTATCTAATATATATTGTTGTTTTCCATTTTTCAATAACCTAATATAAAACACAAACATTAAATCATTCTCTTTTGCATAATCTCGTAATCTTTGTGTCATCTCCTGATAAACAGGTTTATTCATATCTTCTGGTTCAACAAGCTCTTTTAAAATTTCAGGAGATACAAGTTTTGACACTATTTTGCCTTCAGCTATTAATCTGTCTTTAACGTTTTCTTGTATTATATCTGTATATTCGCTTATATAATAATTTCCAAAAAGATTTGTTGTTAATACAAGTATAATAAAAATAATAAATAAAGTTATACTAATAAATTCACTTTTTTTGTTTTTTCTCATATATTTCCCACTTTAAGACTAGATTTTATTGCCGAAACTATTTCTTCAACCTTAAGTGGCTTCCCTACATGTGCATTCATGCCTGCATCTTTTGCATTCTTTTTATCTTCATCATATACTTCTGCTGTCATTGCAATTATTGGAATACTCTTATTATACTCTCTAATTTTTTTTGATGCTTCAAATCCACCCATTATTGGCATTTGAACATCCATAAAAATTATATTATATTTTTCTTTAGAATTAACAAACTTTTCTAATCCCTCTTTTCCATTATTAGCAAACTCAACTGTTGCTCCAAACTCTATTAAAATATTGCCAGCTATTATCTGATTTATTTCATTATCTTCTACCACTAAAAAATTCATCCCTTTACAATCTATTGTTCCGAACTTCTTTAGTTTCTTCTGTTTCAGATGGTTCATCTTCTTTTAATACAATATCTACCCATATATCAAATGAAAAAGTACTCCCTTCTCCAATCTTGCTTTCTACTTTAATTTTACCATTCATCATCTCAATTAAAAGCTTTGAAATTGAAAGTCCTAGTCCTGTTCCACCATACTTTCTTGTTATTCCTCCATCTAATTGCTCAAATGGCTGAAATAATTTTGATATACTTTTTTCTTCTATGCCTATCCCATTATCTTTTACAGCAAAATGTAAATTACAACTATTATCTTTTTTCTCAATTAAAGAAACCATTATAAATATATTACCATTATCTTCAGTAAACTTCATTGCATTTAATGTCAAGTTTAATATTATTTGTGTTAAATATGTTTTATCACAATAAATATAATCTGGAATGTTTTTATCTATATTCACTGTTAATTTGTGATTTCTTAATTTTATTTCATTTTCTATAGTATTTTGAATATTATTCACAATTTCCTTAATAGATACTTTATCAACAGTTAATTTCATTTTTCCTGCCTCTATTTTTGATATATCTAAAATACCATTAATCAATTGTAATAAATTATCTGATGAAATATTTATACTGTCTATATATTCATCTATTTTCTCTACCTCTTCCACATCTTTTGCCATTTTTGAAAATCCTGTTATTGCATTCATTGGTGTTCTTATTTCATGACTCATTCTTGATAAAAACTGACTCTTTGCAGCACTTGCTTCATTATAATCTGTTGCTTTTCTTCTGTATAAAATTATAATTGAAATACTTGTTAATACCAAAACACCTACTTCTACAAAAGATAAATATGTTAAAAATTTAGATAAATTTTTTCTTTGTACTATTTCTTCATCAGATATATCTACACCTATAACAGCAACCACATTTTCTCTCTCATCAAAAACAGGAAGATAAGCTGTTAGAATTCCTTCCCAGCCTTCTATATATTCACCAATTTTGTTATACGCAGGTTCACCATTAAACGCTTTCATCACCACTGAATATGGTTCTTCATAATGGTCTAATCCATAATGTGTTTCTGGGTTTTCATCACTATCTATTATATATTGTATCTGCCCATCCACCAATCTCATGAAATATATGAACATTAAATCATTTTCTTTTGCATATGAACTCAGTTCATGCATCAAATTTATATATATAGTTTTTTTCATATCTTCTGGTTCAATAAATTCTTCTATTACTGTATAAGGTATAACTTGTTCAATTCTCCTGCATTCAATAAGTAAACGCTGTTCGATATTATTTTGAATTATATCTGTATATATATTTAAGTAATAATTGGAAAAATATGTTATAAGCAATGTGGCTAACATAAAAAACACAAACACGCCAACTATAAAATACTCCGCTTTATTACGCTTATTTTTTTTACTTTTCATCATAAGTATTTTCTCCTTATATTGGAATTTTATAACACTTAAAAAACTATTTCAATACCATAACCATTTTATGTATCCTGCATATTATAAAAGTGGAGGGATTATTGTGAACTGGTTTGAAAATTTAAATCCAATATTTCAAGCACTTATTGCAACCACCTTTACTTGGGGAGTAACTGCAATAGGAGCTTTACTTGTTTGTTGTTTTAAACAAATAAATAAAAAAGTTTTAGATACTGTTTTAGGTTTTGGAGCAGGAGTTATGCTTGCAGCATCATTTTGGTCACTGCTTTCACCTGCTTTAGAATTATCAAATAATTTAGGCTACATAGAATGGTTATTACCTTCTATAGGTTTCTCAGTTGGAAGTCTTTTTGTTTTATTTGCTGATAAATTTTTAGATAAAACAATTTCAAATAAAAGCTCTTTAAAAAGAAGTATTCTATTGATTGCTGCTATTACTATTCATAATATTCCAGAAGGAATGGCTATTGGAGTTGCTTTTGGTGGTGTTATGCTTGGCATTCCTGGAATGACTTTAATGTCTGCTATTATGCTTGCTTTAGGAATAGGAATTCAAAATTTTCCGGAAGGTGCAGCTGTATCTTTACCATTAAGAAGAGAAGGTTTCTCATGTTTTAAAGCATTTATGTATGGGCAATCTTCTGCACTAGTAGAACCAATAGCAGCTGTAATTGGTGTAGTGTTAGCTTTATCTGTAAGAAGTATTCTCCCATTTTTACTTAGTTTTGCTGCAGGCGCAATGGTAATGGTAGTTGCCAGAGAATTGCTACCAGAATCTGTAAAAGAAAATAAAAACTTATCTAGTTTAGGAATAACTGCAGGATTTATTTTAATGATGATTTTAGATGTGGCATTGGGGTAATTTATTCAAATACCCCTGTCCACATATTTAAAACAGAAATAAATTCTCTTAAATGATTTGTTAAACTCAAATACCAAACATCTTCTGCTGCAATACCATGTGCAATCATACCTTCTTTTTTAGCTATTTCTCCGCTTCTAAACACATGAAAATTCGATGTTACATATGTAACTACATATTCTTCCTCAAACATTTTATCTAATATTTCTTTTGAAAATCTAAAATTTTCTCTAGTATTTGTCGATTTATCTTCCTTTATTATAAGTTCTTTATTTATTCCATTTTCAATTAAATATCTTTTCATCGCTTCTGCTTCTGAAATTAGCTCATTTTCTCCTTGCCCACCTGAAACAACAACTATAGTATTTGGGTGTTCCCTTAAATATTCTATTGCTTTATCTAATCTATATTTTAGATTCAGTGAAACTCTATCTCCCATAAGTCCTGCACCTAATACAATTACTGCATCACTATCACCTTTATATGACCTTGTTTCACTAAATATAATTAAACTTTCTACTACAATAAAAAATATTATAGCAATTGAAACAACTATGAAAGTTATTTTTCCTAGAGTTGTTGTTTTAATCCAATCTATAATTTTATTAAAAAATATAAATACTGTAACTAAAAATGCAACAATAATTAAAGCTATATAACCACCTAAGTTATTTAGAAATATAGCAGCTCTTAATCCAAAAAATAAAAATGGCATTGCAATAATTAATAATATAAACCTAATTACTTGCATTTTTTAATTCATTCCAAATACTTCTCATAAGACTTAATAATTTATCATCCAAAACTTCATTTTCTTTTATTTTTGCTTCTATTTCTAAGGCAAGTTTGTGTAATCCGATTAACCCAACATTAGCTGATGTTCCCTTTATTGAATGTATTTGAAGCTTTGCTTCTTCAACATTATTCTCAGAAAAAGCTTTCTCTGTTTTTTCTAGTATATCGCTATCTAAAAACTTTTTCATAAGTCTTTCTATAAAAGACCTATCCATGTGCAATCTTTCCATTGCCTCTTCAACATCTACCTTTTTATACTCTTCCATAATACATTTCCTCCAATTCTTTTTTTAAATTTAAAAATATTTTTACTATTTGTGGATCAAAATATATTCCTGAATCTTTTTTTATTATTTCCAGTCCTTTTGTTAATGTTGTTTCTTTTTTATACACTCTTTTGCTTATTATAGCATCAAATGAATCTGCAATGCAAACTATTCTTGCTGCAACTGGAATCTCTTCTCCTTTAAGTTTATCTGGATAACCTGTACCATCCCACTTTTCATGATGATGAAGGCATACCTCTTTACATATTTTTACGAAATTTCCATTCTCACCAACATAAAAATTTTCTGCCATTTTAGCACCAATTTCTGAATGTTTTTTCATTTCTGTATATTCTTCATCTGTGAACCTACTTGGCTTTAGAAGTATAAAATCTCTCACTGAAACTTTTCCTATGTCATGTAATGCAGCTGCATATGTCATATATGTTAAATCTTCTGCACTATAATTATCTAATAAATTTGTTTCAACTTTTAATTTTTCAATTATTATTTTAGTTATATCTTGTACTCTTTTTACATGTTCACCAGATTCTAAGCTTCTATATTCAACCATTGTTGCAAGCCCTACAACTATAGATTCGATTATTTTAGTTCTTTCATGAACCCCTTTTTCTATTTCTGTTTTTAAATAATCTGTATTTTGCTTTAAAGTAATTTGAGCAACAACCCTTGCTTTTATTACTTCACTTTGAAATGGTTTTCTTATATAATCAACTGCCCCAAGTTTTATACTATAACTTTCTAGTTCTTCTGTTTCAGCACCAGTTACAAAAATTATTGGTACATCTAATAATTTCTTCTCTTTTATTTCTTTTAATACTGTTATTCCATCTTTTTCTGGCATCATCATATCTAATAAAACAAGTGATAATTCATTTTCATGCTTCACATACATGTCTATAGTTTCCTGTCCATTTGCTGCTTCTAATAAATCATAATCATCCTCTAGAATTTTTTTTAGTAACTCTCTACTTATAAAATCATCATCTGCTATTAAAATTTTAGTTTTTGCCATTAATTCACCTCTCTTTTCTTTAGTATCTCCTATTTATGTAATCATTATATATAAACTTGAATTCATTTGCAATATATGATAATATATAGTTCATTAGGAGGTAATTTTTATGGAATTAAAAGGATCTAAAACAGAACAAAATTTAAAGGCAGCATTTTCTGGAGAATCAGAAGCTAGAAATAAATACACTTATTTTGCAAGTGTTGCAAAAAAGGAAGGATATGAACAAATAGCATCTATATTTTTAGAAACAGCTGAAAATGAAAAAGAACATGCTAAACTTCATTTCAAATACTTAGATGGAATTGGAGATACAAAGCAAAATCTAGAACATGCAGCAAGTGGAGAAAATTATGAATGGACAGAAATGTATGCTGAATTTGAAAAAATCGCAAAAGAAGAAGGATTTGACCAAATAGCTGCAACATTTGCAGGTGTAGGGAAAATAGAAAAAGAACATGAGGAAAGATATAAAGCTTTACTTAAAAATTTAGAAGAAGGTAAAGTATTTAAAAAAGATAATGTGGTAATTTGGAAATGTAGAAACTGTGGACATATACATATGGCAATAAATGCACCAGAACTTTGCCCAGTATGTAAACATCCAAAAGCATATTTTGAAATTTGTGCTGATAATTATTAATATATTAATTTGTCCTATAGTAATTACTTTAATCAAGTATTGCTATAGGACTTTTTTATTATTTCACTTTATACTATTACCAAAAATTTCTTCTGTTGTAAGAAGTTTTCCTTCTTTTAGGTCTTTGTCTACTTTGTCTAAATACTTATTAAGTGCTAAATTCATTTCTTTATTTTGCTTTTTAAATTCTTCTAATAATTTTTCACCAGACATACCTTGTGAAATTAAATCTTTTAATATTTCTTCTGCAAAAAAACTATTATCAGTATTTACTGGCATAATAATAATTGAATTACCTTCTACTAAGCACTCTACTTCTTTTCCAATATTCAATTTATTAAAAAATTCTATTGGTATAGTTATTTGCCTCTTAGGTGATACAGTAATTCTTTTTCTTTCCACTGCAACCATCTCCATTCTCCTTTCTTATTTTATTCAAATGATATATCCATTATACCAAAAACCAAGAAACTTGTAAATACAAATTTCTTGGTTTCTTGGTTTTTGGTATTCTAGGAAAATTCTCCTTTGAAAAAGGAAGAATTTTCTGTAGAAGATAGTTATGCGAGAATTAAATTTTCTTAATAGCTTTGCTATTTAGAAAATATTAGTTTCGCTTTTTTACAATTTAACAAATCTTGATATTTTTTTACCAAATGGTAACATTTCTATTTCCTCTTTTGTTAATACTTTTATAAATAAACACATTACACCATATGTCGCCACTGCCACAACTAATGCTATTAATGTTGCTATTGGCTCTATTCCTACAAATCTCATTAAAATTGTATATGTGAAAAACGTTGCTATTCCCATTGCTATTGATGCTAATGTTGGTTTTATAAAGAATTTTTTTATATTCATTTCTAACTTCAAATGCTTTTTAGCTTGGTATAATAAAATTACTGCTATTATTAATTGATTTATTATTGAACTTATTGCCGCACCATTAATTCCTATCCATGGTACTGGAATTAAGATTAAATTTAAAACCAATTTTGCAATTGCTGCAATTAGAATTGCTATCATCTGATATCTCACTCTACCTAATCCATTTAATATTCCTGATGTAGTTTGCCCTATTGATGAAAATACTATTGCCATTGCAGATATTTGCAAAAACAACATTCCATCTGGTGCATTTGGGAATAATAATCTTAATATTGGCCCTGCAAGTATTGCTATTCCTATTGTTGATGGCAATCCTATTAATATTGTTGCAAATATTGAAAACTGTGCTTTTAATTTTGCTGTAGCATTGTCTTTTAAAACCACTGCACTTGCTATTGCTGGAACTAATACTATTGAAAATGCTATTGTTACTGCAAGTGGAAATGCTGTTATCATATCTATTTTAGTTAATATTCCAAGTTGAATATTTGCCATATCTTCTGTCATAAATTTCTGTAAACATCTCATAACTGTTACTGCGTCTATTAAACCAGATATTGTTAATATCACTGAACCTATTGCTAAAGGTAAAGATAACCTTAATATATTTTTTATTATTGTCTTTGTTCTTTCATTTACAATTTCTGTTTTATCAAACTTTATTTTATTTTTACGATATATTAAAACTAGATAAACCACATTCATTATTGTTGATAATGTTGTTCCTATTGCTGAACCTACTGCCATTATTTCTGACGATTTACCCATTAATATATATACAAACAATATACTAAATAAACTATTAAATACTTGCTCTATTATTTGAGAAATATTTTGTGGTTTCATGTCACTATGTCCAACAAAATACCCTCTAAATACTGCAGAAATTGCTATAAATATTATTGATGGTGTAAGTACAACTAATGACCATTGTGCTCCACTATTTGATAATATGTTGTCTGCAATAAATCCTGATGCAAATACAATAATTAATGTAACAATAGTTCCTATTGTTATAAAAAGTTTCAATGCAACTTTAAAAATCCTATGTGCTGCTGCCTCTTCCCCTTTTGCAACCTTTTCTGAAACCAGTTTTGCAATTGCAGAGGAGATTCCTGTTATTGAAAGAGATAATACAACAACATAAACTTTATAAGCAGCACCATAATAACCATTACCAGCATCACCAAAACCTGGCAAATTTGTTGTTATAACTTTATAAACAAGTCCTAGTATTTTTACTAAGACTTGCGATATTATTACTGTTATTACACCATTTGTAAATGTTTGTTTCTTCATTATTCAGGTTCCACTATTCCATAATTTTTTCCATCTTTTGTTTTAAATATTACATTTACTTTATTTGTATCTACATTAACAAAAGTTAAGAATAAATCTCTTGATTTTTCTTGTAATTTTAACTTTGCATCTTCTATAGAAATTGGTTTTATTTCATATTGTTTTGCTTTTATAACTTCATTTTCAACAATTATTTTTTCTTTTTCAATAAACATTGTCTTTACAGAACCTTCTGTTCTAGTTTTCTTTTGATTTTTTGCTTTATTTTTTCTAATTTGACCTTCAATTATGTCCATATCTTTATCTATTGAAGCATATAAATCTTTTTCTTTTGCTTCTGCACGGTATACTTCTCCATTAGATACTATTTGCATTTCTGCAATTTGACTCTCTTTTTCTGCTCTAATTGTAATAGTAACATCGGTATTTTCATCAAAATATTTTTCTAATCTAGATACCTTTTTTTCCATATATGCCTTAATCGCCTCTGTAGCCTTTACTTCTTTACCTGTTATTCTTATATTCATATGTACCACTCCTTTACTTCTTTATATTATATAATATAATTTTTAATAAATCAAATTAAAATTATATTGTCAGTACTGGGTTTCTATTTTCTTTAATTTATTAATACTTACATTATTTTTAAGCGATTTTAGTTGTGTTAGAGCGTATTCATTTAGTTTTTCTAATCTTTTATGTTGAGAAATATTATCCCTTATCATTATTGAATTTGAACTCTCCATATTAGATAATACAATCAACTGTTCAATTGTTGCATAATCTCTTACATTTCCTTTTTTGTCTTTATTATTTGCTCGCCACTCACTCGCAGTCATACCAAATAAGGCAACATTAAGTACATCCGCTTCATTAGCATATGTATAATTTTTCTGTTCTTTTGAGAGAATAGGCAATATTAACTTTTCCTTAATAGCATCTGTATGAATTCTATAATTACCTTTAGATATCATCCTTCTAACATTCCACTCAATCTGATTTTTATAGTTTTCATCTTTTTTTAAACGTTGAAATTCGGTTATGACATACAATTTGAATTCTGGAGAAAGCCAACTTGCAAATTCGAACGCAATATCAGAGTGAGCATATGTTCCACCATTATTACCAGACTTTGATATTATACCTATTGCGCCTGTTTCTTTTATCCATTTTTGTGGAGACATATAAAAACTGTTTCTACCTGCACTATTTTCAAAGGTCGTAAATTCGTGACCTTTGAAATTTTTATTATTAAGTTTTTCCCAAAGTCCTAAATATAAAATTACATCCTTATTTCTCATCCAAGTTTGAATTGGAACCTTAGGTTCTTCAGTATTCACATATCTTGCTAAATCAGTAAGGCAAACATATTCAGAGTCTTCTATTCGAAGAACTCTAATTTTTTCATTTTTTACCTCAAATTCTGTTTTAATGATATTTTCCATTGTGTAACCCCCATTCTGTACTCTACCATTATTTTAACTAATCTTTTATAATGTGTCAATACGTTTTGTCTAGTAGACAAAGGCGTTACCGCCTCTGCCCCTAACAAATCCGTGCATGCAACTTTCTTGCACACGGCTTTTCATAATATAATTCACTTAAATATCAGTATGC
>JGI994J12354_10004240_pt1 | contig 12984 bp, 11 predicted proteins | sample IntmicLarv3ML3BL_FD_12354 | JGI IMG/M metagenome (IMG submission 12354)
CGATATCGCTGTTTGCGATACGGACGATAAAGTTGAAACTCTCGTCTTCCTTAGGCGCTTCTTTCTTTGCCTTTGCCATATTCATTCCTCCGTAAATGTTCCCGGCGAGGGGAAGTAACCAAGCGCTTTACTCCTTACAGGATGCGCTCACAGTGTTCGTCAAGATGACGGGTCCTGAGTTTACGTTGGGTGTGGGATTATATCGTTGTTAATAAAGGTTTTCTACGTAAGGTGACGCTTATAGTCTCAATAACACTCAATAGCAGAAGTCGATTCCACGTTCTTCATCATGAAAGCCCCATACTAGACGAAATTATGTAAAAACCATGCTAACTAAAATATTATGCAAAAACTTTGCTATTTTATTGATGCTCAGCGAATTCTACGAAAAATAATTTTCCTTTGTCTTAAATTAGATAATACACAGATGACATGTTATTCTATCAATCATGATACTAAAAAATCATACAAATATTTTCCGAAGGAATTTCTAATTTTCGAGTATATGTATGGAAAAATACGACGAAATCATTATTATTATTAAGGGCATACCAGAACCCAGTGACGTTTTGAAATTATTAATGAAATGTGTAATTACTGATTAGTACAGGGTTGAAAAAAATGAATATTGAACTGAAAAACATAATCGAGGAAATTTATTCCCGCATTATCCGCAACGACTGTTTAAAAAAAGGTTTACTTTCGTTTACAGTTCATGGATCATGTACCAAAATATGTGAATCGGACAGATATATTGACTATGATGCTATGTTCATATATTCTGATGAATCCATCATAGATGCACTGAAAAGTCATGAAAATTTTTTATCTTCTATTTGTGAGGAAATGTCATCTGAAGACGTTGTCTGCTTTTACACTACAAAATCTGGCCCAATGCACCCTCTGAAAAAAACCACTGACGGAGATATTATTAATTTAGAAAAAAAGAAAGTAATATTTCTTCACATTTCGATTTTTTCTGAATCAGACTACTCCGGGAAGCGAATAGAAACTGCCCCTAGTCCACTTTTAGCCAATGAATGGCAGAAACTACAACCAAACCTTGGTGTCCCACTTGGGGATTTTAGAAAAATTCCGAAATTAGAAATCAAAGATCTCATATATGCTGGGTTAGGAATCGATGACTGTATTCAAATGCTTAAAACACAGAATAGAGGCCATTGGGTATGGGAAAACCAACAGATGAAATGGGGAAGAACAAAATTAACAGACTTTGATGACTACGAAATGATAATATATTCACTCAAGTGGTGTATCCACAACTCTGTTGAATTCTTGTCTCAAATTCTACCCATAAAAAAGACTGTCAACAAAGAAGACGTGTTTACAAAACACTTTATTCCTCGATCACAAACCTCGAACTTAATACAACTATTAGATTTCTGTAACAAAGTGAAGGATCATCGAATAAATTACTCTTGTGAACCAATTACGTTCAGAAAGAAATACAATGTCAGTGACCTGCAAGACAAAATAATATCAATACTTATTTCTGTGAAGGAAAGACTGTTATCGATTAATTTGCTTTCAGAATTTCAAATGAAATTGCCATCAATTTCAAAAGAAGTCCCAATCAACATCTCAATAGATTTGAGAAAAATGTTTAACGATGCTTTGCAGAAAAAACCTTATGATAAAGTTTTTATTATCACAGATGCCAACATATCATCACACTATGATCTGAAACCATGGGTCAGTGAATTTAACATTTCAAGTTACGAATATGTAATAGAAGATTCCACAGAGAAATCTCCCGTAACACTACTGAATATTTTGAAATATGCGGAAGAACAGCAGCTAACTAGATCTACTCTCACAATATTATTCGGAGGAGGAAGCGTTGGTAATCTTGGAGGGATGGTTGCAGGGTTATATCATAGAGGTATTGATTTTATTCATATTCCAACAACATTACTGGCACAATTAGATAGTTCTGTAGGTTGTAAACAATCGGTAAATGGATTCGCAAGTAAGAACAAATTTGGACTATTCCATCCCCCAGAATCAATTAACATCAATATTCTTTTCAATGCCACATTAAACGAAGGGCACGTCAGAAGTGGCCTAATGGAAGCTTTAAAACATGGTTTATGTCAGTCGAACACACTTGCTGATGAGGTCATTGACTACTGCAATAAATATTTAAATAACGACAACGGCGTACAAATTAAATTAGATGCATTGGAAAAAATAATCATAAAAACAATAGAATTAAAACTTCAATATATGACACTTGATCCTCTTGAAAACTCTCCAGAACAACATCTGGAACTTGGTCATAAAATTGGTCACGCTTTGGAATTTGCTTCAAAGGAAACTGTGCCGCATGGAATTTCTGTAGCTTTTGGAACATTGGCCGAGGCATATCTATTCTACAAAAGAAATTTGATAGAATATGATTTTTTAATGAAGATACTGTCCTATACTAAACAAATTACATACGGATTATCAATTGATGATAAGTGTCTTGGCGATATCAAAAATACCATCCTCTTAGATAACAAACGAAAAATGAATGAAATTCCCATCGTACTGTTAGATGCTATCGAGAATCCAAAATCCGTTGCAATAACACTTGATGAGAAAACACTACATGAAATTGATGAAGCGGTAAAATATGCCAAAAGTGTTCTGTTGTAAAAAACGGATTGCGCGTGATATGGATTTGTCAATGGAACAATTATTGTCTCAGGCGAGCATATCCCCATATTAAACATCCTAGAATCTATTGGAATACGAAGAATATAATGAGGGATTTCACATGAAAGTTCAAATTAAAACGTTAAAGAACCCCGTCATTCTGAGGGGGAAATGATTTGATTCCATTATCAAAAAAATTATTTCCAATTTTAGAATTCGATGATACTGCAGAAGCAATTTTTAGTGCGTCAGACAACACAATCATTTCAAAGCCACTACCTGAGCGTTGCGTGATTTCTTTTTTTGGAGATTCTATAGACAATTTTGTCAATAAAGAAAATCTTGACGTTTATGAGTTTCTAACATTTGAAAGCCGAAAAATTCCACTTTATATCTTTGAAAAAAATCAAACCAAAATATTGGTAGTGCATGGGCTGGGAAGTGGCCCTTATGCGGCAGGCTTACTAGAAAAATTAATAGCGTTTGGATGCAAAAAATTCATTGTTTGTGGTGGTTGCGGAGTCTTAGATGAAGACATAAGCGTAGGACAGCTGTTACTGCCTATGAAAGCACTGAGAGACGAGGGCACATCATACCACTATTTGCAACCCAACCAGTTTATTAACATGGATGATGCCGTAATAAACAAAATCAAGTTGATCTTGAATTCAAAAAATGTAACCTTCAAAGAAGTAGTGACGTGGACAACAGATGCAATCTATCGCGAAACATTGCCAAAAATAAAATTGAGGCGGGAATATGGGTGTAATGTTGTAGAAATGGAATGTGCTTCCTTTTTAGCAGTGGCAAAATTTCGAAATGTTGAATTGGGACAAATACTTTACTCTGGCGATGATCTGAGTACAAATGAGTGGAGTGAAAGAGAATGGAAAAAACAAACAAAAACAAGAATGGATATTTTTGAACTTGCCATGGAGATATGCCGTTGTATTTAAGAGGAGACAAACATCAATGCCAATGATAATTTTCTCAGGTAGATTCCAACCTATTCATAATGGTCACATCGATCTGATTAATAAGCTAGTGGAAAAATACCCCGATAACAAGATTGTATTGGGTGTTGTAAAGGATGTCAAAAAGTTAAATTTTAGTAACGATGCATTTGATGTTGCCACTAACCAAAATTTTTTAGATGGAAAAAATCCATTCAGCGGACAAGAAACCTTAGAACTTATTTCAACGGCCTTGGGTGAGTTGAAGGACAGAGTTATCATAACGATGATACCTCGCCCTTCGATTGATACTTGGGTTATTATCGAATCATTTTTTGATGGAGATAGAGTTTGGGTCATCCCTCAAATCGATGGAGAATTCGGAATGTGGGAAGATGAAAAAGCTTCTTTTTTCGAATCGCGGGGCGACAAAGTCTCCCGAATAAAAATTGATAAAAAAATAAATAGCACTGACGTGAGAAGATTAATGAATGAAGGAAAATATGATGAATTATCAAAATTGGTTCCTAATAATGTTGCAAAAAAAATTAAGGAACTGATACTGCTGAAACAATAACAATTTCATTAAAAATAAATTTGACCTGTAAAAACAAACGTATTACTCTGCCGAAGGTTCGCATATGTTTATTGCAGTTGCCTTTGATATTGACTTTCAATTTATCCATAAAATTCAAATGTTCCACCAAAAAAATTATTTATTATCCATCAAATACTGGACATATGGATCTTTTTGAGACGGTGGCCACATTTGCAGTAACAGTATTTGCAACAATGATTGGTGTTTTATCTGGTTTAATGATAGATTCACGGAAAAAACAAACAAGAAAAAGTGGATTTGTTGAAAATATTTGGAGTGAATTGGGACATGTTGAAGCAATACTACGCGGTTCTTCTGAAGACAAACCAGTGGGATTACCTACTCCGGTCTGGGATTCTGTTTTGAATTCTGGAAATTTCCTCATAGAATTCAAAGGTGAAGAAAATTATGTGAACATAGTAGATATTTATGCTAAGATATATTCTCAGAAATACAGAGAACAAGTATTCGATGAAGAAAAGACAAAACAACAATCTATTGATACGACCTGGGTAACAAATGGGAGAATAGGTATATTGAATGATATAGTTAAACTATTAAATCATAATGCCTCAGATGAAAGTTGTCATGAAAGTTCCACTCAAATTAAATAAACAAATAATCCATATACAGGACTACATATTGATCCTCAAATATTCGTTAGTCTTTTACAACAGATAAAATCAAAAATATGCTTCTTCGCATTTCACCCCCTTTACTAGTACTTCCTAATGCCATATTACGGCCAATCTTCTATCGATTGAAAAATTCCAATAATCCGAAGAAACTTACTTAGTTCTCGAAAAAAAATTATCAACGCAAATCTATGATTACGATTAATTAATCTTATGAAAAAAAATAATTGTACTTACCTCTCAATTACTCAAAGATGCTAATGATTCGAGTCAATTTATTTAACAATGAACGCAATACTTATGATGACCTAGATTATGTCACTTATGGGGAATAGAGATCGTAAGATTGAAATTGTACAACCTCGCGTTGGAAGAATAATTGTATCATATAACGGGAATGACTATGAAAAATCATTACACGTTCCGTCTGGATGTGACATAACTATCACATACAAACCAAAAAATAACTCATACAAAATGAAATGGAATGGAATTGAAATAAACCATCAAAGGAATGTTATTGAAAATTTCAAAATAAAAAAAGACACAACGATTAGCATCGAAGAAGGTTATGACGGATCTCCTCCTGCAAAAAATGAGACTTTTTCTAAAACAATCAAAAGTAACGAATCTCTGAGACCAAATGTAGATGAAGAAATTATTAAAAAAATTCGTATCATGGGACACATACATGTAATCTTTCAGGCAGGAATGCCGCGTGATGAAAAAACAATCATAGAGGAACTGTTAAACACAAATCGCATCCCTCACGAGATTTGTAATATTGATTCAACCAATTTTTTTGAATCTATAGAAATATTACCCTTGACTAATTGTTTATATGTAACATCGAAAAAAAGAAAAAATCCTACATACTGGTATTGTGAAATATGCTGCCGTTCTAATGTGAATTTAGTTTCACTAATCATAATGCCAGATCATACTATCTCTGAATTCGAGGCAAAGGTTAATGTGATAAATAAACCTACTTAACAAGCATTGGTATTATGAATTGGAGAGGATGAAATGAATAGGGAGGCATTCAGCTCAGAATACGAATTGGAAAAACGATTGCTCGAAAAATACAAATTTTCGAAAGAATACGCACAGAAGTATCAATGGAAAGAACATTTATCATATACTGGTGAAATTTTGCCTATAGCCGTTTTCGTTAATAATAACGTAATGACTTCGAGGCTATTGGGCAGAATGGCATGGAGCCATATTCGACTTACAGAATTTAATAGGGCAGACATATTATTATCGGAATCTGAAGAATATGATCCTTGGCAAGCTGCCGCAAATTATTTTTGGGCAGCTGAATATTGCCATAGACAAATTGTTGGAGCAGCGCGCCACGCAGGCGAATATCTGGATAAATTTAAAAAAGTCTATAGACAGACTGATAAAACAGCCCCCCAAGAGGGGAGTGATTTGGATCTCGCAATATGTTTTTATGAAAGATTTATACTAGTAGAAGCTGAGACAGGCTATACTTTATTATCTGATGAGGGGAGATATCACGAACTTCTTGCAAGACGAGATCAAAATTCAGAAGAATATCTACGTGCAAGTGATTTTTACATTAAATCAAATCTTCCTCATTATGCTGCCTGTTGTGTATTTTACAGTGATTTAATATCTGCAACAAATGGAACTCCTCAAGAAAAAATTAAAAAATTAGAAAAGGCAAAAAAAGTCTTAGATGATAATGACTTTCCTGGGGATGAGCATGTTAGAAAAATATTGTCCCTCTATATAACCACAAGAATAGAGATCGGGAATATTATCTTCGAATTATGTTCGGAAAAAGTCGACTATAGAAAAATAGAGAAAATATTATCAGAAATAAAAAAAAATTCCTCTACCGAAGGAGATACATTATTAACTCTAGGAAAAAAAATCGTAATACTCTCCAATAAAACAGAATGGAAAGAACTAATCAATAGATTAGAAAATATAGGAAATGTTGATGGGGGGGATTTGGATGAAATATCAAACCTCGAAAGGAAATTAATTGAGATACAGAAAATTCTACCCAGCTATTCCTTTATGATAAGTTAGGTGATTTAAATGGATGAATGCATTTTTTGCAATTATGAAAAAAAATATGTAATAAAAGAGACTGAATTTGCGATAGCAACATATTTTCCCAGAGCAATTAAACGGGGTCATTTTGTCGTTGCAGTCCGCGAACATCTTCCTACATTTACAGAATTGAACTGTGAACAAGTCAAAGAAGTTTTTTCTCTAGCACTCGATATTTCAAAAGTTGTTAAAAACTTACTCGGATGTGAAAAAATGTATTTGGCTGCAATTGGAGATAAAGACCTTCATTTTCACATACATGTATTCCCAAAAAATGAATCCGATTCACCCATGGGCATACATATTATGGCCGACTCTGGATGGAAAGGAGAAGTGGGAGAAATTGTATTAGAAGATGAAGTACAACGTTTAATTTGCTCAATAAAAAAAGTACTCCAAGATGATTGAGTGTTCTTGCATCAATTATGTTACCGAGAACTATTGTGGTAGCAATTATACATACCTGGAAATAAAAAAGAACAATGTAGCCTTAATATCAATAGTTGGAATAAGGTCTTGATGTATTCTTTCGAATCTTTGATTTGACCTCAACAACTGATTCTGTCGTTAGAAAAAATTGACAGTTGAGCTTTTACTGTTAATCGAGGTCAGAAACCGTTATTTTCGGAGACTTCCTGAGAGCCTTCAACCTCGGAAGCACCTGTTTTTATCACAGAATCGCCGAGAATCACAAAATTCATGCTCTCAAAATTAGAAAATAAATGCATCAGTACGTGGTTTCCCGCTGTAAACGAGGGTAAATGTCAATTTTTCCAACGAACGAATGATGAATTTTGTTGACTGTGGTTGCAATTCCCTGTGTTCATGGCAGATCATCAAAACAATTACCTGAGCCAAAAAACACAATGAGATGTCTTTTACCGAGTTCTCTGACCATACCCTCGACGGTCTCATATCAATAAAATTCTTCAATGAATCATTAAACTTCTCAATGATATCCCTGCGACGGTAGATATCGCATACATCCGATGGCATCAATTTCTCACTGTATTCACGTTTGAAGTATCTCTCTCGATAATTGAAAAGTTTGTTATGGACGTATTCGAACAATTACACATCGTTCTCGAAAAACCGTCCCTGAACACCTACATTCAACGATATCGGCGGATTCCTCCTTCTTTTGACAACCGTTTTCAAAAAATACACCTGACCTCAATTATCAACTGTCGAGATCAGGTTTCAAAAGAAATATTTCATGATATGTGTACTTAATCAAATTCTATATGCGATTTAAAAAAATATTATGTAGTAATAATTATTAACGGTGCTTTCAATTACATCTCTATCAGTATTATGAAAATTGAGAAATTATTCATTCCTGCAACTTCATTTAGTAATGGACTGGCAGATATCAATATGGAAAGGTTATCGGATGTAGTGGTTATCGCAGGAAAAAATGGTTCTGGAAAATCAAGGTTATTGGAAAAAATATATTTTGCCGTAAATGGATATATTTCTACCACTCAAAGGGAAATACAAGAACGGGATTTTAACCAATATGTGTATAACACACAACGAAATCAAGCTGCTCATGACCCTCACTATTTAAGTGGTCTAAAAAGAGAAGCTTATCCACCTGTAGATGAAAACCTTGTTTTCGATGCCGAATATGAAAGATATAAAGCTGTGTATTTCGTTCCAAATTGTTTCAAATTTGTTGATCCCGCCGATCTTACTCCTAACTCTTTATCTGAACACTATGATAAATGTAAAAATATAGGTGTTGAATCGACTGAAGAATCAACTTTTGCATATATTCAAGAAGTTTTCACTAGATATTTTCGTGCAACACATCCGGATTTTGACAGTGATATGAATGAAAAAAATAACGCGAAAAAAGCGTTCAACGAACTCGACGAATTGATTGAAAAGTTTATTGGAACAAATATAAAAAGCCAAATAAACGAGAATGATGTCACTTTATTCGGAATTCCCATTGGACGATCTGGACTCTCGAACGGACAAATGGTTTTACTGGAACTTTGTGTTGCCCTTCATGCACAAAAAACCTCATTAAACAATGTTATTCTCTTGTTGGATGAGCCTGAAAATCATTTACATCCAAAAGCTCTCCTTCAATTTATCGATAGTATACAATCAGCGCTTAAAGACGGGCAAATATGGATCGCCACCCATTCCATTCATGTTATGTCAAATGTTGATACTAAAGACATATGGTATATGGAAGGAGGAAAAGTTGAATATTCTGGAAGAACTCCAGAAAGAGTTCTTTCAAGCCTATTAGGGGGCGAGGATGGAATTCGCCACCTATACAATTTTATTGGACTGCCTGCCGAATTTGCGGCAAATCAATTCGCGTATGAATGCCTCTTTCCACCAACGGTATGTGATACAAACATACACGACAAACAAACCAATCAAATATGTAATTCAATTAGAGGTGATCCAAATTTTGGAAATCCATTGCGTATATTTGACTTTGGAGCAGGGAAAGGACGACTAGCAGATGCTATCAGTGCCATCTCGTGCGACTTTAAACAACCTGTGTCCAATTTAGTAGACTACAGGGCATATGATTTATCAATTGAACACAAAGAAACATGTGTCAATGCTATCGGTAAAATGTACGATGATGTGCATAAACGATATTTTAACAATGAAACTTCAATACGTAATCAGATAGATAAAAAGTCATGTGACATTATTGTAATGTGTAATGTTCTTCATGAGATAGATCCAGTTGGTTGGGTGCCGCTGTTTAAACAAGACGGCATTATCTCCTATCTACTCAAAGACAATGGTCATCTGCTCATAGTTGAAGATTCCATTATCCCTGTTGGGGAAGCCCCGCATAAAAATGGATTTTTCGTTTTGCAAAGTGGAGAGATAAAAACCTTATTTGGGATACCCAAAGAATCTTCTGAATTGGTCATTACCGATGCAGACGGGAGAGGACGATTGATTGCATACTCTATACCAAAAAAATTCATTGCTAACGTAAACAGAGACCTCGTTAAAGAAACAATAGAATCGCTCCAAAGAACGGCAAAAAGTAATATAGACCGTCTAAGAGAAAAAACAGATTACAAAAGTGGACGGGAATTAGGATTTTGGACACAACAACTCGCGAATTGTGTATTATTGCTTGAAAAATTTTGACAATATCTTGCATCAATAACAGAAAAAAATGAAATGGATAGATTTTGAAATTAAAAGACCGCTGGCAACAATGATAAGTCTGCCCATATTTAAATTCTGATTTGCAGACGTGTATTCCGGAGGGACAAAGAGGGATACCTAACCAACGTAAATCAGGAACAGGAAGCACTGACCGAAAAGTTGCAGAACACTATTTGCTCATGTCTTCTAAGACATCGAACTAGACATAAAATTGGCATAGTAGGGATGTGTACTGGTCGAAGCAGAAATAGACCTCAAACAACTGATAGTCAGATAATAAAATGATCTTCTGCATTGATTCAATCGTTCGACAAAAAAAAACAACATTTAAATCGAATTCGAATTGATGTCATATCGATAGCTTTCTAATTGTTGTGACAATTTTGACGAAAATAGGGTGTGCAAATCTGAATTTTATTTATAATAATGAGTGCCGAAGACCGGATTCGAACCGGTGAACTCCTACGAGAATGGATCTTGAGTCCATCGCCTTTGACCAGGCTTGGCAACTTCGGCTTTATTATTCCACCGTAGCATCAAATGATAGATAAACCTTTATGGAAGAGTCGTGGTCTCAGCCTTCTCTCCGACTATGTAAAAGGTATGTTCATGCTGCGATACCATGCCACCGCGAACTTCCACCATCTGAGCTGAACTTGCCAACACCCCGTGTCTGATCAGAGTTTTCACATGCTTCTCCGCATCAGGGAAATCACAACTTCTGGCACAGAAATAGAATGTTCTGAATTCCTCTTTCACATAATCGAAGAATTCCTGTGCTTTCGGATCCGAGAGTTTACGTTCTCTCACAATCCTAACGATATTTCCGGGAGGTCCATTATCAACCATGCCTGCCCCGTCGGTAGCGAACGGTTCTATCGCAACCACCATGCCTGCTTCCAGCCTCGCGGGATCCCCGTTGGCATAACTGGGTATCGATAGTCCCGCGTGAAGGTTGTATGGTTTGATTTGATGACCACAAAGATTCTGTATGGGTTTGAATCCGTCTGCCTTTATTGTCATCTCGACGACCCTGCCTATCTCTCCTATGGGCGTTCCCGCCCCAATGAACTCTTTAACAGTATCTCTGGCACGTTTGGATGATTCTATCAGATCCTTGTATCTTCTTGTCCCGACTTCCACCGTTCCGGCGGTGTCTCCCACGTAACCGTCGATGTGTGCTCCGCAATCAACTTTTACAACGTCTCCGATCTCAAAGACCATCTTATCATCCACACATGGAGTGTAATGTGCTGCAACCTCGTTCCTGCTGATATTACAGGGAAATGCGAGACCGCACCCATGTGCTCTGATGTAGCCTTCCACTTCCTGTGCCACATCGTAGAGTTTCACTCCGGCCTTGACCATATCCATGCCGATGTCTCTCGCCTTTGCGGAGATCTCTCCCGCTTTCCTTAATTTCGAAAGTTCTTCCGAATTCAACATTTCAAGACATCCTCGATCTGCTTGATGCTTATCGCACCCTGCCTGACTATTTCCACTTCGTTGTTCATTATCCATACTATCGTGGACGGCTTCTTCAGCTTGCTTGGGCCGGCATCCACATACATGCTGATCTTGAATCCAAAGTCCTTAACCGCTTCGTCAATAGTCGTTGCATCAGGGTTCGAATGGAGATTTGCGGATGTTGCCACTATCGGCCCGGTGCGTTTTATTATCTCGATGGCAACAGGATGGTCCGGCATCCTGATGCCGACCTTCTTTGACACAGCCGTCACCAAATCCGATACTTCGGGCTGCTTCTCTATTATCAACGTCAGTGGCCCAGGAAGGAATGCTTTGATCAGTTTCTCCGCGTTCTCGTCGAGAACTGCAACGCGTTCCATCATCTTCTTATCACTGACTGCAACGGACAAGGCCATATCGAAAGGCCTATTCTTTGCAAGGTAAACGTTCTTTACCGCAACCTGGTTGAAAATATCGGCTCCGACACCGTACACCGTCTCTGTGGGATAGACTATCAGATTCCCCGCGCTTATCTCCTCTGCGGCACCCAATATCGCACTCTCATTCATCCCGTCATCGCATTTTACTATCTTCATCTCAATCCTCCCATCATCATAAGACCGTATTCAACAGCCCTGTTTCCGTTATCTGTGCAGTTCATATGGCCGGGATACAACATCCCGATATCCAATTCATTCAATTTTCTAAGCGAGTTGACAATATCCTGATGCGACCCGGATTCGAAATCCGTTCTTCCGACTCCCATCGCAAACACCGTGTCTCCGGAGAACATGGCCTTCGTGACCTCGTCGTAAAGACATATCCCTCCGATCGTGTGTCCCGGAGTGTTTATCACTCTGAGCCTGTGCTCCTTGAGATCGATTATATCTCCTTCAACAAGCTCGGTCACATCTACGCTTTTGAGATCTATCCCGAACATCCATGAAAGCGTATACTTCGGATCCGCGTTGGCAATGTACGGAGCATCTCCGATCCCCGCCATCGCTTCAGCGTCAAATTCGTCCATCAGAGGTTTCAATCCACCGATATGATCGGTGTGACAGTGGGTCAACACTATCATGTCCAGCGATCTACCGTCGAGTATCTTCTTGATCTCGGAAATGGTGGTATCGACGCGGAACCCTTTCCCCGTATCAACGAGTAAGGTCTTTTCCCCCGTTATCAGAAAGATGTTCGAGTCCGAAACATCTCCTGTAACGATCCGATGGACTGTCATGGAATAATGGAACTGATAACAATATTTAACTTATATGTTCGACAAATGTCCAATGAAAATTAATTTGGAGGATGAGAATTTTTCATACGCAACCTGTTTGACTGCTAGACCACATCCAGCGACGTAACGGACTTTAGTAAGCCAGGACTGAATATCTCGGCGAACCTCGATACTTACATCCGG
>JGI994J12354_10004241_pt1 | contig 12982 bp, 13 predicted proteins | sample IntmicLarv3ML3BL_FD_12354 | JGI IMG/M metagenome (IMG submission 12354)
TAAGGATTGCGGCGGGGTGGTGTTTACGCCAAAAGGCAATGTGGATGTCGCGTGGGAAAGGAAAGACGGTGCCATCAGGCTTTACGGACATGCGCCGGAAAATGTAACTTGCACAATCATGTTGCCGAATAACAGGCAGGAAGAATTGATGCAAGGTGGTTCCTTTGATTATACGGTTGCCAAATAGTCCGCCTGTTTATATTGAGCGATTCTGTTTTGTGTGTTATTTCTATCAAGTGAAATTTTCACAGCACATTGCTACCTGGAAAGCCCCGAATCCTTGTACCAGATGCAAAGTTAGTAGAAAGATAATTATATTATGCCCATATAAATGGACATTTGGAAGTTTGCAGCGGGGACTAAAAACCCCGCAAACCAGACATGATTTGTCGAGTAAATGACTGTGAACCCTAAAGCGCGAACATACATGGTCAGTTTACCCGGCATCTTTCTTGTCATCAGACAATCTATCCACCTTCAAATGCAGTTCCGTGATGGATTTCTCCAATTCGTCGTGCCGCTTGTGCAGCCTTTTGACACTGCTGTGCACAGCTGCGCCCGTACCTGCCGCAATAGACGCGCCCAGCGCGCTAAGCACATTGGTGTAATTCCCCATGACAAGCTGCACACTGGTGCTTGGTTGATACGCATACAAGGCGGGTACCACAGCGCTGATCAACGCATAAACCACCAGGTAGACGAACAGAAATAAATAGATAGCAATGGAGGCTGTGCTTGACAAGATGGAGGGGATTCTTTGTAAAAAGGCTTTAAAGTATTTCATGGTGATTCCTTTCTGTTACATTCACAAATTTCAATTTAGCTAACAACACATCGTTGTGCAGCGCTATAAACAAAAATTCGCCCAAAATCTAGCGACTTTGAACGAAAAACTGGTGCGATGGACGGGACTTGAACCCGTACTCGGTTAAGAACACGCCCCTCAAACGTGCGCGTATGCCAATTCCGCCACCATCGCATGCGGGAAACTGAGGGCATTGTACCTGATGTGGCACGAATGATAGTATAGCTGGTGGGGGTGAAAATGTCAAGCGAAAAATGAGGTGAAGCAAGGAAAAGTAGTAAAAGCCGAACAATGATGGGGATGTACAACTGATAAATGTTACCGAGTTTGTAAAGCTTCCAGCAGCGGAACAAGAAACATCGTTTTTTGTTCCTGCGTCGCGTCTGCAATCCGCGGAACGTTCTGCACGACAAGTGAAGTGCCCTGCGTGACAGAAATTGTGTCGCCGAAGTGCTTTTCCAGCTGCATGACTGCGATTTGCGCATGCGTAAGCGCGTCATACGCCGTCAGCGTCATCACGCAGCCATAGGAACTTACCTCACCTGCAATTCCGTATCTCGCGCCTTTTTGGTACTGTATGTTTATAAAAACCAGCACGGATGCCCGGCTTGGAGCCTTGGTCAGGGTGATGGCATCAGAAAACATCGCCGATAAATCTGATTCGATCAAGGATAATTCTTGCTCCAATTCTTTGAACGCCGCCTCGGGATTACCGGCTGCGGCACGCGCGTTATATCGATATTGGGCTGCGTTATCCAGCGCGAGCGCAAAGGTTTTTGCTTCGGGCTGCTCGGGCTTAAACAGAGAAAACGGCACAGCAGATTTGCTTCTTGCGTCCGCATCAAACCATAATATTTTCAAAGGTCGAACCCGAAAAGAAAGCAGCTCCGGCGGCGGAGGCGCATCCCCGTCGATCATGTATATAAGCCTGAAAGCGGTGGGTTTGTTCATTTCAGAGCTCATCCATGAGTCTGAACATATGTATTCCCTTCCGCTATCGTCTGCCAGTACAATTTCATACTGTCCCATTTCAAACTGCGCGGCTGTAATGGGAATATCCTGTGTGCGGAACACCGCTGCGGCCCAATAACCATTTTCCGGCCATGTGTACTGTGACAGCGTGGCTTTGTCGATTGTCCAATCGGAAACGGAAAGTCCCAGCCCCTGCCATGACAGCTTTGCAGCCGCGATATGATCCGGCGTGCGCGCCTGTTCTTCCACATCCAAGCGCAGCGTTGCGGCATCCGCCGAAGAAGCGCTCACATAAAACAGAATCCCCAAGTCGTATCCCTCATGATCCAAAATCACGCTTGATGGACGCATGCTGTTGTTTACACCGTCATGAAGGATAAAGTCGCGGCCATATTGATCCGCATCCGCCTGCGCAATGGTTGAACCATCCGTCGCGCGGAGTAAAAACAGCACATGGTATCCTATTGCGGGCGTAGGGCCCGAAAGCACTTTGCTGATATCATTGTATTCGGTGGTGATCCTCTCCACAGACAGGGCATGGCCCTGCCAACTGATGGCCTCTTCCTCCGCACAGGAGATGCCCACATACAACGATATCAACAAAACCATCATGACCAATAAGCGCATCATTACCCTTTTCACATGTGCTCACTCCTTTGCATTTTTTTCAAAGGAAAACCATAATCCTTGCATCATTTTATCATACATGCGGCCAATCCGCCACAAAGACATCAAAAGGCCGGCGAATTGATTTTTCGGCAGGCTTTTGGCATAACATTGGTATGTGATTTGCGTGGGCGCTGACGGAGGAGAGACGATGGAACTGTGGGATGTTTATGATAAGGATCGAATGAAAACGGGCAAAACAATAGAGCGCGGTGCCATTCCGCCCGGCACATACCACCTGGTGGTGCATATATGCGTGTTTAACGCAAACAATGAAATGCTCATTCAGCAGCGTCAGCCTTTTAAAGAAGGCTGGCCGAATATGTGGGATGTGACAGTGGGCGGCAGCGCTATTGCGGGGGATACGAGCCAAATGGCGGCAGAAAGGGAGCTTTTTGAGGAAATTGGTTACAGAATCAATTTCAGCCATGTCCGTCCGCACTTTTCGATTCATTTTGATGCGGGTTTTGACGACTACTATTTAGTGGAAGAAAACATAGATATTGAAAAGCTGCATTTGCAATATGAAGAGGTTCAGCAGGTAAGATGGGCGACCGAGGATGAAATACTTCGGCTGCTTGATAGGGGCGAATTTGTTCCGTACCGAAAAAGCTTGATTGCGCTCATGTTTGAAACCAAAAACAAGTATGGCGCGCTTGGTTGATAACGAATCGGACCTATATAAAAATATATAGGTCCGATTCAATCTGTTTGAAGCGCTGCGGAGCGCTTTTTTAGCATTTCTCCGTAAAGAACCTTAGCTCTCCAGGGATTTCAGGTATGCAATGCAAATCTTTGCTTCCGTAAACCCATCGGGGTTTTGCGTTTCGCTTTCCACCACCATGGGGATGCCAAGGGCGACGGCCTTTTCATACACGGCTTTGACAGGGGCGGTGCCCATGCCCAAAGGGAAGCCTTCGCCGTTTTGAAGCCCATCCTTGATGTGGATGAAATGCACGCGGGATTTGAGCGCTTCCATAAGAGCGATGGGATCTTTCCCGGCGGCATAAGCCCAGAAGGTATCTATTTCCAGGGCGAGCTTCGTGCGGGAAACGATTTCATCATAACTGACGGAGCCGTCGGCATTCGGCTTAAATTCGCCCGAGTGGTTGTGAAAACCAAGTGTGATGCCTTCCGCCTCAAGCTTCGGCTGATATTCATTCACAAGGGAAATAAATTCATCAATCTTTTCCTTTGTGCTTAAGTCATGGCCCGGAATGATGATGTTGCGGTTGCCGATGGCCTTATGATAAGCCACTGTTCCATCGAAATCCCGTGTGATGGCGTTCAGGACGGTATGGGTGCCGGAAACGGTCAGGCCGTTTTCATTGAGCATGGCCGCGACTTCTTGGGCGCTGTGATCGAAAAATCCCGCGAACTCAACCATTTTGTAACCCAAGGCGGCGATTTTTTGAAGAGACCCCTTCATGTCCTTTTGCATGTCATCGCGGATACTGTAGAGCTGGATACCGTATTGCATTTGTGTTTCCTCCTTTATTTTTTGTTGATTCGGCTGATTTCTTCGATGTTGACTTTGGGCTTGCGGTGTTCGTCATACAGGCCGTTCACTTCCTGCTGCACATCGCTCACCTGGGTGTAGCAAAAGCCGCAGAAGGCAGGGTTTTCCTTGATGGCGGAGGTAATGGATTCAAAGCGCTTCAGGAACGCTTTTTCATCGCGTACCTGTTCGCCATAGCCCCAACCCGCCTCGGTTTTGAAAGCAATGCCGCCGTATTCGCTCAGGATAAGGGGTTGTCCGCGATAGGCATATCCTTTTGCGAAAGCGTAATTGCTGCCGTTAAAAATCTTTCTGTTATCCAAAATGGACGACATATCGGCATAGCGCTCTTTAAATTTTTCACCCTCGGCAACGTAATCGTGCAGGGTAATGATGTCGGAGACGGTATGCTCCCAGCCATCGTTGCAGATAACGGGGCGCATGGGATCGTATGCCTTGGTGAGATGGTAAATGCCCACGGTGAATTGTTGCTGGCGCACGTCCGAGCGAAGTTGCTCCACGCCCCAGCTTTCATTAAAGGGTGTCCAGGTAATGACACAGGGATGATTGTAGTTTTGCCTGACGATCGCCATCCATTCCTCGGTAAAGGCTTGAATTCCCTCATCGGAAAAAGCGTACTGCGCCGCCATTTCCGACCAGACGAGAATCCCCTTTTGATCACACAGCGCCAAAAAGCGGCGATCCTCTGTTTTTTGGTGTTTGCGCAGGCCGTTGTAGCCGGCCGCTAAAATGGCATCCAAATCTTTTTCATACGCTTCATCGTCGGGCGGAGTCAAATGGGAATCCGCCCAATAGCCCTGATCGAGAATCAGGCGCTGATAGAGGGGACGGTGGTTTAAGAGCACGCGATCGCCGTCGATTGAGATTTGGCGCATGCCTGCGTAGGAGGAAACCGTATCCTCAGAATCCGCAGCGGCCAGGGAGAAACGCACATCGTACAATTGCGGGTTTTCAGGCGTCCATAGCGCCAATTCCCACGGATCTCGCTGATCAACAAGATGGAGGGTGAATTTTAAATCCTCGGCAGTCGCATCCATGGCTTGGCTTACCACTAATTGCTCCTTCAAAAGCACCTCGCAGCGAAGGGTGGCAGGGGAGGCAAGACGCATTTTCGCGTGGCAGACGAGGGTTCCGTTATCGATATCCGGAGTCATTTTGATGGATTCGAGATAGGTCTCAGGTACCCATTCCATCCAAACGGTTTTATAAATACCTGTTGTTTGCACGTACCAGCAGCCGAAGTTTTCCTTGCGCCAGCGCTGTTTGCCGCGGGGCTGAAGGCAGGAGAGGCTGTCCTCGCAGCGAACGGTGAGGAGATTTTCGCCATCGACGGCATAGTTGGTGATGTCGAAGGAAAACGCCGCGTAAGCGCCCGTGTGTATACCGATACAGTGGCCATTGAAAAAAACCTTTGTGCGATAATCGGCGCCTTCAAAATTTAAAAGCAACCGTCCCTTTTGCTTTTTCAAATGCACTTTTCTTTGATACCATACTACGGGGTGAACCCTTTCATCGCCTATGCCGCTCATTTTCGTTTCATAACTATAAGGCACCTCGATGGTTTTGCCCTTGGGGAAAAATGCGCACCAGTTCTCCTTTTCGCCGATATCTTCATCATCAAAGGCGAAAAGCCACTTGCCGTTTAAGTTATCCCATTGCTCACGCATGAACTGGGGTCTCGGGTAGGCTTTCAGCATATTTATACTCTCGCTTTCTTAATCTATTATGCCGTTTAAAACGGCTTTTACCATGGGCGCTTTGCGTGCGTAGCGTGAGGTCATTTTCACCCATCGGCGCTCTTCGGAGCTTGTTTCAAAGCCCTCCATGGCTTCAAGGACATGAAAAGTCTGCGTGTAATCGCACCGCGCCTCACGCTTTGAAGCGATGGCCTTCGCCATATCCGCCAGGCCCAGCCCGCGGGAGTTATCTTGATAATCATACATGAGCGGGATTTCGCGGAAGGTTTTTTCCTCGGGTCTGAGCAATAGCACGGGACCACAGAAAAAGTTAGGATCCGGCACGCGCAGCGTACCTTCGGAGCCATAAATTTCAATATGGCCGGGCTCCGTATGATAGACATCGAAGGTGGTGAAGAGGGTGCCGATGGCGCCGGAATCGTAGCGGACGGTTCCTGCCACATAGGTGGATACATTCACTTCGATTTCCGTTCCGAAATAGGGTTGGCTTGTAATCATGCGCTTATCGAAGGAATGCCTTGAGGCGCTCATCACTTCCGATATGCCACCCATTAAATTTACCATGGCGGTTAAGTAATAAGGCCCCATATCCATCATCGGGCCGCCGCCGAACTGGTAGAAGAAATCGGGATCGGGATGCCAGCTTTCAGGGCCGCGACCGATCATGAACGCCGCGCTGCCGATGGGCGTACCGATAAAACCATCATCAATCAGGCGACGGCAGGTTTGGATGCCCGCGCCAAGAGAGGTATCCGGCGCGCCGCCCAAATGAAGCCCTTTTTTTTCGGCAAGGGCGCGCAGTTCAATGCCTTCTTCGAGGGAGGCAGCCAGCGGCTTTTCGGAATAGACATGCTTGCCCGCGTTGAGGGCGGCCTTTGAAACAGCGAAATGTTCATAGGGGCGCGTCAAATTCAGGATGATATCTACCTCGGGATCTGAAAATGCATCCGCCATGGTATCATACAGCTTAGGCACATTATATTTTTCTTTGGCGGCCACGGCCCGCTCGCGAACCAAGTCGCATACGCCGATAAGACGGATTTCTTTGAACACATTCGTTATGTTTTCCAAATAAATACCGCTGATGTTACCCACGCCGATCATGGCGACGTTCATTGTTTTCACGGGGAAGCGCCTCCCTTATTTTTCCTTTGCGTCCATTATAAACAAAAGTGGGCTCCTTTTGCAATATAGCAAAAATAGTTGTATAATTATCTGAGTCGTTTTGTATAAATAAAGGAGTGGTCGAATGGGAGAGATGCCTGCGCAAATGAAGCCCTCAAAGGCGCAAAAGCCGATCATCGCCAGAAAGCCGAATGCCATTATTTACGCTATCGCGAATGCGTTGGTTTCTCTTTTTTTAAGGGTAGCGTTTCATTTGAAGGTGGATTTATCCGCCATTCGCGGGTTAGAACCGCCGTATCTTTTGTTATGCAATCATAGCTGCAACTTGGATTTTCTCATTTCCGCGGTGGCGATGTATCCGCAAAAGCTGAATTTTATGTCTGCCGCCCTCTACTTTCAAAACCCTTTGCTGGCATGGCTCTTAACCCTGATGGGCTGCTTCCCGAAGCGGCAGTTTGTTTCGGACGTGCAATCTGTGCGCAATATTTTGCGACTTTTGAAAAGCGGCGCGGTGCCTGTTTTATACCCGTCGGGACAAAGCTCCTTTACGGGTATGGATACCTTGATAGATCCGAGTATATCAAAGCTGCTTCGTGTGGCAGGCGCGCCTGTGGCGGTGCTGTATACTGATGGGGCGCATACGGGTTTCCCAAAGTGGAACATGAAGCGACTGCGCCCCACCCGCATTACAAGCAAGGCTTTTCAGCTTTTTACAGCAGAGGAACTGGATACGCTGGATGATCAGACCATCTATCGCCGTGTGGTGGAGGCCTTGGCTTTTGATGATTGCGCGTGGCAGAAGAAAAACAAAATCGCCGCGAAGAAGCCGCGGTGCGCCGAAGGGTTGGAGCAGCTGCTGTTTCTTTGCCCTGCCTGCGAAAAGGAATTTACGATTCAAGCACACGGAAGCCGTCTGAGTTGCGCCCATTGCGGCTATGAAGCGAAAATGGACGAATATGGAACCTTGCATACCGCCGCGAAAAAGGGCTTTGATACCGCTACGGCCTGGTATCGCTTCGAAAGAGAATACTACCGTGGCAAGCTTTCTCCCGATTTTTGTTATAAAGAGCCTGTGAAGCTGTTTAAAATAACAAAGCAGGGCAAGCTCGTACCTGCGGGGGAGGGCGAGGCGCTCATCAACATGGCAGCCTTTGAAATAAAGGGGGCTATGGACGGAGAAAAGATACATTTTGTGATTGATAACAGTCTGTCAGGCGTATTCCCTCATGAAAAACGAACCTGCTTTGAAGTGATGGCAGAGGGACAGCTGTATGCCGTCGCGCCGGAAAATCCCCGCGCCGTATTTAAGTTTATATTACTGAAAGAAGAAATTTTCCGCGCCCTGCGGCCGGAAGCCATCTAGGAGGGTTGCGCCATGATTTGGGACAGGGAACGCTATATCGCCCACATGCGATTTCAGGATACGGGGCGGGAATTGTTTTGTGAATTGTTCGGCCCGCTTAAGCAGCTGGAGGAGCAATGGCTTAAAGCGGGGGATTCGGCGGCGGAGCGCGATTTATCCGCTTTCTGCTTCGACAGTGTGCGCCACCGGCACATTCCCTGCAATACGGGGATTATGAGCGGGATTGAAAAAAAGGTGCTGGAGGATAACGCCGCCTACATCATTACCCGGGATGAATACGGGCGGCGAGCGAAGATGATCAAATCCAGCGCCAGCTTGCCGCTTCCTCTTGATTACCCTGCCAAAACCCCTGAGGATTGGGAAAAAGTAAAGCATTGGTATGCGTTTAGCGAAGACCGAATTCATATGGAACAGCTGCGTGCCTTAAAAAAGGAGCAGGAACAGGGCACGCTTATTTTGGCGAGCATGCCCGGCGGCTTTGATGAGCCGAGGCAGCTGCTTGGCGAAGAGGGGCTGTGCATCGCGCTGTATGAAGAACCCGAAATGGTGCGGGATATGCTTGAAACAATAGGGGATACCTGCCTGAAAGTATTTGAACGGGTATCGGACGTTTTGACAGTGGATTGCCTGTGTGTGCATGAGGATATGGCAGGCAAATCAGGCCCGCTGATGGGGCCGAATATGGTTCGGGAATTTATCGGCCCGTATTATCAAAAGGTGTGGGATGAGCTGCGATTGCATGGCGCATCGCTCTTTTCTCAGGACAGCGATGGGGATATGCGCCCCGTGATTGATGCCTTTTTGGAAACAGGGCTGAATATTATGTATCCCTTTGAGCCCGGCTCGGGAATGGATATGGTGGTATCGCGCAAAAAATACGGCAAGCGTTTTGCCGTCAAAGGCGGTATTGATAAATATGCGCTGCTTAAAACAAAGGAAGATATCCGCCGCGAGCTGGAATATAAGCTGGCGCCGGAGATGCGACATGGCGGCACGGTCTTCGGGCTGGATCACCGCATTCCAAACGGCGTCACCATGGAAAACTACCGCTATTATGTGGACACCTGCCGCGAGATGCTGGGCCTTGAACCGTGCGATGCGGCACTGTATACGCCCCATGTGCGCATGGCGTTTTGATTCCTGCGTCGCAAGCGCTCACTTTATTGCCATGAATATACTCGTATTTTCCCACTGCCTGACAAGCCGAACTTCGGAAAAACCGGCAGCGTGTAAAAGATGCGCCTGCGTTTCGGCAGCCAGAGGAATATCAAAGTGGTAAAATTCCGTTTCGGGCAAGTTCTGTTCATTGCGCAGCCTTTTAAGTTCGTTTTGAAAAGACTGCTCTTGTTTGGCGGTTTGGCAGGTGTAATCGCCTTCAATAAACACCCCGCCGTCAGTTACTGCCTCATAAATCTTTTTGTATAGCGGCAGCTTCTCCGCTTTGCTCCAGTGATGAAATGAATAGGTAGACAGTACAATATCATATTGTCCGCCAAACGGCACATCAAAATAGGAACCGCAAAGGGTCTGAATGCCGTTGCCGGGATATTTGTTTTTCAGTTGCCTAAGCATCTTCGGTGAAAGATCAATGCCGACAGCGGACATGAGCGGATATTTCATAAACAGCCGCTCAAGTTCAATTCCTGTGCCGCAGCCTAAATCCAGCAGCCTGAAATCCGGTTTTGCGGGATTGATTTGGTTGGCTATTTCTTCATAAAAGGCATCAAGCCCCAAATCCACAAGCATGTGATTATCATAGATTTCGGCACGGATGTTGAAAAAATCGTGCATTCTTTCCAAGGCCATATTGTTCCCTGCTTTCAGTTTCATGAGCGTCGGTCTATCTGCTCAAAGGGCATGTTGCTGTTTTCATTTGCAAAGCTGATAATAATGAAAACCCGTCATTTGCCCATCATATTCAATCCGCTTTTCCCCTTGATAAACAAATCCCAGCTTTTCAATAACGCGGCGGGATGCAGGATTATCATGCTTGACAATGGCGACAAGATGATCCGAGGGCGTGTTGTCAAAAACCCATTTTATTAAGGCGGTTCCCGCTTCTGTGATATACCCGCGATTTTGGCAGTCATCTGCGATTCCAAACAATATTTCAATTTCATTATCAAGCTCACGTTTCGGTGCGACACCAATCAGTCCAATGCACTTTTTTTCAGACTTCACTTCGACGGCAAGGGCGATGAATGGAACCGTCATATCGAACTTGTCCTTGTTTATCCAATGAATCCATTCCAGCGCCTTTTGCTCGTTTTCAAGAACCATATCGGACAGATAGTGGGCGACCAGCGGTTGCTTGCTGTTATCGCTTGCCGCCGTCGCGTCAGCATCGGTAAAGCGCCGAAGGAGCAGCCGCTCTGTTTCGATTTCGATGTTCATAGCTTACTAATCCATATCGCTTTTGAGCAGCTTAAGCACATCGCCCATGCTTTCAAATCCATCGTAGCTCGGCGCGTATTCAAGTCCCAAATACCCTTCATATCCGCTGCTTTTAATGGCACAAAGGACATTGCGCCAGTTGATTTCGCCGCTGCCCGGTTCATGACGCCCGGGCACGTCGGCAATGTGGAAATGCCCGATGAGCGAGATGTTTTTTGTGATGTTCTCGATCAGATTGCCCTCTGTGACTTGCTGATGATAGATATCGAAAAGCAGCTTTACATTGGGGCTGTTCACGGCGCGGATGATTTCAAAGGCGGCATCGGAACGGGAAAGAAAATAGCCGGGGTGATTCACGAGCACGTTCAGCGGCTCGACCACAAGGGTGATATCCGCTTCCTCCAAATAGGGCGCGGCCAAACGCAGCCCTGCAATAATGCTTTTCGTCTGCTCCTCATCGGGAATCCCTTCCAGCGATTGTCCGACGGTGGTAATGAGCCGCTTGCAGCCAAGTCGCTTCGCGGATTTGATATTTGCGCGCAGCCCGTAAATAATGGCTTCATGCCTGCTTTTATCTACAAGATCTCTTTCGCTTGCCAAAAACGCGGCGAGAGTCAGGCCGTTTCGCTTGAGTTCAGTTGAAAGCATGTCTTCATCTGTCTCGCTTAAGCCCCAAATTTCAATGGCATCAAAGCCGATGGCTTTTATTTTTTTCAAAAGGGGTTCCTTTGGCTGCCCATAAAAAAAGATGTCCGTGCAAAGAGAAAATGTCATGCTTTTATCCTCCCTATTTCAATTGGCCTTTACGGTATTGTACAACAACATGGCATTGCGGCGCAAGGCATGTTGTAAAGAGCAGCGCCATTCGCGCTTTTCGGCTTGATTTTTTACGGAAATCCGGCATGCTTCCGTTATGGAAATTGCCATTGCATTGCCTGCCGTTTCATCGTATAATATGACTAACGGCATGTGCTTTCGGTTTAGCATGAACAGAGAGGATTTATGTGCATATGAAAACAAAGAGGAAAATAGGCGTATTGTTGCTTTTCTTAATGCTGTGGCACCTTGCGGCGATGTCGGCTTTTGCTGCGGGGGAATCGCCCTTTGTCGATTTCAGCAATGGGAATATAGGCTTTTTATCTATCTATACCGCGCCTGCAGACGCGGGAGCCGCATCGCTTGTCATAGCGGAAGAAGAAGGAAAAAACGCCGTGAAGCTGCATGTAGAGGATGCGGGCGTCCCATATCTGATTGTGGATGTAGGAAGCTTGCTGGGAGATGCGGTGGAACAATTGCATGAAGCGCATATTCTGATTGAAACAGAGAATCCCGATGGCGAATTTCAAGCGGTTTCGGGTGAAATAGCGGCCTACTCGGGTCTTGATCAAATCGGAAAAACATGCGCTTGGTCGGTTTATCTGGAAGCGAAGAACCCGAATATCGCCAGGTTTACCCTTTCGGGGGATTTGGCTTTTTCAAAAGAAAACGCGAATTTTCTCATCATCAACAAAAAAACAGACAATGCCGTTGAAGTGGGACAAGCGCCTGCCGATTTGGTTTTGCGCGAAATTCGCCTGTTGGATGGGGAGGGCAATCTGCTGCCCGTTTATGAGAATGCGCAGATGGTGCTGCCTGAGGGGTTTGGGGAAGCCGATCGTTCCAATCTTATCGCGGTTTCGGATGAGGTGGGTATTGACGGTGCCATGGGTGTTTCTTCCGGCGGATGGGGGCAGGCTGTAACCCTGCTGGCGATGAAAAACGAAGGGATGCTGGATACCGCCGCAATTGTGCCGGGCGCGGTGATAACCGTGTATTATCAATCCAATACCGCGCCGGAGATTATTTTACAGTCCTGGACCCAGGGCGCGCCCGCAGCGGCAGGCTGGGCAAAAGTGACGCCCAGGGCTGTGAACGACTCGGGTACCATTGCTCAATTTGTTTTTGAAGATTTGGCCATGTGCTTTGGCGGAGACGATTTTGAACAGTTCCTTGACCAGCTGTTTGTCGGTGACACGGGCGAGACACTTGAGGTTTCCGCAGTGACCATCGGCACGCAAGAGTAAAGGGGGAGCGGCCATGTTAAAAAAAGGCGCAGCGTTTTTCATAGCGGCAATACTCATGCTCACAGCATTCACCGCTATAGCCCAGGAGGGAATGGCAAGGTTCTCCGGCGACGGAAGGAGAATTATCACCATCGGAACATGGTACAATCAGTTTTATTTCAGCAGGCATAACGCCATCACAGATGACCCCAAGATGGCATTTCCCGAGACGGCGCAGATGCGTCTGGACAATCTGCGCGCTGTGGAAAAAAAGCACAATGTCGTGCTGGATTATGTGAACCTCACCTTCGACGGGCTTCAGGAGAGCATGAATATCTCCATTCCCGAAGGGTCGCCGGATGTGGATATCTACGAGGTGGATATCAAGTTCGGTATTCC
>JGI994J12354_10004242_pt1 | contig 12980 bp, 12 predicted proteins | sample IntmicLarv3ML3BL_FD_12354 | JGI IMG/M metagenome (IMG submission 12354)
CATCTGCTATCGCGACCTTTTTATCAGCCTCAGCCTTTTCGACTCTGGCATCCGCCTCTGCTTCAGCCCTCTTGATTTCTGAAAGTACGTCAGTTCGGCTCATTTAAACCCCGACTATGCAAACCTTCGGTATCGAGTGGACATACTTAAGGGTAATTGTGTCGAACAACGGGGATATTAAAAAGAACTCGAAAGGTTAATCCGTTTTCTCGGGAAAAACACGTACGATTATGTTCGTTTCCTCGAGCAGATCTACGGAAAGATCATCCAGATATCCTGTGCTGTACACGACTTCTTTTATCCCTGAATTGATCAATATCTTTGCGCACATCGAGCAGGGGAAAGTCGTTGTGTATATCGTCGCGTCTTTCACGCTGACCCCGAAATATGCGGCCTGCGCGACGGCATTCTGTTCGGCATGCACACCTCTGCACAACTCGTGTCTAGTGCCCGAGGGGATGTTCATCTGATCCCTTATGCAACCCAACTCTTCGCAGTGCTTCGTTCCTTTCGGGGATCCGTTGTACCCCGTGGAAAGGATGTGTTTATCCTTCACTACCACCGCACCGACCTTCCTGCGAACGCAGGTAGACCTTTGGGAGACCAATTCTGCCATGCTCATGAAATATTCATCGTTTGACGGCCTGTCCATAGTACCACTAACAAGATATCCGTATAACTTTTTTAGGGCATTAACTTAATAATTTGTATGTAATCACCGTTAACATGGAGAAGGACACCCGCAATGCATTGATCATTATCGTTGTAGCGATCGCCATATTGTGCAGTGTGTTCGTCGGCATCGGCCTCAAATCCGGTCTTGACCATCCCCAGACCACCGTCAACTCGCAAAGTATGCAGCACGGGGTCGGTTCCCAACTTGGGATAATTGATACCGGGGATATATTCATCCTAAAGAGCAGCGACCGTGTGGATATACGTTCTTTCGTGGATGGATACAAGGAAGGATTCACCTCTTTCGGTGATTACGGTCATGTCATCATCTATGAACGGGGAGGCAATCAGAATCCCGTGATCCATCGCGCCATCCTTTGGTTGGATTATAACGGAGATCATACCTGGAGTGCACCTTCTTTAAAAGATTACCCTGCCGCGCTTTGGTCCAACGGCAGCAATACCGATTACATGAGTCTTTCAGGGGTTCTCGTAATGAGGAATATGGGCTACAATAACAATGTCAGCTGCAGCATAGATCTGGACAGATTGGCAAATAATGCCCCGTCAAGCGGATATATTACAATGGGAGACAACAATCTTGTGTTCGATCAATCCGGCGGAGTGATCGGGAGCCTTGTTTCCAAAGATATAATAAAATCCGTGGCTTGGATAGAAATACCTTGGTTGGGCTCGATCAATATGATATTTAGCGGAAAGAGTGCTGTGATCAACGAACAGGTTCCGAATTCAATACCTTGCATAGCCGTAGTATTTCTGACAATAATATTCGGATTAGCCGGATTATTTTGTTTTTGGAATTATCGAGACATTGTCAAATACCGCAAAGAATTGACAGAGGAGAAGAACGCCCCCACCCCTCTATTTCCACTGGAAAAGAAATGATCACATAAGCGTCGTTTGTTTTGACGGTTTGTATTTTTGCAAAGGCTCGAATAATTCATCATTGGATATCAGATTTATGATATCCTTGTTTATGTTGAGTTCTATTTCTCTGGTCCTTCCGTTCCTTCCGAAGGATTTCACCCTTGCATGAATTATTCCCAACATATCCAATTCTGAAATGAGATCCGCAACTCTTTTTTCTTTAAGAACCGTATAATTGAGAATAAAAGATATCTCTTTGTAAGTTGCATAAACATCTCCGGTGATTATCGATGTATTATTGCCTTCATGATTCTTTATTATACTCATAAGGACCATTTTTGATTGAGCTGTTAATGTTTTTATTACTTCTACAACAGCATCCAATTCTATCTTGTTCCTTGCTGAATCCACATGTGCTTCGGTTATCTCGCTGTCTCCGTTTCTTTCTGCGATATCCGCTGCGACTCTTAACAGATCCAAAGCTTTTCTTGCATCTCCAGAATCTTGTGCGGATATAGCTGCACAATACGGTATGACACCTTCTTTCAATATTTCTTTTTCAAAAGCTACTTCGGCTCTCTTTTTAAGAATATCTTGAAGCTGATTTGGATTATATGGTGAGAATATTATTTTTTCTTCTCCTAATCTACTCTTGATCTTGGGACTTAAAAGTTCTGTGAATTTAGTATTATTTGTTATTCCTATTATAGACACTTTTGATTTTTTCAATACTTCATTCATTGTTGTCAAGAAATAGAATATATCATCACCGCTTTTCTGAAGTATCCTGTCTATTTCGTCAAGTACTATAATGAATACTTTGTTATCTTCGTCAATATTACTGACAATAGTATCATAAACTCGATCTAAACTCCATCCGGTGAATGGTATCTTTTTGACTTGTTCTTTTATGATCTGATTCGAAATATTATAAAGAATTCCATATTGATTATCGACTATCTCACAATTAACATAGATCATACTGCAATTCTCTTCATATGGATCTACTTTCAATAATTCTTTACCTATGAAATTCATAACTGCGGTCTTACCTGTTCCGGTCTTACCTGTTATGAGAATATTGGATGGTTTATCCTTATTGAGTGAAGGGATGATTATATCGACAATATTCTTTATTTCATTGTCCCTGTGAGGAAGTTGATCGGGAATGTATGTTGTTTGAAGAATATTCCTATTTTTGATGAGAGTATTCCTTTTATTGATGGATCTATCAAAAATTGATTCTTTCTTGATCATTTCGCAATCTCCGCGTCGACCTTAACTAGAAGAAAGACACGTATTATAATAGTTTCTTTACTCCATTTTTGTTTATGAAAAAAATGATGTATGCTTGTTTTATAAGTGAACAATAATACGGTCAATGCGATTCATTTCGCAGGTGTATCACAATGAAAAAAGCGATAGTGATAATCGGAAGTTGTATTCTCGGAATAGCCGCATTTGTAGGATTATTGTGGGTTATCGGAACATATCTTTGAATTTTACGTTTCAAAACATAAATATCTTATTCAAATTCCTTAATCGAACTTCCAGTGGAAATAGAGGGGTGGGGGCGTTAAGCCTAATTGTAATTGCCTTCTTCTTAATCTTTTGAAATAAATGATGAATCATGAAAGGAAAATATCCTTTATTGTGTATCTCTGTTGTTTTCATTATCAGTATCGCAATGATCACGAATCCGGAATACGAAGAAGAAAAAGGGATAATCGGATTAGTGTTTGATATTCACAAGACGGAGAAGGGATTCACATTTTCCTTCGAGGATACAAACGGATCCAACATGAGATGTTTCTCTTACAATGAACCGTTAAACAACGAGATATACATCATAAAAGGCAATTTTTCTTCAGATGGGAATATGCTCTTCATCAAAGAAATGAAGCTGTTGGAATAGGCATAAATTATTATCGTGAATGTTATAATCATCTGCTATGTACGTTGCGGTCGATGATACTGATTCCGTCAACGGAAATTGTACAACTTTTCTTGCCACGGAGATAATCAATGAATTCGATGATCTGGATTTGATAGGTAATCCCAGACTTGTGCGGCTGAATCCCGCAGTTCCGTGGAAGACCCGCGGTAACGGTTCCCTGTTGATGAGATTCGGTAAGGGAAAAGGAAAAAAGGAATATATCGGGTCAATAGAAGGTAGAGATATCTTCTGTTATGAAGAAACGGACGGTTGTCCGTTGAACGAGAACGAGATACTGAAAAGGATAATTCCTTTGGTCGAGAAGAATCACGAAGAATCAGCAGATCCGGGAGTGCTGGTAAGCAGAAAAAAACCCGATCAGTCGTTTTATTGGAAAGGAGTACGTTCGATCCTGGATCGCGAAACGGTGAATGAGGAGATCGAAAGGATCGGTGCTAAAACATTCGAGATCGGATGTGGAAGAGGACTGATTGGTAGTGTTTGCGGTACGGCATGGGAACCGGGCGACAGCACGTTGGAATTGCTGACATACAGGCCGAGGGAAAGATGGGGCACAGAGAGGATATTCGACCCTCTTTCCATAAGAGATGCCGACATGATGCTTCCATCAACGTTCAACAGTTGGGAAGAAAGGCATCATAAAGTCACGATGGTGCCGTCCACGCCGTGTCCGATCATGTACGGGTTCAGGGGAGAAAAGAAAGAGGAATTGCTCAAAGGATATGATATCATCAAGACCGAATCTCTGAGCAGATGGATGATATTCCTTACGAATCAGGGAACGGACGACCATATAATTTTTGAAACTTCCGAATTGGTGCCCGACCATTCATATTATGTCGAAGGCAATATTGTCTCTAGAGCCAGACACGAAAAGGGAGGGCATGTGTTCATGGAGATGAAGACCGATCACGGCACAATGACCATCGGCGCATACGAACCATCAAAGGAATTCAGACATCTTTTTGACAATTTGATCCCCGGAGATGTCGTCGGCATCATGGGTGAGCTGAGAAACGAACCCCGAACACTCAATGTGGAAAAAGTGAGGGTGATCGGACTGGCGGAAGAATACAAAAAGATCTCAAATCCCGTATGTCCCTCATGTATGAGGACAATGGAATCCGTGGGAAAGGGTAAAGGATACCGATGCAGAGCGTGTCACACTTCCTCCGGCAGTCCCGAGAGAGAAAAGGAGACAAGATGGGTGAGGGAAGGATGGTATGAACCTCCCGAGTCGGCAAGAAGACATTTATCGAAGCCGTTGAAGAGAATGGGAGAGGAACAACCGCTCATGTTCGTCAATAGCCGTATATCATAACCGACAATCATATATACTCTTCTTTTTCTCACAAGTTCATATTTTATGAGGTGCAAAAAATGGAAGAAGCAGTAATACTCAGCGCGGTAAGGACCCCGATAGGAAAATACGGTAAGGCCCTGAACGGAATAAAGGTAACAGAACTCGGTGCGGCCGTCGTATCGGAGGCTGTAAAAAGAGCAGGATTGACCAATGACAACATCGAAGAATGCATAATGGGAAACGTTATTTCAACGGGACTCGGACAGAATCCCGCCAGACAGGCCGCTATAGGTGCGGGCCTCCCCGTCGAGATCGGTTCTTACACGGTCAATGCGGTGTGCGGATCGGGACTCAAAGCGGCAATGAATGCTGCGGATGCGATAAAGGCCGGAGAATATAACGTCATCATGACGGGAGGAATGGAAAGCATGAGCAACATTCCGTATATCGTCGACGGAGCCAGATGGGGATTCAAAATGAACGATCAGACCATCGTGGATGCAATGGTGCACGACGGACTCTGGGACATATTCAACAACCAGCACATGGGATTCACCGGAGAGATCGTGGCCGAGAGATTCAAGGTCACGAGAGAGGATGCGGACAGACTGTCGGTCGAAAGCAACAAGAAAGCGGCCGCAGCCCAAGCCGCGGGCAAATTCAAGAATGAGATCGTTCCCTATACGATCAAATCTAGGAAAGGGGACACGATATTCGATACCGACGAAGGTGTCAGGGCAGACACAACAATGGAATCGCTCGGTTCACTCAAACCGGTATTCAAGAAAGATGGTGTCGTGACCGCAGGGAATTCGTCGCAACTCAGTGATGGTGCGGCCGCTGTGGTCGTAGCCTCGAGGTCGTGGGCAGAGGAGCACGGAATCAAACCTTTGGCAAGCATTGTGGCGTATGGAGAGCGCGGTGTTGCACCGGAATTGATAATGGAGGCGCCGATACCGGCAACAAGACACGTTCTCAAGAAAGCGGGAATGACGATCGATGATATCGATCTCTTCGAGCACAATGAAGCTTTCGCAACGGCATCCTGTGCTGTCCAGAAAGAACTCAATGTTCCCGATGAGAAATTCAACGTCAACGGAGGCGCCGTTGCTCTCGGACACCCGATAGGATGTTCCGGAGCCCGTGTCCTGACAACGCTGGCACATGCGTTGCAGGACAGGAAGAAAGAGACAGGACTCTGTACTCTCTGTCTCGGCGGCGGTAATGCAGTGACGATGATAATACGCCGCGAATAAACTCTTAGGGGGAGCATCCCCCTCTTACTTTTATATTGTAATTTAAATCATTTTTTCGCTGCGGATGGTCATCTTTTGGTGTGGTTATTCTTCAGTTGTTCATATCACAGATTAAATAATTCCATGCCGTTGATGTGGTAGGTGCTGAAATGGAATTGTCTGCGATTCTCGAAAAGATCGAAGTGTCGGAAAAGAACATTGTCGACACGATGTGCGAGATGATACGCATTCCGGCCCTGGCCCCGATCAACGGAGGCGACGGGGAAGGAAAAAGAGCAGACATGTTGATGAATCTTCTCGAGGGATATGACGAGATCATACGGGAAGATGTGCCCGACGACGTCGATCCTTCGGTCATGAGGCCGAACATACTTGCCAGGAAGAAGGGTAAGGGCAAAGGCACGGTCTGGATCGTTGCACACACGGATACAGTACCGGCGGGAGATCTTGACGATTGGGACACAGATCCGTTCGAGCCGGTCGTAAAAGACGGAAAAATATACGGCAGAGGCACCGAAGATAACGGACAGGCGATAATTTCCTCGATGTTCGCATCTAAGTTCATACCCAAAGAGGAACTGGAGGGCAGATCGATCGGGATCGCGTATGTTGCCGACGAAGAAACCAGCAGTAAGATGGGCATCGAATACTTGATCCGCAAGGGATATTTTTCAAAGGATGATGTGTTCATTGTCCCGGACTGGGGCAGCCCGGGAGGCGGCTTGATTGATGTTTCCGAAAAGAATCTTATTTGGCCCCAATTCGATATTGTGGGAAAATCGGTTCATGGATCCACGCCCGATGCGGGGATCAATGCGTTCAAGGTCGGCGTAAAATTCCTGGCGGATCTTTTGGAAACATTTGAGACGGAATATCCGGATAAGGATCCTCTTTTTGAACCGCCGAAATCGACATTTGAACCGACAAAGAGCGATCAAACGGTTCTGAACGTGAACACCATACCGGGAAATTACAGTTTTTCAATGGATATACGCCCTCTTCCGAAATATTCTCCGGATCAGATTCTGGAAACGGTGAAGCGGGTTGCCAAGACGCATGAGGATGAGAGCGGCGCGGAGATAAGAATAAAAGAGATACAAAGGCATGTCTCAGGAAAGAGATCCTCTACGGAAGGGCCAGTATTCGAAGCTCTCATGGATTCCATTGAATCGGCGATAGGTAAAAGGCCCAAAGCGGTCGGGGTCGGCGGAGCGACATGTGCCAATTTCTTCAGGCTCGAGGGGTACGATGCGTACGTCTGGGAATGCGGAGGAGGAACTCTTCACGGACCCAACGAGTATGTTGAGATAAAGAACATCCTGACGGACGCAAAGGTCTTCGCTACGTTGTTCTATAAATTGTGCGTACTTAATTGAAAAGACGGTCCAGCATCCAATCCGGATCGAATTTTTCAAGGTTTTCGTATTCCTGTCCGTTCGATACGAATGCTATGGGTTTTCCGATGGTATGGGCTATGGACAACGCGGCACCGCCTTTCGCATCCGTGTCTATCTTTGTGAGTATAATCGCATCTACGCCGATTGCTGCGTCAAACACTTTGGCTTGTTCGATCGCGTCATTTCCCGCAAGTGCGTCTCCGACGAAAATCTTGAGATCGGGTTTGGATATCCTGGCTATCTTCTTCATCTCTTCTATGAGATTGTTGTTTGTCTGCATTCTTCCCGCCGTGTCTATGAGGACGACATCCTTTCGTTTGGATTTTGCGTGTTCGATCGCATCATAGGCAACCGCGGACGGGTCTGCCTCTTGGGTCTGTTTGACTATTTTAACTCCCAATCTGTCCGCGTGTATGCTTAACTGTTCTATCGCTCCTGCCCTGAAGGTATCGCATGCGGCAAGGACAACACTCATTTCCTTCTTGTTCAGTATGTGTGCTATCTTCGCAATGGTCGTGGTCTTTCCGGTACCGTTTATTCCGACGAACATTATCACGATCGGTTTTTCTCTTCCTTTGAGCCACTCTTCGAAATCGAATTGGTTGACTTTCAGAACGTCTTTGACGGCTCCTTTGACCGCGGTTTCGACAACCTCTTCCAGAGTGTATTGACGGCCGTATTTCTTGTTTACAAGGTTGTCACGGACGCCAAGGATTATCTCCTGGGTTACGGGATATGCAACATCCGATTCCAGCAAAGCGACCTCGAGTTCGTCCAAAAGATCATCCAATGGATCTTCTTTGATCTTTTTTCCCGATGTGCCTACCATATCTTCGGACAAGGATTTCGAAGGTTTCGGCTCCTTTTTGCTTTGTTTGAGCTGTTCTTTTCGGGATACCGGTTTCTTTTCTTCCTCAACAGGTTCGATAACCAGAGGTGCGGAAGCAGGTTCGCTTGAAATTACGGGGTCGACCTCAGGCGGTGTGGTCTCCGTTTCTTTCTCGTATACGCTCTCGGAGTCGATAGAAGATGATTTGTTGAAAACATTCTTCAGTTTTGACTTTAGAGAATCGAACATTTATGATCACTGTTCAGAATCTTGTCTGTTCTGATATTCATTCTGGATCGCGGCGGTGAGTTCCGAAGCGCGAGCCTCTATTTCTTCCAGTGCGGCCACCGCATTCTTAAGCGCTTCCGATAATTCTTTCCCGTTCGTTTCTATGAAAACAATCGCTTCGTCTATGCTCTTTTCGGCGGATATCCTGTTTCCGATGTTGACAAGCGCCTTCTTTTCTCCCGTGACCCTCACGGGCACGAAGGATGAAGCCCCGACGGGAATAAGTATCTCGTCCCCTTCCTTTGCGTCATTCAACGCTTTGAGTGATTCTCTGGCCCTGGTGGTCTCTTCCAGGGAGACCTGAAGGAGTCTGACCTGTCTGCTTATCGTTTCCAATTGGAGATTGTATGACTCAAGAACCGCCATGGCCTGACGGAATTCACCGTCTTCCATGTTTATGCTCCGATATCGTATTTTACGACCGGATTTGTGATCTGGTCAGGTGTAAGTTCGACGATCTCGGTGATGTCGATGTCTCTTCTCTTCAATCTGTGTTTGCTGCCAAGGGTGGACAACGCTCTTTCTCTTACGGCGGCTTCGTCCTCTGCAGCCATTTCTATCGAGAAGGGCTGTCTCTTCCTAGGGTCAGCGAATGAACCTATTACGCGGAATGCTTTCATAGGGTTGGTGAATTATATTTAATTTATAAAGCTTTAGGTCGTATTATTTATTAGAAAGGTAACCGATCAAAAGACATAATCGTCTTTTTCTTGGAAAATGACAAAAAGATCGATTGTTACCGTACTTGTTTTGTCGATAAAGGCAACCGTTTGGGGAAAAAACAATGTTTTGAGAGAACACATTGATTTATTTTCATAGTTAATGTTTTTTATACCGTGAACGACGATATTATGTGTGGTATGGGTCATCTTCGAAAAACGTCTGGAGGTAATGTCTTCCGTGTGCGATTTTGACAAGATGTGCCGAACTGATTTCAATGCGGATAGGCTATAATTAGGGGCTGATTACAGTGCGTGTATACATGAAGGTCGCAGTGGTTGCGATAATAGTTTTGGTCGTTGTCGGTGCAGCGCTGGTGTTTTACCAAACATCGGAACAATCGATCAATCCAAGGTCGGACAACGAACAGTTGTGGAACGGAGTAGATTCGGACAGGTCGTGGTATGATGACGAGGAAGATTCATTTACCATTTCCACCGCGGCACAACTGAAAGGGTTTGCCGATCTCGTGAACATAGACGATAAAATGTTCGCCGGAAAAACGGTAACATTGACAAAAGATATTGATTTGGGAGGACACATATGGGAACCGATCGGCAATTACATTTCCAATCCGGTCAGATCTGCCTTTAAGGGAACGTTTGACGGTGACGGGCACACTGTTTCAAATCTGTACATAGATGAAGGCTACATCGAGCGTTCGGGATCGGCATGGATGGGATTCTTCACTATGATAAGGGATAATGCCACGGTCGAGAATCTGACACTCAAGGATGCAAGACTGGACATGCCCAACGATCCGAATCAGGCAGGCATATTGGCAGCCATGCTGTATAATTCCCATGTCATCAATTGCCACGTGAGCGGTACAATAACCGCGGTGAACCCGTCCAAATGGCTTGGGAATGGAGAATACATCGGAGGTATGATCGGCGCGATTCATTCCGAAACGTATGCCAGCATGGAACGGTGCAGTGCCGATGTAATCATGGACTGTTACGGTCAGGCATCCGCGGGAGGGCTGGTCGGAACAGCAGGATTCAACGGATATAGTAAGCCCAATGCGAAGATAGACATATCCGATTGTTTCACGACGGGAATAATCAATGTCGCAACAAAGAACGAACAGTTCTTGGTAGCAGGGTTGATAGGTTTCATGGGCGACCTTGACGGCAGGGTCACTACCGATTCGGTATCGCTCAGAAACAGTTATTCGACCGCAGAGGTCATTTCGGCAGATGATGCATCCATACTTACTTCGAACGTTGCTATCAACGCGCGTGGCGGATTCGTGGAGAAATGTTATTGGGACGTGAACATCCACACAATGGCTGGCATATTGGAAGGCGGCGGTAACACGGCATCCAATAATCAGGGTAAGACAACGGAAGAAATGAAGAGTGCGGCGTTCGTGGATCTGCTGAACGACGGACGTGAAGAGATATGGTTCTTCTCGGCCGGTTCAACTCCGAGTTTATCTCCTCCGGCTTATAATCCGATCGGAGGCGAGGTGACGATAACCGGAACTTTGCAATCGGGCAAGGTTTTGACGGCTGTGACTTCCGGGCTGCCTAATAACCTCGGAGATCTGACGTATGCGTGGTACCGCTCAGGAAACTATGTGCCGTTACAGTCGGGTGCGAAAAGCACTTACCTCACGGTCCCGGCAGATGTCGGCCGCACGATCACGGTAGTGGTCGCCGCAGCGAATTACGACGGTACGATCGAATATACAACAGGAGCGATCGCGGCGGCCCCGGTCGAGAGCAGATGGATAACCGCATATTCGGACGGAGGTTCGACGATACATCCCGCAGGAATGACCCAGGTCAATTACGGAGGATCGGTAACTTACGAGTTCTTTGCCAAACAGGGATATGAGATAACTGCCGTGGTCATAGACGGAGTGGAATTGGCAGTCATACCGGAGACATACACATTCTCTAACGTAAGGATCAACCATACGATATCGATCTACAGTGCGATACCTGAGAAATCCGTGACCGTTTCCGTAGATTATGACGAGAGATATGGTAATGTCGAGTTCAGTATTAATGGTTCTTCATTCCTAGTGTACGAGAAACCGTTGACTGTGACAGAGGGAACAAATGTGGTCTTGAAAGCCATACCTTCTGACGGCAAGTCCTTTGACGGATGGGAAGGCGACATATCATCCTCGGCAGACACGATCACGATATCGAGCATCAACGACGATATGTTCCTGGTAGCCAAATTCTCGGAGAACAGTTCGAGTATGCTTCTGACGATCTTGTTGGTGATACTGGCAATAGGAGTGATCATAGCAGTGGCGGGAGTGATCCGCAACCGCAAAGTAAGCGCCTGATCTTTCTGTGAAAGATTCAAACCTTTTACTTTCCTTTTTATTTTGACTCAAAGAGATGTATTGAGGGAACGACACGGCTCATTTCAAAATTGTTAAAAAATCGTATCCTTTCTTTCCGAAATATGACCGAATTCCGCTACTTTTCTGCCCACCAGAAACACTGCCGCGAATTCCGGGACCTCTGTTTCTCCTTTGAGCGAGAAATGTTGTTCTTTCATGTCGAATTCATAATCTTTTTTCAGTGTTATTTTTACGGCTTCATCTGAATACGAAGAAGGCACAGCGTCCCGAAGCGGATCGAAGTCTGTCAGCTGATCTCTCGTGATGGGCGTAACTCTCAATCCGCTCTTTCCGTGAACGGATCCCGGAAGACGGATTATTCTTTTTATATCGGGAGTGACAGGTTTATCCACCTCCCCGGAGAGTCGGGGGGCAACATCCTCTTTCATTATCTTGACCAGCATTTCCTGGGTTGCTTTGTTCAGGGTTGCCATGCTGTTCTTGTCGAACAGAGCTTTTCTGGACCCTCTGACGTCATCCTGTGCCTTGATGATCGTTGCCGCGGTAGAGGATTTGACGGATGGATACGTTTGTTTCAGAACTTTCACATCAGCATCGCAGAAATCGTTGACCACGTCCATGAGGCCGTTTCTCATCTTCTTTTTCCAACCGCCTGATTCCGGAGGAGGGATCAACCTGTCGCGTGCAACGTTCGTCCGGTTGCCGGCGGCGGTCTTGAACTGAGAGGTCGCAACCCTCTGAAACGGAAAGACCCAGTCTATGTTAAGGCCGGAGCATGTTATGTAATCCACGAGTTCTCTCCTCTCATGTGTGCCCAGGGTCAGAACGCGGTCCGCGGGTATATGGGCATGATATCCCCTTCCGCCGGAAAATGTGAGATGAACCTCTTTTTCCGAGAATCCGAGATCGGAATAGATGAAAGAATCCGTCAGGTTCTTCATTTCCTCTCGGATGCGCACAAGCATCTCGGAGTACGACATCTTATCCGCACCTTCCAGGTGGTCTGCGTCCAGATCGAATATCAATTCTGCACCCAACCATTCTTTCTCTTCCATTGTGGGAGCATCCGGTTTTCGATAGTACGCCGTAGAGTAGTAACTGTGGCTGGGTACTTGGGCAATCATGAATTTTTTCAGATCATCCGGATTCGAGAACCCCATATGCCGTTGGACCATCTGGCGGTCGAAGAACATGAATCCGAATTCTCTCTTTGTGAAACGTTCCGGCATGAGGGGAGCGTTCTCCTTGTAATATTTCCTGAAAGATTTCAGCAGGAATCTGGAATTCGGGTCCATTGCACTTTAAGAACGAAGAATCTATTATTATACTATCCGCTTCGTG
>JGI994J12354_10004243_pt1 | contig 12977 bp, 4 predicted proteins | sample IntmicLarv3ML3BL_FD_12354 | JGI IMG/M metagenome (IMG submission 12354)
GTCACAGCTGCTGGAGATATGCACGGCGCAGACACTTTTTCTGGTCAGGGCGGAACGGCGCAAGGTGCTGCCAACAGCCCAACCCGTGCCGAAAGCACTGCGCCCGACAGAGCCAAAGTGCAAAACCGCAAGGCACAGCAAAAGAAAAAAGCTTCCCGGCAACGCGGCGGGAGCAGAGCGGATAAGTCAGCAGGCGGCGGCGCACTGGGTGAGCACGGCAAGTCCAACCAATCCAAACGCAAAACCAAAACCGCCAAACCCAAGCAAAAGGCAGGCCGCACCATTGGGCGCTCCAAAAATGCTGCGAAAACGGCACAGCAATCTGCGCGGCAGACACAGCAGGCGGCAAAGACGGCAGCGAAATCCGCCCAAACCGCTAAGCAAACCGCCCAACGAGCCAAACAGGCGGCACAGCAAGCCGCCAAGCGCAGCAAGGACATTGCCAAAGCGACCTATAAGGCAATCAAGGCCGCAATCGAAGGTGCAAAATTACTGGTGAATGCGATTATAGCGGGCGGCTGGATTTCCGTGGTGATTATTCTGGTGATCTGCCTTGCGGGCTTCCTGATTGCCTCGCCGTTTGGCATCTTCTTTTCGGGCAGTGGTGAGCAATCCTTGCCACAGGTGATACAGACGCTCAGCAAGGAATATTATGACCGCTTCGATCTTGTCAAGCACAATTATGTGCATGATGTGCTTAGCTTCGATGGTACGATGGCTATCAACTGGCCGCAGGTTTTGGCTGTCTATGCGGTGGAAGTCGTGAATGATTCGCTTGACCCCGGAGAGGTTACTACGTTTGATGATAAGAAGATTGACAAGCTGCGGAAAATTCTCAACGAGATGAACTCGTTCACCTACAGTGTTCAGAATTCGCAGTCCGATGATGGCATCAAGCGCACACTGACAATCCACATTGCGCAAAAAAATGCGGCCGCTATGGCGCAAGCCTACCGCTTCAACGCTGAAGAAAAAGCGCAGCTGGATGAACTGCTCAGCGGTGACTACGCCGATATGTGGGCGCAGCTGCTGGGCGGTTATGTGCCGGGCAGCGGAGAAATTTTCAACGGCGATGTCGCTTGGTCAGGCACAGACATATTCGCATGGCCGATGCAATCGGGCTACAGAATTTCTTCGCAGTATGGCTATAGGGATAATCCAACCAACCCCGGCGAAACCAAGTTCCATAATGGACTTGATTTGGCTGCGAACGAAGGCACGCCGATTCTGGCAGCAGCAGATGGATTTGTCACCGTTGCCAACGCCACTGATACTTGGGGAATGGGCTGGGGGCTGTATGTAAAGATAGAACACGACGGCGGCTATGAAACGCTGTACGCCCATTGCTCCAAAATCGCCGTGCGCGGGGACGAAGAAGTCGATCAGGGGCAGGTTATTGGCTATGTCGGCAGCACCGGCAATTCCACAGGGAACCATTTGCATTTCACGGTTTACAAAAATGGGGTTGTGAGCAATCCGATGAACTACTTCGCAGCAAAATAACAACAGACCCGCGCTGCTATGCCTAGTGGCGCGGGTCTGCTACAATAATGAGCGAAAGGAGTGTAGAAAATTGAGTGATTACGGATATGTGCGAGTATCTACGCAGGAACAGAACGAAGATCGCCAGATAATCTCAATGACTGAGCAAGGCGTTCCGATGAAAAACATTTACATTGATAAAAAAAGCGGCAAGGATTTTGAACGCAAAGCATACGGTGCGTTGCTTCGACGTTTACGTCCCGGCGACTGCATTATATTGCACAGCCTTGACCGGCTTGGGCGCGACTATGCGGCAATCTTGGAACAATGGCAGTTTATCACAAAGGAAAAAGGTGCGGACATTGTAGTTTTGGATATGCCGCTGCTAGATACGCGCGAAAAAGACCGCGACCTGACCGGGCGGCTTATATCGGACATTATTTTGCAGTTGCTCAGTTACTGCTCACAGAAGGAACGCGAGAATATACGCAAACGACAGGCTGAGGGTATTGCGGCTGCGAAAGCGCGTGGCGTAATTTTCGGTCGGCCTACCAAGGAGGCACCGGACAATTTCGGCGTTCTGGTACGGCAGTGGGAGCACAAACAATTGAGCTTTGATGAAGTGCTAGCGCAGTGCGGAGGAATGAGCCAGGCGACCTTTTACAACCGCTTGCGTGACCACCGACTTGCGCAGGCGAAAAAATGACGCTATAAAAAAGTATACCTTTTTATAGCGACCTTAAAATAGTTTAATGTATTAAGTTTAGCACAAAAAAGTCACATTTGCAACCCCTTTTTCAAAATAATGTCAAAATATTTTCACTTAGCTGGCAGATTTGCGCAGGCGGCATTCAAATGAGGCTTTTCTAAAAAGGTATACCTTTCTAGAAACTCTCTACCTGCAATGGGCCGAAAGCCCGTGCAAATAAAACACAATGCATGAAGGAGAACAACGAATGAAAAAACGCTTACTGGCCCTGCTTCTGGTGTTCACGCTCTTGCTAGGCAGCACAGCAATCTCTGCGTCCGCCGCTGGCGGGACAGACCCAATCTCCATCGGAGCCAAAACCGACAAGACGATCACCATCGCGAAGACAGACGATCCAATCAAGCCGCCCGATCCGACAGATGGGAAATTATCCATCAAAACGACCAAGTATTCCATTGACCGGGACTACGACCAAGAATGCATCGTGACGATCACAAATAACACGGATCAACCGGTCCAGTACTATCTTGAGGTCGACAATGGCTACAATGATTTGTTTGCCAATACAGTAAAGAGTGGCTCACAGATTAAGCCTATCGTCATTCAGCCCGGTGAAACCCAACAAGTTATGCTGTCGGTCTTTGCGCAAAACGCTACCAAAGGCAACTACAACCTGCCCGTTAAGGCATATATCGTTAGAACTGACGGCTCTGTGTTTTCAGATGCGACGGCTACGGCTCAAATCGCATGTGAACTTCCCGACGTGGATTTTACCTTTACCAATACAGCCACCGACAGAGCAACTCTGACGAAAACATATACCATCATGAACCTCGGAAAGCCACTTTCAGACGTAACGGTTTCATTCACAGGGGAAGTTAAGGATTATGTGCGGACGAACCCGCTGATCTCGAATTTGAGTATGCCTACAAATGGAACGGCTGAGTTTCAAGCCATTCCTGACTTGACCAAAATGAAGGAAAACAACAAGTCTGTCGTCAGCGGGAAACTAGTGGTTAAAAGTGGCGCAAAATCGCAGTCGTTTGATGTTTCCTTCGATACGGAAGGCCGCCCCATTATTTCCATGACAGTCGCTGAATTGGTACAACTGCAATCCAGCCTTTTGGGTCAAAGTGTGAGCACACAAGCGATTTCTTCGACAAGTGGCGCCCTCTGCACAACGACTAGCGGCTACCAATGCACTAACGCTGGGAAAATCACAGACACAGTGACCCCTCCACGGCGTATTGAGGATGGGCGGGCACCGTCTCCGAATCCGAGTATCCAAGGGGCAGGCGATGATGTGCGGCTGTTTATCACCAGCAGGATGTATGGCGGCAACGATGTCTTTTCTTGGTATGAACGCAACGAGGGAAGGACAGGTGCAATCTATGTTGACGTTGCCAACACGACTTACACATACAAAATCAATGGATCGGTAGTAGGGACAAGCCAGAACGCTGGTGTGACTGATGTTGCGATTACGGAACTACCGACCGACAAGATCAATTTTGGCGCGGCCAACACCATCGTTCGCGATTATGACACAAATCCTGGACATTACTTTGTCAATACCGACAATGAGTATACCTTTATTTATCCCGGGGATACACTGATAAGCTATATCGGCACTCCGGATACGCTGCCGGATATGCGGCTGAAACCAGACTTCGCGGTGTACCCTGAGAACATCTTCATCGACGACGCGAACCTAGTGAAGGGCACATCCACAACCGTTCGTATGAATGTCTATAACCGTGGCAGCCTGGGCGGCCAAGTCGATATTCTCGTACAAGATGGCGGCGCAACCGTGTATAGCGAGCAGAATGTTTCGATAGATGAATTCTCGACGAAGACGTTTTCGTTTGCGTGGACACCGCAGAACGATTCAAGCGACATTAAGGTGACACTAACCGATAAATCTGCCGTTCCCGAAAGCAAGACAGACAACAACACGGCAACTCGCCCAATCGTCGCAAGCCCCACTTACAGAGTGCCGACTATCGCGTCCCTTGACCCGGCTTCACTTCTCCTGCAAGACGGCACATTGATTTCCGCTAGTGTCGGCAATTTCGGCGACGTGACCAAAGCTGAGTTTTATGTTGATAGCGCTTTATGCAGCGGGATAGTCAAAAATGCTGAAATGACTGGCCAGAAGCGGTATTGGATTGAAGCCCCTTCCACCCTGACGGATGGCAGTCATGAACTTAAGGTTGTGGTAACTTACAAAACAGGCGCGGCAACAACAGATACCATTGAAAAAATCATTACTGCCACCGTATCCTCAAAGAAATCAGTTGGTATTACTGTTGACACCGCTTTTACGAATCCAAGGTTCTATGTCCGCAATATAGACGGAAATGCATCTCCCGATGTGATGGCCACCAATGCCGTGTCCGCAACGGAATACCAATTGAGTGTTACGCAGGATATGCTGAATAACCCCGGAAACTACATGCTGCTGGTAGTGGCCGATAACGCCGTGCTTTGGACGAAACTCGACGAGGCCAATATCACTTTCACCCCGGTCACCTGCAAGACCCTGACTTGGCAGACCCCGGCAGGCATGACGCTCGAAGGTGTTGACCTGAGAAAGTTTAGCGACTACACAGCCTACAGTGCGCTCTCCACAGCTACTACCCTGTATGTCACTCCCGCTGCTTACCGTTTTGATGTAGCGTATCGATACAACGGCATTTGGGGCAGCGCAGCTGTCGATGTAGACTTGAGCGTCGCTAACCAGACAGTGAATCTGGAAAATCAAGTGAAGTCGTATCAGTTTACGCTTCCTGCTTCAGTGAGCTACGCAAGCGCGGAACTCTATTATAAGAGCGGCAGCAACTGGCGTTCCGCATATCTCAATGATTCTTACAACAGTGCCACGAACACGCTGTCTGCTCTGCTCACTTCACCAGGCACATTGACGGGCGTAAGCGAAGCATTCATTGTGGTGGAAACCAACGATACCCTTTGGATCACTGCTGAATCTGTTGCCGCAGCTGGGCCAGTTGTGCTTGACACTGTGGGACTTCGCAAGGTTACAATCAATATGGAAGACCCGGCTACCATGGATTTCAACAGTGTTATGGTGAGCAACGGCGCAATCAGCGCATATCTCTATAATAACGAAATTTATATGCCTGCCGGTAATTATCAGATTATTGTGAGCTGTCTGCTTGATAATAAGAATTACATGCAGCAGACATTTGACGTTGACCTTACGACAGCGGACAAAACAGTAACTGTGACTAGAGGCAGCGGAACGAACCTCTCGATCACCTGGGGCAACGCTTATGCGGACACCGCTGATACATATGGCTATGGCACTAAAGCAAGCCAGTTTGCGGTTGCCGACTACGAAAAGGGTGCTCCCATCATTGTTACACCTGACACATACTCTGTGCTAACAGAATTAGCCCATGGTGATAGCAGCTACCGCGTGATTTCTTACGATGTGGTTGTAGGCACCGAGGCTAAAACTCTGACTGTCGGAGATAACTTCATGGGAACGTTGGGTGGTTTCGATGACAAGATGACGTATCCAGGCGCAACAACTATTACACTCGACATTGATGACTTGAAGGACGAAAACGGCAATTTGCTGTATGACTTCTCCAGCAACACGGAGACGGACAGCCTGAAGGGATATGTGCTGTTTACTAATGTGAATGATCCGACGGATCGTTACGTTGTCCCGGTTACGATTTCATCGTATGATGGCAGCATCACTGTTGAACTGCCCAATGCAACCGGCACATTTAACGTTTCTTTCCGCGCTTCAACGGACGGAGTTGACCCGGAAGACCCGCAAGATCCTCGTGACCCGTGCGGAAAGATATGGAAGAAAGTTCTCAAAATTGTGGCCTGGGTGCTGGGTATCTTTGGTGTAGCAGCCACAGCCACGATAGTCATTAAGGCTGCAACGTGGTTCTATGGTATCATCTTGGCCTTGATTGGCATTCCTATTATCGGCGTTATACTCTGGTTGATTTTCTAAGATAACTGAACAACGAATACGCAGCGGCGGCGGTAAATGAACTAAGTTTATCGCCGCCCATTTTAGAAGGAGGTACTTTGCTATGAAGAAAACCATAAACCGCCTGCTTTCCTTGTTGCTTGCAGCACTATTTCTGCTCCCGGTTGGAGCGCCTATGTTCGGCATAATCGTTGCTGCCTATGACAGCCTGGCTACCGTTCCGGCTGGCTTTACCGGGATTACCACTGCAGCGCAGCTGAATAATGTGCGGAGCAACCTGAACGGTAAATTCATCCTGATGGCAAACATAGACCTGTCAAATATGGGCAACTGGATTCCGATCGGATCGGGTTATTCAACCGCATTTACGGGCACGCTCAACGGCAACGGCTACAAAATTGTTGGCATGACAGTCAATGCCTCTGCCCAAGAACGAATCTATGGCGGACTGTTTGGCTATATTCTGGGAGGCACGGTCGAAAACCTCGGAATTGAAAACAGTACCGTGACCATTACTGCAACCGAATCCGGCAGCGCGGATGTATATGCGTATGCAGCGGCTATTGCCGGGAGTAATGATGAAGGGACCATTAGGAACTGCTATAGCAAGGTGACTGTGATGGCTTCTTCTGCTGCTGAAAGCTCTCGTGTCTATGTTGCGGGAATCGCGGGGGAAAACTACAACGGCACGATTGAGCAGTGCTACAACAGTGGCGCGGTTTCCGCTACGGCAGGTCTAGGGGCTTTTTCCGGTGGTATCACTGGTGTAAATTATGGTGACATGTCCATATGCTTTAACACATCATCGGTTACGGCTATTTCAAGGGGACAAGATTCCTGCGCAGGCGGGATTACCGGCTATAGCAAATTCGACCGAATTCATGACTGCTTCAATACGGGGAACGTCGCCGCGACAGCCGGTGCCAGTGGCGTCGGCGGACTTTCTGTGCAACCGCAAGCATTGGGCGGAAGCAGCAACCCAGCCCGTGAAATATCCGTGCTTAGGCCGTCTGATTCTCAAGATCATTCTGGGATTACTATCCAAGCAGTCGTTGACGCGATGGCAACGACTGGCGGTCTTGTCGGGTACTCGAACAATGGGCAATTGGCGACAGCCTACAGCGCAAGCAACAGCGTATCTGCAAGTGCCGAATACCCCTATCGCGGCGGCGTTTTTGGCATCAATGAAGGCTCCGGTGTCAACACATATTTTCTTAATAGCACGATCTCTCAGGGATCAGGCTATGCCTATGGGACAGCTACGGACCAAACCACTGGGTTGACAGATGCGCAGATGCGGAATATTACGTCGTTCCCAGGCTTCCAAGGCTCCATCTGGCATGTCGACCCAAGTTCTACATTCCGCTTTCCGCAATTGCGTCAATTGCCGATTGATGGCAGTGGCGGGAGCTCAGATGATCCGTTGCCAATAGCCAAAGCGCGACTCAACGTGGGTTTTCCTCCATTTGTTGAGAATTATCCCGAAGGCAAAAAGGGAAATTACTATGATGTTGATTATTCCTATTACGATTCGTATTTCCAATCAACATCCACAACCTATAACCATGCCTTGGCAAAAGTGTCTCTCACCCTTGCGCTCACAGCGTATGGCGCGTCTTGGCGGGATTATCAATTAGGGAATATGATTAAGGCCGAGAACGCTGTTGCGATGTTGAGCTACATGGGTTACTCAGACATTGAGCCGTATAATTACAATAGCAAACCAGCTCCTTCAGCGAACAATTGCGATACGATTGCTTGTGTGTTTGCACATAAAAAACTTCCGTCTGGAAAACAAATGATTGTTATCGCGGTGCGCGGCGGGGAATACGAAGGTGAATGGGGCGGAAACTTTAACATTGGCAGCGGGCAAATCCATAAAGGTTTTGAAATTGCGAAAAACACGATCCGAACGCAATTGAACAATTACGTTGCCGGTTGTCCCGCCCTTGCAAATGGCACAAGTGCTCAATTCTGGATCACGGGATATAGCCGAGGTTCGGCTGTCGCGAACCTTTTGGCAGCGGAACTGGATAATGATTCAAAGGGTGGTAGCCTAGCTCTGGGTAGCAAAACCCTGACTACCAACCGTGACAATATTTTCGGCTACTGCTTTGCAGTGCCCAATAATTCGTCAAAGCCAATTGCAACTGCCGATAAGGACTTATACAAAAACATTTTCAATATCTGCAATCCTGCAGATTTCGTGCCGCGTGTTGCTCCGTATGCTTGGGGCTACTTCAAGTATGGAAATACTTATTGGTTGCCCGCCGATGGAGATACACTGCCCAAGACGGGGACAGGAATGTTCGATGGCCGGTATAAGTATAAAGACCTCAAAACAGAAATGCTCAAGGAGTATGGTAAGCTCAGGAACAAGTGGGGGAAAGACTTATTCACCGCCGACCAATACTGGATAGATAGTTTTGATGAAATAGACGGAAACATTCATTGGTTACCTACGCCAATCAAAGTTTATGCAACCGATCCAAATGGACCTGATTTTATGCGGATGCCTTTGTCAAAATACTTAGATCAAGATATTCAGCCAATTGCCTTTGAGGATTTGATACCTACAAAAGATATATATGTTGAGCAATGGCAAGACACACTCATTAAAACTCTATGGCAGTTTGGCGTAGATTCAAGTAAAATTGACGCCACGGATGTCATGTCCAATCTTTTGCCAGGTGTGCTCAGCGCAATGGCAGACCACTATGGGGGATGGGGTGACCTATTAACATTTCTTCTAAAGAAGGCGATAGGCCTCAGAAACATGCTTGCAACTCTATGGCCGTCAGAAGAAGCAACGCCAGAAAACATCGCGAATTGGGCGAAATTCGTTGTTCATAAGAGCGGAAAAGGCTATCTTCGCACAATGGAAGAAGAAAATGTGAAAGCGCTGGGGCAAGGTCATTGGCCCGAAGTTTATCTGTCGTGGATGAGTTCCTTGCCTTCTGGCTATTTTGATCACTATGACCAAACCAAAAACATAAAATATCGCAAGGCGGTTGTCAATTGCCCAGTGGATGTACGCGTCTATGATTCTCAGGGTATTCTTGTAGGTTCAATACTCAACGACATTCCGTGGGTATTAGCGGACGTGGATATTTCGGCAGAAATTGATGCTGATGGGCAAAAGATTTTTTATCTTTTGGCTTCTGAAGACTACGACATTCAGATTGCGGCTACAGGCAATGGGAACATGACCTACTCAATATCAGAGTATAATCGTGATGTTGCTGGATCAGCGCGTATTGTCAATTATTATGAACTCCCAATTTCCATCGGCAACAAGTTCGAAGCACAAGTTCCGCCCAAAGACGCTGATCCTGAAGTAGTGGATTATGCCCTATATCGCGATAATGGCGGTACGATTACTAAGATCAACCCAAGTGAAGACCTACGAGACGAAGCTGCCAAAAACGCGAAATATCGCGTTGAAGTGGCTGTGGGTGATGACAATGGACTTGTAGCTGGTGGTGGGGTTTACGAAAAGGGAGCTTATGCACTGCTTGAAGCCTCTCCTAACAATGGTTACGCTTTTGACGGTTGGTACATTAACAACAGCCGTGTTTCATCAGAAATGGTATACCGCTTCTGCGTTAAGCAGGATGTAATCGTGACTGCAAAATTCACAGCTCTATCTACTCCCGCCACCTATACCCTCACGCTCAACCCCAACAGTGGCAGTGTTACCCCGACCTCTGTCATACAGGCTACCGGAACCACATATGCCTTGCCAACCCCGGTCCGCAGCGGTTTCACTTTCACCGGCTGGACATTGAGCGGCGGCGGTAGTCTGAGCGGAAGTACATATACCTTCGGCACAAGCAATGGCACCGTAACGGCCCAATGGACGGCGAATGCTGCTACAAACTATACCCTTACCATCAATGCCAACGGTGGTAGCGTTACACCGACTTCCGTGGCACAGGCGGCAGGAACAACTTACAACTTACCGACTCCAACCCGAAGTGGTTACACGTTCAATGGCTGGTTATTGAGCGGAGGCGGTAACCTGAGCGGGAACGTATATACATTTGGAACAAGCAATGGCACCGCGACAGCCCAATGGACTGCTGTCCAGCAGACAAAGAAAATCTTCTCCACAAAGTATGATGCAACATTCTTGAACTGGATTCTGTTCTTCATATGCTTCGGTTGGATATGGATGTGGTTCTAGTTTAGGCAAGTAGAACTGGCACTACAGTAACCCGGCGGGCGGGTATTTACCTGCCCGCCGTTTCTATTTACTCTAGCCTTGAAGGGATGCGAACATGAAGTCTTTATACTCAAAAAAGATCATTGCTCTATTGGTGGCGTTTTTTGTGCTTTGTGTACCGTTAGCTTCGTTGCATAGTTTAGCAGCACAAACTGAACCAATAGTTTCCCCGACTGAAATGATTGATCCCGAACTATACGAAAATTCAATCTTCGCACCGGCAGTAGAGGAAGTTGCCGAAACAGACGAGGGGATTCGCTATGTCAGCGACACGCTCATGTTGCTTTTTGAAACTGGTATTGGCGAAGAACAGATGAGGTCTTTGGTTGAGGCACAAGGTGGCGAGGCCGTTGGCTACAATTCCGCGTTGGATATGATGCAAGTCAGGGTGATTGGCGACAGCTATGAGCAATTGCAGCGGCAGGCACAGCGATATAACACACTGCGTGGAGTGCAATTCGCCACGCCATCTGTTTTTGCAGACATATGTTATGTGCCGAACGATCCCTGGGAGGGGGATCTGTCCGATAGCAGTTGGACAGACAATTCATATCGCGATAGCAACTGGAATATGGATTTGGTTAATGTTTCAGAAGCTTGGGACTTGCTGGGTTATGGATCAACAGCCAGTGTCCCGCAGCATGTATTGGTTGGTGTTATTGACAATGAGTTGGACGTTGAACACCCTGAGTTCATACAGTCAGATGACGATCTTGTTGTGCGTTACTTGGATGATGAAAAACCAGATAAGATCGGAAATATGGTCTTGACCCACGGATCCCATGTCACAGGAATTATAGCTGCTTCGCCTAATAATACCCAGTATATCACTGGTATATTTCATAGTGGAGAAGTGCTATTTAGTCAGTCGCATGGAGATATTGCTTCTTTACTGATTCAGTTTGAGCGTATGGTCAATGCTGGGGCGAAAGTGCTCAATTTCAGCTGGGGCTTGGAGAAGGGGACTGCCAGCCAAGCGGAACAAATTGCTGTTCCATTTGCCCTATCCATGAAAAAGTTATTTGATAACGGCTTTGATGATTTTTTAGTGGTACAGTCAGCGGGAAACAACGGTCATGACGCAACACTGAACAGCTTGTTTGCAACTATCAATGCCAGTGCAAACTTTCAGGCAATCACCGGCTGCAATGCGAATGAACTGCAAAAAATGATGGATCGAATTGTGGTTGCCGCCGCTGTAGAGCGGCCTGACAAAGTAAATGGCCGTCTGGAATACTGTTCCTTCAGCAATAACGGTTTCCGCGTGGATATAGCCGCGCCCGGCGGCTCAATCGTGAGCACAGCACCACTGTACCTATCTGGATCATCCGGGCTTGTTACAAAGAGCGGAACCTCTATGTCGGCGGCACATGTTTCAGGCGTTGCAGGGCTATTATGGTCGGCGAACCCCAATTTGTCAGCCCCGCTCATAAAGCAAATCCTGTGTGCAAATTCTCAGAAAGTAGATGGTCAAGGGCGTGACTTTGGCGCACCGCTGCTGGATGCTGAACTCTCTGTGCGGATGGCATTGAACACCCATTTCGTGCAATTTGATCTCAACGGTGGAGAAGGAAGCATTAAAGAGATTCTTACGCGCAGTGGCGAACCCGTGTTAATCCCCAGCATTATTCCTATACGCGCTGGGCATACTTTCCTAGGCTGGTCGGAGCAGCCGACTGAAACCACGCCGAAATACGCAGCTGGAAAGAGTTATATTTTCAATGAGGATATGACGTTATATGCTATATGGCGGGTTAATGTCACGAATTATACCGTAATCTACAATACCAGGGGTGGTTCTCCGACAACCATCGCCCCAGTCACAGTAGTAAGCGGAGTGCCTATCACGCTATCCACCGCGCCGACCAAAAGCGGAAATATCTTCAAAGGCTGGAAAACAGGCAACACGACATTTGCCGCAGGAGCAAGCTATATCGTTATCGACAATGTGACTTTTACTGCGCAGTGGGCAAAAACCATCTTCAGCACCAAGCATGAATCAAGCTTCTTAACTTGGTTTCTGTTTATTGTTTGCTTTGGTTGGATTTGGATGTGGTTTGGTTGATTGGAGCTGGAAGCTTTCTTCTTATTGGTGCTGGACCATTTCATCACAGAGTTACGTGTGTTGTAGACCGCATAGCACCCGCCTGGATAGAACAGCGCGCTGACCATCCGTGTGAACATGGTCTTATAATAGCACTATTATTGCTCGCTAGCCTATCAAGAGGAACGGCGCTTTGCACTATCCATATACGAATCCTTCCCATGAGCAGCGGCTGGCTGAACCGAATCCAGACAAGACGATGATTGTTGTTTTGCCTTTGGCTTGCGATGCCAACTCTTTTTGATCTCGCTGAAAAAGTCATCGATGTCTTGCTTTGTTTTAAACGGTTCTCTTTGAAAAAGAGGCGCTGTTTGAAAAGATTCAAGTTTTTTTCACATTCCCCTAAAACTCCCTTGACATTTCCCCACAACACGTGTACAATAGTCTTGTAATGAAGCTGAAGTGTTGAAGGGTGCCCTATCTTTTTGTTGATCATAAAAATAAATGGTTCATAAAATTTAGAAAGAGGCACCCAAATGAA
>JGI994J12354_10004244_pt1 | contig 12977 bp, 11 predicted proteins | sample IntmicLarv3ML3BL_FD_12354 | JGI IMG/M metagenome (IMG submission 12354)
CAAGATTTGAGTTGACTCCCTTTTTGAGGCTGCTTACAGGCGGCCTGTTTGCTGTGCTTTTCTTTATCCACCATTATTTCTACCATGTTTCAAGCTTATCCTCAATTTTGGGCGCAGAAATTCGGCCAAAGAAGGCTCATTCCCCCTCTTTGGCTGATGCGCTTATTGTTTTGCAGAGCCCCTCCCCCTCGGGGAGGGGCTGTTTTCGAGTGAGCTACGCCCGCCGGAGGGTGACCTCGGGCTCGTACTTGTGGATGATTTTGACGGCCTGGTCGTAGATGGCCTCAAATCGGTCATCGGCGGCGTCCAGGGTGAGCTTGGTGGTCATGAAATTGATGGTGGCTTCGCTCACGCCGGCCAGTTTTTGGATGTCGTGCTCCATTTTGGCGGCGCAATGGGCGCAGCCCAGGTTTTGCAGGCGATATTGGCGTTTCATGGGGTTTTCCTCCTCTTAATGGGCGCAAAGCCCTACAAATACTTGTCCAGAATGGCTGTGAAGCTTTCGAAGCTGTCCGTTTCACCGCGCTCGACACTCTCGCGCACGCAGTGGTTGAGGTGATCCTTGAGGATGATTTTGGCCACTTTGCTCAGCGAGCTCTCGGCAGCCGACAGCTGGGTGAGCAGCTCTTCGCACTGGCGATCCTCCTGCATCATGCGGCGGATGGCGGCCACATGGCCCTCGATGGCGGCCAGGCGATTGTCCAGCGCCTTGGTGTAATGGATTCCCATAAGCGTCTCCTTCCGTTACCCCCACCCCCAGGGGAGGGGTGCCTTTCTGAATTCATATTAGCACGGCGGCGGGCGGGTTGTCAATGGGGGCGGCGAAATATTTTATACATGGGTAGTTCCCTTGGCCTTTGTGCCCTTTAAGCAGGGGCGCGGGGGTGCCCCTGCCTAAAATAGAGAGGGTTTGGGGGTGGGCGTTTTAGTAAAAGCCGAACGGGCAGCCGCATGACCTCGCCCCTAGGGAGTGTCTTCAAACCGTCAACACGCCCAAATGGCGGCTATTTTTCCGCCCTGCTGCGTTAAATTTTATCGCCATAAATAAATTATACCGATAAAATTTGCCTTGCCGGGCGAAAAACTATCTCACCCTTGGTCACATCGCCGGTTTGAAGACACCCCCTACTTGAAAAAACCCTCGCAACCTGCTATATTAATCCTGATACATTAATAAAGTTAACAAAATCTGCAAAGCTCAACAAAATCCGCCACCCAAAAGGAAAAACTATGAGCAAGCAAACCCGCGGCAGCCTGCTGCTGCTGCTGACGGCCGCCATCTGGGGCTCGGCTTTCGTGGCCCAAAAGAGCGGCATGGGCCACGTGCAGCCCTACACCTTCAACGGCGTGCGCATGATTCTGGCCGCCCTGGCCCTCATCCCGGTCATCCGCCTGCGCGACCGCCGCAACGGCTTATGGGACGCGCCCATTGGCAGCGCGCCCGACCAGCGGCGGGCCACCTTTTGGGGCGGGCTGCTGTGCGGGCTCGTCCTCTTTGTGGCCTCCAGCTTCCAGCAATTCGGCGTGCTGCACACCACAGCGGGCAAGGCCGGGTTCATCACAGCCCTCTACCTAGTGATGGTGCCCATCATCGGGCTGTTTTTGAAGCGCCGCGCCGGCGGACGGGTGTGGCTCAGCGTGGGCATTGCAGTTATCGGGCTGTGGCTGCTCAGCGTCAAGGGGGATTTCTCCATGGGCTGGGGCGATTTGCTGGCCACGGGCGGTGCCTTTTGGTTCGCGGTACACATTTTGGTCATCGACCATTTTTCCCCTCGGGTCGACGGCGTGCGCATGGCGTGCATCCAATTCTTCGTGTGCGGGGTGCTGGCGCTCATCACCATGGCGGTCTTCGAGACCCCCTCCTGGGGGGGTATTCTGGCGGCTTGGAAGCCCATTCTCTATGCCGGACTGCTGTCGGGCGGGCTGGGGTACACCCTGCAAATCCTCGCCCAGCGGGACACCGACCCCACGGTGGCGTCCCTCATCATGAGCCTCGAGTCGGTCTTCGCCGCCCTGGCCGGAGGCCTGCTGCTGGGCGAGGTACTGAGTGCGAGGGAGTTGGCGGGCTGCGGCTTGATGCTGGCGGCGTCGATTTTGTCCCAGGTGAAGGGGAAGAAGAGCAGCGGGTGATTCGTGAATCACCCCTACAGGGTCAAGGGCGGCGGCGTGCCGAGGCCGTCACGCCCTGCGAAAGGGCGGCGGCGTGCCCGCCGTAGGGCAAGGGCTCTGCCCTTGCCGCTCCCTATTGTTTACAAAATCCTGCTTGCAAAAATAGTTAGTTTTACTATATAATTGTTTCTCGAACAGACCATCCCATGAAAGAAGGAAGACACCATCTTGACCATTGGACTGGACATCGGCTCGACCACCCTCAAGGCGGTGGTTTTGGACGGGCAGGGCGCCATTTTATACCGGGATTACCGCCGGCACTACGCGAAAATTGCCGGAAGCGCCGCCCAGATGCTGCGGGATATCGAGGCCAAGCTGGGCCCCAACCTCCATGCCGGATTGTGCATCTCGGGCTCGGCGGGCATGGGCATCGCCCAGCAGACCGGCATCCCCTTTGTGCAGGAGGTTTACGCCACCCGCACGGCGGTGACGGCTCGAGTGGCCGGTGCCGACGTGGTCATCGAGCTGGGGGGCGAGGACGCCAAAATCCTCTTCCTCACGGCCTCCCCCGGCGGCGCGGAGGACTTAGAGGTGCGCATGAACGGCTCGTGCGCCGGCGGCACCGGCGCCTTCATCGACCAGATGGCGACTTTGCTGGCCATCACGCCGGACGCGCTCAACGACATGGCCCTCACCTGTGAAAAAACCTACACCGTCGCCTCCCGCTGCGGTGTTTTTGCCAAGTCGGACATTCAGCCCCTGCTCAACCAGGGGGCCCGCAAGGCCGACATCGCGGCCAGCATTTTGCAGGCCGTGGTCAACCAGACCATCGCCGGACTGGCCCAGGGCCGGCCCATCGAAGGCCGGGTGGTCTATCTGGGCGGGCCGCTCACCTTTTTGCCCGCTCTGCGGCGGCAGTTTGACGAGACCCTGGGCCTCGCGGGGCTGTGCCCCGAGGACTCCCTCTATTTCGTCGCCCTGGGGGCCGCCACAAGCCCGCGGGCTCAGGTGCTGAACATCGCGGCCTGCGCCGAGCACATGGAAAACTACGCCTCCTCAGAGGGCTATATCAGCTGCCCGCCCCTCTTCGAGAGCGAGGGCGACTACGAGGCCTTCCGGGCCCGCCACGCCCGCTCGGAGGTCGAAATCTGCGAGAATCCTGGCTACTCGGGCCCGGTCTACATCGGTATGGATGCCGGCTCGACCACCTTCAAGGCGGTGGTGCTGACTGACGCCGGGGACATCCTCTTCCGCCTCTACCGCTTCAGCGATGGCAACCCGGTGGCCATGGCCAGGCAGTTTTTGCTGGATTTTTACGCGCAGCACCCGCACGCCACGGTCATGGGTTCGGCGGTGACCGGCTACGGCGAGGATATTTTGAAAGCCGCCCTGGGCGTCGACCACGGGCTGGTCGAGACGGTGGCCCACTTCACCGCGGCCAGGGCCTTCCGGCCCGATGTGGATTTTATCATCGACATCGGCGGGCAGGACATCAAGTGTTTTAAAATCCGCAATGGGGCCATCGACAACATCTTCCTCAACGAGGCCTGCTCCAGCGGCTGCGGCAGCTTTTTGCAGACCTTCGCCGGCGCCTGGGACATGACCCCCCGCGAGCTTGCCCGCCGCGGCCTCTTTGCCAAGCGGCCGGTCGACCTGGGCTCGCGCTGCACGGTGTTTATGAACAGCTCGGTCAAGCAGGCCCAGAAGGACGGGGCCGGCATCGAGGACATCTCGGCGGGGCTGAGCATCAGCGTCGTCAAGAATGCCCTCTACAAGGTCATCCGCGCCGCCAACGCCGATGGCCTGGGCCAGCACATCGTGGTGCAGGGCGGCACCTTCCTCAGCGACGCCGTGCTGCGGGCCTTCGAGCAGGAGGTCGGCCGTGAGGTCGTGCGCCCCGGCATCGCCGGCCTTATGGGGGCCTACGGCGCCGCCCTTTTCGCCAAATCTCAGGCCGGTGCGGCCAGCTCTCTGCTGAGTGCCGAGGCCCTGGGGGCCTTCGAGCACCACATCGCCGTGACGACCTGCAACGGCTGCGAGAACCACTGCCGCCTGACGGTGAACACCTTCGACGGCGGGCGCCGCTTCATCGGCGGCAACCGGTGCGAGCGCGCCTTCGGTGGCAAGAGCGCCGGCGAGACCCGCAATCTCTACGCCTTCAAGCGGAAGCTGCTTTCCAAGTACGCCTCGGCGGATGCGCCGCAGAACTCGCGTGGCAAGCTCGGCCTGCCCATGGGCCTTAATTTTTACGAGCTACTCCCCTTCTGGCACACGGTTCTGACACATCTCGGCTTTGAGGTCATCACCTCGCCCCCCAGCTCGCGAGAGCTCTATCTGCTGGGGCAGAAGACCATCCCATCGGATACCGTCTGCTATCCGGCCAAGCTGCTCCATGGCCACGTGGAGGCCCTGCTTGCGGGCGGCGCCGACGCCATTTTTTATCCCTGCCTCACCTATAATCTCGACGAGGGCCTGGGCGACAACCACTACAACTGCCCGGTGGTGGCCTATTATCCCGAGGTGCTGGCCGCCAACACCCCTGGGCTATCGGACAAGCTGATTTATGATTACATGACCTTGGGCAACGCCCGCCTTTTTGCCAAGCAGCTGCAAAAGGCCCTGGCCCGCTTTGGGAAAATCCCCGCCCGGGATATCAAGGCGGCCTTCCGCCGGGGCTTTGAAGCCCATCACGGCTATCTGTCCGCGGTGCGGGCCGAGGCCGAGCGCTATCTGCGGGAGGCCGAGCGCGATAACCTCCCGGTTATCGTCCTGGCCGGACGGCCCTATCATCTGGACGAGGAGGTCGGCCACGGCATCGACCGCCTGGTGTGCGATTTGGGGGCGGTGCTCATCAGCGAGGACGGCATCAGTCATCTGGCCGGCATCACGCCGACCCATGTGCTCGACCAGTGGACGTACCATGCCCGCCTCTACGCCGCCGCCCAGGGGGTGACGCGCTTGCCCAGCCGCATCAATTTCGTCCAGCTGGTCTCCTTCGGCTGCGGCCTCGACGCCGTGACCACCGACGAGGCGCGGCGGATTTTGGAGGGTGCCGGGCGCATCTACACCCAGATTAAAATTGACGAAATCACCAACCTGGGGGCCGTGAAAATCCGCCTGCGCAGCCTGTTCGCCGCCCTCGATATGCAGCGCGCCGACAGGCCGCAGGAAGCCCCGGCCCGAAAGGAGGCGATGGCCCGATGACACGTAATGTCAAACCCGCCGTGCGCTTCACCGAGGGCATGGTGCGGGAGGGGTACACCATCCTCATCCCAGACATGAACCACATTCATTTTCAGATTTTGCGCAATGTCTTTTTGCAGTTCGGCTACCGGGCCGAGGTGCTTTACAACACGAGCCGCGCCGTGGTGGACGAGGGGCTCAAATATGTCCACAACGACACCTGCTACCCCGCCCTGCTGGTCATCGGGCAGATGCTCGACGCCCTCAAAAGCGGCAAGTATGACGTCAATAAGGTGGCGCTGCTCATCTCTCAAACGGGCGGCGGATGCCGGGCGAGCAATTACATCCATCTGCTGCGCCGGGCCCTCGAGCAGGCCGGCTACGGCCATGTGCCGGTGGTCAGCCTCAACTTCTCGGGCCTTGAGAAGGACAGCGGCTTTAAGTGGACGGTGCCCCTCCTGCGCCGGGCTATGGCGGCGGTCACCTACGGCGACTTGCTCATGCTGCTCAACAATCAAGTGCGGCCCTACGAGGTGGAAATCGGCGCAAGCGCCGCCCTGACCACCCGGTGGATTGAGGATTTATCGGCCCGCTTCCGGGCGGGCCATGATTTTTCGGCCAGGGCCATGAAGCGCATCTTCGGCAGCATTGTGGAGAGCTACGCCGCCATCCCACGGCGTAACGAGCGCCGGGTGCGGGTGGGCATCGTGGGCGAAATCTATGTCAAATACGCCGCACTGGGCAACAACGGGCTCGAGGAGTTCCTCTTCGAGCAGGGCTGCGAGGTCATGGTGCCCGGCCTACTGGATTTTTGTCTCTACTGCATCTTCAATAATTTGCACGACCGCACGCTGTTCGGCGGCAGCTGGGCGCGGCATCAGGTGATGCGGGTGGCCTACAATTATATGAACGGCTTGAAAATTGCCATGAATCGCGCCGTGAACCAGCACAGCGATTTCGTGGCGCCCTCCAGCTTCAATCACGTGGTAAAGCTGGCCGAAGGGGTCATCGGCCACGGCTGCAAGATGGGCGAGGGCTGGCTGCTCACCGCCGAGATGATGGAGCTCATTGAACTGGGGTATGAGAACATCATCTGCGTCCAGCCCTTCGGCTGCCTGCCCAACCACATCATCGGCAAGGGCATGAGCCGCAAGGTGAAAAACCTGCGGGAAAGTGCCAACATCGTGCCCATCGACTACGATCCCGGCGCCACCAGGGTCAATCAGGAGAATCGGATTAAGCTCATGCTCGAGATTGCAAGGGAAAAGGCCGGGATTTCGGCCAATTAGGATGAGAAAAAGGTCACAGCCGTTAGGCTGTGACCTTTTTTGAATAGATTAACGGGCGCAGGGTTCTTAGTTCCCCTACTCCCGCACCTTCACAATCATCTCGACCTCCACCGGCGTCCCCATAGGCAGCGCATTGGTGCCCACGGCGGCGCGGGCGTGGCGGCCCTTGTCCCCGAAGACCTCGACGAAGAGGTCGCTGGCGCCGTTAATCACCGCCGGCTGGCCGCCAAAATCATCGGTGCATCGCACGAAGCCGAGCACCTTGACAATCTGCTCGACCTTGTCCAAATCCCCCACGGCGGCCTTGAGGGCGCACAGCAAATTGATGGCCCCCTCCCGGGCGGCGGCGTAGCCCTGCTCGATGGTCAAATCGTCGCCCAGGCGGCCGGTCATGGTGGGGATGCCATCCCGCATGGGGCCGGCGCCCGAGAAAAAGAGTAAGTCTCCGGCCCGCTGATATCCCACGTAATTGGCCACCGGATGGACGGCGGGCAGCAGCTCGATGCCCAGCGCGCTGAGGCGTTTTTCGATGTGCATGATGACACTCCCTTTTGTGTAGGCCTTGAAAACGGCCTTAAAATTATCGCGCGTCACATGATATAGGCCACGATGCCCCAGCAGTGGGCCAGGGCGGCCAGGTCGACGAAGATATGGAACACCGAGTGGATGTACCGCGTCTTTTTCCGGGCCCCGATGCCGTAGCAGACGGCGCCGATGGTGTAAAAGATGCCGCCCAGCAGGATGCACCACAGGAAATCCCAGCCCAGCACCTCGATGACCTTGCCCAGGCTGAAAATCACCAGCCAGCCCATGCCCAGATAGCAGATCATGGAAAAAACGGCGTAGCGCTTTAGATCAATGGCGTTGAGGACGATGCCCAGCACAGCAAAGCCCCACACGATGGCGAAGTTTGTCCAGGCCGTGGCCGGATAGACCTCCCGCAGCCGCCCCAGCAGAATGGGGGTGTAGGTGCCGGCGATGAGCAGAAAAATCGTGCAGTGGTCGAGCACCTGAAATACCTTTTTGGCAAAGCCCTCGGGCAGGCCGTGGTAAATGCTCGACATGGTGAACAGCAAAATGACGGTGAAGCCGTAAATCCCGCCGCTGACGATGCCCCAGACATTGCGGTTCCAGGCGGCCACCATGATGCACGCCAAAAAGACGACGACGCCCAAGGCACCCCCCACGATGTGGGACACCATGTTGAAAATTTCCTCGCCTCTGGTGTAGCCGGGCAGTTCTCGGTTTGCAAGCTTTGTTCTGGGCATTGATTCAGCTCCTTATCCTGGTTTTTCGGAGGCTTGACAGATGTACAATAACCCCGTGGAGGTTATTGTAGCACAAAATCACTCTTTTTGCTATGGGGAATGTTGCGGCATACCGGCGTTGACATCGTCCCGCCGCCATGGTAAAATGAAACAATCTTTTCACCGCGCGCGTGTGCGAAAAGAATATTTCTTCCCACGGAGGCTCACCATGAAGCTATTCCAGACCATCGAGAGCCAATACGCCACACTGTCCAAATCTCAGCAGAAAATCGCCCGCTATGTGCGCGAGCACAGCGAGGATTTGCTCTTTCTCTCCCTCACTGAGCTGGCCGCCCGCATCGACACAAGCCCGGCCACGCTGGTGCGTTTTGCCCAGGCCTTGGGCTTTTCGGGCTATCCCGACATGCAGCGGCAGATGCAAACCGAGGCCTTAGTTGCCCGGGACGACGCCGGGGGTGAGCGGGTGGAGAGCGCCCGCAGCGCACGCAGCCGCAGGGCCACCCAGACCCTGGCTAAGATGTACAGCGGCCTGGATGAGGGGCAAATCAGCCGGGTAGCCGACATGATGATGGCGGCGCGGCACATCCTCATCGTAGGGTATATGGACGCCATGGGCGTCTCGGCCGAGCTCTATCACCGCCTCCACTGCTTCCGGGAGGGGGTCTATTTCAGTCGACTCATCCTCGACTGGAACGACATGACCAAGCTGATGCACAGCGAGGCCCTCATGCTGGTCGTCTCCTTCGCGCCCCACTACGCCTACGCCCACACCTGCGTGCGCGAGGCGCGGGAGCGGGGCAGCAAGGTGCTGCTCATCACCGACAGCGGCCTCAACATCTTCTCAGGGCTGTGTGACGAGGTGCTCCATGTCGATCTCCAGCGCCTGTGGGGCACCCATCGGCTGGGCCAGCTCGACCCCGGCCCGGTTTTCGGGCTCATCCAGGTGATTATTGAGAACATCTACACCCGCTTCCCCACACAATTGCTCGACCCCTACCGCCACAACGAACGGTTTGTGGATTGAGTTGACCTTGGGGTTTCACCGCCCGCCCCCGAAGGGGGCGAGAGCCCCGACAAGCTTTTTAAAAAAAGTTTGAACAAAAACTTCATGAAATCGTGTTACACACGATTTCTGATTATTTATTCTTCAGCAATTGTGCATAGCGCAATTGCCAAAAGTTTTTGGGGATTCTTAAGGGTGTTTTTTCAAAAACACCCTTAAGCCGCCGGAGGCAAGTAATAGCTAAAAAGGAGATTCCACAATGAAAGATGTCAAAGCCTTACTGCTCGAGCTGGTGTCGGTGCCCAGCATTTCGGAATCGCCTGCCGAGGGCGATATGGCCCACAAGGTACTTGAGCTTGTGGGCGAGGACCCCTATTTTGCCGCCCATCCCGACCACTGCGGGGTGTGGGACGGCGGAGACCGCCTGGGGCGCCCGGTGGCCTGGGCCCTCAAGAAGGGCTCCGGCCCGCGCACCGTACTCTTCTCGGGCCACTACGACACGGTGGATTACAAGAGCTATGGGGCCTTCGAGCCCCTCTGCCTGCAGCCTGATGCCCTGCGGGCCGCCATGATTGCAAATCCGCCCCAAGATGCCGGTATCCGCCGGGATTTGCAAAACCCCGACTGGATGTTTGGCCGGGGCTGCGCCGATATGAAGGCCGGCCTGGCCCTCAACATCAATGCCCTCTACGGATACACGCCGGGCGAGATTAACGTGCTCATCACGGCGGTGAGCGATGAGGAAAACCTCTCAGCCGGCGCTCGCCAGGCCGTGGGGCTCTACGAGGAGCTGGCCGAGCGCTTCGGCCTTGAGTATGTCATCGCCATTGAGAGCGAGCCCAGTAACCGCGATGCCGACATCAATAGCCCTCACGAGTTCATCCACGGCGCGGCGGGCAAGATTCTGCCCGTGGTGGTGGCCAAGGGCATCCCGGCCCACAGCTCCAACATGCTCAGCGGGGTCAATTCGGCGCACTTAATCAGCCGGATTATCCAAAAAACCGAGTACGACTGCGCCTTTGTCGACCGGGGCGGCGATGTGTTCACCGAGCCCCCCGCCGTCCAGCTGGTGCGCGACATGAAGGCCGGCTACGATGTCTCCATGCCCGAGTACACAGCCTGCGCCTTCAACATGATTTTCTTTGCAGCCGACCCCATGGCCATGATGGCCCGGCTTCTGGAAAACTGCACCGCCGCCGCCGGCGAGCTGCTGGAGGCCTACAATGCCTGTATGGACACCATGATTTCCGCGGGGCAGATTGCCGGCTCCCGCCGCAAGCGCTTCGACATCCCGGTCTGCTCCCTGATGGAGCTGGAGTCCAAGCTCCAAGACAAGCCCGGCTTCGAGCAATTCCGCGCCGAGGCTCAGGCCCGCGCCGCCCAGCTTGTGGCCGATGGCGAGACCATGCAGTGGGCCAGCATCTGCTATATTCGCGACATGATGGCCTTCTCGGGCAACGCAGGGCCCATGGTGGTGGCCGGCATCGCACCGCCCTACTACCCGGCCATCCACACCGACATGCTGAGCAAGAACATCGACCCCATCATCGCCCACGCGGCAGCGGCTTTGGGTGAGAAGGGCATCGCAACAAAGCGGCTCGAGTACTCCCAGGCCATGATGGATTTGAGCTATAAATCGTGCCCCAATCCTGCAAGCGCCGCCCAGGTGATGGACAATATTCCGCTGCCGCGCTCGCTCTACGACATGGATGTCCACGCCATGGCCCGCATCAACATCCCGACCTTGGTGGTGGGCCCGGCCCGGAAGGAGATTCATCAGATTGGCGAGCGGGTGTATCTGCCCGATGTAACCGACACCCTGCCGGTGGTGTTCAGGCAGGTCATCGACAGCGTCGCGGCGGTGGTGTAGGGGACGCACACCGGGCGCCCCGCCCCCCGGTTGAACTCCCCCCGATGTCATTCTTGAGCGTTGCCGCCGCAAACGGCGGGCGAAGAATCTTTCCCTTGGGCCCTTTCATCAACAGGGCGCGATTCTTCGGCCTGCGGCCTCAGAATGACAGGGAGGGGCCCGGATGACAAACGGGGCCGGACGGCCAATGGCCGCCCCTGCATCCATAATCACAAAATGGAGGATAATCCATGACTTTGCTGGTTAAATACTGCGGCGGCTGCAATGTCTTCTACGACCGGCCCCGGCTGGTGGAGAACATCGCGGCGCGGTTCCCGCAGCTCGACATCGTTTACGCGGGCGAATCCGCCGATTTAGCGGCCATTTTGTGCGGCTGTCCCAGCGCCTGCCTGCCCCACTCGCACATCACCGGCCACCTGGACAAATGGGTGCTCACCGGCCCCGAGGGCGGTGAGGCCTTGATGGCCGAGCTGGAAAATATTCTCCGCTCGGCAAAAAAACCACTTGACAAACCGCATTGCCTCCTTTATGATAGCGATAATTGAATAGCAAGGCAGTGAAGAGAAGAGTAAGCAGCGAGATGTGCCAAAGAGAGCCCCTGTAAGGTGAAATGGGGTGCACAGGGCGCCGCTGAACATGGTCTCAGAGCCGCGCACCGACTGGCTTTTGCCATAGGCTGCGACGGGTGCGCCCGTTATCGCGCCAGGCCCTCGCGCATTTATGCGCCGCGGCTAGAGAGGTCTTCCCCGCGAGGTGGAGGCGAATTAAGGTGGTAACACGGAGAACACACTTCGTCCTTAATGTCAGCATTGCTGGCATTAAGGACTTTTTTTATTCCCCGAAAGCGAGGTCAATTCCATGCAGGTTGTGCACAAATACGGCGGCACCAGCGTCGCGTCCTTGGAGAAAATACAGGCGGTGGCCGCGCACGTGGCCGCCCTCAAGCAGGCCGGCCACAGCATCGCCGTGGTGGCCAGCGCCATGGGGGCCTCCACCGACAAGCTCAAGGCCATGGCCGACGCCATCGGCCCGGGCCTGAGCCCCCGGGAGATGGACACGCTGCTGGCCACCGGTGAGCAGCAGACAGTAGCCCTGCTGGCCCTGGCCATCCAGAAGCACGGCGCGCCCGCCGTCTCTCTCACCGGCGCCCAGTGCGGCTTCATCACCACAGATCACCACACGAGGGCCCGCATCAAGCGCATCGACGGCGCGCGGCTGCGCCAGATTGTCAAGGACGGTGCCGTGCCCGTGGTGGCCGGGTTCCAGGGCATGGATGAGCAGGGCAACATCACCACCCTCGGGCGCGGCGGCAGCGACACCACGGCGGTGGCCCTGGCGGCGGCGTTGGGCTGGGAATGCGAGATTTACACCGACGTCGACGGCATCTGCACCGCCGACCCCCGCAAGGCACCGGGGGCGCGGCGGATCCCCACCATCACCTACGATGAGATGATGGAGTTGGCCGCCCTGGGGGCCGGGGTGCTCGAGACGCGGAGCGTCGAGCTGGCCAAAAAATACGGTGTCAAGCTCTACTTGGGCCGCGCACTGGGCACCGACAAACGGAAGGGGACTTATATCATGGACAGCGTCAGCCACTTTGAGGACATGCCGGTGACCGGCATCAGCAGCACGGCGGGGCGCAGCACCCTCAGCGCCCGCGGCCCCGCCGGGGGCGACTGGGTAAGCCGCCTGTTCGGCCTCGTCGCGGGGTATGACATCAGCGTTGACACCATCGCCATGCAGGGGGAGGCCGACGGCCAGTGCGTTGTCACCTTCTGCTGCGGCAGCGACAGCGCCGAGCGCCTCATGCAAGAGGTACGCCGCGAGGCCCTGCCCGTGGCCCTCGACGAGCGCGCGGGCCTCAGCCGAGTCTCCCTCGTGGGCGCCGGGATGATTGCCCGCAGCGGCGTGGCCGCAAGGGCTTTCAACCTGCTGAGCGCCGCGGGCATTCCCTATTACCACATCACCACCTCCGAAATGGCCATCTCACTCACCGTCGAAAGCGAACGGGAGACCGCCGCCATTCAGACTTTGGCAGATGGGTTTGAGCTGCTGGAGGCTGCCTCCGGCGGCCAGAACCCGTAAAAGCTTTCTGCAATTGTATTGCAGACAATTACAGAAAAATAAATTCTAGAAATCGTGTGTAAGACGATTTCATAAAGCTTGTCGGGGTTTGGGGTGAAACCCCAAAAAATTATTGTTCAATCAAAACTAACTATATAAAGGAGACCACCACCATGCCTTACAGCTTTGAC
>JGI994J12354_10004245_pt1 | contig 12975 bp, 11 predicted proteins | sample IntmicLarv3ML3BL_FD_12354 | JGI IMG/M metagenome (IMG submission 12354)
GGGTCTATATTTACAGGCGCAAGCGGCGTAGCGGGCATGTGGCGGCGCATGATGCCGCGCGGGCAGGCACCGACGCAGGCCTCCAAGCAGGCGGGGCCGTGAGCGAGGCAGCTTTCGTGGTTGATTTCTATCCGCCCCTTTTCATAAGTGATGGCGTCCACCGGGCAGGCCTTCAGACATTTCAGACAGTTGATGCAGCCCACTTCGCATACGTCGCTAACGGACTTGAGCTTTTCCCTGGTCGAGCAGTGAATCATCACCCTGGCCCGGCGGGGGATAAGTTGGGTGATGCCGCGCGGGCACACCTTCGCGCATTGCCCGCAGCTCATACATTTGGAAGCGATAATTTTCACCATGCCGTTTGCTATGTACATGGCGTCAAAGGGGCAGGTGCGCACGCAGTCGCCAAGGCCCAGACAGGCCCAGGAACACATGAACGGGCCGCCCTCCAGCATGGCCGCACCGGCGCAGGTTTGCGTGCCTACGTAGGAAAAGCGGAGCTGCACCTTGCCCTGCACCCGGCTGCATCGCCGGAAGGCAACCACGGGCTCCCCGGCGGCGACGGCCTTACCGGAGAGTTCTCCCACCTTGGCGGCGACCTCGGCCCCGCCCACAGAACACAGGTTGGCCGGAATGTCCTTGTTGGTCACCACGACGGCGGCGTAGGCCTCGCATCCGGCAAAGCCGCATCCGCCGCAGTTCGCGCCGGGCAAGGCTTCGGCGACTAATTCGATGAGCGGGTTTTCTTCCACACGGAGCAAGCGCGAGGCAACGGCGAGAAGGATTGCCGCGCCTGCCCCGATACCGAAAAGAACGAGAACGGGTGTTGTTAGCATTACGCCATCCTTATGAAATCATGCCTTTAAAGGCCATGAAGCACAGGGACATAAGCCCCGCCATGATTAGTCCCAAGGGGATGCCTTGCAGAGCCCGTGGGGTACGGCACAGGGCAAGGCGCTCCCGGATGCCTGCCATCAGTATCAGAGCCAGCATGAAGCCCGCGCTGGCGGAAAAGGAGTAAAACACCGCCGTGCCCAGGCCGAACTCTTCGCGCTGTACCAAAATCGCCAAACCGAGCACGCAGCAGTTGGTGGTAATCAGGGGCAGAAAAATCCCCAGCGACTTGTACAGGGGCGGAATGACCTTTTTCAGGAACATTTCCACAAACTGAACTAGCGCCGCGATAAGCAAAATAAAAACAATGGTTTGTAGATAGCCTAGATCCAGTGGGTCCAGCAGAAGTTTTTGCACCAGCCAAGTAAGAGCGGTGGAAAGCACGCACACGAAGCAAACCGCCGCGCCCATGCCCACAGCCACGTTTTTTTCCTTGGAACAGCCAATATAGGGACACTGGCCCAGGAACTGGGCCAGCACGATGTTATTGACGAACACCGCCCCTATGAACATCAGAAAGTAGTGCATTACTTGCGATTCTTCCATGACGGCCCCGCTTTATGGTTCCGTTCCGCAGCCGCCGCATCCGCAGCCGCCCGCGTTTACGGGATGTTCCTTGCCCGCGCGCCTGGCGGAAACAATGGAAATGCAGTTCATAAGCGCCAATAGAGCTCCAAGCGCGATGAACGCGCCCGGTGATTCAACCATGATCGTAAAGGGCTTGAAGCTGCCGCCCATAATCGCATGGCCGAAAAGCTGCCCTGTGCCGAACAGTTCGCGCAGGCTGCCGAGAAAAGTGAGGGACATGGTGAAGCCGATCCCCATGCCGAGGCCGTCCGCTATGGCGAGGTGCACCGGGTTTTTGGCCGCAAAGGCCTCCGCCCTGCCGAGGATGATACAGTTCACGACGATAAGCGGCACGAAAATGCCGAGCTGCTGGTACAGCGGATAGGTGAAGGCCTGCATCAGCAGTTCGATGGCGACCACCAGCGTTGCCGCGATGGCAATAAAGCAGACGATGCGCACCTTTTTGGGAATGACGTTGCGCACCATCGAAATGAGCGCGTTGCTCAGCACCAGCACGAAGATGACCGCAAGGCCCATGCCGAGGCCGTTTTCCGCGGTTTTTGTTACCGCAAGGGTGGGGCAAAGGCCGAGCACAACCCGGAACGGCGGAATCTCGTTCCACAGCCCTTTGGAAAACTCTTTCCATACGGATGCCATTAGACGCCCTCCTTCTTATTGCCAGGCTTGCAGAATTTGCGCTTTCAGGGCCTGATAGTCTCGGGAGGCGGCCTGCACGGCGCTAACCGCCCCAAGCGAAGAAACCGTGGCGCCGGATATGGCGTCAACCGCGCCGCCCCTGGCCTTGGCCTCAACGGGCAAAGCGGCCCCCTGAAATTGTTTGGTGAACTTCGGCTCGGCTATCTTGGTGCCAAGACCCGGCGTTTCGGACATGGTGGTGACGCCGATGCCAAGCAGGCTGTCGTTGCTCAGGTTGAAACCCACCATCACACCGACATCGCCGCCGAATCCGCCGCCTTTGCCTTCCAGGGCCACGCCTTGCAATTTGCCGCCCTGACGGTAGGGGAACACCATGATTTTCCGCCCGTCGAGCTCAAAGCTTTTCCGCTCTTCCACCGGCTGGTTTTCCGCCGCGGGATACACTCCAGCAATGGCCGGGCCTTGCACGTTCTCAAGCACCTGGGCCTCGATAAGCGGAGCCGTGGTCTGCCTGAGGTAAGCCAGCGAAAAGCCCGAGGCGGAACAAATGAGCGAGAGAACGATAATCATGCTTGCTATTTCCCGCATGGCTCAGCTCCTTTTGCCGCCGAAAGGCGCGACGCGGATGAGATCGAACATCGGTGTGCCCAGCGAGGCCAGCAGTACGGCGAAAGGCGCCCCGTCCGGATACATGCCGAAAATGCGAATCAGTACGGTAAGAAAGCCCGCAAGCAGTCCGTAGGCGAACATGCCGCCCATCGCCACCGGGGAAGAGGAATGGTCCGTGGCCAGGAAAAAGGCCACGAAAACCGTGCTCCCGGTGAGCAGATACAGATGCGGCGGCGGCGTGCTCCCCGGATTGATGCCCATAGCTGCACCGAACTGCCAGAACACGGCTCCGGTGATCAGCACCCCGGCGAGAAAGGCGGCGGGAATCTCCCAGCGCACCGCACCCCGGGCCAGCAAGAAAAGCCCTCCCGCAAGCACAGCGGCAATGTGCACGCTGCCGAGCCCGCCAAGCTGCTCCCCAAGCAGCAGGGTCACTTCAGAGCCTTGAGGGAGAGCCGTCCAACCGTAGTATTTCATCCGAACGAGCGGATCGATCAGGCTGCTGCCGAGGTTAACGGCTGTCGGATCCATGTACACAGGCCAGGAAACCGTCATGGCGGCCCATCCTACCAGCGACGGGCAGAGCGGGTTGCAACCGATGCCGCCGAAAACCTCCCGCCCAAGAATCACCGTGAGCACGGCTCCGGTAGCTACCAGCCACCAGGGAGCCCCCGCCGGGAGGAGAAAGGCGAACAGAAGGCCGGTAACCAGCGCGCTGCCGTCGAAAACCCGGCTCTGCCTGCCCAGGATTTTCTCCCACACCGCCTGGGTCAGCACACAGACACCCGCCGCCAGGGCCATAACCCGGAAGGCCTCAATCCCGTACTGCCAGACTGCCGCCGCCGCCGCCGGGGCCAAGGCTATGATCATATCGCGCATCATGCCGTTCACGGTATAGCCCCGATGCATGAACGGAGGCGTATACACCACGAAGCGGGGCCGTATTTCGGTAAGCGTTTTTTCCTGTGTCATGCTCGTGTCCCTCAAAGCTACTGGCCACGTAAGCGGTGCTGGAAGGTGGTCATGCCGAGTTGGAATTTTGCCATGCGGAAATGCTGCTGCATGGGGCGACAGGCAGGGCACACCCAGCCGCACATGCCGCATTCTATGCAGGTGGCAAGCTGTTCCTTGCGGCAGGATTCATACTGGCCGAATTCAGCGTAGCGGCTGAGCATGTTGGGTCTGAGCCGCATAGGGCAGGCCCGCAAGCAGGCTCCGCAATTGATGCAGGGGTTGTCTTCCAGTTCCGGGTGGCTGCCTTTGGGAACGAACTGGATAGCGTCGTCAACTTTCCGCAGACCCCGGCGCAAGCCGGAAATGGCTACTCCGCGCATGGCCCCGCCAAGGATGACCGAACCCCCGGATTCAAGCTCAATGCCCTGCCTGTCAAGAAAGGTCTGCACGGGCGTGCCGAGCGGGGCAAGGTAGTTTTTACCGAACACGGTAGCCACCTGTTCGGTAAGGGGCAGGCCGCTTCTGGCGACCAGGCCGAGTTGAAAAATGTTGTGCAGACGGACCAGCGTAACGTGCTCCGTGCGTTCCGCGCCGGTAACGGCTTTGATCAACGGGCGGGCCAGGCTGTTCGGATACTGGGCCCGCACGTGGCGGACGCCTGCGCCCTCAATGGATGCCGCGCCACCTTCCGGAAGGGCCAGAATAAATTCCGGCGCTTTGTTCAGGCGGCGGGCAAACGCGACCCCGGCCTTGATAACCGGCATATGCGCGGCCAGAAGCTCCTGGGTGTAGAGCATGCCCGGTTCCGGGTTCAGACAGTTGATGATGAATAGCTCGCAGGGCCGGGTAAAGGGGCGGATGGCAATGCCGAGCCGCTTCAGCGCCTTGCCGAGTCCTATTTCGTCAAGCCCGTCAAAGGAGACAGGCTCCACCGGCACTGCGAGATCGCCCGGTTGAGTCTCCGGATCGTCCGGGGGCGGCCCCTCGTACTGGATTTCCACATAAGATGAGGTGAGATCTTTGATGACGCCGTCAATGGAAGCGTGCATGTCCCCCACATTGGGACTGCCGTGTTCGGCCAGCAGAGTTCCTTTGGCGACCCTGGCCCGCTTTTTGACATTTTTTAGCGGCGTTCGTTCACCGAACTGGAGGCGCACCAGGGAGACGTCGTTCAGCACGGTGATGGGACAGGGCGCATCGGGAACGAGTGTGAATCGTTTGTCTTTCATTCGCTTGCATCCTTGCTGGCAATTCACTTGCCGGGTCGCGCGGGCGTCTTTCAACAAGCCGTCATTGCGGTCCGGGTTTTGTAAACTCAACACGGGCGTTCGTCGTTCCTGAACAAGAGGAGGGCCTTACCACCCCCAGCATATAAAGCGCTTGCCGTATCTGCACAGGAAGGGGCTGCCTCTCCCCCGCACAGAAAAGGCCTGCCGCCTCACTCACGGGGTGTGACATTTCACGCAATCTTCAGATGCTTTTCCCGGTCCTTTTTTCACCTCTTCATGACAGCCGATGCACTTGGCGTGGAACGCGTCCATACTGCCCGTAATCGGCGGGTGGCAGGAAGAACAGGTGAACAGAGGCGTGTTGGCTGCCCCAGCTGCGAGTTCCGCCTCAAGGCTCGCGCCAGCGTGGCAGGTCGGGCAGCCGCGGGCGCCTGCGGCAAAGAGATCCTCATGGCAGTTGCGGCAGGTTTCGTGGGAGGCATCCTTCCGGGTCCGGGCCGTCATCGAATCGGCCTGGTTCATATGGCAGTTGGCACAACGCTGCGGCTTGATGTTGGTCATCATGCGGCCGCTCGGGGTTGTACCCTCGCTATGGTGGCAGGTGGTGCAATCGTCGCTGGCGTAGGTCCAGTGGTCTTTGTGGTTCCACTTGTCCGAGTAGCCGACGATTTTCAGGTGGTGGCAGGAGAGGCAGGCATTTTCGCCCCCTTCGGCTCGATAGCGGGCCTGGTGGGCGACCTTGAAGTCCGGCTCGTCGTCCGTACCGTGGCAGGCGGCACACTTCAGGACTTTCCCCTTAGCGGTGTAAGCTTGCTTGTCCGGTGCAATGCCCAACTCATGGTGGCAGCGTGCACAGGCGATATCGCCGTAATCACCGCCGGGGCTGCTGTGGGCCTTATGCGCGAACACGACCCGGCCTCCCTGGTTTTCCATGAGTATGCGGGGGCTTGGGGCTTCGGCGGATTCGGGCGTAAGGGCATAGCCCGCAATACCCGCCAAAGCCAAAATACATCCGGCGATGAATATGGGAACGGAACGTTTGCTCAAGACGCGCCTCCTCCTTGAAAAGAATGACGCAAAGCCAAGCGTAAGAATGAAAAAGAACCTCTATCAAACCGAAAGACTTCCGCCGGGATGCCGGAGCGTTTCGCCTGTGAAGTTCGGCCTGTATCGCGTACGGCGTATGTTTTCTAGGCTAAGGCTGCACTCGCCAAGGTCGCCGGGCCGGATGGAAAAAAATCGCTGAATCCTAATCCGCCTTCAAAGCGCCAAAACGGTTCCTGATGCATACCAAAAGCGATCCCGAGTCAGGCGAGGAATGGCAGCTATTCCTGCGGCAAGGGGTATGAGACACAAGAAGACAAAAAATCGATAACTATTGAATTCTTCCGCACGGATAAAGCGGCGCTGCCCGGCGCGGAGCAGTTGGGGAACAGGAAAGAAAAACGAAGAAGATATCATAGACGCTTGTCCGAATAACTTTTACACAGCATGCCTTTTACTTAGACTCGCAAAAAATAACATAAGTGTCAACTAGGGATATTTAAGAAGAGTCTAGACCATCAGGATAACCCCTGATAGGCTGGTTTATCTCCACCAAGTATCTCAAAAAGAACAGATAGTTAGTGTGGTTGAGGTTGATGAAAGCTTTATTGGCCCTGTTCAGGTTTGCGGACGGCCCGGAACGTGTCTCTATCCGGTTGGCGGACTTGGCCGAACAGCACGGCGTGGAACTGGAATGTATCCAACCCGGCAAGCCGGCACAGAATTCCTAGATTGAGCGATTCAACCGTACATTCCGGGACGAGGTGTTGAACTTTTATGATTTTAGCCGGTTAAGTGAGGTACGCGAGAGTGCAGAGAGGTGGATTGCTGCATACAACAAGCAAAGACCACATGAATCCTTGGGCAACCTCACCCCTGAAGAGTTTACCTGTAAACATGCTTAATGGTCTGGTTTAACTTTGCACTAATTTGTTGCAAAGCCTCACGAATTACTACTCTATCCCGTGATTCTTTCATAACAGGTTGCTTCGTTTTCCGATACCAGCTATCTGTCTTTCTTGAGGACCTCCTCTACCATTAATGTAGCCCTGACGATAACAGCAGCATCAAGTTCATTATGCTCGACCACATAACGCCAGCAATAACGCGCCTTTGCCGCATCATATCAACTGTTACCGGTGTTGATATTGAAATAGTGGATGCAAACTTGAAGCGCATTGCAGGTACCGGCATATATGCCCACGATGTCGGCAAAAATATAGGCCATGCCGGGGAAATCTACCGAAGCGTTCTTACTACTGGCAACACGGTCTACGTAGACAACCCCAAGGAACACCCCCTGTGCCTGCAGTGTCCAAACCGCAACGATTGCCAGGAACTGCTTACCCTTGGTACGCCCATTACCCTTGGCAACGTGACGCTTGGCATCATTGGCCTTTTGTGCTTCACCGAAGATGACCGGGAAAAGGTGCGGGAGCGCAAAGACCTTTTTATTGAATTTGTCCAACAGATTGCCGACATTATAAGTAATTTGGCCTCCAACGAGGAACGTTCGCGCCGGGTCGGGCGTATGCTGGACCTGCTCTTGCAGGTCACCGACAGAAACTCCCACGGTATAATGATGCTCGGGAAAAACTGGAAGATTTCCTACGCCAACGAGGTCGCGGAAAAAAACTTCGATCTCGCGGGCATTGAGACCCTTCCTCCGCTCAGTATTCAGGATACGGGCAATGTCGTTGCCGACATGAAGGAATTTGAAATCACCATAAACGGCAACAAACACCATTGCTTCGGGCAGCTTATCCCCCTCAACTCTCCTGATGATGCCTTTACCCAGATGCTGCTTACAGACCCTGTGCCGCGCATGGCTGAAATCTATTCTCTTTTCGCAGCAGGGCTGGACAATTCCGGCAGTCTGCATGAAATAATCGGAACCAGTCAGGTGATGGCCAAGCTTAAGAAGAGAGTGTGCCAAATTGCCAAGACCTCATCAACTGTGCTTGTCACGGGCGAATCCGGCACAGGCAAGGAGATGTTCGCAAGGGCCATCCATGCGGAAAGCGACCGGAAAGACAAGCCCTTTATAGCCATCAACTGCGGAGCCATCCCCGACTCTTTACTGGAAAGTGAACTTTTTGGTTATGTCAGCGGCGCATTCACAGGTGCGGCACAAAGTGGACGCATGGGCAAATTTGAACTGGCAGACAAGGGAGTACTTTTTCTGGACGAAATTGGCTCCATGTCACTGTATTTGCAAGTAAAACTTCTCAGGGCCATACAGGAGCGCAGCTTCACCCGGCTTGGCTCCAACAGGCAGATAAAGGTGGATGTGCGCATTATTGCTGCCACCAACGAAAACCTTTTGAGCCTTATCGAGCAGAAAATGTTCCGTGGCGACCTCTACTACCGCCTGAACGTTATTCCTCTGGAATTGCCTCCCCTGCGAGACCGGAAAGAAGATCTGCCCCTTCTGGCCGACTTTTTCCTGGAGCGTTTCTGCCGCCGTTTTGGCAAGCCCAAGACCCGCCTTGCCCCGGCCATGATGGGTATGCTCCAGGCCTACTCCTGGCCGGGCAACATCCGCGAATTTGAAAACTGCATTGAGTATATGGTCAACATGTCTGACGGCAGCACTCTTTTCCCGGCCCTGCTACCTGCCAAAATCTACGAAGCGTACGTGTCCAGTGCCGCGAACAGCGAAGGCCCCTCCGGCATCCTTCCTGTTGGAACGGAAGCTCCCGCCTCCCCCCCCTGCTTGCAAGCTCCTGTTATCCCGCTGGAAAAGATGGAAAAAGATGCCATCCGCAACGCCCTTGCCGTTTATGGCAATACTGTTACGGGCAAAAAAAAGGCCGCCGAAGCCCTCGGCATTGGCCTTGCCACCCTGTACAGAAAGATAGGCGACCCTTCTGTCTCAAATTGAGAATTTCCTCTCGCAATCCCTGTTCTCATTATGATAATTCTCAAAACGAGACATGCATCAGCTTTGTAATTGCCGCCTTCTTCCTCAGTAATCACCTTATAATTCTAGCATGTTATTCCCCAAAACTCTTCTTGGTACAATCTTTGCTCAAAGGCTAAGGATACCTATAAGGAGGAGTTCTGGTGAACACTGTAGACTTCTATGCAAACCCCAAAAAAACCGCTCCTGGTGGAGGCGCCTCCCTGGCCGACTTCAGCCCTGCTGCAGCCGCAAGGGTTATGGCCTTTCACAGGAGCTTCCGCGAATACGCTCCCACACCTCTGGTCCGCCTTTCCGGGCTGGCAAAGAAACTGGGGCTGGCGGACATCCTTGTAAAAGATGAATCCAAACGTTTCGGCCTGAACGCCTTCAAGGTGCTTGGCGGCTCCTACGCCATTGGCCGCATTCTGGCGGAACGCCTGAACCGTCCCATCGAATCGTTAAGCCGTGAAGAGCTTGCCTCCGGGGCTGTCCGCAAGCAGCTTGGCGACATCACCTTTGTCACAGCGACAGACGGCAACCATGGCCGGGGCGTTGCCTGGACAGCCCAGCAGCTTGGCCAAAAGGCCGTTGTCTTCATGCCCAAGGGCTCTGCCGAAATCCGGGCGAAAAATATCCGCGCGACCGGCGCCGAGTGCCATATCACCGACTACAATTATGACGACTCTGTCCGTCTGGCCGACAAATACGCCAACGAACACGGCGGCATAATGGTTCAGGACACGGCATGGGAAGGCTATGAGGATATCCCACGCTGGATTATGCAGGGCTATATGACCCTGGCTGTGGAATCTGTAGAGCAGATGCGGGCCATGGGCATTGAAAAACCCACGCACCTCTTCCTGCAGGCCGGTGTCGGCTCCTTTGCCGGCGCGGCCCTCGGTTACATGGCCGTTGCCCTTGGCAGCGACCTGCCCGTGACCACCATTGTGGAACCCCACATCGCCAACTGCATCCTGCGTTCGCTGAAAGCCACCGACGGCGCCCCCAAAATTGTCACCGGCGACATGCAGACCATCATGGCCGGTCTGGCCTGTGGCGAACCCAGCACCATAAGCTGGGGGGTTCTGCGCGACTATAGCGATGCGGGCATCTCCTGCCCCGACTATATAGCAGCCAACGGCATGCGTATTCTGGCCGCCCCGGTTCCGGGCGATACTCCTGTGGTTTCCGGCGAATCCGGCGCGGTCACCACAGGCTTGGTCGAGTGGCTCATGCGGGCACCGGAAGGGCGCGACATAGCAGCCAATCTCGGGCTGACCGCAGACTCCACGATCATGCTTGTCAGCACCGAAGGCGACACCTCACCCGAACTGTACCGTGACATTGTATGGCATGGGAAACAATCTGAACAAGGCAGGTAGAATACATGCTAACCCAAGAAGAAAAACAAGATGTTATCGATTTGTGCCGCGAACTCGTCCGGGCCAAAAGCTATTCCGGCCAGGAGGATCTGGTTGTGTCCGCGCTCAAGGCATACATGCAGAGAAACAATTTTGACGAAATCTTTGTAGACAAATACGGCAGTATTGTCGGCTGCATACACGGCAAGCGTCCCGGCCCGAAAATTCTTTATGACGGCCACATCGACACCGTTCCCGTTCCCGATCCTTCCAAGTGGAAGCATGATCCCTTTGGCGCTGCAATGGTAGACGGCAAGATTTATGGCCGCGGCACCTCTGACATGAAAGGCGCTGTCGCCGCCATGACCGCTGCCGCCGCCAAGGTTGCCAGAGACAGCAATCGCGATTTTGCCGGCTCCATTTATGTGGCTGGCGTTGTCCACGAAGAATGCTTTGAGGGCATTGCCGCCAGAGAAATCAGCAGCCGCGTGAAGCCCGACATCGTTGTCATCGGCGAAGCCTCTGAACTGAACCTCAAAATAGGCCAGCGCGGCCGCGCGGAAATAGTGGTGGAAACCTTTGGCGTGCCTGCCCACTCCGCGAGCCCCCACATGGGGGTGAACGCTGTTTTTTCCATGATGAAACTTGTGGAGGAACTGGACAAGCTCCCTCCTCCCTCCCATCCGGTTCTTGGCCCCGGGGTGGCTGTTCTTACCGATATCATTTCCACGCCCTATCCCGGAGCGTCCGTTGTGCCGAGCCACTGCCGGGCCACCTATGACCGCCGTCTGCTGGTGGGTGAAACCATGGAATCGGTCATCGCTCCCTTCAAGGAAGTCATTGCGAGGCTGGAAGCCGCCGACCCCAAATTCAAGGCCAGCGTGTCTTTCGCTTCCGGCAAGGAAATGTGTCACACGGGCATTGCCATTGAAGGCGAACGTTTCTTCCCCGGCTGGCTCTTTGAGGAAAAGGAAGACTACATCCAGAAAGCCCTCAAAGGAATTCGCTCCGTGGGCATCGACCCGGAGATCACCCACTACTCTTTCTGCACCAACGGCAGCCATTACGCGGGCGAAGCAGGCATAAAAACCCTCGGGTTCGGCCCCTCTCTGGAAACCCTGGCCCATACGGATGACGAATACATAGAAGAAGCCCAACTCCTCGCGGTCATGGATGGCTATGCGGCCATGAGCGTGGAGCTTTTGCGCTAGAGCTGTTTACTTTGCATTGTCCCTGACTGGCAAGGGGCTTTGCCTCTTACCTGTAGCACACTTTAAGTATGGAAGGACGTTATGAGTACGGAACCCAAAAAATCTTTCTGGCGAGTCCGCTACACGGTGCTGGCCATCCTCCTCTCCGGCTGGCTTTTCTCATTTCTTGACCGCATGGTCATGGGCATTGCGCTGCCCTATATTGGCGACGAGTTTGGGCTTGATAACGAACAGAAGGGCCTTATCATGAGCGCCTTCTTCCTGGGTTACGCCCTGTTCCAGATTCCCGGCGGCATGCTGGCCGACAAATTCGGCTCGCGCAAGGTTATGGCCATAGCCATTGCCTGGTGGTCCGTTTTCACCAGCTTCACCGGCATGATCTTCTCCCTGCCCATCATGCTCGTTGTGCGTTGCGTATTCGGTATCGGCGAAGCCGCCTTCCCGGCTGGTTCGTGGAAAACCATCGCCACCTACTTCCCCTCCAAACAGCGCGCCACAGCCACGGCCATCCAGTCTTCGGTCAACGCGCTTGGACCGGCGCTGGCCACTGTTGCCGCAGCAACCATCATTGCCATGTTCGGCTGGCGTGCGGTTTTCATCGGCCTGGGCCTGCCCGGCATCGTGATCGCCATTGTCATGTACTTCTATGTGCGTAACGACATTAAAGACCATCCCGGCATGCCCGCCGAAGAAATCGCCGAAGTGGAAGCCGACCCCGGCGTCACCTCTGCCCAGCTGGTTGGATCCAACCGCAAGATATCCTTTGCCGACCTCATCAAAAAGCCCATTCTCTGGCAGATGGTCCTTATCTGGTTCTTCTTTGACATTACCTACTGGGGCTTTGTATCCTGGCTGCCCTCCTACCTGATCAAAGGCCGCGGCTTCTCTCTGGAACAGCTCGCCACCTACGGCTCCCTGCCCTTCTTCATCGGCACCATCGGTCTGGTTCTCGGCGGTTTTCTTTCCGACAAAATCAAGGCCAGAAACATACACCGCAAGTGGCTTTTTATCCCCACAGCTCTCATTGCCAGCGTGTTCCTGTACTACACCCAGGTTGCCGCAACCTTCGGCGGCACCGTTACCGCCCAGATTGTCGCTTCCTTCTTCCTCTTTTTGGCCTTCGCGGCTTTCTGGGGGCTGGTTATCGACTCCTTCCCCGCTGAAATCATGGGAACCGGCGCCGCCACCGTCAACTTCGGCGGCCAGGCAGCCGGTATCGTGGCCGGCTGGGCCGTGGGCAAGGCCATCGACCTTCGCGCCGGCGCCTACGACTGGGCCTTCCTTATTCTCATAGCCGGTACACTGGCTGCAGTGCTTGTGGCTCTGACCATCAAGGACACTACGAAGCAAAAGCCCGCAGCAGCGTAACATTCTCCGCCACCACCCCATACAGGTCCGTAGCGCGGCGCAACTACCGCGCTACGGACTCCCAAAAGGAATATTCATGCGCACACTCATAAAAAACAGCATACTCATAGACGGCACCGGCGCACCGGGAATCCCCGGCTCTATAGCCCTGAAAGACGGCCTTATTGAAGCTGTTG
>JGI994J12354_10004246_pt1 | contig 12974 bp, 9 predicted proteins | sample IntmicLarv3ML3BL_FD_12354 | JGI IMG/M metagenome (IMG submission 12354)
TAATCAGAAGGAAACAGGGTAGTGGGAGAGAAACATAGTAAAATTTCGAGAGGTGAGACAGGGTTATTAAAAGGAAGAAATGGATTATTGAAGACTTCGGCGATAGATAAAAATAGAAACCATTCATAGCGAGGTGTGCTATGAGTGGTTTCTTGTTTTTTTTATTCATATATGCTATGATAATATTAGTTAGCTGCAACTAACCGATAAAATAATAATATAAAAAGTATAAAATAATATACAAATCAGGAGGTGCAGTATGAATGGAAATATTGGAATAGCATTTGCTTTGACGTTAATAGCTGGGCTTTCAACAGGGATTGGAAGTGTCATTGCATTTTTTGCAAAGAAGACAAATACAAAATTTTTGGCAATCAGTCTGGGGTTCTCGGCGGGCGTAATGATTTATGTTTCTATGGTGGAAATTTTCTTCAAGGCACAGGAATCTTTGCAGGCGGCACTGGGAGAGCAGAAAGGAGCGGTTGCAACAGTGATTGCATTTTTCGTGGGAATGTTTTTGATTGGAATAGTAGATCGATTGATTCCAGAGCAGAGGAATCCACATGAAGTGAAGAAAATAGAGAACAGGGTAGAAATAGAGAAGAAGACAGAAGTAGAGAACAGGGTAGAAGTAGAGAAGGAGATAGAAAAGGCAACATATACGCAGAAAGATAAGCAAAAATTAATGCGAAGCGGGTTATTTACAGCACTTGCAATTGCCGTGCATAATTTCCCAGAGGGTATGGCGACATTTATTGCAGCGTTGCAAAAGCCGTCTCTTGCAATTCCTATTGTGGTTGCAATTGCAATTCATAATATACCAGAAGGAATCGCAGTATCTGTGCCGATTTATTATGCAACAGGAGATAAGAAAAAGGCATTTCTATATTCTTTTGCATCAGGGCTATCGGAGCCGGTAGGAGCAGTTGTCGGATATTTGATATTATTGCCTTTTATGAATGATGTAGTGTATGGTTTGTTATTTGCAGGAGTTGCGGGAATTATGGTATTTATCTCATTGGATGAATTGTTGCCGTCAGCGAGAGAATATGGTGAACACCATTTGTCGATTTATGGATTGGTGGTGGGGATGATAGTGATGGCGGTTAGTTTGTTGTTGTTTATGTGATGTTGGATTGGTGTTGGTACTGGTATGGCAAGTATGCAAAATGGGGCTGCCGCTATATTTTGATTCACGGGAACTGATTTAGATGTTTTCCGACAGCCCTTTTTTATCATACTTACACTATTTATCTAATGTTACAGATGGTATGCCTAGGATGTCTGATACTTTTTCAAGTACACCTGCATTATGCCCGACACTCATCGCAAAATGATGCGTTGGTACTTCTGCAAACCATTCATCCATATACTCATCCGGTGACTTTTTGAATTTAACAGGCGTCTGTGTATTACCTATCGTCATGATCTCTCCATTGGTCGCCTCTGCTTCCGTAATGATTAGCTTTAGTTTTCCATCGACGGTTTGTGTACAAGCCACGTTTGTAATATCGCCTGTAAGCACCTTCGCTTCCACCGATACGCCTGTTCCTTGCTTGCCATGATAAAGTCCCATACCTCTTAGAATGGGCTTTCCTTTTGCTATCTTAAGATGGAAGGGTCCATCATGACCTAGAAGAATCGTTCCATCTTCATAGTCCGTTGTGACGATTTCACAATAACTTCCTCCTGTTTCAAGGATATCGCAAATCTTCATTGCTAGGCAAGTCTTTAAATCTCCTTCCCCTGCGCATGGAATACCCTTGGCTGTTAAGAGTGAATGACCCACGATAAATCCACCTTGCAAATCTTCATAGTGGTTTTCGGGAGCGCCATGGTAATAATATGTGAGCGCATCTAATTCAAATTCTTTCGCCATCTTTTCTTGTGCCACGGCCACTTTAGAAGACCAGTTCAGTTGTTCTTCAGTTGGTTTTTGCGCCAAGGGATCTGCTGCCACATCTTCACTAATTGTAAAAAAGGTTTCGATCTCTTTTCGTTTTTCTCTTATTTCCTCTTCTGTGACTGTTTCAAGTTGTCGATCCAAATCGCACATCTCTAATATTTGTACGTGTGACCCTGTTTGCCCTTGGAACATCGCGAAATCACTATACAAGTCTAACATGCCACTGTATGTATTCCCTAAAAATCCAAATCGAGCTCCGCACAAATTTGCTTTTACTTTTGCTGCAAGCACCCATTCTTGAATCAACTTCCATGCTCTCATTGCTTCGGGTCTTGTGTTCGTTATTTCATTTGTTATGGAACTTTTCGGTGTATAATCTAAACCGAGCAAACCGTTAATAACGCGATACGCAATTCCTGCACGGTGGAAAGCATTTGATATTTCTGGAACTGGGCAGGCATTACAGTGGCATAACCATTCGCTTGTAGTCGTTTTTGCATAATTTATTTTTGCACTTGGCTGTAAGTTGAGAACAACGGTAGGAGCCTTGCAGATCTGATGTACGGGCAGTATCGATGCACTCGTAACATAAGTAGCTGCATGTGCGAAGAGCAAATCAACGTTTTCCTTAGCAAAATATTCTCCGGCTTTTAACCCCTCTTGTTCGCCATCTACAATTCCATAAAAACAAACCTCTGCGCCCATTGCTTCTATGCTTTTGGCTATAAATTTTCCGTACTCCTCTAAGCGCTCTTTTAATCCTGGAAATTGCTTCCAATAATGCTTAAGTCCCATCGAATAAAGTCCTATTTTGGGTTTTTTCATTTCTCTATTCATCTTCCACCTCCATATTATAATCATTCAGCAAATTCTATTTTTTACAGAATTTTAGTATACAGATTTCCACTCATCGATATTCGCTGCATTGAATGCAAATGGAGGTCCAACGATAATTTCTGTTCCGCCGTCTGCGGCTGCTACGATTTCATATTCACCCATAGACCCTGCTGTGAATTTCTCACCAATTGCGCCAGTGATTTCACCTGAAACTAATGCTGCCGATGTGAATGCTGATAAACGACCTACATCAATAGGATTCCATAAGTACATATATGGGCACGCTTTGTCTTCGCCAACATAGTCAGCCATTTCCGATGGTAAGCCAAGTCCTGTTAATTTGATTTGATCTGTCAAGTTTTCATCTTGAAGTACTTTTGCTGCAGCCATGATGCCTACTGTAGTTGGAGCACAAATTACTTTAAGATCTGGATATTTTTGGATTAACGCTTGTGTTTGGGTAACTGATTTTTGGTACTCATCATCGCCATAAGCAACTTCTGCTAATTCTAATTTTGAGTATTTAGAGTCTTCCATAACTTTTTTCATTGCTTCAATCCATGCATTTTGGTTTGCTGCTTGACTTGTGGCTGAAAGAATTGCCCATTGACCTTCTCCGCCTGATAAATCAAGAACCGCATCCATAAGTGTTTCACCAATTTGATCTGTTCCAGCTTGATTTACAAATATCATACGGCTATCTTTGTTTACATTTGAGTCTACTGAAGAAACTTTAATTCCTTTGTCCATAGCGGCTCTTAATGCTGGTTGGAGAGCATCAAAATCATTTCCTGCGATTGCGATAGAATCAACGCCTTGTGCAACTAATTCATTAATCATAGTGATTTGATCTTCTGCTGTTGCTTTTTCAGGATGCCTGATGATTGCTGTTCCACCAAGTTCTTTTACGCTTTCTTCAAATCCAGCAGCTTTTTTTTCGTTGTATGGGTTCCCCGCCGCTTTTGTAATCAAAGCATAAGTTCCTCCACCAGTTTCGCCTGTTGTTTCTGCCGCTTCACTTTCGCCCTCTGTTTCTGTTGTTTCAGCTGGTTGTTCAGTAGCTTCTTCATTGTTTCCACAACCGACGAGCAATGCTGCTACCATAGCTGTGCATAACAATACACTTAATACTTTCTTTTTCATAGTTTCCTTCCTTTCGTGAATGTTTTATACTAACGCTTTTGCGTGAGTAGTCCTTTTAATTTGGTTAATTTGAGGTTCGGAATCATAACGGCAAGCACCAATAGGGTTCCGATAATTACCAACATAACCTGTGATGAGATATTGATTAATCCAAGTCCATATCGTAAAAATCCAATAATGAAGACAGAGATAACAGCGCCTGGGAGTGTACCCTTTCCACCTGCACTTGATATTCCGCCAAAGACCACCATGGAAATCGCTTCTAATTCATATCCCATTGCTATATTCGATCTTGTGCTACCCATACGAGCCGCCAAAAAGATTGCAGTTACTGCAGAGAATATTCCTGTTAGCGTGTATACGGTTAAGCGAATCTTTTGTACAGAAACACCCGAATATTGTGCTGTCAATCGATTGCTTCCGATTGCATATAGCCTTCTTCCAAATGTTGTTTTATGTAGTACCAATCCAAATATAATTGTACACAGAATAAATACAATAAACATATATGGAACGGGTCCGATGCTTCCCCAATAAAGGTCACTAAACCACGTAACTGTTGTGAGCCCTCCTGAGGCTTGATCCCCTAAGAGAATCTCTGCAATCCCTCGATACAAAATCTGTGTACCAAGCGTAACAATCATGGGTGCCAACTCCGTAAAGCGCGTTAGGATTAGACCGTTGATAAATCCACAGCATGCACCTACTAATAAACAAATCAGAACTGCTGCACCCATTGGTACACCCCGATTAAAAGCAATCGACATTAGAACTGCTGATAATGCAACGGTTGAACCAACGGAAATATCAATTTCTCCAAGAACTAGAACGTACGCCATCGGCAATACGATAAAAGCCTTTTCTAAAAATGAAGATGTTGCTGTAAATAATCCTGAAACACTTAAATAATTACTCGAAATCGTAGCATTCATAATATTGATTGCCACAAAAATTAATAATAAGAAACTTTCCCATCGAAGAAGGGTGGTTTTCCATGTGTGTTCTTTTACCGCAATAATTGTTCTTCCGGATTTTGTCGCCATAATTACATCTCCCTTCCTTTTAAGTGATTCTTTTCTAACATACGCGCCGTCATTACATTAATGATAATTGCAACAAGTATAATGGCACCTTTAATTGCGCTTTGCCAGAATTGCGAAATACCGATAAGGGGCAATGATTTGCCAATAATTGCCATCGCAAGCGACCCTAGAAATACACCTACAACGCTACCACGACCACCGCTTAGACTCACACCACCAATTACACATGAGGCAATTACGTCCATCTCTATCCCTGTTGCCATGTCACCTTGCGCAGAGGCATAAACAGATACCCACATAGCACCTACTAATCCACAAAGTGCACCCATTGCTGTATACACTGTGATTTTTATTTGATCCAACTTAAGACCACCTATACCTGCTGCATCAGGGTTACTTCCAACAGCATAGACTTTTCTACCAATTCGCATCCATTTCATAATGATGAAGAAAACGATATAGCATAGAATCATAATGGCAATCAAGTTATTGATTAAGCCAAAGGTTAAAGAGTTCTGCTGTGCAAAAGCCTTGAAGTTCTCTGGAATCTGATACGCCGCCACCCATTGGCTATCCGCAATCAAATACGTAATACCACGATAAATATTCATGAAGCCCAATGTAACAATAATGGGCGGAACCTTTCCTTTTGCTATAATCACGCCTACGATTAAGCCACACACCAATCCAACTAGAATTGCAAATGCAAATCCAATTGGCGTACTTACAATGATTTCTGCCCTCATAAGAAGTGCCATTGCCATACCTGATAAGGCAATTACAGAACCGATTGAAATATCAATTCCTCCAATGAGCAACACACACATCATTCCAAGTGATAAAATCATCGTAATGGAATAATTCTTAAGCATGTCATTGATTACCTTTGAGGTTAAAAAAGAACCACTTCTAAATTGTACAAAAGCACATAGCAAAACCAAAACGATTACCAGACTCGTTTCTCTTGAGCTGGCCAATTTTTTCAAACTGAATTTCTTTTCCATTTGTCCACCTCTCCTTTACTTTTCGTCTGTGTGTTTTTCCGTTTTTGCCATTGCTGCCTTTAATATGCTTTCCTGGTTTGCTTCATCTCTGTCTAGCTCGCCAGTTACTTTACCTTCGCACATTACAACAATGCGGTCACACATACCTAATATCTCCGGCATTTCTGAAGAAATCATAATGACGGCATACCCTTGTTGTGCTAATTCNCCAATGATTTCATAAATAGCGGCTTTCGCACCCACATCAACACCCTTTGTGGGCTCATCAAGTATGATTACCTTGAAATCGGAGGACAATAGCTTTGCCACAACCACTTTTTGTTGATTTCCACCTGATAAGGAGCTCGCCTTGTCAAAGAGCGTCACTGCTTTCGTATCTACTCGCTCTGCTAGATCTTTTGCGATTAAATTTTCTTTTTTCTCATTCAAAACACCATTTCCTGCAAATGAGCTAAGCTCTGTCAACGTGATATTGGCACCAATTCCCCAATCAAGGATTAGTCCTTGATGCTGCCTATCCTCTGGAAGCAAACCAATACCCAAGTTCATCGCATCTTTTGGCTTTGTAATACGGACTTCTTTTCCTTCCATAAAAATCTTGCCACTGTCATATTTCTCTATACCAAATACCGTCTGTATTACCTCTGTTCTTCCAGCCCCAACTAATCCTGTTAATCCTAGAATCTCCCCTTTTCTCACTTCAAAAGAAACGTCTTTAAAATAGCCCATATGGGTTAGTTTCTCAATTTTTAAGATGGTTTCACCAATTTGAACCTCTGGTTTTGGGAATAAATCTTTGATTTCTCGCCCTACCATTGCTTTGATTAGGTCGGCGTTCGTAATAGCATCTACATCATATGTGCCAATGTATTGCGAATCCCTTAGTACAGTGACACGACTTGCTAGGCGGTACATATCCTCGAAACGATGCGAAATAAAGATAATCGAAGTTCCTTCATCACGCAGTTTTTCCGTAATACGATAGAGCTCTTCTGATTCACTCTTTGTAAGAGCCGCCGTTGGTTCATCCATAATAATAATTTCTGCATTTGCTGATAAGGCTTTCGCTATTTCAACCATCTGTTGTTGTGCAACACTCAAACTTCCCATTTCTGCGGTCGCATCAAAATCTGCATTCAACTCGCGTAATAACTTATTTGCCTCTTCATTCATCTTTCCCCAGCGAATAAATCCGTATTTTACTTTTTCATGTCCCATGAAAATATTTTCGGCCACTGTCAAATGTGGATAGGCTGTTACATGTTGATAAATCGCTGCTATTTTAGCTGCTTGTGCATCTTTAGGGCCTTTAAAATGAACTCGTTTGCCATTTAGAAGCATTTCGCCCTCTTCTGCCTTATGGACACCCGTAATCACTTTGATAAAAGTAGATTTGCCTGCCCCATTTTCACCCATGAGCGCATGTATTTCACCCTTTTTTAATTGAAAAAGCACATTATCAAGTGCTTTGACACCTGGGAAAATCTTCGTAATTCCTTTCAATTCAAGAATATACTCTGCCACTTTCGTTTTGCCTCCCTTCATGAATCCTTTTGTATCTTTCATAATTATATCTTATTTTGTTTTATTCTTTAATCGTAAGATATTTAAATTTCGGGTAATATTGTTCGGTATTTTATTTCTGTGGCATTGCCAATTATAATGGGATAAGGTACAATGAACGAACATAGTGGCCCAAAATTCTGCGGAGGATTCGGATGAAATTATTAATTGTAGATGATGAAAAATTAACATGCGAAGGTCTCGTCGCCTCACTTGCACTAGACTGCTTGCAAATTGATGAAGTGTTTCTTGCAGCCGATGGACGTGCAGGACTTGCACTTGCAAAAGAACATCGCCCTGAGTTAATACTCAGCGATATTCGTATGCCTCGTCTTGACGGCATTGAAATGGCAAAACAAATTCTTACATTTCTACCTGACTCAAGCATCATTTTAATGAGCGGATATTCAGACAAAGACTATCTAAGAGCTGCAATTAAGCTAAATGCTGTGAGCTATATTGAAAAACCAATAAACCTTCTCGAAGTTGAAGAGGCTTTATTCTCTGCGATTCAGACCTTTGAACAGGCAAAATACTTACAGCGTAGTCGTGAATTGCATTCACAAGTTACGCTAAAGCGTCTCGCACTTGAATTAACCTATCCTGCAAACCATGAGGTTGTAAAACATTTATTAAGTGAGCTTAACTTAAATCTGAGTCCGCTTAGTACTTTCACTACGTTGATTTTAAAATCAACGACAATGGTTGAAGACTTGAATAAACACTCACTTGCTCCATTTCACGAAAAACTGAAGCATTTGCTTGCTAACTATCACTTGAAATTTTTTTATACAGTAAAGCAAAATCAATATGTGATTTATCACCTATATGGAAGCACCTCCCATACCAGCAGTGCGCTTGCTGCCATCGGGGACTACCTTAAAAATGATCCGCATCTTACTGCTCCTTTTTACATTGCGATTGGAGAGAGCATGATTGGCGTGAATCATGTCTATGATTCCTATGCTTCTGCTGTGGTTTTATTGCAAACGAGTTTTTTTCATAATTATGGAAGTGTTCTTGTTGCTACCGAAGAAGTGCTGGAATCACAAGTGATTTCCAAAGATTTTATTCCTGATTTTGTTGATGCCCTTGAGAAAAAGGATGCAGGAGTATTACAGCGACTGCGAAAAACAATCTATACAACTTATGCCGGCAAACACAACCTTCTCCCAAGTCAGGTGAAAGATATCTACTATAGACTCTTCATGTATATTCAGCATGCTGCTAAAAATCTTCATTCGCCCTTAGCTCGTACGAGCTTCAGTAATGAAAGTATTCTTGAAAATATTGAAGGATGCCATAATCTAAAGAGCTTAGATGCCCTACTGGACGAAAAGTTATCTACTCTTTTTATCATGTTAAATCAACCCTCTTCTGAAAGTTCGCCCGTCGTCTTGATGAAGAAATTTATCGCACAAAATTATATGAATTCTTCACTCTCGGTCAAGAGCATTAGCGAGCATGTGCATCTTTCATATTCCTATCTATGCACAATATTCAAGACGGAAACCAGACAAACTTTGAATCAGTATATTACGGAATATCGAATTGACAAAGCGAAACAGCTCTTAGAGGATCATCGGCAGAAAATCACCGAAATCTCTTCAAAAGTAGGATACAGTGATGGAAACTATTTTGGCAAAAGCTTCAAGAAAATCGTAGGATATTCACCTTCTGAATATAGGGAGAGGATGATATCATGAGGAACCCATTCAAAAAATTTCGGAATTATTATGCAAACGATTTAAGTATGCAATCAAAATTCATCATATCACATCTACTCCTCGTTCTCATTCCGACTATCGTATTAGCATTTGCTTTTTACGGACAGTTACATGAGCTGATTGTTTCGCAGACTATTCAATCTGAACAAGCAATTTCTGAACAAACAACTTCGCTTGTAGATACAACATTGAGACAAGTGGAAAACACCTCCTCCTTAATCACAAATACGTCTTTTTTTACGCAATTATTTGGTGAATCTACCAATAAATTTACCGCAGAGGATTCACGCCAAGACTACACGAAAACTTTTATGGAATTGGTTCATTCACAACAAAATTCGAATATCACGGGTATTAAAATCTATGTAAATGACAAGAGTTCTTCTCTTTATAATTTGCCGGCTACCAACAAGGTGTTCCGTCCAATGGGTGAGGCTTTCGGTACGCACTGGCATGGAATTTTGAGCAGCTCAAATTTGGAGACACTCTTTTGTCCTTCGTTCTATCTATCACCATCCGAAATTGCTGATAACGGCGGGCTTGCACATGTGACAAAAATCTATTATGGAGATACTGGAGAAATTGCCGCTTATTGCGTCGTTTATTTTTCACAAACAAATATGAATCAAATCGTCTCACAAAGTATCGACTTTCAAGATAGTGCAACCTATGTAATCAATGACCGTGATGCTTTGGTGGCCTCGTCTAGTTCACAGTTGCTCGGCGTTTATCGACTTCCTTATGCAACCATTCCAGTTGAAACAGGCGGACCTGGTCGCTATATTACCAAATCCATTCAGGGTACCGATTTTTACATGGGTTATTACGAAGTTCCTACCTCTGGCTGGATGCTCGTGTCCATCCTTCCTATTCGCCCCATCGTACAAAAAGGAAACCAAATGGCTATGCTCTTTATCGTCATTTACCTATTGGTTCTTGTACTCGCTTTTTTCGTGGCGTTGACCTTGTCACGTTCTATTTCACGTAGGATTTCTACCCTCGCTGTACAGATGGGCTCTATTCGTAAAGCACCACATTCTCTCGTCCAACTAGAGGGTCACTATGGCAAAGATGAAATTGGTGACTTAGTTGACACTTATAACTATATGTCTGCACAAATAGACCGACTTCTCGAAGAACAATCACAAGCTGCAAAAGATATGCGTTTCGCTGAATTTCAAGCTTTGCAAGCTCAAATCAACCCGCATTTTTTATATAACTCACTTGATATGATTAACTGGCTTGCAAAAGGCGGACAAATGAGTAATGTATCTGCCGCTGTACAATCACTTTCTAAATTCTACAAATTAACCTTAAACAAGACAAACGATCTTGTGTCTGTACAAAAAGAAATCGACCACGTTTCTCTTTATGTGCAACTACAGAATATGCGTTACCAAAATAAGATTCACTTATATGTGGACATTCCCGATGAATTACTTAAGCTTGAGCTTCCGAATCTCATCTTCCAGCCTATTGTTGAAAATGCAATTCAACATGGTATTTTTGAGCATCCCGATAAAGAAGGAAACATTATACTTACTGGCTGGCTAGAAGAAGATACTGTGGTTTTTCTTCTATCCGACAACGGAATAGGAATGACACAAAAACAAGTCGATTTCGTCCTTTCTGGCGACAAAAAGAAAAGCAATACAAAAAAAGGAAGCAATATCGGTGTGTATAACACCCATCATCGCCTCCAATTCCTCTATGGTCCAGAGTATGGTCTTACTTATTCTTCTATGAAAAATGTCGGTACAGATGTAGAAATGCGTATTCCGCTTATCACTCCATAATATTTATTCAAGATTTACCATACCATCCACGATACAACCACTTCAACTCACACACCAACCCTACGCTCTACGCAACGCCTCAATCGGACTTAGCCGCGCAGCTTTCCTCGCCGGATACACACCGAATAGCACGCCTACGCCTGCTGAGAAACCAGTAGCGATGATAACAGTAGAAGGATCTATGGCAGCCTGAATGCCCACAGCTGAGCCAATCAAGGTCGCAACTAAGATACCAAGTACTACACCAATCATTCCGCCGATTAAAGAAATAATTGTCGATTCTGCCAAAAATTGTAGCATGATAGAAGAAGTCTTGGCACCAAGGGATTTACGAATCCCAATTTCTCTTGTTCGTTCTGTTACAGAAACGAGCATAATGTTCATAACACCGATACCACCAACAAGCAGAGAAATCGCAGCAACCACAGATACAAAGGCCGTAACCATAGTTAACACAGTGTTAATCGTGCCCATCTGGTCGTCAAAACTTTGCGAAGCAAAGAAATCTTCGGAAGTAGCTTGATTACGGCTGTTAAGTGCATCTTTAATCACATCAGCAACAATGCTACTGTCGATATCTTTTTCAGTAGTTACATATATATACGTTGGTATGAAATGAAAACCAAGAGAATCAAAAACCGTATAAGGAACATCTATGAAAACTTTATTTCCGCCCGACCCAACCAACATGGCGCCCATTAGAGCACCGACCTCTTGTGATTCTGCAATACCAATAATTGTAAAATCAGTAGTGGCACCTGTCATTAGAGCAACTTCTACATCAAGTCCAAGAACATCATCTGTTCCAAACAATTTCTTTGCGTCTTTCGCAGTAATAACACACACTCTTGCAGCCGTATCAATATCGTTTTGATCAAAATAGCGACCTTTCTTCATAGTATAGTTAGATATTTCTTGTTGTCCTGAACCACCGCCATCTATGGAAACATCAAATTCACCTTTTGTGGATAAAATCTGCCCAGATATAGATTGAACAGGAGAAGTTCCAGTTACGCCCTCTTGCTCCTCGATCCAGAGAACATCTTCATCTGTAATATGAACATCCGCAGCATTTCCAGCCTCTGTGGTATAGAAAACAAGTTGTCCGCTTCCAAGCGACCCCAATTCATCATTCATTTGCCTTTGAAATCCATTCCCAACACCCATAATTGCAATTACGGAAAATACACCGATAATGATACCAAGCATAGTAAGGAGAGAACGTCCGCGGTTGCCCTTGATGTTTTCAATTGCCATTACAATATATTCGACTAATTGTCCCATAAGTAGTTACTCCTTATCTGCATCAGAGGTACTTGCATCTTCGCTTACCTTAGCAGTGACAGCAGAACCAACATCTATGCCGTCAGGTAATTCAATGATAACTTGGTCTCCAAGAGAAAGTCCAGACTCAATTTGAATCAATTCAGAAGACGAAAATCCTGTCTGAACAGTTACAGTTTCAACTTTTCCATTTCTTATCACATATACGAAATCGCCTTCGCTATTGGTGTTGATAGCAGCACGATTTACAACAAGCGCATCCTTCTTCTCACCTAGCTGAATCTGCACCTTTGCTTCCACACCTAAGAAAATATCATCATCTGGGTTGTCAATTTTCACAGAGGCATGAATCACTTGTGCGCCTGTTTCGTTGACTTGTGCGATTCGGCTGATGCGGTGAACGGAGCCTGTGTATGTCTTATTTGACAATTCAATTGTTGCTTTTTGTCCTATTTGTATCTTGTCATAATCATGTCTGGAAATGGTAACGTCAACCACAACGTTTTTGTTATCTGCAATTTCAAATAAAGGCATACCTTGTGTAGCAGAAGAACCTGCTACGGTAGATACAGATGCAATAATGCCATCAAACTCCGCGGTAATGCCGTCACGCCCTCTTTGAAGAAGTTCTTCAATGGTAGCAGATTCTAATTCTGCAAGGTGTAGTGTAT
>JGI994J12354_10004247_pt1 | contig 12974 bp, 11 predicted proteins | sample IntmicLarv3ML3BL_FD_12354 | JGI IMG/M metagenome (IMG submission 12354)
GAATTCTAATATTGCCCAGGCAATGGAAAGACCGTCATAGGTACTGGTTCCCCGTCCTACCTCATCCAAAAGCAAAAGACTTCGTCTTGTCGCATTCCGCAAAATGGTGGATACCTCACTCATTTCAACCATAAAAGTGGATTGCCCCATGGAAAGGTCATCTGATGCGCCGATTCTGGTGAAAATCCTATCCACAATACCAATATGCGCGGACTCCGCCGGAACAAAGCTGCCCATCTGCGCTAAAAGAACAATCAAAGCGGTTTGCCGCATATAGGTTGATTTACCTGCCATATTCGGACCGGTCAATAGTAAAAAACGACGATCATTTTCGTTCAGGAGAATATCGTTCGGTACAAAGCTTCCGGTAGGAAGAATCTTTTCAATGACCGGATGGCGGCCGTCCTTTATCTCCAAAACATCGGAATCATCTACAACAGGGCAAGCGTAATTTTCTCTATCCGCTAAATCCGAAAGAGAAAGAAGCACATCCAATTCGGAAAGTGCGCCGGAAAGACGAAGAAGTCTTTCGGATTCCTTGGATACCTTGTCTCTGACCTCACAAAACAGTTGATATTCCAAAGCGACAAGCTTTTGCTGTGCGCCTAAAATAGTATCCTCTAATTCCTTTAGCTCCTGCGTGATAAATCTTTCACCGTTTGCCAGTGTCTGCTTTCTGATATAATGCTCCGGCACCATATCCTGACTGCCCTTTGACACTTCTAAATAATAGCCGAAAACACGGTTGTACCCGGTTCTCATGGTCTTAATGCCTGTTTTTTCCTTCTCTCTTGCCTCCAGTTGAAGAATCAAGCTTTTCCCGTTCTGAGAAGCTTCCTTTAGCCTATCGACCTCATCTACATATCCCATTTTAATAATGCCGCCCTCTTTTACACTAAGGGGCGGGTCCTCTGCGATCGCTTCGTCTAAAAGCGCGCAAATATCTTGCATGGTATCAAGTCTTGATTGAATAGACTTGAAAAGTCCATCCTGGAAAAAAAGTGCCAAATCGCAAATCGCCGGTAGCTTGAAAAGAGATTCCTTGAGCGCAAGAAGGTCTCTGGCATGAACGGAACCAAGCGCGATTCTTGAGGTCAGTCTCTCCAAATCATGAAGTCCTGAAATGGCTTCCAAAAGCTCCTGACGTTGAATGAAGTGTTCCTTGGCTTGTGAAATGGCATTTTGACGCAAAAGGATATCCTCTATAGAGATAAGAGGTTGTTCAAGCCATTTTCTCAAAAGACGGCTGCCCATAGAGGTTTTCGTCCTGTCAATCGCCCATAAAAGGCTTCCCTTTCTGGTTTTTCCCGCGGATGGTTTCAGTAAGCTCCAAATTCCTTCTTGTCGCCGCGTCCAAGTCCATCGTATCTTCCAAGGAGAAAAAACGCATCTCATGTAAATGAGGAATTTTCGATTGCTGTGTATCTTCTAAATAGCATAAAAGCGCACTCGCGGCAGAGTGATACAAAAGAGATTGTACCGTCTCCATTTTCCAATCTTCTTTTTTCTTTTTCTTTTCATTTTCCGTTCCTAAATATTCAAGTATCTTATTAGAGGAAAACTCATGGTCCTCCCGAATAGAAATAAGAGGTGCAAAGCTTCCCAATATTTGAGCATAATAAGGGTCCTTCGAGAAGGCATCATTACAGATGATTTCGGAAGGGGCATATCGCGCAATCTGGTTGGTTAGCTTGGCGACCGTATTGCCGGTGATGAGCTGGGTCGCTTCAAAGCTTCCGGTGGTCAAATCCGCTACGGCAAGACCATACTGCATCCCGAGACGAAAAACACTCATAATATAATTGTTTTTCTGGTCATCAAGCCCACCTTGATCTGTGATCGTACCCGGTGTCAAAATGCGGGTCACCGCACGTCTTACGATGCCCTTGGCGACAGAAGGATCTTCCATCTGGTCACAAATAGCAACCTTGTAGCCAGCCGCAACAAGACGCTGCATATAATTGCCTGCGGAATGGTGTGGCACGCCACACATAGGTGCCTTCTTCTCCTGTCCGCAATCTCTTGCCGTAAGAACCAACTCCAACACCTTCGACGCAACCACCGCGTCATCGAAAAACATTTCATAGAAATCCCCAAGACGGAAAAATAAAAGGGCATCGGGACAAGACGATTTTTGCTCCAAATACTGAACCATCATCGGCGTCAACCGTTCCTTATCAACGGTTTTGTATGTCAAATGCTCTTCTTGAGTCATAAAAATTCCTCCAATCTTCCCTCTAAGGAAAAAGGTCTGGCATTTTTAAGAAGTACGGTTGCGACACTTCCCTCTAAGCGGTTTCCGTCAATCACTTCATTTTCTTCCTTGGTTCTATCTCCCCAGGGTAATAGAGTATCTTTGGGGATAGAAAAATTTACCAAACGATTTTCTGATGTGCGGCCTGTGAAAATATAGGGCGCAGTCTCACTTCTTCCCTCCACGAGAACCTCTTGTACAGAACCGACCACAGAAGCATTGGAGTCATAGCAATTTTGGTTCTGAAGAAGTAAAAGCCGTCCGAATCGTTCTGTCATGACCTCCGGTGATATTTTATCATCCATTTTTGCGGCAGGTGTACCGTTTCTCGCAGAAAATTGGAAAGTAAAAGCAGCGTCAAACGCAGCCTCCTCAACAAGTGAAATCGTATCTGAAAAATCTTCCTCTGTCTCTCCGGGAAAGCCAACGATAATATCTGTAGAGATCGTCCCGTCCGGGAAAAAAGACCGATAGGTATTCACGGTTTCCATAAATTGCTCTTTGGTGTATTTTCTGTTCATTTTCTTCAAAATACGGTTGCTTCCCGATTGAACAGGAAGATGTAAATGTCTCTCAATATTCGGATGATCCTTCATCACCTGTAGCACTTCCCCTGTAATATCAGTAGGATAAGGCGACATAAATCGAAGCCGGTAAAGTCCCTTGATTTCAGACACTTCGCGCAAAAGATCAGAAAAGCCTTCCTTCCTGCCAAGATCAGCTCCGTAGGTACTCACTGTTTGACCCAAAAGCATCACTTCCTTGAAGCCTTTTTTTACTAAATCACTGATTTCCTCAACAATTTGCTCAAGTGGCCGTGAGCGTTCTCTTCCCCTTGTGTACGGAACAATACAATACGAGCAAAACTTGTTGCAGCCGAACATAACCGGAACAAGTGCCCGAAAGCTTCTGCTCCGTTCGATTGGCAAGGCTAAATCATCTGCGATAAAGTCGGTCTCCGAAACATCGTATACCTTCTTTTTGGAAAAATGCAGCTTGTGCATAAGCTCCGGAATTCGGTGAATATCCTGTGGCCCGAAAATCAGGTCTACATAAGGAAAGCTCCTCTTGATTTTCTCCAAATGTTCCTTTTGCTTCATCATACAACCGCAAACGGCGACAATCATCGAAGGGTTCTTTCGCTTTGCCGCTTTTATTAAGCCTAAATTCCCAAATAAGCGGTCATCCGCGTTTTCTCTTATGCTGCAAGTATTAAAAAACATGATATCCGGATCATCTGTCACTGACGGCTCAAACGACATGGACTTCATAAATCCGGCAATCTTTTCACTGTCTGATTCATTGAGCTGACATCCATATGTCCGAATGGCATAGGTAAAAGCAAACCCTCTATGGGTTGACTGCTCCGAATAACTATTGTATAACTCTTTCAGAAGTCTATTTTGAATAGCCATATCTTCTGGCTGAACGGAGATTACTGGCACGGTACACCTCACTTTATTTCTCTTATGATATCATACCAGATTTTAGGGAGAATTGTGAGCGAAAGAACCGATGTTCAAAAAAATAAATCTAAGGGGATTCTTCATGAGCTTAGGTCGTATGTCCGGTAAATACAGCTCTTTTGTTCTTTGTTTTTTTCTAAGTATTTTTCTTGTTTTTTCGATACCTGCGGCTTTTTTGCGTGCGGACAACCTTTCTGACGGCACTTCCTCTGAGCCGGCGGAGGTGTTTGATACCAATCCCTCTCATTTTCCGGAAATGGAATGTACTACTTTTTCTGTTTACGATGTCGAAAGCGGCGTTTTTCTTGTCGGAAAGAACATCAATACCCCTCTTCCTCCGGCGAGTATCACGAAGGTTATGACTGTTTTAATGGCGCTTGAAAATATGGAGCTACAAGATACAATTACAATTACCCGGGCCATGTATGAAGGAATTCCGGAGGACTACAGTAAATTATTTGTCGTAGAAGGTGAGATTTTCACCGTGGAGGATATTCTCTATGCGTCCTTACTGATTTCAGCCAATGACGCGGCACGAAGTCTTGCCCTTACCATGGCTGATTCGGAAGAAGCCTTTGCCGAAATGATGAACAAAAGGGCTTTGGAATTGGGCTGTACGAATACAAACTTCACGAATTCCTTTGGTTTTGCGGACCCTGAGCATTTGACCACTGCCCATGATATGATTCTTATATTAAATGAGGCTTTGAAAAATGATGTCTATAGAAAAATATCCACCGCCACGGGCTATATTATCCAACCGACAAACAAGCAGCTCGAGCAGCGTGCGTTAGGCAATTCCAATCGATATATTTCTGTAGAGGAATTGATTTATGAGCCTTATATTGGCGGGAAAACCGGCTTTACCGATATATCCGGTTATACACTTGTTGCCGGTGCCGAAAAAGACGGAAGACGGCTAGTAGGTGCACTTTTTGGATCTACCGCATCTCCTCGGCGTTATGAGGATTTACGGAACGCTTTTGAATACTGTTTTGCAAACTATGAGCTATTGAAGCTAGATGCATCACAATTTGAAGAGATTCAAGGACGTGTTCATTCTGCGGTACAGGACAGCATTGTGACGGCAGGCTATCCTCTTGCTATTGCGGAGAATTATCTTTTGTTTGATGACTACTGCTCCTTACGCAAGGGCGGCGCGGAGAACTATACCATTACCGCTGACACAAGTGCTATCACGATACGAAATGACAACAATCGACAGGATTTAGAGGTGCCGGTCTATTATTCCTATTCAGACGGAGTGCGAATGAAAGCAGGCACAATTTGCCTTACCTTGGCGGAGATTCATAGCTTAGGAAAACCGACGGAAAGGCAGAACTTTCTCTTTGGTAAGCCTAGCTCGGAAGGTGTTTTCACGAACATTCTTCTTGTTTTTATTCTTGTCCTTATAGTGTTTGCGTTGATTTGTGTGTTGATTCGAACCATTCGCAGAAAAAGAAGAAACGCAAGGAGAAAGTATCCGAGGATTCTCTGATTTTTCTTTACATCAATTTCCTGATACATCAATATCTGAAATCAATAGCTCCGGAGAACCGGTTGCGCCTGCAATTCCGGGCGAGCTGAAGAAAATATCCTTTCCTATATGTGTAATCCTTTTAAGAAGAGTAAAAAAGTTTCCGGCTATCGTAATTTGCTCCACCGCTCTTTTAACTTTCCCATTTTCCACCAAAAATCCATCGCATAGCAATGAGAAATCACCTGATACAGTATTAGTACCGGCGTGAAGACCGGATACATCGGTGATATATATGCCATCGCAAAGGTGGGAAAGAAGCTCTTCGTGGCTTAACTTCCCCGGAACAATGTAGAAATTTTTGCTTCCCACCGACAAAGACCCCTTGTAGCTGCGAAATCCGTTGCCGGTAGAAGCTGTCTTGTCCTTTTGGGCAGTTTTTCGATTGTGTAAAATTCCTTTTAGAATACCTTCCTCCACAAGAACAAGATTTTTTGTACCAACCCCTTCTGAATCAAAAGCGGTTTCGGTGACACTCCCCTTCACAAACGCATCATCTCGAATCGTCACAATATCAGACGCAATAGACTCGCCGATTTTTCCCTTCAATAAAGAAAAACCCTTCTGTATCGCTTCTGCGGAGAAAATCCCTGAAAAGGTATCCAGAATGTCACACGCTGCCTCATCTCCTAAAAGGAGCGTATATTTTCCGGAAGGGACACTGGAGGCGTCTAACTTTGACACAGCCTTATGAACAATTTCCTCAGATAGCTTTTTACTGTCCAACGCGTTCATATCTCTTCCAAGCCAGTAACCGGACGCTGTTTTTACTTGATTTCCCTTTTTACAGCGCACATCGGCATATATAGAAAACATATTACTTTCCTGAAACAAATCCAAGCCCAGAGTATTTTTGATTTTTTGAGAAGCACTGCCATAAGAGGATATACAGTGGTCCACTGCTTCTACCGCATCATGCGCCGAGAGAATATCTTTTTCCAAGGTAAGCGTGATTTTTGCCATATCGTCAAACGACAAGGTATCCAGCGTCTTTTCATAGCTTTTCACCTCTCGATAGGAAGCATCCCCTTGATACATCGTCTCCTTTTCCTCTGCCTCTATCGCACCCGCATTTTGCCGCGCCTGCTCCAAAAGGAAGGTAAGTGCCGTATCCTCTAAAACTTCCGTATACGCATAGCCCATTCGTCCATCATAGACACCTCGAAAGGATAATCCCTGCAAGGAAGAAGCCTCATACTGTGAAATCTCACCCTTTAGAACATGGATTTCCGTGGATTTCGAAGCCGAATACAAGACTTCTGCTTCTGAAAAACCGAAATCCTTTGAATTTTCTAAAATAAGATTTATAAATTCATTTGTGGGGGATGTCACATTTTTCATAATTATCTAAAACCTCCATATAAAATCAATACTTCTTTCCATCCATCAGGGAAAAATTTTTCTAATTCCCTAATTTCCTCAGAAGATAAATCGATTTGCTTTTTATCACCACTATAATTCTCATTGTATGCCTTCCTCAACATTTCAGTATAATTTCTTATCGCGTTATCCTTAGAACCGAGATTGTACCATTTAACATAACCATCCACAGAATCGTCTATTGTTCCTGCACGTATCATCATCTCTATTTCTTCTGCCGATGGGGTTGTATTTCCTGTTACTGCCGTATATGCGCGTAATGCAATATTTAAGTCATATTTTTTCACCACTGAAAAAGCTGTATCAATACTGCCGTCCGTATTGATTGACATAGATGCTGACCAAAACAATGCCCCTGCCATGTTCCCCAGATCGAATTTTTTTCCCAGCTTTAACCTCATATTGTCAGCACTTTCTTTTTTAAGGGACAGATTCAATAGTTCATTCAGTGCGAGCGCGTTCAGTGTCGGCTTCAGTTCTTCTCTGTATTGCAATACACTAAATGCATAGCTATCCCAGTTTTTTCCGGAAATCATTATTTTATAGTCCCAGCTCTTTCTTGGAAATGCCAGTATATCTTCACTAAGATTTCCCTTCTCGTCACATCCATAGCAATAGAATTCTTCGATTGAAACATCTGGCTTTTGTACTACATATGGTCTGTCGGGAAATTCATTTGATATTGATCTTATAATGCTTGCATTTTTCTCAACTTGCATAAGTAACATGGAATGGAAAATATGTTCATGAATCGGAGTATTTGAATAAGCAATTTCGGACAAATCGAATTCATAAAGCTTTAGCATGTATAACCCTGCTAAATTGGTATATATCGGACTCAATTCCCATACTTGGCGATATTTTTTATCTTTTTCACTTATACTCACATAATCATCCACTGCCAAAAGATAAGATTCTACAATAAATTGTTCTTTATCCTCCATTGCCATTCCATCAAATATATCCGTTAGTGCCGCGTATAATTCAGGTGGCACTTGGGTCGGGTCTTTCTTCATCATGGTATGAAGCGCATCCCAATTATAGCCTATGATTTCCCCTTTATTATCCACCTGTACCAATATATTCACTACCTGCTCATACGTCATCATTTTTTCGCAGCCTGTTAACGATACAATCATTGCTACTAAACATATCAACACTACAAATTTTTTCATCATGCTAATCCAGCACTCAATGCTTCTTTCCATCCTTTAGGGAAATATTTTAATCTCCTCGGAGGATAATTCTTCTGGCTTTTTACGCCCTCTAACTTGATACGGTAAACACAATTAGCCACATTTCTAAGCGGTTATTATCCTTTATTAGAAGATTCTTCGCTTGTTTCTTCAACCGGTCGTTCCACACCTAACCATTCAAGTAGTTGGATATAATCATCAATAGTAATTGTGAAATCTGGATTTTGTCTTATATAATCCTCAAACTCATAATAATCCTCTGCTGTCATTTCAGAATATACTACACCTATACGATTTGGGTCATTATTCATTTTATAGTGTCTAGATGCCTGCAATATTCCTTCATTATACACCCCCCAAAAATATCTTCCACCCTCTTCCCAATACCATTTATAAAAGTCCAAAAATCCATTATATGTATTTTCATCATATTCGAAATAAAGCTGGCAAATCTGATCCACTGTTGGAAACGTTTTTGTTCCACCAGATAAATCATGTGCGTGTAACATAAGCTTCAGTTCTTCAATGTATATGCCATTGTCTTCGTCAAACATTTTGATTCGGTCAGAATCTTTTCTCGTCGCATAAACGGTTAATTCGCTTAATTTTTTTGTGAATTCCACTTGAAATTCCTCCTGTGTTTGCTGTGTTGGTTCAGGGATTTTTTCTTCGCAACTTGGTAGTGAGAGAATCATTACTATAAAACATATTACAACTACAAATTTTTTCATCATGATAACCCACCATTCAATGCTTCTTTCCATCCGTCAGAAAAATATTTTTCTAATTCTTTTATCTCCTTTGAAGATAAATCTTTTTGCTTCCTATCACCATTCCATAACTTGATACGGTAAACACAATCAGCCACATCTCTAAGTAGTTATTTATCCCTTATTAGAGGATTCCCCACTTGTCTCTTCGGGACGCTCCACACCTAACCATTCAAGTAGTTGGATATAATCAGTGCCTTCAATTGTAAAATCCGGATTTTCTCTGATATAATTTTCAAATTCATAAAAATCTTCTGCTGTCATTTCAGAATATTCTACATTCATACGATTTGGATCATTATTCATTTTGTATTGTCGTGATGCCTGCAGTGTTCCACTATGATATATATCAAAGACTCTTCTTCCGCCCTCTTCCCAATACCACTTGTAAAAGTCTAAAAATCCATTGTATATATTTTCATCGTATTCAAAATATAACTGATATATCTGCTCCACTGTTGGAAATATTTCTGTTCCACCGGACAAGTTATGTGCATGCAACATAAGTTTAAGTTTTTCAATAAAAATACCATTATTCTCATCAAACATTTTGATTCGATTAGAATTGTTTATTGTGCCATAAAGCGTTAATCTACTTAGTTTATTTGTGAACTCCACTTGAAATTCCTCCTGCGTTTGCTGTGTTGGTTCTGGGATTGTTTTCTCGCAACCTGTTGATGAGATAAGCATTACTATAGAACATAGCAATATTACAAATTTTTTCATCATGATAACCCACCACTCAATACTTCTTTCCAATCATCAGGAAAGTGTTTTTCCAATTCAATTATTTCCTCGGAAGATAAATCTCCTATATTTTTATTTTTATTAGAATTATTGTCGTACGCTTTATTCAACATTTCAGTATAATTTTCTATCGCACTATCCTTAGAACCAAGAGTATACCATTCTACATAACCATCCACAGAAGGATCCATTTTTCCGGCACGTATCATCATCTCTATTTCTTCTGCTGATGGAGTAGTATCTCCTGTTACTGCCGCATAGGCACGTAAGGCAATATTCAAGTCATATTTTTTCACCACTGAAAAAGTCGTATCAATACTGCCATCCGTCTTGATTGACATGGCCGATGACCAGAATAATGCGTTTGCTGTGTCTATTAAATTGAATTTGTCTTTCACACTTAGCATCCTATTACTGAACGCTTCTGCCTCTTCTTTTGTCTTCTCTATATCCAACATCAACTGAATGATTCCTGTTGGGTCAAAACTTGTGAATAGTCCTAAATAACTATACGCTTGACTCATGCCATAACTGGCAAATGTATTTAACACTAATTCTGTCCCATTACCTCCTGCGCTTGGTGACAAACCGGATAGTTCGTTTAATGTGAGTGCATGTATGGGCCTATTTAATTCTTCTCTGTATTCTAATACACTAAATGTATAGTTATTCAAAAATCCCCCAGAAACCGTTACTTTATAATCCCAATCCCTTCTATTAATCGCTATTACATTTTCACTGAGCCTTCCATTTTCATCTAATCCGTAACAATAGAATTCTTCGATTGTTACTTTAGGCTTCGGTATTGTTGGCGGTGGTCTATTCGGCACATATTCCGCATTGGTTTTTATTGATCCTGCATTTTCTATTATTTGTGACAGTAACATAGAATTAAAAATTTGTTCATGTATCGGGTCATTCGGATCTCTCACGCTTGATAAATCAGATGTATAAAGTTTTACCGTGTATAGTCCTGCAAAATTAATATATACTGGACTCAATCCCCATGTTTGTTCATACGTTGCACGACCACCCCAGCTACCTGTTTTAACATTGTCTACAATGAAATACGATTCCTCTATAAAACGCTCTTTATCTCGCATACCCATTCCATCAAATACGTCCGTAAGTGCCGCATACAGTTCTGGTGGTAGCTGTGATGCGTCTTTTCCCATCATTGTGTGAAGCGCTACCCAGTCATAATCTATGATTTCACCTTTGCTATTTACCAGTACCAGTGTATTCACCACCTGGTTATATATTACCGTCATTGTATCCGAAAGATACGATGATACATATTCTGTAGGTCTTGATAGCATCATCTCGCCGCCGTCTACCGGATTTGGATTCAGCATTTCTGACAATCTATCAAAACACTTTGCTATGTTTTTTAGGTTCTCTGCATGTGTCATGAATTTTCGAGAGTATTCTTCGTCTATTTTGTTCACTCTTATAAATATTTGCTCTAATTGCTCCAAGGTTGTATTCTTTTTGTCAAGTATCCCTTTATGATATGCTTCTATATCTCCTTGATAATCCTCTATTCTTCCTTTGATGAATAAATCCTGCTTCCAATCATTTCCATAAACAGGTTCATTCACGAACATCTCTTCTCGTATGATGTTCTCCAATTCTTTTCTTTTTTCATCTGTGAAATCTCGAATGATACTCATGTTTATTTTCCCTCACTACTCATTGGGTCAGCCATTTTTCTGTCTGCTTCAAAAAAGGATGTACCGGTATTTGACAATACATCTCTTGTTCTTGTAAAGAGTATTTTTTTACTTGTCTCTATTTGTTCGAGGGCTTCGTTCATTGCGCGTTCTCTTGCAACGGTTATCCCCAGACTTACTTGCAGCTCTTCTTGAATTTCAGTTATTACTTGCGATAGGCTGTTATCGTTAATAAGCGCATCTAATTCACTTAGTTGATGATTCAGTACATCAAGGTTTATGCGAATTCTACCATTAGACATTCTTTTGCTCCTTACGCATCATACAAGTATTCATCTGCATTCTCTATTTCGTTCACAAATTCATTCGTTTCGTTCGATGCAGGGTTTGTTATATCTGCTATGAATCCCTTTAATTTCCTTGCTTCTTCCATGAACGCTACTAAATTAGCGTGCATTGCTCCCTCCGCCACTGCATTTTCACACACCATTCGCATAATAGACAGGTATTTGCTTAGCTCCTGCTCTGCTATATTTCCCGCTTGACAATACATTTCAGACAATGATTTGTGTTCTTCGTCCTTTACGGTTAAATTTCCCATACTCTGTATCCTCTTATAAACTGTTTAGTTCAATTCTTAGTGCATCAATCTCGTCCTGAAGTAGATTTATCTGGCAATTCTTAGCATAAATCTCATCTTCGATTTGTCGCAATGCTTCGTCAATCACGAAAATAATTCGATCATATGCAGTCTCTGCATTTATACATGCCACACCATTTAGAAAATCGCTCACAGTATTATAGTAACTATTTGCCTTTTTTATATTAACAACTCTGCTTATTCTATGCAGTCTTCCTCTTTCATCATTTGTTCTACTAATAAAAGCCGCTTTCTTACTATTCTCGTCAGCACGACCTTGCAGTAATATATTCTTACGCCAAGTTAGTTCCTCTATTTGATTACCCAGATTTCCAATATCTCCATTTCGACGATATATTCCGTCATTGCACTCATGGATTCGTTTACTATTGTCAGGCTGGGGAGTAGCCGTATTTGCTGTGCTTCCAAATGACATTTTACACCTCTCTAAAACGTAAAATTAATATATTTATATTACATTAATTTTGCTTCCCTTTCAATTATTTTTTGCTTTTAGAAATTTCAAAAATCACTATCATATATCAGCAGAAATTCAATAGTTCAATATGTACCTTCACCTTACCATCATGCTCTGCCACCTACCGTCATTTCACTTACTCGTATCATAGGTTGTCCGACATTGGTACGTATGCTTCCACTCACCGAACCGCATATACCCTGCGCCATTGCTAAATTGTTACCAACACGGTCAATATTCAACAGAACCTCGGAGCCTTTTCCGATAAGGGTTGCACCCCTTACCGGCTCCATTATTTTCCCATCTCGAATCATATATGCCTCATTTACGGAAAAATTGAATTCTCCCGTTGCCGGGTCTACCGATCCGCCACCCATGCTTTTTGCATACAAAGCATAAGGTGTATTAGAAATAATATCTTCGGGCGTATCCTTTCCGGGTAAGATAAAGGTATTCGTCATACGCGAGGTTGGCGCGTACTGATAGGACTGCCTTCGCGCCGAGCCGGTAGGCGGCATATTCATCCGGCGGCTTCCCAATAGGTCAATCATATAACCCTTTAGAATTCCATTTTCAATGAGAACATTTCTCTTACTATCATGTCCCTCGTCATCTATTTGGATACTGCCCCACTCCCCTTTTAGTGTACCGTCATCCACCGCGCTTACTAATGGGGAAGCGATTTTTTCTCCTATTTTACCGGAAAATACCGATGCACCAATTCCGACAGAGGTGGCTTCCAACGAATGTCCACAAGCCTCGTGAAAAATAACCCCGCCAAAACCATTATCGATAATGACCGGCATTTTTCCTGACGGGCAAGGCGCGGCAGA
>JGI994J12354_10004248_pt1 | contig 12971 bp, 12 predicted proteins | sample IntmicLarv3ML3BL_FD_12354 | JGI IMG/M metagenome (IMG submission 12354)
TCTGTGAATACTATTTGCATTCGGTACGGCAGCAAGTATATACCCCTCCCCCCTATCTTCTTTCAGCCAAGTTTTACACAATTTCAAAATCTCTACAGGATTTTCAACATGTTCAAGAACGTGCCCCAAAATAATATTTGAAAATTTTTCTTTAGGACTAAATTGTTCAAACAGTGAATTATAAGTTTTCATATCGGGATAACGCTTCTTTAAATCATTAACAAATAATTGACTTCCGTCCACTATCGTATAATCTTTAAATTTAGGATATAAAATATCGGTCATAATCCCCTCGGCTGGTCCGAGTTCAAGTACATTCCCATCTTTCATATATCTAAGAAGAACTTCTCCGCTATACTGAGTTGCAGCTGTTGCTATTTTAGTCGCATAAATGGAATTTTCAGAAATTTTTTCTAATATTTTCAACTCTTCTTCAAAGTGCATTTTTTCTCTCCTTATTTTATAACTTCTAATCTATTTAAAGTATCGAATAAATTTAGAAAGCATATAATACTAATTCTTCCGTAAAAATACTATGAGCCCTCAAACATAATTTATAATCCTCGTGTAAAGTCTTTATATATCTAAACATATTTAACAAATCATCTTTTTTGTGATAGACACAAATTGCCAATCTGGGTCTATATTTTTTAATTGTCTTTTCAGCACCCTTTAGCGCATTAAGTTCGGCACCTTCAATATCCATTTTTATAAAAGTAACAGATGCACCATTCACAAGATTATCTATAGTATCGACTTCTATTGTTAGCTCACCGTCACTATCAATCTTACTGCTTATAGAGCCTCTGTTGTTAAAACTCAACTTTCCTTTTTCACACCATAAACCTGTATTCAAGAGAGTGACCTGCTTTACTTTATTTTTAAAAAGTCCCAATTCATTTTCAACAGATTTTAATTTATCAAAATTTAAATTATCGCATTCAATAGCGTAGATATGCTCACACCCACAAGGCGTATCCCCCTCCCCTATATGTTGAACAAATTTTAAAATAGTATCTCCGTCATAAGCCCCACAATCCAAAAAAGTTTCTGACTGATATCCCAATTTTAATTCAGGTAAAAAATATTGTTCTTCACATTTTAACGGTTCAAGAAATTTGAGGTCTTTTGTTATGCATTGATTTACATAAGCAATAAGAGTTTCTTTAGAAACAGCATCTTCAAGGCTATTATATAAATTTTCAAAAGCAACACAATTTTGTTTTACATAATCAATGTCCGGTTTTTCAAAGGCACACTCCAAAAAATCAAATTTATAAATATTTTCCACGACATCTTCTTTTAAAAATTTCTTATATCCCTCTTCCGTATATGCCGAAAATGCTATCAATACATTAACTTTTATATTTTCATTCATCAAATCCTCAAATGCAAAAACAGGCTTTTGAAATAACTTTTGATTAGGTTTCCAGTATGCTTTATTAACAGCTATATAATCAACATCAACTCCATTTTTCTCAAGAATTTTGTATATATGTTCAGCCGCGATTCCCCCACCTCCCCAAATAATAAGTGGTAAGTTTGAATTTTTTAAACTTTCAATCACCGAATCCACATAGTTGTAATTATTTATTTTATCCATAAAATTACTTTTCATCATTCGCACTCCTATATTTTTGACATTCAATTCAATTTTTTAACATACCAATCAATAGTTTTAATAATTCCCTCTTCAAACGAATATTCCGGTGTCCAACCCAAATCACGTTTTATTTTACTGCCATCAATAGCATATCTTCTGTCGTGTCCCGGTCTATCCTCAACAAATTTAATTAAATCTTTAGATTTATTTAAATTTTCGATTATTAAATTTACGATTTCCAAATTTGCTTTTTCATTATTTCCGCCGATATTATAAACCTCACCGACTTCGCCGCGATGCAATACAACATCTATAGCTTTGCAATGGTCATCGACATAAAGCCAATCTCTGATTTGCAATCCGTCGCCATAAACAGGCAACGCGATATCATTTATGCAATTATTAATCATCAACGGAATTAATTTCTCGGGATATTGAAACGGTCCGTAATTATTACTGCATCTTGTAATATTTACAGGCATACCGAAAGTTTCGTGATAGGCTCTTACAATTAAATCCGCGCTTGCTTTTGATGCGGAATACGGACTGTTCGGACTCAGCGGAGTTGTTTCCGTAAAAAGTCCCGTCGCGCCAAGCGAGCCATACACTTCATCGGTTGAAATTTGAACGAATTTCACACCGTTTTTATATTCTCTGCAATATTTATTATCAGGATTTATTTTCCAATATTTTTTCGCTACATCAAGCAAAACTTGTGTACCAAAAATATTTGTTTTTAAAAATATATCGGGGTCGTCAATACTTCGGTCAACATGAGATTCCGCCGCGAAGTTCACAACATAATCTATATCAAAAGATTTAAAAATATCATCGATACTTTCTCTGTCACAAATATCAACTTCAAAAAAATTATAATTTTTATTGTCTTTTACGCTGTCAAGATTTTCAAGCTTTCCGGCATACGTCAGTACATCAACGTTTAACACAATATAATCTGAATACGTTTGTAATATGTGTTTTATAAAAGTGTTGCCGATAAATCCTGCTCCACCCGTAACTAAAATCGTTTTCAAAAATAGCGCCCCTTTCTCTGATTCCAATAAATACGCTTAATAACTCTCTTTAGATATTCGTCTCAAATAATTTCCGTAAGGTGAATTTTCATATAATTCCGCCGCTTTTAATAACATTTCTTTCGTAATCCATTTATTATTAAAAGCTATTTCCTCCGGTGCGGAAATTTTTATGCCTTGCCTTTTTTCTATCATCTGAATAAAATTCGATGCGTCCGAAAGACTGTCAACCGTACCGACATCAAACCAAGCGAAACCTCTGCCCAAAAGCGTGACTTCAAGCGAGCCGTCCGCTAAATAAAGTTTGTTTAAATCTGTTATTTCAAGCTCACCTCTTTCGGAAGGCTTTATTTTTTTCGCAAAATCCACTACCCTATTATCATAAAAATATAAACCCGTCACGCAAAAATTCGATTTCGGCTTTTTAGGCTTCTCTTCTATGGAAATAGCTTTGTTATTGCTATCAAACTCAACAATCCCAAACCTTTCGGGGTCTGAAACATAATAAGCAAATAAATTCGCTTTTGAATTTTTCACATTCTCGGCGGCGCTTTTTAAAAACGGAGTAAAACCGTTGCCGTAATAAATATTATCGCCGAGTATCATCGCAACACAATCATCTTTTATAAAATCTTCGCCGATTATAAAAGCCTGTGCCAATCCGCCCGGATTCGGCTGTTCTTTATATGAAATATTTATACCGAATTGATTTCCGTCACCCAATAAATTTATAAAATGCGGTAAGTCTTTGGGTGTTGAAATTATAAGTATATCTCTTATTCCCGCAAGCATTAATGTTGACAAAGAATAATATATCATCGGTTTATCATAAACCGGTAATAATTGTTTGCTCGTTAATTTCGTAAGCGGGTGCAAACGCGTACCGCTTCCGCCTGCTAAAACAATTCCTTTCATAGGTCACTCTCCCATCTTCCCAGTGCTTATTATTTTTTGTATGCCCAATTTAAAATCCTTAACATAAAGTAAAATTGTAATTAAAATCGAAACTGTCGGTAAAAAATAAGCACTTAATAAATATATCTCAAGCAAATAAAATACAGCATTTAAAACAACTAAAGCAAAAGAAAACACTAATTTTTTGTTTATGCAAATTAATTCATATTTTAGTGCTAAAAGTGTTGCTATCATTACAGATACCGCATAACCTGTGAATGTTGAAAAAGATACTCCTTTTATTCCAAACGATTTAATAAGTAAAAAATTAAAACTTATATTAAGAATCACTCCGACTATCAATGAAAATGTTAGCAAATATGTTTTCTTTATAACCAAAAACTGATTCCCTACTATCTGGAAAAGCATGAGTAAAAGCGGTGAAATAAATAACAACGGAAAAACTACATGCCCTAAAACGTATTCTTCATCAAAAACTATCTGAAATACAAACTTGCCAAATATAATAGCAAGATAAAAAAGCGTAAAAGAGAATATGCCCAAATATTCGTATATTTTAGAATTAACCGCAACTTGGTCATCATCACCCATTATAGAAAACGCAAAATATTGCCAACCTCCCGCAAACGCCGCATATATAAAATTACTGACTGAAGCAACCTTTGCACCTATAGAATATATTCCCACTTGTCCAAAACCCATCGTCCGAATAATCATAATTCTGTCTATTGAATTAAAAACCCAATATATCAAAAATGTCGGCAGCAAAGGAATACCTATTTTCAAAAGTTCCTTTGCCAGTTTTTTATCAAAAAAATTCGGCTTAAAATGTTTTTTATTGATAATCATAAAAAATACTATACATAAAAATAACGCTATCAAATTTGAATATATCATCGCTTCATAACCAAAACCGTTAAAAATCAAAATAACAGCAATGAGGTAATGCGGCACGGTATAAAGAAAACCTGAAAAAACAAAAACTTTTCTCTGGTTTTTCATTCTTGTCGGTGCACATATGATGCTACGGTTGGCACTTAAAAAAACTCCGATAGCCGCTGTAGAAACAATAAATATACCGCTTGAATCGCCTATAAATAAATTTGAAAATCCATTTCTAAAAATAAGCAAAATAAAAGTAACCGCCAAAGAAGATATAAATACCGTAATGGCTGACGACGAAGTTACTTTCAACTTATAATCTCCGTCATCTTTTTCAAAGTATTCTCTAAACATCGCATCATACATACCTAGTATCGCTATGCTTGAACCAAAACTTATAACGGTATGGAACATGTCCAATTTCCCAAATTCCTCGGTATCCTTTAAAAGTCTTGTTATTATCGGAAGCATTATTATCGGAACAATTTTATCTAAAGCATTTATTACTCCATATATAAAAAAGTTTTCCAGAAGTAACTTTAATCTATCTTTCATGCATCTCGCTCCCTACTGTGTAACTAAAATCTATTTATTATACTCACAACATAACTTATTTCTTCGTTTGTCATTCCGTTATAAAGGGGCAAACTCAAAATCGTTTCCGAATATTTTTCGGTAATCGGAAAATCACCTTTTTTATAACCCAATCGAGAATAACGTTCCGCTAAATGCGGCGGAATAGGATAATGTATTTGTGTGTGTATATTATTTTCCGAAAGATATTTTTGAAGTTTTCCCCGTTCCTCGCACCTTACAACAAAAAGATGATATACATGCTCAGCTTTATCCAATGTTTTCGGAAGAATAATTTTTTCGTTTTTAATTTCGTTTTTATATCTGTCTGCGATATATATTCTTTCCTCCGTTAATTCGTTTATATGTTTAAGTTTTACGGATAATAACGCCGCTTGAATCTCATCAAGACGCGAATTAACGCCTTCTATTTCGTTGTGATATTTTTCTCTGCTTCCGTAATTTCTTATCATTTTCATTTTAATCGCCAGTTGCTCATCGCTTGTTACAATCGCGCCTGCATCACCGAACGCGCCGAGATTTTTTGTGGGATAAAAACTAAAACAACCGATGTGGCTGTAACTTCCCGTAATCTCGCCATCAAAATAAGCGCCGTGAGATTGGGCGCAGTCTTCTATAATATATAAATTATATTTATCCGAAATTTCTTTAATTTTTTTCATGTTACATGCTTGCCCGTATAAATGCACAGGCATTATAGCTTTAGTTTTTTCCGTTATCGCCTCCTCGATTTTGTTTACATCGATATTATAAAATTCATCGGGCTCAACAAAAACAGGTGTAGCGCCCCGTTTTCTGTTATCGCGATAACCGTTGCGATAAAAGTATTCGCGGGAACAATAATTTCATCGCCCGATTTAATATCCAAAACGCGAAGCGCGAGTATTAAAGCATCAAGACCGGAATTTAACCCGACACAATATTCACTGCAGAAATCCGCAAAAACTTTTTCAAATTCCTCTACTTCTTTTCCGAGTATATACCAAGACGAATTTAACGCTCTTATTGCGGCGTTTTCATATTCATCTTTATATTTTAAAAATTGCCTGTCCAAAACATTGAAATTTATTTCCATATTATTTTTCATTCCAAAAACCTTCTTCTGCGTATTTTAAAAATTCCTCATAGTTTCTGATGTAGTCATCTTCGTTATAATAATCGGACGCCGCCACACACAACACGGAGTTTTCTTTTTTCCATATCATTTCGCGCCAATAACCTTTTAATATAACCAGACCTTTTTTCGGTGAATCTAAAGTATATGTTTTAATATTTTTTCCGTCGTTTATCAAAATATCTATATGTCCATATGGACACCATAAAAGTTGCCGTAACTTTTTATGTGCGTGAAATCCACGCTTAACCTCTGTCGGTACGTCATAAATGTAATAAATTCTTTTTATATCAAAAGGAATATCTTTGTTTGATTCAAAAAAAGATAAACCGCCGTCAGATTCAGTATTCACACTTTTAATATCAATCAATAAATTTTCCATAATCTAATCCTTTTTAACTTCAAAAGAGATATTTTCATAAAAATTAATCGCTCTCTTTTTTATTTCTTCATAATGTATATCCGCAAGTTTCATTTCGTTTTCAAACCGCATAAATTCATCTTTTGATTTCTTAAAAATTTTATTATCAATATATAATTTTCGGTATCTGTTAACAGCATCCGAATATAATTCAGGAATTAAATATTTTCTTGGATTCAATTTCATATCCAATTGCTCATACATTTTGACGCGTTCATCATCAAATGAAGTAAATGAAGAATGCTTCTTTTTAGATATACCCATTGTATTTCTATACAATACATAGGCTTTGTCTAAAATCGTTATCTTTAAATCTTTATTTTTATTCATAACAAATAAATGGTAGTATGTAGGCAAATCTTCAATCCACTTGTATTGTCCTACAAATTTTTGTAAATCTTCATTTTGAAGAATTTTTATATCATAAAATATTGCCGGCGCACCAAAAAACGGAGTGTAGCCCTTTTTTATAAATTTTCTAACAGACTCATGCGTATTTTTTCTGACACAATCTATCCTATACATACGTTTCAATGTGTTTTCGCAGTTAATTCCTTCTTCCGAAAACACAATCGGATAAGAGAAAGCAAAATCATAATCCCCTTGTACATCAAAAACATTATTAATAAAATAAATATCATCACCGGCAAGACACTTAAACTTCTCTGTCTTTACGGCATTAATACCGTTAAAATAATTCTTAACCACTCCGAGATTTTTAGGATTTACAGATATGGTAACTTGATTAAATAAAATTTTATTTACTTCAAACCACTTTTCTATTAGCAATACTGTGTTATCCGTTGATGCATCATCACATATAATTATATTTACTTTTCTATCATTGGCATGATTCTCAATTTGGTACTTTATACTTTCTAAATGTTCTATGATACATTTTTCGTGATTATATGTTAAAGTCAAAAATGTAAACACATATACCACTCCCAATCCTATAAGTCACTTCTTAATTTTCTATATCGTTAACAAATTAATGATACACTGAACGATTTGCAAAATCAAGATAATATTCGAGGTATCCCAATCTCTGCCTAATTATGAAATGATTCGGTACTCATAATTTTAATATCAATAAATTTTCTATTCATCTAATCTTTTTTAACTCCAAAAGAGATTTTTTCATAAAAATCAATTGCTTTCTTTTTTATTTCTTCATAATGTACATCAGCAAGTTCCATTTCGTTTTTCAATCGTGCAAATTCATCTTTTGATTTTTTTATAAATTTATTATCAATGAATAATTTCCTGTAATTATAAAATCTGTCAATGTAGAAATCCGGATTTAAATATATCGACCGAAACAATTTCATTCCCAATTGTTTACGCATTTCTTTTTGTTCAATGCTAAATTCCTTAAATAGCTTGTGAGTTTTTTTTCTGGATATACCGACCGTATCTCTATACATTATATAGGCTTTATCTGAGGGTAATATTCTTAATTTTCTTTCTTTTTTCATAACAAATAAATAATAGTATGTCGGTGTGTCCTCAATCCATTTAAATTGCCCGACAAATTTTTGTAATTCTTCATCTTGAAGAATTTTTGTGGTACAAAATACCGTAGGGGCGGAAATGAATCGGCAGTGACCTCTTCTTAATAGTTTTTCCATATATTCAAGTTTGTCAGATGCTTTTTTCACTCCGTCTAATCTGTCTACATATCTTATAGTACTTTTCTGATTAACGCCCTCTTCTGTAATTATTACAGGATGCGAAAAAATGAAATCATAATTTTCTTGTATTTTGAAAATATTATTTAAAAAATAAAGGTCGTCGCCTGCAAGACACTTAAAGTTCTCGGTCTTTACCGCGTTAACTCCTTTAAAATAATTTTTGATTATTCCCATATTAGAAACATTTTGCAATACTGTAGCATCACTAAATAAACTTTTATTTATTTTAAGCCACTCTTCTGTTAAAAATATTGTGTTATCCGTTGATGAATCATCGCATATAATTAAATTCACCGATTCATCTTTGCCATACTTTTCCACTTGATACTTTATACTTTCTAAATGCTCTATAATATATTTTTCGTGATTATATGTTATAGTCAAGAATGTAAACATATACCAATCCTCCAAACCCAAACCACTTTAAAAATCGTAAGAAACGGCTTCATAAAATTTTTTCACTCTCTTTTTAACTTCTTCGTGATGTACACTCGCAGACTCAATTTCATTTTTTAACTTTGCAAATTCATTTTTTGATTTTTTAAAAATTTTATTATCAATATATAATTTTTTATATCTGTTGAATCCGTTTAAATAAAAATACGGATTTAAATATTTATCATCGCGCACTTTCATGTTTAATTTTTCATGCATTTGAATACGCTCAATATCAAATACGCTAAATGAAGTATGCGTTGTTTTATTGGATATCCCAACCGCATCACGATACATCACATAAGGTTTGTTCAAAATCGATATCTTTAAATCTTTTTTCTTTTCCATAGCAAATAAATAATAGTATACGGGTATATCTTCAATCCATTTATATTGTCCGACAAACTCCTGTAATTCTTCATTTTGAAGAATCTTTATATCATAAAAAACCGCAGGCGCATTTAAAAATAAATAGTGTCCGTTTTTGATAAACTTCTTAATGGATTCATACGTTTTTTTTCTTACACAATCCAATCTGTATTTGCGTTTTACGGTTTTATCATAATCAATTCCGTTTTCCGTAAACATCACGGGATAGGAAAAAGCAAATTCGCAATCGCCCTGCACCTCAAAAACATTATTTGAACTGTATAAATCATCGCCTGCAAGGGCTTTAAATTTTTCAGACTTTACAGAATTAATTCCTTTAAAATAATTTTTAACAATTCCTATGTTGCTCGGATTTAATGCTACTGTAACATCATTGAATAAATATTTATTTATATCAAGCCACTTTTCCGTTAAATACACAGTCTTATCGGTTGATGCATCATCACATATAATCACATTTACTTTTTTATCATTGCCGTAATTTTCTACTTGATATTTTATACTCTCTAAATGTTCTATAATATATTTTTCATGATTATACGTTATACTCAAAAATGTAAACACATATATCCTCCCAACTCAATTTTTATTTATTATATCCAAATAAAAATCTTTATATTTTCGTGCTAACTCTTTAATATCATAACCGCTTTCGCGTATTTCTTTGACTATATTTTCCTGTATATCTTTCCGACTGTTTTCATCTGCATGATTAAGAACTTTTTCACTCCAATACTCCGCGCCTTTATCTAAAGGTATAAACTCAACCAAATCGGTTATTTTTACTTCCGACGGAATCGCGTCAGAAACAACACAAGGCAGTGACGCCGTTTGCGCTTCTATAATCGCCATCCCAAGACCTTCAAACCTTGACGGAAATAATAATAAATCCATGCCTTGATATAATCTGTTAACATCAGCTCGTGCTCCCAAAAAAGCCACGTTATCCGATAATCCTAAAGCTTCAACTTTATCCGCTATCGGTTTAACATCTTTTTCGAGTCCCATTCCGACAAGCACTAAAAATGCATTGCTTTTCCGTTTTTTCACTTCGTAAAAAACATCAATTATAAACTCATGATTTTTTACATAATCAAATCTTCCCACATGCCCGATAACAAATTTATTGTCTAATTTCAATTCATTTCTAACTTCGTTTCTTACACTTTGCGAGAATAGAAACTTCTCCACCTTTATAGCATTTTTAAATATTTCAAAATCATTATTCCCATGTAACACTTCACCTGCCGGCGTGGAACAAGCAATTCTGTAATCGGTTATTTTCACCAACTTTTTTTGCAAGATGCGCCTAGCTAATAATGTCAGTCCTTTTGAAACTGAAATAGTATGACTGTGAAGAATAGTAAAAAGTCCCCCTTTTTTAGCTATTTTAAAAAAAGGATATGACTTAGCTCCGATATGAGAATGTATTATTTTATAATCTTTATCAGCTTCAAACAGGTTTTCCCATTCACTTGTGTATTTAAAGTGATTCATGATTTTATATTTCGGCATTTTATATATGTTACCACCCATTTTTAAAATTTCTTCTTCAGATGCACCTTTGCTATCTGTGTGAATAATAAAATCAAACTGAACTTTTTCCCTATCGATATTTCTATAGATATTCATGAGCAATGCCTCAAGTCCGTCCATATAAAATCCGTTTAATACATGCAACACTCTTATAGCACTCATTCAAAACACAACCCTTATTTTCATTTTCTTTTCGGATATAAACGAATCGATATTTTAATAATCTTTCTTGTTTTAATAAATCGACATTATTCGTTATCAACTTTACAACAGCAATGACTTCAAAACAAAAACCAAAACTTCATGAATATAATTTTTCCTTTTTGGAAAAATAAAATCATGTAGTAATAAAAATTTATAGTATTACCATACAACACTTAATGGAAAACCACAGGAGGAAAAAATAATATGAAGAAGAAAGTCGGACTTGCTTTAACAGCCCTTTTACTTTTAGGAAACAACGTCAATATTTTTGCGAATAATTATAGCGCATCATTTTCAAACAACAGAAATAATCACTACGAAAGTTACACGGAGATTTCGAGCAGACCGCACGCACAAGCGGTACTGATACGGTAAGCGAAAACGACAATTTCGTTTCATATGATGAATATGTGAGACAAAACAGGAACACGCCCGACCACGGAACGTCATCATTAATAGGCTTTAATAATACACCGAATGAATTGCAAAATCAAGGAAATTTTGAAAATATCGAGCCGCGCGCGAGTGAGAACATGAATGAAAACAGTTTTGAAACTGAAACTGATTTAGAACAAAATAATTCCAAAACTCACGAAAGTTTTGAAATTCATGAAATCGAAGAATCGCCCGATGAAAATATCGAGCGCGATTTTGATTTGGAAAACAATTTAGATATTTATAATGTGCCGACACAAAATAATTCGGAAAATAAAAATTTAATCACACCTAATGCCGACTCAATAAATATTCAAGACAAAAATAATTTGTACACCGCACCAAACGAAACATTTGAAACACATGAAACAAACACTCTTGATGATATTGAATTAAACACTCAAAACGAATTTGACGAATCCGCAGAAAATACAGAAAACACAACAGAGGAAACTTTTTCTAATACTCACGAAATGGAAATGATAGAAGAAGAAACGGCTAGTGACATTGAAGAAAATGTGGCTGCACCGAGTGATTTGCAAAATAATTCGCCTGCACCGACCGAGCAACAAATTAACATTCGAGATAAAAATAATTTAAATATTTCACCCACTCAATTTAATGAAACTTTCGCACCGAATCAAAATTTGGGCTCGAGCGGTTTTGATGATATTGAATTAAACACACAAAATGAATTTGATGAAATTGCGGAAGAAACATTTTTCAATGCGGACGAAGCGGGAGCAACAAGCGATTTTACCGATGAAATTATAATCGAAGATAACGCGGAGGAAAATATAAATATTTCAAACGAAATGAATAATGCGAATTTGAGTACGCCGACGGGCGCATCGGGAAATGTTCAAGACAAAAACGCTTTAACACCGCGAAACACGACAGTTGCGCCGAAAAATCAAATTACCGAGCCAAACATTTTTGATGATTTGATAATTCCAAACGAAAACACCGATACTTTTGATGAAGCGCAAAGAATTTCGAGTTCCGATAATTCCGATAATTCCGTAAATTCTGACAATGAAGTTTCCTCAACCGTTTTCGCGAATGTTTGGTTCACCGAAGAGGAATATTACAGCGATTCCGTGGGATTAACGAAATCTCAAGCGGTGAAATCTATTTTAAAAATGACGGGATTGGATAACGCCGATTCAAGCAATGCGACTTTAGAAAATTATTCCGCGCACCCCGACGCCGAATTTTTAAAAATTGCCGATAGCTATGATATTATCGATGTAACAGCCGAAAATTTTAATCCCGACGATTTAATTAAAAAATACGAATTAATTTTATTGCTTGAGAACTTATTTGAAGTAAACGAAATCGCAAATTCTGATTACACTGTTATAAACGACGTTTCCGAATCGGATAACGAAGATGCTTTTTATGCGATAAATAAATATTATGAGCATGGAATTATCGAACTTGACGAGCAAAATAATTTTGTGCCTCTCAGTTATTTATCGAAAGATGAATTTCTTAATGTTTTATATAATCTGCAAGATGTAAGCGTTAAAAATCTCAACGGTTACAATCTTTCGGAAAGTATTTTGATTGACAGAATTTTTGCCGCAAGATAATATTATTAAAAAAAATATTTTGATTTTTCATACAAAAATAAACCCTAATATTAAAAAATAGGCGGTCGGGAAATATTTAACTATTTCCCGACCGCCCTTTAATTTTTTTTACACTACAT
>JGI994J12354_10004249_pt1 | contig 12969 bp, 17 predicted proteins | sample IntmicLarv3ML3BL_FD_12354 | JGI IMG/M metagenome (IMG submission 12354)
AAGGTCAATGAGTATTTGCGCTCGTTGGATGGTGATACGCAGTCATAGCTATTGTTTCCGTTGAGTGTGCCGGTGCGTAACCTCTATCGCAGCGGCTTTTTTGTTGTGCGCTTTTTAGTCTCTAAACTTTTTTCATTTTGAGCTTGACTTTTTATTTGCAGGCTTAGTATCTTTCAAATGCAGAATCATATCTGCGGCTGTCTCTGTCAAAATATCTGGACACACGGCTCATATCCACACCGCTTTCATGTGTTATCTCAGAATAGTCCGGCAGTGCCTGCTGCCTTTTTTCCTGACTGCCGGTCTCATACGAATCACTCAGCCTGGTTTGCTTCGCTTCATGACCGCCGCCTTCCCTCTGTGGTAAAAACGGCGCTAAAAACTCCATTTCCGAGCTGGGTATCCCGTGTAAAACCCCGTCATTTTCCTTTTCCGTGTACACCTCTTGAACAGCTTCTCTGATAATTGCCTTTTCCGCATACATGCTGCGCACCACTTCCCGGATAAGGTCTTTTTCTGCATAGTCAAGCTTTCCGTCTCATCATCTTCAACTTGCTCAAATGGCTGTTTATACTCCGGGGTTTCAAAACTCTCGCCAAGGCTATGACTTTTATCTGTGCTTTCAAGTTCACGGATTAAAAATACAGCAACAGCTTCAATTTCCTCCTGAGACAGCATATCCAATTCGGCGCTCATTGCCCACCTGCTTTCAGCTCATCAAAGCGTCCGCTGTCAAAGGACGGATTTGCCTCCGTCCCCGACCCCGACCCCTGCCTGTCAATAAGCATATTCACTCCGCAGCGCAGATAATCGGCATCAGTGAGGGCTGCGGAACCGGGCAAAACCCCAAATCGTTTGCAAACAATCCAGCGCAGCCTGTCCATGGCGGTTATTTCAGGAAGTTTTCCCATCATACTGATGTTTCCACCCTGTGTGATGAGATAACGGTTATCTTTTCAGCCACCATCTCAGACAGCTTTCCGTCCTCCTCGATTTTACTCCACTGACATCCGGTGTACACAACACGCCTGTCGGGTTTAACTATAACAAGAGAAAAATCACTTAGCGCGTGGAAATCAATCCCATCCGATATAGCCTCGTCTGTGGCATAGAGACGTGTCAGTTCCAGCTTATATGTGAGCTGTGTGGCAATTGTCGCCACCGGTTCAGGCTCACCGAATGCCTCAATCACCTGCTCAGAGCGCTTGGCTGTTGCCTTATAGCTCTGAACGACTGCTATTTTCTTACCTTCCGCTTCCAGATAAATATCACTGCTGGTAGGGAATCCAATAATGCCCATTTTCCTGACCTCCTTTATACCGTAATATGAGCGTTAAGCTCTATCCTGTTAAGACCGTGCGCAACAGCAAATTCAAATTCAACCTCACACACAGTTGGATCCTCAGGCGCCGGAGACACTTTCACNACACCNTAGCTGTCNATGATTTCACGCGCCAGCTTGTTTTCAAGCTCTATTATNACCTGAGTGCGTATAGCGCCTCTTGTCTGTGCTGTATTCTTGCTTCTTGCAAATTTAGTGCGCAGAGAATTCCTCACAGCCGGTATCACATCGTCCACAACCCTGATCGTACTCAGCTCACGCCATGTCTGGTCAGATACGCCTCCGGTTTTCGTGCGGGTTGTGACGGCGCGGACAACGGAAACTTCGCCGCCAACATTCTCAATAGGCGTAACGCCACCCCGCACAAGTGTGTTTATGTCTCCCTCTGTAAATACGCTCTCTCCGTTCAGACCGGAAAGCACAGCTCCGCTCAGCGGCACTGCCGGATCTCCGGAGGCAGCAATGACCGCTGCTGCCGCCGCCGCTGAAGCTCCTGTAACACTCCCCACAGCGGTTACCAGAACAATTCGTTCGCAATTAATAGCCGCTGCTTTCGCTGTAAGCTCTCCGCTTTCTCCTGTATTCTCGGCCACACCGATTCTGTATCTGTATATCTCCGATGCTGCTTGAATACTATCTTTCATCGCAGTAACAACAGCGGCATCTCTGCTGTCGCAGGTAAGAACGCTTATGTCCTCATCCCTTTTCAGCTGTTCAAACGCAGATGTGTACTCACTGGCCGGCGCGTTCACGCTCACTGCAACGGCGCGCACCGCGGAAGCGCCGTTTACCAGAATAATTTTTATCAGCGCAGCCATAGGGCTGTCGGCACCGAATGTTGAAGCCGCCTGAGTGTATGACGTGATGTGCTTCTGCACACCTTTTTCTGCGCTGGCGGAGACTGCGCATATTCCCACAGTCCCGCCTCTGTTTGCGCCGGAGACAGCGCTTGATACCTCATAAGAGGAATACACACCGGGTCTTTCGTTGTTTATCATTTTATATGGTCATTCCTTTCTGTAGACTGCGTACCGGTCCGAACATTCCGGTCACAGCCGGCCTGGTCAAATCAAATACTCAGGGCTTAACCGTCCCTTTGAGTATAAAGTCCAGAAACTCACCCGTCTCCTCGTCAGCCTGACAGGTGATTGAGGCTGTGCAGTGCAGTTCAGAGCTGCAGCGCAGCATCTCCGTGTCATAATCCGGCGCCACTTCTCCGCTGACTATAGCAGACGGCTTAATTCCTGAGGGAAACGAGGGCAGCAGAGAGCTTATTTTTTCCAGNACNGATATACATCCTCCGTTATAATCCACAGGAGTAAAAATATCCATGCCTATCACCAGTTCCAGCCGCAGNGCGTAAATTTCNCTTCCGTCAGTTTTGTCTGTTCCGATNTATTCGCCCATTCCCGAACCGGTGAGCCTTCCGCTTTTAACACCAATACAGACAANAGGCTCATTCCTTCGCACCGGTCTTGTCCCCGGATATTCACGCACGGCATCAACNCCGCCCTGCGTCAGCNCATCAGCTAANGCGCCGATAATCGTATCAAGCATCTCAATCCACCTGCCCTTCAAGCCTCACAACAGCCTCAATATGCCCGCCTCCGGGCATTCCTCCGCCTCCAAATCTGTCCACTCGCTGCACGGTGTATTTACGCCCGCCGCCTCTGATCTCAACCACTTTTTCAGAATTTTCTAAAGCATCAGCCGGAGCAATAAACAAAAACCGCCCCCTGCTGACCACACCTGCCGGAGTGAGCTTTTGCATCCCCTCGGCAGATGTCTGAGATATCGGAGATAAAAATGCGCAGATTTCTCTTCCCGACGGGTACAGATCTGTTAAGATACTGAATTTCTCTCCGTATTTCATAAAAAGCGCCGTATTCAACCGCGCACCCCCCGAAATTCAAAGCCGTTGTCTTCAAGATATCCGGAAAGCATGCTTTCTGCCTGCTTTCTCAGCGCCGTTGCCGAGCTCCGCGCAGAACCCGACCCGCGGCGGGACACCGAGACATTTCCCGCACGGAAAGAAGACCAGTCCTCGCTCTCCCCAACCTGCATATAAAGAGACATTGCCAGAACTGAACAGGCTCTGATAAATCTCTCACTGATATCGGTCAGAACCGTGTCTTCTCTGAGTCTGGAGATAAGTTCATCCTCCGCCGCCTGACACATGGCTTCCAGCGCCGCCTCATTACCGGCTCTTTCACCAAGAAGTTTTTTTGCGGCAGCTATTATTTCTTCTTTCAAGAAATCACTCCCATCGGGGCATCCGGCTCACATCGCCGGATGCCCGTATTTCAAGACAGTACTAAACATTCAAAACCTTAGATGCCTCAGCATAGAGCTTCGCGAATCCGGAAATGCTGGTGATTGCCGCGCGCTCCAATTGGCGGTCAATCAGCCTGTCATACTCAACATTCACGTCCGCAGCCTGCACCATTTCCAGCGCGTAGCCCTTGTCAAGACCAATCAGCGTTCCGGCAGGGACAGCAGCAGTCTTTATGAGCTTTGCTCCCAATGGATTAGTCAGCTCACCGGTACCCTGGAAGTTAAGACCTGTAAGGGGATTCTGGAATTCCTCACAGCGCAGTAGCTTGAGCATAACGTCGGGGCTGGCAAGCATTGTGTTCATAGAATATGGGTCAAACTCGTTCCAGAACGACAAAAGCTCAGAATATGTAAGTTTTCCGGCAGCTCCGCCAATTGCCGTATCGCCTACCGCAAAGCTCCGTGCGGCGTTATTATTACCGTCTCCGTCTTTGAGAACAGTAATAGCGTCATCAAGGTGCATTCGCATAATCTGGTTTCCGATCTGACGCAGCATTACCGAAAACAAATCCAGACGCTGGAAGCGTATGGCCTCATATGATGCCACAAGCATACGTCCCCGCTTATGGAGCTTAACGAGGTTTTCCCTTGCTCTGACTTCAGTCTGGGGAATAACAGCGCCCTCTTCAACACGGCGCAGGCTTTTTTCATCATCTGTGGGAACCGAGTGGATAGAGCGGTAGTCCATACCGTCAAATTTTGTAACAGAGGCTGTGATAGACGGCAGGATATTTCCTTCCTCCATACCGGTGCGCACACTGCGGGCAACGTATTCAGGAAACAGCACGCTGCTCTCAGAGGTGCGGAAGAATTTTTCCACACTGTCACTGCCGGCGCCGCGCACACGGATATCAAAACGCTTTAGCTGTCGCTGATATGCGTCAAGTCCTTCCAGCGCAGTGCCTTTGTAGCTCTCAGAGGGATCGAGATTCTCAAGAACTTGAGCAAAGCTGTTTCCGCTCTCAGAATACATACCCTTATCCAGTTTAATTTCATTGAATTTATATGTCATAATTTGCAGTGACCTCCTGATTAAAGAATAATGCAAACAGTCTTGTCTGCGGTGTCAACACCAAGCACTTTGTATTCCGTGCCGCCGGCATCTGTTTTCACGCCGCCGCTTCCGTTAGCGGAGAGCTTTGCGTACCCCAACACAGGCGCTGTGCCTGAATAGGTAAGTGTGACGCATCCGCTGATAATAACGCCTGTGTATTCCGCACCCGGTGCAGTTGCGATGCCAATAAAGCGTTCGGAGTTTGCGCATGGAGAGACCTCTCCGGCTTTAGACATCTTGACAGGGCTTCCGTCGGTCGCCCCATTGTTGTAAAAAGTGGCTACTAATTCGCCAATTCCTTCAAAACTAACTTTCATAATGAATTACCTCCTGAAATTTCATATATTTTCTCTTTATTCCTTCACTCTGCCGGATACGGCAATCCTGAAGTATCCCTGAGATATCAGACAATGTACTCATCACCGTCAAAACGGGTAATATCGTTTTTTCCCGGAATCTGTGTAAGAGGCGGGAACTTTGCCTCAAGCTGTTTCTCAAACATGCCCTTGAGTGCCAGAAGGGAATCCTCATCCATTTTTTCTGCCCTTTTCGCAATGGAACTGTGGAGTTCTTCGTCAACAAGCAGTGAGAGTCTCAATACCTCTTTCTTCAATCCGGAGAGATATTTTCTCCCCAAAGCCGCTTGTTTTTCCATCATCGAATCCCCGCCGGAAAATCCTTTTTCCTGAGCATAACGCTTCATGACTCCTGCGTTTTTTTGCGCCGGAACAGCCACAAAACTCCACTCATAGGCATCGGTAGCGCCGCAAAGCTCCGCATGGCAGACAATTCCGTCATACTCATGACCTCTGCAATGACCGCATTCACCATTTCCAAGCTCCGCTCCGCAAACAGAGCAGATACTTTTTGAAACAGCGCATCCAACGCTTGTTTCCCTGCGGATTCCGCCTTCAATCTCGGCAATCAGCTCCGCGTTATTCTCAGTGCGCAGCATATATGCATAGCCTTTCAGATACAAATACTGGATTACCAAGACTGTTTTTTTGTATCTCGTCTGTAACAAGCTCGGTGCGGTAGATGCGGGCTTTTTGCCTTCCGGAGCTCCAGTCGTGATCAGATATTCCGGTTTTTCCCACGAATAACTCGGACAATTCTTTTAATGTGTCCTCAGTAAATCTCTCAAAATCGCGGTCAACTTCGTTGTCGCACAGAAGCACAGAGAAGGTATACACATCCTCTGCCGCCAGCTGTGTTTTCGCAAAAGCGTTTACCTGTGAAATTTCATCCTTTACACCCGTCTCCGCAAAACCGCCTTTATAAATCTTCATTCTTTCCACCTCCGTCATCAGAACCGCTGTCTTCCAGCTTCATCGCCTGAGTGCGGTAAAGCTGTGCCCTCGCCTCTTCAAGCTCGTCCTGTAGGTTGATATCAGCCCACTTCAGCTCAAACTTGCATGAGTAGCCATGCATTTTCAGCCACAGCTCACATATCCGCTCAATAACAGGGGATATCTGACGGCGTATAGCCGTTATCTCGCTGGTCATAAGGTCTGACTGCTGAGCAGACATTCTCTCTGTGGATGACCAGCTAAGACCCAGCATAAAGGGCGGTATCCCCGTTCTGGAAATCAGCTGTTCCAAAATCTGCCGAACAGGAATTTCACTGTCCGGTATCTGGTTGTCCGCGCCGATGACCTTAATATCAACATCACCAACGGCGACAAAATCCCGCACCGAACCGTTTTTCCCGCTCTGCATCGCCCTGCTCCACTCTCTGGCAATCTGCTCAGAGCGCTCCCTTGAATACGCTCTGTCCAAAACATCCCCGTTGGGCTTATAAACAACAGCAAAGCGCACATTGCCCACTCTGTCCCAATTCACACCTATGGCGTTATATATCTTCAGCAGAATATCCGCCAAAAATGGCATACTGCGCATAAGTGAAACGCCGTAAGGGCTGTTCACTTCCGGATTAAACGGGGTAAAGAGCAATAGATTCTGATAGGGCAGGGGCTTGAAAACCCCATCATCTCCCCTGCCGCAGATTTCAAAGGACAGCGGAGTGTCCCCCTCCTTTATCTGAACGTCAGAGACATTCCCGCATATCAGCGCCGCGATCTCCCTGTTCCCTCTGGTGACAATCTCACCAACTGCCCTGCCGCATGTGAGCAGAGAATCCATGTAGCAGTCAATAAAACTGTCAATTCCTCTCTGCCCCCGCCCTGTATTAACAGTGCGCAGGAATTCTTCGATTCCCGCCTGTGCCGCAGGGTCGGCGCATTCGACGGAAACTCCTCCCGACAGCCTTATCAGCTTCATTACCGCCGCGTCAATAATCGGCACAGCTTCTCTTATTCCACGGTAAAGGCTGATTTCTCCGCCGCCCAGCGGCACATAACTACTTAGCATTCCAAAAGGGTGCCGCTCTGCCGAACGCAGCTGAACCTGNCCGCCCGGGTCTCCTTTTGGTTTTTTGAAAATACTCATCCTGATGGTGTCATACCTCCCTAAATTTAAGGTATCCCGACGCTCTCATCTCAAAGACCGATAACGGTCTCCATCTCCGCTTTAGCATAAAGCTCATCGCTCCACCCACATAGCCACAAGCTCTTCTTCCTCTGCTCCGACAATTGTAGAGGCAAAATAACGTATATCATCCATGGCATGGTCATTGGTCTTCATGGGCGCATCGCGTCCGCCGTTTACTCCCTCACTCCATCTATAGAGTGAAAATTCCCGTATCGCGTCGTGACAGTCTTTGCAGATCACAAGCCTTCCGCTTCTCAGCAGGTCGGCTGTCAGCCTTATGCCGGAAATTACATCGTTTATCGCCTTGACTACGGGAATGTTCTTCCGCCTTAGAGCCTCAATAAAACTCGCGGCAGAGGGATCAACCACAACAGCACGGAGCTTTCGCCCCCCTGCAAGCCGGAGCAGTTCATTCACATATTCAGCGTCGGTTTTCTGACTGCCTTGTCTGCGGGAGTCATAATAAAATTCCCGCAGTCTGTACCACTTCCCGCAGTTCAGACCCCATAACCCGAAGGAGGCAGGGTTTGCAGTCCCGTAGTCGCAGGAAATGGCGTATTCGCTGATTTCTTTCTCATCCGGCGGCTCACACAAAAAGTTCTCATCGAAAAAGTCATAGACCCGCCCGTCTGCCACCACCCATTCACCGAGGACAAATCTGCGGAAGAACATGCCGGAATACATGCGCTTATAGCGCGCCAGCATCCGCTGTGAGAGAGAAGGGTTGTCCTCCATTGTGAAGTGCAGATACAGGGCGTTTCGCTCCGACGTTTTCTTGATCCATTCGGTGTAGAACCAGTGATCAGGACCTTCCGGATTGCAGTTGAACCATAGCTTGCTGCCCTCGACACTGCATCTCGCCGCAGCCTGTTCAACAAAACTTCTGGGCATCAGCGCCACTTCGTCCAGAAGCACGCCGGCGAATGTGGAACCTTGTATCAGCGACTGGGATGCCTCATCCCTGCCTCCGAAAAGGAAGAATCTGTTGCTCCTCCCCATAAATTCAACTGTGATACAGTTTCGGGAAACCTGATCAGTGCAGTTGAACCCAAACTGCTTCAGTGCAGCTACAAGAGTGCTTACGACATTGCGCCTGATGGATATAATTGTCTTGCCGCATATGGCAAGCTGCATCCTGTCAAAGCTATACATTGCCCAGAGCACAAAAGATATGCTCATGCAAAGTGTTTTGCCGCTTCGCACCGCGCCGTCGCAGATAATAGCGTCAAGATCCCTGTGTGGAGATCCGTCAGCCCACCAGCTCAGCGCCAGAAGCTGTTTCGGGGAAAATTCTTTAAACTTCATCCTCTTGCTCACCCAGCCTTTCGGCAGCCTGCTTTATCGCGGCATAGATTCCTGCCGCACCGTTTTCCGCAGCGGAGTCTTCCTGAATCAGCTGTGCCAGAAAGCGCAGGACCTCCAGCCGGTTTAACAGCTTTAGCTCAACAGTCCCGTTGCTCCCCCGCTTTACCTCTGATAAAAGGCTGAGGTTTAGTTCGCCGATAACATCCTCTTCACCTTTCTCCAAGAATGCGAGCCTTGCGATATCATTGGTTCTTCCCAGAGCGAGCTGAGCCGCCTGGCGGATAATATCGGCGCTGGTAATGTCTTCTTGCACGCCGAAACCTCCTTTCAACCATAGGCAAAATCCCCGCATGATTCAAACAAAAGCGGTTGATGGAAAATTATGTTTGTTTTTGGGCATAAAAAAAGCCCCCTCAGGGCAAATAAAAAAAACCGCACCAAAAATGGTGCGGTTCCCCCGCGAGTGCCGTGCGTGCTTGATTAGAACCTGCACAGAGGCAGGTGGGTCGCCTCCCCATGGATTCTCTGCTTCCAACATCCGGGGTGACGGTCTAAGCCGTTCCCGGGAGGCCTGCAATCCACCCTGGGAGCTGGGCGTCCCTTATTAGAGATGTGGGTTTAAAAAAGCTCGTCACGAACACCGCAGGATTCAGTCAAAATGACTATTCTTCCGTTTCCTCCGCTTCCCCTTCTTCAAGAAAAAGCTTTTCCATATAGAATTCGTACACTGCGTTGAGTTCGTCATCATCATCCACAGAGCCGAACAGCACCTCGCCGTCCTCCTCCATGATTTTCAGAATAACAAAACCGTAATCAGGGTCTTCCTCGCCTATCCCCACAGGCAGAAATACCTTATACTCCTCACCGCTGAATTCAATATCATCGAGGAGTTCAAGTTCAAACTCATTCCCCTCTTCATCTGATATAGTAATAATATCGTTTCCGTAATCTTCGCTCATGTACTTACCTCCATGGCTGTTTCCTTGATTTATTCTACCCCATTAGAGCAATTAAATCAATCTCGAAATTTGCAGAAAACGATAATTGTTTACTTTGCTTGTCCCGCAGGAGCTATGAGCCCAAATCTTCCAACAGCAGTGCCAGTTCATCTTCAGTTTCTGCCGGAAGCCCCATCTCCATAAGCGTTCTGTCCGCTTCAGTCAGATTTTTCATTTCAATCGCGGTGACAACCTTTGGAGTTTTTCCGGATTCCGCGTCAAATATAGCGACATATCCCTCATATTCACGCAGCAAATAGCCCTGATGCACCTCTGACGCTCCGGCCGCTGAGCTGACGGCAAGCGCTGAGACCGCACAAGCGGCGGCAATAACAAGCATTATGAGAGACAGGCTGATTCTTCTCCTAATATTCATAAGTAGTTCTCCTCTTAATTTCCCTGCTAAATCACAGCAGTTTTTATGACAATTGTCCCCAAAACCATCGGGTATAATACATATGAAAAAAATAATGTGAAATTTCTTTCAATAAAGGCCTGAAAATTTACAAAAATGATACAGTGAATTGACAAACTGTGTTATACTATATGAATCTGTTGATACGAGGTGTTCAAAAATGGATGACAGACAAAAGAAAAAACTAAAACGTGCGGCAAAAGTGACGGCAGATGTCTCCACGTTTACTCTCGGCGCCGTTATACGCACGACAGCCAGGGTGTTTTTCACAGCAATACTTATATTTCTCTGCACGGGTATGCTTTTCTCGTGTGTATTTGCTGTGTATGTTAAAAACACCTTATCAACCGACCTTGGTGTCACAATGTCGGACTTCACACTCTCACTATCCAGCAAGATTTATTATATGGATGTTAACGGCAACCCTCAGGAGATGACAACGCTCCAGACAAACGAAGAACGCTTCTGGGTTGATCTCGAGAATATGCCGGGTTACAACAAAGAAGAAGGCAATCCCGGATATCTGGCTCTTGCCGCTGTCGCCATTGAGGACAAGCGTTTTTATGAGCACAAGGGTGTCGACTGGTACAGAACTGCCGGTGCTTTCGTCAATATGTTTCTCGGTATGAAAAACGACTTCGGCGGATCAACGCTTACCCAGCAGCTCATAAAGAATGTCACGAAATTCGACGATGCCACAGTACAGCGAAAACTTCTGGAAATTTTCCGTGCTCTCGATTATGAAAAAACCTATGATAAAAATGAAATTCTGGAATGGTATCTCAATGTAGTCTTCTTCGGCTATAAAGCCAACGGCGTGGGAGCCGCGGCAAAAACATATTTTGGCAAAGATGTCTGGGATTTAACCCTTGCAGAGAGCGCTTCCATTATAGGCATCACCAACAACCCCTCTCTGTACAGCCCCTATCCCGACGAGGATGCCCGCGAGCGCAATCGAGGCCGCCAGAGAATAATCCTCTTCGAGATGTATAATCAGGGTTATATAACTCACAGTGAATATACCGCCGCTATAAATGAAGAGCTGATTTTCAAACGCGCTGTAGATGCGCCTGCTGAGTTAGAGATATACTCTTATTACGAAGAGGTTGTAATCGACGACGCAATAAAGCAAATCATGGACAAAAAAGATGTAAATAAAGACATAGCCGAAAGAATCCTATATAATGGCGGTCTATCAATATACGCCTGTATGGATCCCACAATTCAGCAAATTGTAGACGATTTTTACGGTAATCCGGCAAATATCCCCTACGCTTATACAAGCACAGGTCAGCAGCTCCAATCCGCCATAGTTATACTCGATCCGTATAACGGCGATATTGTGGCTCTCTGCGGCGGTGTGGGAGAAAAAACAATAAACTTCGGTTTCAACAGGGCAACTAAAGGTCAGCGCCCTCCGGGTTCATCATTTAAACCCATCGCCTCCTATGGTCCCGCTATGGAGCTGGGGCTTATAACACAAAATACCCGTGTTAACGATGCCCCAAAGGGTGCAATAAGGCTCTCAGGCACAACATGGTATCCCAGTAACTCAGGCGGCGGCAGCAGCGGTGTGGTAACTATACGAAATGCACTCCGTGCTTCACTCAACACGGTTGCCGCTCAGTTAATCGACAAACTTGGTGTTGATACGTCTTTCAACTTCCTTCGCGAAAAATTGGGTGTTACCAGTCTTGTCGAGAATGACGGATCTGGTGCTCCTAATGACAGAGCTTATGCTCCTCTTGCACTCGGACAGCTTACAATCGGCATAACCGTGCGTGAAATGGCTCAGGCATATGGTGCCTTTGCAAACGATGGTGTGTTTGTCTACTCTAGGAGCTTCACCCACATTAACGACTCCGAGGGCAACCTGTATCTGGACAACACTTCAGAGACAATCCGTGCATATTCTGAAAACACTGCCCGCAGCATGACGGATATGTTGTACAATGCAGTACAGGCAGGAACAGGCACCGCAGCTCGTATAAGCTCATCTCCTGTGGCAGGAAAAACAGGAACTACTACAAAGGATCATGACAGATACTTCACAGGCTTCACTCCCTATTATGTGGCAGCTGTGTGGACCGGTTACGATACGAATGCGCGTATGGCTCATAATCCAAACCCCGCTTGTGTAATATTCAGAAATATCATGGGGCAAATCCATCAGAATCTCCCGCGAAAGAACTTTTCCACAGACTTCTCAGCAGGTAAGGATACGAGAATTTTTGGTCCACTTGTGGAAACAACACCGTCACCCTCACCCACGGACAATCCGGAACCAACTGTATCACCCACAGCATCAGGAGCTCCATCTGACAGCCCGACACCTACCACCAGCACACCTCCTGTCATTGATCCGCCAACACCGCCTACGGAGATAGTAACTCCGCCGGTTTCTCATGATCCGCCTCCTATTGACCCTGTCGATCCAGTTGACCCTGTGCCGATTGTTCCGCCTCCCGTGGAACCGCATTAGCAGGTTATATAAACAAATCAAAAGAAGCCTTCCGAGATATTAACTCGGAAGGCTTCTTAACTTGAAGACTTTGTCTTCAAGTTAAATTATTTAATCTGCTCGGGCAAGCAAAGCTCGCCCGGCATAATCCAAAAACCTTGACGTGCAATGTTTTTTGGATTTACGCGCTTCCCCGAAGCGCGCCTGACGTTGCGTCAATCAGTTGCATTTTGACCTTTGGCTACACTGAAAGGAACCGCAAGTTTGGGGAGTGGCTATAAGCAAACTCGTAGGGGCGAACTTTGTTCGCCCGAGGGCGGTCGCAGACCGCCCCTGCAAATGTATTCTTATGTCACCACCGCCTCTGCGGTTCCTTTTTAACTTGAAGAAAGTCTTCAAGTTAAATTATTTAATCTGCTCGGGCAAGCAAAGCTCGCCCGGCATAATCCAAAAACCTTGACGTGCAATGCTTTTGGATTTACGCGCTTCCCCGAAGCGCGCCTGACGTTGCGTCAATCAGTTGCATTTTGACCTTTGGCTACAGTCTGAGAGGCCTTCCGAGATATTAAC